>BNJV01000151.1_pt1 | contig 116034 bp, 171 predicted proteins | sample 8540591 | NCBI WGS metagenome assembly BNJV01 (sample SAMD00202457, study PRJDB9452) | human saliva metagenome | host: Homo sapiens
ATATATATAATATATATATATATATATTGTGGTCATCAATGTTACCCACTTCATTTTCCTCCCCAGACAATTTATCTGCTTATGAATTCATCGAACGAGTAGCATGCAGTACGCAGCGGCTTTGGCATTCAAATTAGCCCGCCACCAGCAGCGACGCTGAGCCGGTTGTCATAACAAACGCACCATTTCGGTAGTCCGACGTAGATAACATGTCGCCTTTTGATTGCGAACCCGACACGGTTAATATAACGTGAGCGTATCATTTCGGCAGATGCACGAGCGCCACCCTCATTGGACGCACTGGCCTTCACCGAAACATCTGACGAGAAAGAACAGTTTGAAGATGGTCATGCGAACTCCACCGTTTAGTAACCAACATAAAGAAAACACATAATAGCCGAGCTCAGGAGTTACTGGCGAGACCATAAACAGCGTCGCACCACAGAACATTCGCTGTCAGAAGAACCATCGGTCGGATCGTCATAAAATAGCCGGCGTTGCGCCACGCTCGCATCGTGCCAACAGTCGTTCGTGCCATTAACGCTGTTTCATCGCCAGCAGCGTCTGGCCCTTCGCCGTCATCGCCTCAGTGAACCCGCCACGCCCAAATGTCCAGTTATCCTCGCTCGAGCACCACGGTGACCTTTCGGCCAAACGGACAGCCAACACCACCTCGCCTCGCCCAGACCGCCCAGCCCTCACCGCTCGCCAGCAGCCTGACACGGGTTACGGTTGTTCAACGCACAGCCATCGGCACCTTTTGCGAATAGATTCGCAACCAGCGAGCGAGGTATTGCTTTTGCAAAACCTCTTACTGAAAACAGAGTACCGTCGAAGAAATATACCCGGACCCCGGAGGAAAGAGAACTGCGACCTTAACCCGCGCCCGCCATTAACGAAGAGTTCGCCATTTGCGGTTTAACGCCGAGGTTGATCTGGTCTGGCACGCCCGAAGGCGAGGACGGTTCCTGTGCCCGCCGACCCGTCATCTTCGCACCTGAACACCGCGTACGCAGGATTGTTGCGTTCTTCAATAAAACACGTCTGGGTCCAGCGATCATCCGCGCTTGTAACAAAATCATCTCATCGGCGGCTTTACACCGTCATTTGTTGGCTGCACGTTTTTCGAGACCCCTGTGCAGGCCAGCCACTCAGATCATGTCACATCACCACATCTTCCACAGATGGTCGAGACTGTCAATCCGAACGCATCCGGACAGCCAGTGCCTCATCGAGTGCTGATCCTTCGAGTACCACCAGGTTGCTGGCGCCTGGCGGTCAGAACACGAGTATTCACATCTTTTCGACCTGATCGTTTAATGGGAACATAAACAGCCATTCCAGCCCAGCTAAGGCTGGTCGACGAGCCGGATGGCCTGGCGCTACTATGCCACGCCGCGCAGCCCAGTGATAACGAGAAAGCCTGAGGTTCACCGTTGCATAAGCCGAGGTCGCCAGCGATATCACCGCATCTGGTCGTTATTAACGTTTTCCGATTAAATTCAAGACCAGCCCCACGGCGGTATCTCGATATCGAAATAACAGCTCATTTTTCGCACGACGCATCATCAGCCAGGCCGTTGGGTCGAGCGTCCATCTGTTCGCGCTTTCACGCAGCAGAGTATTTATTCTTTTATATAATCAGCACCATTTCAGGCTGATATTAACCACGTCACCATACCGCGATCGCCCAGCACGCATTTCAGCTTTGACACCAGACGCTTCATTACCGAAACAATTAGCGAATCACGGAAGAGCAGCGACACGTGCAAAGAGTGGTTTTATCAGCAGAAGTTGTGCCAGCCTTGTTAGTACCACGCGTTACTTTCGATCGACGGATCGCTGGTCATCCGAAGCATCAGCACCAGCCTTCATCCAGCACACAGTATCGGCGAATCAGATTAAATATCAGCCAGCGGCTTATTTGACGAGCCAGTCGTCAGCCGTCAGCCATTTCGTTCACAAGACGCCAGGTCGCCTGGATATTTCGCGCACATTGATCCCTCTTCGGGTCGCGCTGGCAATATCATCCGTCTTTCCCGCCGTCGGTCCACGCACACACAGCCCACAGACTTGGCGGCCGCCCACAACGCCGTCAGCACCGCTGGCGCGAGTTCAACCACCATGACTTCATCTCATGGTGATCATTTGAACAGCCCGATCTGCTCACATCCACCAGCTCTTTTCATGCACCGTCAGCCCAGCCCGCCCATTCCTGCGCACCAGTGTGACTACATCGCTCAGCCCATTCATCTATTACTGTTCCACACGAACCAGCGTGAGCGGTCAGTTGGCAAACATATTTGTGTCAAGAATTGATTGCATTACGTCGAATCGCCAGCGCGCGCGACAGCCAGCGCAGCACTAAGCCGGTTGCCCGTCAATGCAGCCACTGGCATAAAGAAATCAGCAGCTCGATACGCCAGGGTTGCGAAATCTTCAATTGCCAGAATTTTGCGCGTACCCGATTAGTCTGCCAACGCCCACGAGGCGCCTCATTACGTCGCCGCTGGTCCCCAAGGTCCTCGCTCGTTCATCGGCACCGGCGAGCGCCAGAAGCCCCGATTGCACCGCAGGCCCGCTTCACCGGTTTGCTGTCGCTGGCACCGGGCGCTGGCTTCAGGCCTCCACGGTCGGCGCAGACACCCGCATCCCAGAACAGTTACACTGATTTGCCCCGATTTCGATAACATCCAGGTAACGATCAACAGGTCCAGCGAACGAACGAGCTTCGTGGCAGTTGTTAGTTCGTCCAGGAAGAAAGGTCAATTTTAATGAGGCCCCGTCATACAGGCACGCCAGCAGCTGTTACGCTGCCGGTCACCATCGGGTCAACAGCTCAGCCCAACACCGACAGCGACCTGAAACATTTCAGCGCGCGCCCGCGACGTTTACCTCGGGGCCGAGCAGCGCAATCATCACGTCTAGGCGCAGATTTTGTAGTATTGGGAACGCGTCGTAAAGCTCATCTTCTCTTTGGCGAACAGCCGATTCGGCTGGCTGGCGTTCATCGTCCATCACCCGTCGCACACCGGACCACGCCGCCCGAACATTACGACGACGGTAAACGATCATAACCTCGTTACCGCGAAAGACCTCAACATTTTTGTTTTCAGCGGAAGAACCAGTTTGCTGGTCAGAATACGCAACCGATTGTCCAAACCAGAGTTACCTCACAGCTGTAATCTTTGGCTTGAATATCATTTCGTTGTCCTGCCGACAGGTCTTGTGGTCGCATCCACCCGTTTGTTTCGTGGCCGTTTCGCATTATGGGATTAGCCTGCGCAGCCGTTGGTCGCTCAGCTCTGTTCGCCGGCTCATTGCACCACAGACAGCCACAGCTGCGCCCAGGCAGTTCTGCCAGCGACTACGAAAGCAGGCCGCAGCCGATATCAGCACCAGCTTTTTGTTCACGCGTCAGTTAATCACCAGTTACCGCATGGCGATGAGTCACGTCGGTCTGGACACGCTCATTGCGAGCTCGATGCAGACAGGAAATGCCTTTGGCGTAAATCCCAGCATGGAGCCGGGGCCTAAAATCGCGATCTGGTCGGTTTCACGAAAGACGAACGTCACAACAGTATAAACGAGTTACGAGGCCGGAGCCGCTGCTGCGTGACGTTTAAAGAAAGAGCCGCGTTACGAAGTTGAGCCAGACCACGTGCGCGAACTTCGTTAAAGATACCAGTTGCAAGACCAAACGACGACGCAACGTCAAAGACGGCGTCGCTCAACACAATATGCCCAGCCAGCCGCATTCACGGCGAATCAGCAACACGCACTTCAGCCAGGCCGATAGCGATGATTTAACCTTCATTTCGCTTCGCCTGGTCATCTGCGATCCAGCCTATTGCGCCGCAGCTGCCGCAGCGCACGCACTGCTCAGCCTGGCAGCCCGTCGACGCCAGCAGATCCCCACGGATTTCAGCCACCCGCGCGAGTTAACTGGTTTAACATAAATGAACCATACAGCGTTGTGCCGTCGCGGGTGGCCTTCGATTTTGCATCGCGGTCACGCTTTTTCGCACATTGATCATGCCCCACGATACGCAGCAGCCAGACTGACCACATCAACCCACTGGCGCCCGTTAATGGCTTGATCAATAGTAACATGCCAGTGGTGGCCGCCATTTTACGCCTGATTACCCGGCTATTTACTGAATAGCCTGAGTCGTCAATCAGCGTTACACAGCGACCAATACCGACAAAGCGACCGACGACCATTCGCGCACATATCAGAAAAAACAGATTTGGCGCGATGCGCCGGTTTGATGTCAGCGCGGCGAACATACCGTTGCCAATGCCTCACGTACGGGTATCACACGAAATGGTCAGCCCGCAGCAATGCTGGTTGAGTTACGCACGCAGCCCAGCTTCTCGCCACCGCGCGCCCGAGGGAAATGTACTGTGATGCCGCACGGCAGCGAGGATCGTTACGGCCCGGATTTCGCACGCCGACATCGCTGCCGAGTTGCTGGTCGTTAATTGAAAGTTTTTTAACCGCCACTGGTTCTGGCCGCACGACCACCGGTCTTGCGCGTTTGAATCAGCGGCATTCTGAGCAGCAGCTCAATGATGAACCCTCTTCGCATCAGCCTTGCAGATTCAGCCGAACGCACCGCACTACGAACAGCTTTCAGCGGTAAACACAGTGGCTGCATCAAACCGCTAACGGTCCACCGAAACAGGTCGCTTGCGGTTTCAGCCCACGTTGTCAGGCACTCGGCAGCGGCAGCGCAATGATATTTGATAAGTTCAACATTCGCTTACAGCCTGCCCGCGTACCGGGGGTCAGATAGCGTTCAGACGTCACCTGACCGAAGCACCGCGATACCTGAACAGTGGCCACCCCAGTCCGCGTTTAACGTCCACCACCAGCGCCAGCGCCAGCACGGCTGAACTGCCTCACGAACCACGCTTGCCGAGCCCACACCAAACCAGCCCAGGCTTGAGTTCGTCTCTGCAACAGACGGCTGATGCCTGTCAGCACGCCGTCGCCAGCCAGTCCCGCGCCCAGCTGGCTCATTGCCTGCGCAGCAGCAGATGAACGGTTAGTCCGACACCATCTGCTTCCATTGAACAGCATTCTGGCGAAGAACAGCGAAACGAACACGACCACCACGAAAACTCATCGCCAGAGATGATGAGGAGCCAGCCTTGACATTGGCGGCACCAGCCTGCAATGTCGTCAGCGTCAGCCACCCGCTTTCGATACCATTGCCAATCACCGCGCGCAATCGCACAGTACGTACAGTCGCCAGTCCAGCACACCGCCTTGCCGCCACACAGGTCCAACAGCATGCCCGGCGACATGACACCCGCCTTCGTCCATTGCCAGCCCTCATAATCCGTTGCATTGCCGCAGGCATGCATTGCCCTCAGCACGCAGATCCAGCAGCGGTGACAGCCTGCCTCGCATATTCTGTGGCTGATGAACCTCGCCGTCGCACATGCCTGTCCACCACGCCTGGCGCGTCATCGCACACCCTCGCCGTTGCCGGCGCCACCACCGAACCAGCACGTCATTTGTCACAGGCGTCGGACGCCATCTGACGTGCAATGAATGGTCATCACCAGAGCTGGTCGCCGCAGCAGCGCACGTAGGCAGCCCTTCGACAGAGCAGCCATTGTCGTTCAATTACGGGAAGCACAACGTCAATAAGCCAGCACACCGATCGATGGTCAAGCCACACTCCGGCATGGGATCGCGGCGACAAGCCGATCAATCACAAAACACAACAAATTACCGTTACCGATTTTCGTTACCGTCGACGGCCGTAAACACAGCCAGGCGGTGCTGGATGGCGCACAGGAACAGATCGATTACCCTGCATATGCCGTCTTCAGAAACCAGTTATTACCGGAAAACGCTCGCCTCGAACACCGTCCGCGCGAGTTGTACCCATTTAAGCGGATGCCTTGACGCTGTGGCCGCGGTTACAGCCCGCACACCGTTGCTGTTCAACAGCCCAGCACCTGGGCAGCCCCCATTTCGCGCCGCAGCCGGTCGCACGACCGTGCCGCCAAACCGTCCATCAAGCACAGCTGACCAGTCACAGCCCAGCATCTCGAATTGTCTCTGTCCGACCATTGTTGTGCGATGACAGGCTGGTGCAGCATCGGGTTTCCGGACGAAAGTTTGCCCGCGACGCAATGTAACGCGGGTTGGTAATCGAGCCCAGTCCGCGCCGCCCGCGAAGAAAATGCCGATTACGGTCATTGCGTCAGACAAAGAAGCGCCGTAAAAGAAACACTGTTGGCACAATGGTAGCGCAGTAGTCGGTAAAGAGCCTTCATACGCACTGGCGACGGTGCGCAGAAGCTCGATAGCACCGCCAAACATGCCCAGCGGGCGACCGTTGCACACACCAAGAATGGTCTGCAGCAGCGAGCACTTTTAACAGTATCGAACAAAGAACAACGGTCAATAACAAACAACACCAGCCGCCTAAACGAGTCTGGCCAGGCATACAGACGCCGGACACGACCAGCCTTGCGATCAACACCGTCGGTAAATAAATTTCAGCATGGCCTTCCCAACAGGGGTTCTCACTTTCATCAGCCTTCACATAATGTTATCGCCCGCAACAGCACCTGACCAGCACACCCAGTTCAACGCCATCCATCGCGATTGCGGACACGATACCGCCTGAGGTCGCCCGCATTAATATCTTTCAGCGGCCTTCCGGTAATCAATCAGGCTTCAGCCACGTCAGTTCAGTCCGTGATGCGAACCTTGAAGATCGAGGTGAGATCATCTTCTTTCTTGATAATACGTAAACTTTCGACCGAAAGCCCAGCGATGACGAACCAGCCAGCACCGCCCGCCTTTTCATCGTTTGTCGGACACGCACCACGCCCATTCCTCGTCCATTGCCCGGAACATTCTTCACCGGCTGCCTGCAGCCCGACGATTTCAACCACTGCCGGAGCCGACCACGCCGGTCACCATTCGCCACAGCCAACACCAGGCCCGACGCCCGACTGGCACACGGCGATCGCACGCCTGCCTGAACGGGCGCATCTGGCGGGTTTGGTTCCCCAGAGCCTTCCACTTTGTGAACATCGCACGACCAGGTCATCGCGAAGGTTCACTGAACTCATCTCTGTCTGATTTACTGTCACATTGGCGGGCCGAAAGAACAGATGACAGCTGGTTTATGGCTCCTGGCACGTCGCCGTTACATTGCCAGAAAGCGCATCAATCGCGCCCACCGGCACCCTGGCAGTGGCGGCCAGGCCGCACTGGTCCGTGAGGCGATGACACACGGCCTGAACACCTGGCATCGCGAACATCGCACCAGCACACAGTTCCGCAGCCGCCAGTTGCCTACCGATGTTCAACGGGCTGGCCACCATCGTTAACGTGCAGCCTAGTAATGTCTCGCCCCAGATTTAAAGCCTTCAACGTTCACGGTTACACGGGCTAACCGCACGCGGCAACCAACATGAGCAAAAGACACAGGCCTGAGAAGAGTGGTGCGACAGGTGCGACGGAACCGCCGACCACCCCGCTCAAGCGGCGTCAACCGGCAGCGAGCGGGGATGAACCGCATCAGCTGCACAGTTATTACACGACGCCTGCTGCCGGGCCTGTCTCAGGCTGTGACCACCCCAGTGCAGCATTCGCATCCAGCCGAGCCATAGCCCGCGCTTTGCCGCGCCGGTTCCGTCTTATTCGAATACTGACTGAAGGTGCCGATTCTGAATGGAACAACCGGTGACTCACGATTGCTAGTCATTACCACCGCAGCAGCGACATAGATGACCGGCGGCATTGCGGTCAGGTACCCCGCCGCCGTTTAACCAGTCCATTAGTGGTCAGAAACATGCATTAATAACGTCAGCATGTCGACGCCAGGCGGCTTGCACCGCCAGCCTTCGGCGCATTCTTTAGTGAACAACGATGCGCCGGCACGAGCTCGAACAAACCGGAAATCATCGCTCATCCTGACCGTGGCAGTCGGTTGTTTCGCAACTGTTCACTAAACCACAGTCCTTCCTTCATCAAACCCAACAGTGGGCCAAGTCCTGTTCCGGGAGCTTCAATGGCACAGACGGCGGCAGGGCTGCCCATTGCTCACGATTAAAGGTTAAAAAGGCGTGATTTTTCGGTTTTGTTTCGAGGCTCGACTGCCAACATCTCTGATTTTGTTCACTAAAAAGTCACCGAAACGGGCGAAAGAATGGTGCAACTATACAATATAAATCAGCCTTCATGATTTATTCCTAAAAATGCATGAAACTTTCTATTTTTCTATCGTTTTGCTGGATTTAAACGGCGAAAGAAAGGAATTTTTATTTTTGAAAAAGTACTTGCGCCCCATTAAAATCTCTATGATGCACCTCACTTGCTTTACGACAACGCAATGCCGACTTAGCTCAGCAGGTAGAGCAACTGACTTGTAATCAGTAGGTCACCAGTTCGATTCCCGGTAGTCGGCACCATTTTTGTAGTTTAGCTCGCATTCAATTAAAGCGTGGAGGGGTTTCCCGAGCGGCCAAAGGGGCAGACTGTAAATCTGATGGCTCAGCCTTCGAGGTTCGAATCCTTCTCCCTCCACCACTTTCCTAAATTGAATCGCACAGTATGGGACAGACGAATTTAGAACAGCGGGCATCGTATAATGGCTATTACCTTAGCCTTCCAAGCTAATGATGCGGGTTCGATTCCCGCTGCCCGCTCCAAACGCTGATATAGCTCAGTTGGTAGAGCGCACCCCTTGGTAGGGCGAGGTCGGCGGTTCAAATCCGCCATCAGCACCACTCTTCTTTTCTAATTTCTTATCTTTTCTCATATTTAAGTTTTATATTCTACATGTGGTTAATGTGGTTATACACCATTGTAACCGTGTTTGTTTAAGAGGCTTTTTAAAAATGTCTAAAGAAAAATTTGAACGTACAAAAACCGCACGTTAACGTGGGTACAATCGGCCACGTTGACCATGGTAAAACAACTTTAACAGCTGCAATTACAACTGTATTAGCAAAACACTACGGTGGTTCAGCGCGTGCATTCGACCAAATTGATAACGCACCAGAAGAGAAAGCTGGTATCACCATCAACACTTCACACGTTGAGTACGATACTCCAACCCGTCACTACGCACACGTTGACTGCCCAGGACACGCGGACTATGTTAAAACATGATTACCGGTGCGGCACAAATGGACGGCGCAATCTTAGTAGTAGCAGCGACAGATGGTCCAATGCCACAAACTCGTGAGCACATCTTATTAGGTCGCCAAAGTAGGTGTACCCTACATCATCGTATTCTCAAACAAATGCGACAGTAGATGACGAAGAGTTATTAGAATTAGTTGAGATGGAAGTTCGTGAACTTCTTTCACAATACGACTTCCCAGGCGACGATACACCAATCGTACGTGGTTCCGCATTACAAGCATTAAACGGTGTTGCAGAATGGGAAGAAAAAATCCTAGAATTAGCAAACCACTTAGATACTTACATTCCAGAGCCAGAGCGTGCGATTGATAAACCATTCTTATTACCAATCGAAGACGTATTCTCACTTTCTGGTCGTGTACAGTAGTAACAGGTCGTGTTGAGCGTGGTATCATCCGTACTGGGCGATGAAGTTGAAATCGTAGGTATCAAAGATACAGCGAAAACAACAGTAACTGGTGTAGAGATGTTCCGTAAATTATTAGACGAAGGTCGTGCGGGTGAGAACGTTGGTGCATTATTACGTGGTACTAAACGTGAAGAAATCGAACGTGGTCAAGTATTAGCGAAACCGGGTTCAATCACTCCACACACAGACTTCGAATCAGAAGTTTACGTATTATCAAAAGAAGAAGGTGGTCGTCACACTCCATTCTTCAAAGGTTACCGTCCACAGTTCTACTTCCGTACAACTGACGTAACAGGTACAATTGAGTTACCGGAAGGCGTAGAGATGGTAATGCCAGGCGATAACATCAAAATGACAGTATCATTAATCCACCCAATCGCGATGGATGAAGGTTTACGTTTCGCGATTCGTGAAGGTGGCCGTACAGTAGGTGCTGGTGTTGTTGCGAAAATCATCAAATAATTTGATGTAAGCAAATAGTTAAGAGAATCCCCAATCTTGTAAAAAGATGGGATTTTTATTTAGGAAGGTATTATGAAATTTATTTTACCGACGGGTATTTTTATGATCACCCTAGGAGTAAGTGCATTGTCCTCGCATGGCGTCATGCAGAATCTATCACACCTTATGCCCCACAAGTAAGTTTCGTTTTAGGCAGCGTTGCTTTTGTGCTTTGGTTGTTATTTATTAGTTTGTTTATTATTCGTTGTTTTAAAACATTTCGATACCATTAAAGAAGAATATAACTGCCCAATCTGTTTTTTCTTTTTCGCGTTAATTCCTATTACTGCCATGTTGATGGGGGATATTTTATTAGCTTGGTCATCCATATTGGGCGAAATATTGATTTGGCTTGGTGCTATCAGGGCAACTGCTTTATGCGCTTATTCGTATTGGTGCATTATGGCAAGGGAATATTTTTACCGACACTGCCGCGCTACCGCCATTTTATTTGCCAACAGTGGCAACTAACTTTACGGCAGCAACGTCACTGACACTTATTGGCCATAATGAATTAGCTATTTTTCCTCTGGTGCTGGTTTTATTGCATGGTTTATGTTTGAACCGATTTTTATTACAGCGAGTTTACGTTTAAATGAAACCCCCGTTCCGTTAAGAGCTTCATTCGGAATTATTCTTGCACCAGCCTTTGTCGGCTCAGCGGCTTATTTAGTGGTAACTGGCGGACAAGTTGATTTAGTGGTCAAAATGCTTTGGGGCTATGGCTTTCTTACAATTAGCTTTCTTATTGCGCTTATTCGGTTGGATTGCCGTAAAAGGTTTTAATGTTGGCTTTTGGTCATTCTCATTCGGCCTTGCTTCTATGGCAACATGGGGCAACTTACTTATATCAGACTCCCAGAATTAGCGACATTTTGGACTAGTAACTTTTTATTATTGCGAATATGGCCATAGCATTTTTAATGATCAAAAACATCCGCTAAATGGCTAAGAAAAGAATTTTAAGCTCGCTATAGTTGGCGGAGTCATTTCGAGAGCGAGCGTTTTTCCAGTACAATAGACTAGATTTTCTGAAATTATAAGGTAATAAAATATGCAAATTATTCAATCTCAATTTCCTGTGCGCCGTATGCCGCTTACGTAAACATGATTTTTAGCCGTCGTTTAGTGGCAGAAAATCAATTAACAGTAAATGATTTGATTTATCCTGTTTTTGTGATTGAAGCGAGAAAATCAACGTGTGCCAGTCCCGTCTATGCCGGTGTAGAACGTTTAACCATCGATCAATTATTGGTAGAAGCTGGCTTATTGGGTCAAAATATGGTGCCTTTAATTGCATTATTTCCCAGTGGGCGATGAGCGTAAATCGTTAATGGCAGAAGAGGCATACAATCCAGAAGGGCTTGCGCAACGTGCGGTGCGTGCATTAAAAAGCAGCGTATCCTGAATTGGGCGTAATGACAGATGTGGCGCTCGATCCATTTACCACACACGGTCAAGATGGCATTATCGACGACGATGGCTAGTGTATTAAATGACATCACTACAGAAGTTCTAGTGAAACAAAGCGCTTTCATGCTGAAGCGGGTGCTGATATTGTTGCGCCAAGTGATATGATGGATGGGCGAATTGGTGCGATTCGTAGAAGCACTTGAAGCTGAGAATTTCATCAATACACAAATTATGGCGTATTCTGCGAAATATGCTTCGAACTACTATGGTCCTTTTCCGTGATGCTGTTGATCTGCTGCAACCTTAAAGGGGGCAATAAATATACTTACCAAGTTGATCCAGCCAATGCAAACGAAGGGTTGTATGAAGTAGCAATGGATATCGAAGAAGGCGCAGATATGGTCATGGTTAAACCGGGCATGCCTTATTTGGATATGGTATGGCGCGTAAAAGAGAATTTTGTGTGCCAACTTTGCTTACCAAGTTTCTGGCGAATATGCGATGCATATGGCTGCGATTCAAAACGGTTGGTTGAAAGAACGTGAGTGTATTATGGAATCTCTCCTTTGCTTCAAACGTGCAGGGGCAGACGGCATTTTGACGTATTTTGCGAAACAAGTTGCCGAGTGGTTATATCAAGACAACCATAAATAATCTCTCGCAAGCGGTCGAGTTTTCATTGAATTTTGCAAAACGTTCGTGATTTTCGACCGCTTGTTTGTGTTAGAATCTGCCTTATTTCAATAAACTAGATAAGATTATGCAGAGTTTAACCCCGTTTCATACCTTTCATCTGCCTGCACAGGCAAGCCAGATTATTCCTTTTACTTCAACAGAACAACTTTTAGCTGAATGGCAACGTGCTGCTTTGGCAAATCAGCCGATCCTTATTTTAGGGCAAGGCTCAAATATGCTGTTTTTAGATGATTTTGAAGGTGTGGTCTTAGTGAATCAGCTTAAAGGCATTGAACATCATGAAGATGCGGATTTCCATTATTTAACCGTGCAAGGTGGCGAAAACTGGCATGCTTTAGTGAAATGGACGTTAGAGCATGGCATTGCGGGTTTAGAAAATTTAGCCCTTATTCCGGGTGTAGCCGGTTCAGCACCGATTCAGAATATTGGTGCTTATGGCGTCGAGTTTGAACGCGCATGCGATTTTGTTGAAGTATTGAATTTGCGCACAGGTGGGCTCTTCCGTTTAACAAAGACAGAATGTGAATTTGGCTATCGGGAAAGTGTATTTAAACACCGTTATGCCGAAGGTTACGCAATTGTGTGCAGGGCTTGAAATTGCCAAAAAGCATGGCAGCCTGTACTCAGTTATGGTTCATTAACGCAGTTTGATGCAGCCACTGTGACACCGCTTGAAGTATTTAATGAAGTGTGCGGTGCGTTCGAGCAAATTACCGAATCCTGATGAGTTTGGAAATGCAGGAAGTTTCTTTAAAAATCCTGTTATTGAGGCTACAAAATTTGCTCAAATTCAGACCGCTTTCTCACAGATTCCAAACTATCCGCAAGCGGATGGTCGAGTAAAATTAGCGGCAGGTTGAGTTAATTGATCAATGTGAGTTAAAAGGCTTTCAAGTTGGCGGTGCAGCTGTCCACACTCAGCAAGCATTGGTGTTAATCAATAAAGATAATGCGACAGGTCAGGACGTAGCAGATTTAGCCAAAGCAGTCCGCAAACGCGTGCGTGAGAAATTTGGGGTTGAGCTTCATCCTGAAGTACGTTTTATCGGAAAGCATGGTGAAGTAAATAGCGAAGAGGTGACTCGTTAAATGAAACTCAACCAGCCCGATTTATAGCCGCATTATTATGCGGAGAAGCGGTCATTTTCGATGAAATTGATTCAACTAATGAATACTTATTACGTGAATATAAACATTTAGCAGCAGGCTCGGTGTGTGCTGCTGAGCATCAAACCGCTGGGCGCGGTCGCCGTGGACGCTCATGGTATTCAGGCAAAAGCCAGAATCTTTGTGTTTTTCTTTGTTATGGCGTTATAGCGCAGATGAAGTTCGTCAGGTCAGCGCATTAAGTTTGGTGGTCGCTTTAGTCTTGGCAGAAAGCTTTTACTGAGTTGGGCATTTCAGATATTCAAATTAAATGGCCGAATGATGTCTATTATCAAGGGAAAAAGTTAGGTGGCATTTTAATTGAAAGCCGCTTTGAAAATAATGACTACTATTTGGTGATCGGCATTGGCTTGAATTTGAGTATGGATCAGGTTGATCTCAATGTGGTCAATCAACCCTATGCTGATCTTTCAGCCTATCATTTAGAACGTAATCAATTGTTGCAGAAAAATTGTGCCGCAATTGCATCTGAAAAATTTACCCGCTTGTTGGCTTTGAAAAATTATGTCGAACGCTGGCAAAGCTATGATTTATTTTATGGTAAACCAGTTAAGCTCCTTGCAGGAGATACTGAAACCATGGGATCCTGCCAAGGCATCAATGACAAGGGCGAACTTTTTGTTAGAACAGGCAGGCAAGATAAATGCTCTATGCGATTGGCGAGATGTCTTTGCAGAGCGCAACAGAGCCAAAACAGATCGCAGATCTCATTAGGCAAGTAAGAATAGAGAAGAATTCTAAATCATCCCTACTTATCGGCCTAGCTGGGGTAGAATTGGCTACCTTTTTAGTTCTATGTCGCCAAAAATAGTGTGCGGCTTAATTTAAACATATTTAATTCCTTGAGGCGATGGCATATGCCAGTAATTAAAGTTCGTGAAAATGAATCTTTGACGTTGCACTACGTCGTTTTAAACGTTCTTGCGAAAAAGCAGGTATCTTAGCAGAAGTTCGCGCACGTGAGTTCTGACGAAAAACCAACTACTATTCGTAAACGCGAAAAAGCATCTTTAGCAAAACGTCACGCTAAACGTAATGCTCGCGAGAACGCTCGTAATACACGTTTAGTACTAATTTGTAACGTTATTCACAAATCTTAACTAAAAACCGTGAAACCATTTGAATCACGGTTTTTAGCATTTTATGCCGAGAATGCTTAAACGTTCAATTTGCATAAAAGGCATTTTTCCTATCTGCATCGGAGGTCATACGAAAGGCATTATTCCACGTTCATTTATTGATGATCCTCATCGCCCGTACAGACATTGTTGAGCTGATTAACAGTCGCGTGAAGTTAAAAAGCTGGTGCGCACAATTATCAGGCTTGCTGTCCATTTCATCATGAGAAACCCTTCTTTTTCTGTGAGTCAACCTGCGCAGGTTTATCACTGTTTTGGCTGTGCGCGCATGGCAATGCAATTAGTTTTTAATGGAATTTGATAAGTTAGAATTTCCCGAAGCGATTGAAGAACTTGCTGCTATGCACGGGCTGGAAGTTCCACGTGAAAATGTGCGAAATTATAATGGCCGGCCACAGTAGGTTTTCAAACCAAACGAGACTTATATGGTTTGATGGATGCGATTGCTAAGTTATATCAGCAAAAGTTAACTAGTGATATTCCAAGCCAAAGTTATTTGCAACAACGAGGGTTGTCTGAAGAGATTATTCGTCGTTTTGAGATCGGTTTTGCGCCGAATGCCTTTGATACGGTGCTTAAACAATTTGGTTCTTCCGCTGAGGAAACCCAAAAATTGATTGATACGGGATGCTTTCACGCAATGAAAATGGCAAGGTTTATGATCGTTTTCGTCATCGAGCAATGTTCCCTATTCGAGATAAGCGTGGTCGAGTTATTGCATTTGGCGGAAGAGTGATGGGCGATGAACGCCCGGAAATACCCTCAACTCACTCAGAATCGGTAATTTACCATAAAGGAGTGAGTTTTTACGGCTTGTTCCAAGTACTGCAACAAGATGAAAATCCTACTTCGTTAGTTGTAGAAGGTTATATGGATGTGGTTGCGCTTGCTCAGTTTGGGGTAAATAATGCAGTCGCTTCTTTAGGTACAGCAACAACAAGTGAGCAAATTCAGCAAATGTTTCAGGGCGACTGAACAAATTATTTGTTGTTACGATGGTGACCGAGCGGGACGAGATGCCGCGTGGCGAGCCTTTGAAAATGCATTGCCTTATTTATATGACGGACGCCAGTTAAAATTTATTTTCTTACCTGATGGGGAAGACCCAGATAGCTTTATTCGTCAGCAAGGAAAGCGCAATTTGAGCAATATGTACAGGAAGCGGCAAAAACCGTTAAGCGAGTTTTTATTTGATTCGTTACTTGCGCAAGTTGATTTATCAAGTCAAGAAGGCAAATCTAAATTAGCTTCGCTTGCTGTGCCTTTGATTAACCGTATTCCTGGGGAAATGTTACGAATTTATCTGCGCAATTTACTCGGCCAAAAATTGGGGCTTCTTGATCCAAGCCAACTAGAGGCGATGTTGCCTAATCGAATGCCAACACAGCCAAAAGCAAACCCTACGGAAAAATTAAACGAACACCAATGCGTTTGTTGATTGCACTATTACTGCAAAAATCCAGAGCTTGCAAAACATGTGCCAGATTTATCACCATTGCAAAGCCTAAATGAGGCAGGTTTTGATCTGTTTGTAGAGTTAGCAGCGACTTGCCAACAGCATGTGGGGATAAGTATGGGCGCCTTATTGGAGCATTGGCGAGATAAATCGGAGTACCGTACACTTGAAATTCTAGCGAATTGGGATCATATGGTAAGCCCTGAAAATATGGAAAAAGAATTTATCGAAAACGCTTGATTTTCTTTATGCCAAATTAGTAGAAAACGCATTGACGTTTTAATGGCAAAAGAACGAACAACCGGCTTAGAGTTAGATGCCGCTGAAAAGCAAGAGCTTGCCTTGTTATTAGCGCGCTAACAAGCGGTTATTTTTGTGAAAAATTTTGCAAGGCTATCAAGTTCTTGACGAAATCAATGATATAATTCAACACTATTTTGACTGCTCAAAAACGGAACAAAAATTATGGAACAACAATTAGTAGATCAACAATTAGAACAGCAACTTCAAATCGCACTTTGATTGCGCAAGGTCGTGAACAAGGCTATTTACTTTTATCTGAAGTGCACGACCATCTTCCAGAAGGGCTGGTGGATGCTGAGCAGATCGAAGATATTATTCAAATGATCACCGACATGGGGATTCAAGTTTTTGAAGTCGCGCCAGATACGGACGAACTCATGTTAGCTGAGAATATTGCTGATGAAGATGATGTAGAAGAAGCAACCAAAGTGCTTTCTACCGTAGAATCTGAGTTAGGCTGCACGACAGACCCTGTACGTATGTATATGCGTGAGATGGGGACCGTTGAGCTATTAACCAGAGAAGGTAAGATTGATATTGCTAAGCGCATTGAAGAAGGAATCAATGAAGTGCAATGCGCTGTTGCAGAACATCCAGAAGCATTATCTGGCGTCTTAGCTGCTATGAGCAAGTAGAAGAAGGCACGATGCGTTTGGTTGATTTAGTGACGGCATTTATTGATCCAAATTTAGAAGCGCTGCTGATGAGCATTTAGATCCTGATTTACACCATGATGCAGAAGTTGAAGGTGCTGCAGATATAGATGAAGAAGAGGAAAACGAAGATGCTTCGGATTCTTCGGATAGTAGTGATGATAACTCAATCGATCCTGAAGTGGCGCGTGAGAAATTTACTAAACTTAAAGAGCAGCACGAAAAAGCCTTATTAGCAATTCAAAAACACGGTAGAACATATAAAAAGCACGTGAGCAAATTCATGCTCTTTTCTGATATTCTTCCGTGAGTTTCGTTTAGTACCAAAACAATTTGACCTGTTAGTTGAAACGATGCAGAAGTTAATGTAAGCAAGTGCGTGCACAAGAGCGTCAAATTCAGTTATGCGGTTGAATATGCAGGTATGAGGCGATTTCAAAAGCCTTCACGTAATGAAACTTCGAAGAGTGGATTGAAAAAGCTATCAATGCGAAAAAGGTGGGGCGCCTAAACTTGCAGGGAATTATATAGAAAAATTCGTGTAAATATTGCTGCATTACAAGAGCTTGAACAGAGTTCTGGTTTAACCATTGCCCAAATTCGTGAAATTGGCGGACGTATTGCAAACGTATGAATTAAAAAGCTCGTCGTGCGAAAAGAAATGGTAGAAGCCAACTTACGTTTAGTTATTTCTGATCGCGAAAAATATACCAACCGTGGTTTACAATCTCTTAGATTTAATCAAGAAGGAAACATTGGTTTAATGAAAAGCGGTAGATAAATTTGAGTATCGCCGTGGTTATAAATTCTCAACTTGGCGCAATCTTGTGGATTCGTCAGGCGATTACCGTTCTATCGCAGACCAAGCGCGTACGATCTCGTATCCCAGTGCATATGATTGAGACGATTAACAAACTTAACCGTATTTCGTCAATCGCTTTACAAGAAATGGGGCGTGAAGCGACACCGGAAGAATTGTGCAGAACGTATGAATATGCCAGAAGATAAAATCCGTAAAGTGTTGAAAATTGCCAAAGAGCCAATTTCTATGGAAACACCGATTGGCGATGACGATGATTCACATTTAGCGATTTTTATTCAAGATGAAAGTCTTGAATTGCCGTTAGATTCTGCAACCGCAGAAAGTTTTACGTATAGCCACAAATGAAGTACTCGAAGGATTAACGCCTCGTGAAGCGAAAGTATTACGGATGCGTTTCGGGATTGATATGAATACCGACCATACATTAGAAGAAGTGGGTAAACAATTTGATCGTAACGCGTGAGCGAATTCGTCAAATTGAAGCAAAAAGCATTACGCAAATTGCGCCACCCAAGTCGTTCAGAAACATTACGTAGCTTCTTAGATGACTAATTAAGAATAAAACCACCGATAGGTGGTTTTATTTTAGCAGATTGATGTAGAAATATCGCCAAATGGGCAAACGTGATTTTTTATTGAAAAATTTTATTTGACGCCCAGCTGAAAACCTTATAATGCGCCTTGTTGATTCGTTACGACGAGACAACAAGGTGTTGCCCTGAGTGGCGGAATCGGTAGACGCAAGGGATTTAAAATCCTCGCCTTTCGGGGGCGTGCTAGTTCAAGTCTGGCCTCGCACTCATTTTAAATTACCAAATATGCGGAATAGCTCAGTTGGTAGAGCACGACTCGTTGAAGGTCGGGTCGCGAGTTCGAGCCTCGTTTCGCTCCATTTTTAAAAGATAGCACCATAAGGTGCTATATCTAAAAATTCCTATCATCATTTTTCGCCATATAAATTTACCTTTTCTGTCAGTAAGTTTTTGCAAAACAGTACATAAAACAACCGCTTGTTACAATTTTGTGATCTCATTTCACAAAAATTGCCATTATTTCTGATCTTTATGTGCATTTGATTAAAATAACCATATTACGTTATCAGAGGATAAGATATGAAAACACTAGGCGAATTTATTATTGAGAAACAGGCCGGAATACCCTGAAGCGAAAAGGCGGAATTGAGTGGTATTTTGTCTTCTATCCGTTTAGCGGCGAAAAATTATCTCACCGTGAAATTAACCGAGCGATTAAGCCAAGACATTTTAGGCGTAGCAGGTTCTGAGAATATCTCAGGGCGAAGCTACAAAATGAAAATTAGATGTCTTTGCTAATGAAACGATGAAACAAGCGTTGATAGGACGCGAAGAGGTAGCTGGCTTTTGCTTCAGAAGAAGACGATACTTTTTATTGGCTTTTGATACTGAGCGTGGGCGTAACGCTAAATATATTTTAATGACCGATCCGTTAGATGGTTCTTCTAATATTGATGTGAATGTTTCTGTGGGTACGATTTTCTCTATTTATCGTCGTGTCTCGCCAATTGGCACACCAGTAACCATGGAAGATTTCTTACAACCAGGCCGTAAACAAGTAGCTTCTGGTTATGTGGACTTACGGTTCTTCAACCATGTTAGTTTTATACCACTGAAACGGTGTGAATGGGTTCACTTATGACCCATCTTTAGGGCTGTTTATTCTTTCTCATCCAGAGATGAAAATGCCGGAAAAAGGCAAATATTATTCTATCAATGAAGGCCAGTACGTTACCTTCCCAATGGGGTGAAAAATTCATTAAATACTGCCAAGAAAGTGATGCAGCAACTAAGCGTCCGTATTCTTCACGTTATATTGGCTCATTAGTATCAGATTTCCACCGAAATCTCTTAAAAGGCGGTATCTATATTTATCCTACATCCACGGTTTACCCGAAAGGTAAATTACGTTTGTTGTATGAAGGTAACCTGATGGCATTCCTTGCTGAACAAGCGGGAGGTATGGCAACGGATGGCTTTAATCCAATTTCTTTAGATATTAAGCCAGAAACCTTGCACCAACGCGTACCATGCTTTATCGGTTCGACTGAGATGGTTAAACAAGCGGATAAATTTATGCAAGAATTTGCAGAATAATCATCATAATGAAAAAGCGATGTGTTTCATTCACATCGCTTTTTATTTCCATCGATTAGCGTAATTTTTCTATTTGGCTAATCTCTTTTCAATAAATCAATTTCGCTTGAATCTGGAAAGTTTTTGCAAGATTTTCAGCTGTCAGTACCGCTTGAGTTTCTCCGTATGCTGCAACTTTCCCTTTGGTGCAGTAAAATCACTTCATCACAGAAACGATAAGCCAACGACAGGCGATGAATGGCAACGACACGTATGTTGCGGTGTGAGTGATTTAAGCTGTTCCATCATATCAATTTGATAATAAGGGTCGAGAGGTGCAATCGGCTCATCTACCAATAAAACAGGGGATTCTTTAATACAGCAACGAGCGAGTTGTACACGTGCTTTCTCGCCACCTGAAAGTTGTTGAAATGGCTTATCGAGCAAATGAGTCACCGCAAATTTTTTTGAAAACGCTTGAATTTTTGAGCGCTCTTTTCTTTTTGGTAACGGAGCTGCCGTTTCCAATGCAATCACATCATAAACGGATAAATCCCAATGAATTTGTGTATTTTGAGCAAAGTAAGCAATTTGTTGGCTTTTTTCAGTTGCATTCATTTTGCTTAATGGCTGAGCATCAAACCAAATTTCTCCTTGTTTGAGGGGCAATATGCCAGCAATACTTTTTAATAACGTGGATTTTTCCTGCGCCATTAGCACCCATAATGCCAACTAATTTTCCCTTTTGGGATTTGACAAGAGAGAGATGGTTAAGCCATGGTTGACTGAGTTGTTTAATGTTAATCATATTTTGTCTGAAAAAGATAGGCTACCTGAAGTAGCCTATTGTAATGCTTTATTTCAAAATAAACATCGGTGTTGCTGATAGGATCACGATGAATGATGACATCCAAATCAAAACACATCCTTCAGCAACCTTCGGTCATCACTCTATCGGGCGTACTCTTGCGCCATCACTGCACCTCATGACGATTATGATCGCAATAGCGGCAGGTTTGGTTGGAGATCATGCAATACCGTAATCACCGTTTTGCCGTTTTGTTGCATTTGTCGCATCATGCCCATGAGTTCTGCTTGGCGGTTTAAATCCAGATAAGTAGTTGGCTCATCGAAAAGCACTAATTCAGCATCTTGCGCAAGTGTCATGGCTGAAGACGCGTTGTTGCTGACCACCAGATAAATCAGAAACCAACCGTTCGGCGAGTTCGGCAGTTTGTGTTTGCGCCATCGCCCAATTAACTAATTCCTTCATCTTTGGCTCAGTTTTGCCCCAGGAGACGTGCGTAGGGCGAACGCCCGTAGGCGACAATCCTCGCACTTTAATCCCTTCGGGCACCAGGTGTTGCTGCGGGAGCAGTGTCAATTTCTTGGGCATATTCTTTAGGGCTTGCCAAATATCCTGACCTTTATGGGCGATTGAACCTGTGTTTACTATGCAAGCGAGCTACCGCTTACCGTGGTGGATTTTACCGGCAAACCATTTGGGGCTGATCACGCAATCACTTTATTTCTCGGGAAATTTTTAGCGACAGATTTTTAACCACGTAGTTTATCTTGATAACCTGAAAGATAAATCATTGATTTCAATGCTCATTATTTAGTTCTCATCAATAAGCAGGAAGCAACATGGCGCACCGATCATCGCAGGTCAGAATACCCGCTGGTAGTTCAGTCGTAGGTCAATCACGCGCGCCAAAGCCATCCGAAAGTTGTGGTCAAGAGTGGCGCACTAATCAAGCGCTGCCGGTCATAGGGTACGATGCGGCCGCCGACTAAACGACGGGCAAGATGCGGCGCAACTCAGCCTCAAAAGGCAATCGGACCACAAATTGCCACGGCTGTAGTGAGTGGGCGACCGCCAGCACCAAAACGCTGATTTGCACTTTATTTACGGTTGCCAATTCCAAGGTGGAGGCTTTGTACCTCAAACCAAGCGGGTGTCGAGATCGCGACAGAAAATATAAATGGCAAGCAGCAATATCACTCAACCATGGTAATACCACATTTAAATAAGACCAGCTACGCCCCCACAGGCTTCCTGTGAGCATGGCACATCGCCGTGTTGATCTCGACCGGATTGCAAGCATTAGATAATGACTAATAGCAGCCCATAATGCGGAAAGTGCGATCTTCAATGATTGCCATTTTCATAGGGTGGGCGGAAGTTAAAACCGCACACGATCCATAAAATGACGCCAAAAGAGAGTCACACCACTCAAAAGGCAAAAATCGGCATCCAGTAAAATGCCAAGTTTGGCAAGAACATCGAACAATACCGAAACAGCAAACCGTCCCAGCCGCCGCATTGTTAATCTCAAAATGTCGGAGAGTGTAGGCGGATTGCGCACCACGCTTTGCACGCCAACACACCAGAAATTGCGCGCGCGCCGCTCACAAAATCGCCATAACCGCACGGGGTAGGCGATATTCCATTAAGGTAAAATAGTTTTATCATCAGGCTGAAAGGCCGCCCAAATTTCCTCAAAAGAGCGCATAAGTGCCAAGGCGAACACCGTCAATCCAAAGAGTAGCACCATCACTGAGCGTGATGACATAAAAGCCGATAGCGCGAAAAGATACACATGAGAAGCTCGCATTAGTGTCTTCCTCTGGCAAATACCGCAAAGACTGCGTGGCCCGATTAGCGCGAGCACCGCACCAGCAGGCACTGCGCCAGGAAAGCTGACCGCGCGGGCAATGGCATCTTGCAGCGAGCATTAAAATTGCGCTGCCGAGTAACATCGCCATAGGGAGCGACTCTTCGCAAGTCATAACCAATCCAATAGCGTGCCAGATGGGGCACCAGTGTGCCGACAAAGGCTACTGGGCCAGCAACACTCACGCTTGAACCTGCCAATCGGTCAACGCGATGATGTTAGCGTACCAACGTAAACGGAAGAGATTGATGCCTCAATCGAACGCGTAGATTCATCGCTTAAATTGAGTAAATTTAAACGACCAGCAAAGAATAGACAGAAAAGTGCGGTCAAAATAAAGAACGGAAATAACGTTCTAATAATTCATTCCAACGAGCATGTGCAACGCCGCCAGCTAGCCAACTCCATAATACCGAAGGCATGATCTTCTCCGCGACACCATCAGCAACCAATTTAGTGAGTGCTGCACAAAGTAGTGATACGGCAATCCTCGCTAAAATCACTCGGCTACGATCTCCACCTCGTTGTCTTCCAGCACGGGCCGATCAGCACCGGCCAACAAACCAACCCAGACCGCCACCGATACTAGCCACTCAAGGCAAATGCTATAACCAGAAAGAAATCTAGCAAACGCACCGGCGGTTACCATTGCAAAAGACTAGCACCCGAGTTCACGCCGAGTAGCGTAGAGGCAAGCGGATTGCGCGTAATGGTTTGTAACAACGCCCTGCCACCGCAAGATTGGGCACCCAAAATCATGCCAACTCACCGCACGCGGTAGGGCGTAAACCGGCGTCACCGCAATTTTGGCAATTTCACTCGCCATCGCGAGGTGAACGGCTTGCAATGCGCTGCAAGCGGTCGAATTTCTCGATGGGATAATACAAAAACAGGCTTCCCCATAATAGGAAAAGCCAGAATGATAGGGGAAGTCCCCAACGGAAAGCAGACTTCATCATTATTTTTGCTTCACGAAATCTTCAATTTGTTTTGCCATAATTTTGCTTGTTTCTAAGCTGCACCACGCGCCCATGGCTGCGTCCGTCTGTCAACGCTGTAAACATGGTTTGCTTTGACGGCAGGAATGGCTTTCCAAAGTGGCTCAGCTTCCCATTTGCGGGCAATACTTTCATCACGATAATGGGCGATGAACAAGCTATTCCGGTTTTTCCATTACTAATTGTTCGAGCGTTGATTTCTACGAAAGTCTGATCACTATTGAGCTTTAGTTGCAAAACCTAATGTCGTTAAGAAACCACCCACATAGCCATTGTCATTTTGGATATTAAATTTCAATCTTCTCGGGAAGTACGAAATGAGGCTTTTGCCTTGCACACCGTTTTCTGCGATGCTGGCACGTAATCATTATGTTCATTGATCTCGCTTTCACTTTCAGCGCTTTACCCACCAAATCACCAATTTTCTGCGCAGTTTCAGCGGTTTTCTTGGTAGCTTTCATGACGCGAATCAAACATTACCGTTGGTGCAATCAATCACCTTCAACACTGCGCATGGCGAGATGGATCGGCAACAATTAAATCGGGCTTTGAGGGAAGCAATCACTTCGTAAGACTCGGTTGAGAACGTGCCAACAGATTGCCACGCAGCAATCACGCACTTGCGGCAAAATACGATCGACTCTTTGTTATCGTCAGCCACACCCACTGGGCTTAGCTGGACTCTGGGCCAAGGCATGCACAAAAGAATATTCCAACGCCACAACACGGCTTTGGGGTTTTATCAAGGGCAATCCACCTTTGGCATCTTTATCGCAACGGCGCTAGCAAACGCAGACGCCATTGATACGCTGAAGCTCAGTTAGTTTTGAATAATCATGTTGTGTCCTCAATAGTTAAAAACGTTCAAATTATACGCGAATCTTACGAACTGAGAATAGTTATGTATTTTTAGTGATGAAAATAAAACGGCACATTTTGAAGTATGCGCCGTTAGGGTTAATGTGCGATTTTCTCTGTTGCGTTAATAACATCCAAATCAAGCAAGGCGCGCCGGACAAGCGCAGTCAAATACGTGCCGATGTAAATACAGAGAACAACGGAGCGAGTATAAATGGCTAAATCGGCCACGTAACAGCAATACCAAGTGCACCAATGCACTGCCAGATAAAGCTGTGATCGCGGCGAGCGTAAAACTACGCAAGTAGCAGTGGGCGATTAAGCCGATAGCCAATGGTGTACCAGTTTGCGGAATGATCGCACCGACTATCATAAAGCGACACCAAAGGCGCTGATGAAAAGCTACGTTTGGGATTCACGCCCATGAAAAGCTCGCTGTTTCTCTCCACCAAAGCGCGAAAAATCTGCATCGGCGAGTATGTATAAACAGAAAATTCCCGCCAGAACAATCGGGAGTGAAATGAGCAGGGTATCTAATTTTGCCCACATCAATAGCCTTTGTAGCCAACGATAAAGTTCAGCTAATGCCCATGGGCTTTCTGCGTTAGAGAGTAGTAATGCGATTGCCGAACCAAGCAACATATTGACCGCTAAGCCGCTTAGAATCATCATCGTAGTGCCGTAGTTTTTAGCAATCAAATACACGATTAAAAGCTTAAAGCGCGCCAATCACACCACCGGCTAAGAGCACTGAAAATGGCACGGCAAAATAATAAAGGATAAAATACGCCAGCAGCAGTTGCCCCAGAGCTACTGCCGCGAAAGCCCGACTCGCTAATGGATTTTGGAAAATACCTTGCATCGCATTGCTCCGCTATCGCTAGGCTGGCACCCGTCAATAAAAGCTAAACCAATGCGCGGAAAAACGAATATCCCACAGCACCATCGAACGCATATCCGCGAGCACGCTAATCCGCATTTTTGAGATGAGCAAAGTCGCTCTAGCTGATGATAAATTGCAAAAGCTGCTAATCAATAGCAACGAGAAGAAAAGTGCGGTATTTGTGAATTTTAGTGTTTTACCAATGAACAATTTTCTATGTAATTCAAATATCATTTGGTAATTTGAGTTTGTCAACTCTCCCCTAACCCCTTTGCTAAAGAGGGGGATTTCATTATTAAATTAACCTAGAGTGATGTAGTTACAATTTTTTATGTATGAATGGTAAAATAAATATCAAAATTATAAATTATCACTATATTAATTCTCTTTAGCATAGAGTGTTTAGGGAGATTTGTCAGCCAAATTATTTTAACTGTTGATAAATCTTCTCGCCCCTGCCACACGCCATGATCGGAAACAATAGGGTATATTTCATCGGATGTTGACAAGCGGTTGATTTTTGAAAAATCTTGCAACATAAAGGGTGGCAGTAATTCAGCTTGTGTATTGTAACCTTGTTTGTTGGTCAGAGAAATCAGTACATTTGGTTGGCTTAAAAATCACTTTTTCTAACGAGAAATTTTTGTGCGGTAAGTGGTGTTTTTTAGTGGCGTTAATCCGAGTAAATTTAACAGCACGGGATATTGTGGATACTAGCTCTACCACACTGCAGTTTCTGACAAAAATCAGTGTATCAGTAAGCGGTCGATTTATGGAAGTTTTGCGATTTGAGTTTTTGTTACTAAATCAGCCGCCTTTTGCTCATTACGCCAGTTGCTTGCCCAAGTCTAGAATCAGCGCAAACAATCTCATCAGGCGTTTGCGGGCTGTCGTTAATCGGGACAATCTTCACACCGAGTTTTTCTAGTTCTGCGACCACTGTGATAAAAGTAGTTCATTAATCAGAATGGTTTTTATCCAAATAGGGCAATAATTCCGTCAATTGCGGTTCCAGCACAGGTTTTATCGGTATTGATTTTGTCTAACATCATCAACGGTTTTCGAATAAGGCGATTGAGCAGCAATTTGTGAAGGCTCAGCCAGTTCAATAAGCAGTCTGTCACTGCAAAAGCGTAAAGCGAGACAAATTGTTCCGAAGCCAGAGCGCAAAACGGAAGGAAAAGTGCGGTTAAAATTGAAGCGAGTTTTTGCATATGGATAATGATACGCTACGCTATCAAGAATTAAAAAGGCGTGCTAAGCACGCCTTATTAGTGGGTAATAATTAGAACGAGCCTTTTCAAACCCAACGTAAACATTACGTCCTTCCGGCCGTAGCCCAGTACGCTTTTCATATTTTTATTGAATACGTTGTTAAGATTTGCATAACCGTCGGGTTATCCGCCATTTATAGTTCACGCCTAAAGCTTTGCCAAAGGCGTAAGATGGCAATTTCACTTTATGCGTGCTGTAGGGTTGAGCGAATAGTAGGTATCCATGCGCTTTCCGTGTAAGCTACATTTACATCCGTACCCCAATTTTTCAGTGATTTGGTATGCTAAGCCTGCGTTCGCTAAATGTTTTGGACGACGAGCTAATTTCCCAGCACCTTGCTGTCTCGGGTTTTGCGTGTAGGTGTAGTTTGCACAAGCGGTTAATGCATCGCTGATTTTATGCTGTGTTTCACTTCAACACCTTTCACTTTGCTCTTACCTTCAAGGTTCACTGCACGGCTTGCATAAGTGGTAAGTTAATGACTCTCTGCCAAGCTAATCGCGTTTTCACGCCGCGAAGCGCAGCAGTCACATCAAGGCTGTGGACGGTTATCATCTGCGTCAAATAAGAAACCAAACATCACCTCCTATCCTCTTTCTGCTGTTGTAAGCTCGCTGCCGATATAGCGCGCGTTGCAACCGCGTATTCCTGATCGTCGGGTTTTGAATCGCTGAACCGAAACTTGCGTGTGCTTATCACGTCATCTGTAAACGGTAAGCGCCTGCGATACGGCCAGTCCATGAGTTTTCATATTCAGGAGAGCCAGTCAGTATAACGACCACCAATATTTAAACCATGATCTTCATCGTGCAGTAAAGCGATATTCTGCTGCCAGCTTTTCCTCAAGTTTTTATTGCCGGCATTGTTGAAACTAAGACGAGAGTTGAACAGTTTTGATAGTCAGTCAAGAAGTGCTTAAACCTTGCGTGAGAGCGCGCCTTCACGATCGAAAATTGACGTCTAATGATAGTTCGCATCGAGTCGCATCGCCGATGTATAGCCAACGGTATCGCCGCGCGTCAGTTTGAGATGGCTTACTCCCACTTTGCGTTTAAGCAATTCATCATCATTACCTGGGTTACCATCACTTAATTTCGAATAAGGTGTCACGTGTGCGGGTGTAGTGACCTTTTGTCATCCGTTGCGCGGTGTTATCAAAGTTAGCCGTTTGGCTGCGTGAGAGGCTGGCAAGTCGAAAACTTTCTTTGGTTATCGTCATAGCCGTACTGAAGAGAAGCGTTATCATCGATGGAATTTATCGCGCTCGCTTGAGCCACCGGCATCTCACTCGCTGTGCCATCTTGAGCCGTGTAGTTAAAGCGGTTTTTGCTTGAGTGCGAGATCGCCTTTGGTGTGCGACCGTCGCCATGTAAAGCATAATAGAAAATTGTTGCTTTGAGCCTGAAAAGGGTAATACCTGAACCATCTACCGCGCCGATCTCGAGCTCGTGCCAAAATCGTAATCAATGTTGAAGGTTTTGCCTTTTTCTAAGCTCTTCCTCGTGGCGATATAACCACACCGCCCATGGCAGCTCACTCCCCAGCGGGCAGATTGTTACCGCCGCATTACTTCGATGCGGTCAATGTTGCTTTAATGCTGCTGTCACCGAAATCAAAGCCATAACCAGAAACAGTGGGTTCACTTTCAGCCGCCATCAATAATCACTTGCAGTGTGGTTTTGCATCTGCACCACACGTAAGAATGATACGGTTACGTACCACGACCGCCTCGAAAGTACTTTACGGCCAAACTCGGCACCGCTTACCACGTCATCGACATAAGTCGCACCACGTAATGCCAGCACCTTTTTCAGTTGTACAGTAACAGATGAGGCGGTTTGATGAAGACTAGCTGGCGCGGTTGATGCAGAATAGACGTTAATCCACATCTGATTTCTGCCACGTCTTCAGCCGCCGCTAATGCCGGAATCGCTAATAAAATCGCTGAAGTAATCACATCATTGTAAAATCCCCAGGATAAAAGTCTCGTATAAAAGCGCCAGTGAAGTCATACATTTGAGGCTTGGCAAGCAAAACCTATCATGATGAAAGTAACTCATAAATCAAAATGAATAGAATTTTGAGATGCAGATAAGATATTGGTCTAGGTAAGCCATCAACAGACCATCTTATATATATCTCTTGCGCTCGGAATTTTATGAACATCTTAAAATTGTCTTGCAGTATTGCCTAGTTGCACTTAGGATTATTTGTTTGTGTAAAAGCCAACCTGTACCAAAGAAAACGGTAAAAACCGGTAAAAGATGAAATTAGTCAAGCTGAGTTGAATAAACCCGAGGAAGGTCTGCTAGCGTTGCTATTACTCCTGCACACGCAGAAACAGGCGGACTTTATTTAGCATAACCTATTTCCACCTTTCAAGAGAAAGTCGCTGCTGGAAAGATAATTTTCGGCTTTCTATTTTCAGTTAGATGGCGGCAAAGCAACGCCAGTTTCGACCATCTGCAGAAAATAAAAGTGTATTGAATGCGAGAGGAAATCGACGTGAGGCGACATACCGTTCTCTACCATCCTGGCTGCAGGTAATCACGCATGAATTTAGTCGCACGTGAACGTGCAGCTCAATCTATTACAAAATTATCGGGCGAATGCAGCTGCCTTTGCTGGAGTGTCGGGAGAAGCTTTAGTATGAAAATAAAGGGTTAAAGCTAGTTGGCTGTAACCCTTTATTTATTATTTGCAAAATCACACCCTTTGAGCCACTTGAGGAAGCCTCACTTGATTTTGGTTTGTTAATCGCACTGGATGTCAGCTGTTTTGCTGGAGAAACTGCTTTCTGTGCAGCTTCTGAAGTTCACTTAATGGTATAGCGCATAGTAATTTCCATTTGCTTCGTCACATATAAGCAAGTGGCGGTTCAAATTCATGGTAAAACTCTCTTTGAATACATAATGGTGTTTGTTTTCCAATCACACAAGAGGAAACCCAGCCAAGAGATTGGATTTGATTTTTGCCTTTATTTTGAATCTGATAGGTTAATGTAACATAAGATTGATTGTTTTCTTCGTTCGGCACGCTACGCGCAATAAATTGAATGCTTACGTTACGATTAAATTGCTCGGCTTTCATTTTGAGGTGCGCTGTTTGGCGCTTTCTTTTTGTTGTGGTTTCTGTGCTTTTAGCTGGTGCTGGGCGCTTTAGTTTGTGATTGAGTTTCAGTTGGCGTTTTATTTTCTGTTTTTCAGCCGCAAAAGCGTTTGGGAAGATTAACCCAGCCACGAATGCATAAATGATAGCCCATGAATACTCATATCCTCCGTTATTTGACAAGTGGTACCAAACTCAGTTGTAAATTTTTCAGAGATGACTTGATTGAGTAAATCAATATTTGGATGTTTTCCTGGGCTATGTTTGGCATCTTCAACATGTTCCAGCAAAACCATTCAGCCCTTTGTTGCGCGCTACAAGCGGTCAGTTTTCCATCGAATTTTGCAAAATAGGGCATGATAGAGTTTTTAATGAGCCTAATTTGCCCTCACAATCGCAGGAATCGTGTGAATCTCTCCGTGGCGTTTTTAACGTCTAAAACCGCGAAGATGATCAATAGCGGGAAAGCTAGCAACAATCTTTGAACTGCATAAGTCTCTCCAATGATAAAAAGGTTAATAATTATATCAGTCTTTTAGTGGTTCATTAGCATTTATTCTTCCTCCTTTTCGGGCTAAATCGATTTAGCAAAATATCTTTTGGCAAACTGCTTGCATAGCTATTTTAAGCGACTATCATTAACTTAGAAACTCAAACAAAACAAACACAAAGGAAAATCATTATGGGTCAATTACACTCACAATCTGACATTGTGTTGATTGGTGCGGGTACTATGAGTGGCACGCTTGGCACGCTGTTAAAAAGCTAATGCCAGAGAAAAAGTATTACCATTTTTAAAGCTGAACCAGATATTGCGTTAGAAAGCTCTAATGAATGGCATAATGCAGGCACAGGGCATGCTGCACTTTGTGAACCAAACTATACGGCTGAAAAAGCAGATGGCACTATTGATATTAGCAAAGCACTTGATATTAACGAAAATCATCAGCTTGTTAGAGCTTTTGGTCATATTTGGTGGAAACTGGCTGCATTGAAAATCCAGCGATTTTTATCCGTAAATTGCCGCATATGAGTTTTTAGGCGAAAAAGATGTCAAAATTTTGAAAAAGTTTTGAAACCCTTCAACTCATCCACTATTTGAAAGGATGCAATTTTGCTGATGATGCAGAAAACGTTAAAAACAATGGATTCCATTGATGATGGAAAACCGTGTGAATAAAGAGCCAGTTGCAGCAACGTGATGGAGCACGGTACTGATGTTAATTTTGGGGAGTTAACCTGTAAACTCTTTAAGCATTTAGTCAAATCAGGTTGCTGTTTAGAAGTGAATCATCCGGTTTGTGGCTTAGATAAAAACCGCAGAGGGTTGGCGTTTATCTGTTAAAGATGCAAGCGGTCAAATTCTTCCAACACGATTGCAAAATTTGTCTTATTGGTTGTGGCGGCGGCTCACTTAATTTTATTTCACAAAAAGCCATATTCAAGAGGCGAGACATTATGCGGTTTCCAGTAGTGGTATTTTCATGGTATGCCGTAATCCTGAAATTGTGGAAAACACTATGCTAAAGTTTATGGTAAAGTTGAATTGTGCGCCACCAATGTCGGAAAAGCCGCATTTAGATACCCGCTTTATTGAAGGTAAGAAAACTTGTTATTTGGGCCTTTGTTGGCTTTTACCCACGAAATTTTTGAAAGACGGTTCGCATTGGGATTTCAAGTTCATTTAAGACAGATAATTTCGTACTTTTAGCGCTTAGGCTGCAAAATATTCCGCTCACGCAATATTTAATTAAGCAAGCACTTTTGACGAAAGAACAACGCATGGAAGATTTAGCGATTGTGCCTGATGCTAAAAGTGAAGACTGGGATGTGGATTATCGCAGGTCAACGCGTGCAAATCATCAAAGATCAGCCGAATGAAAAAGGTGTGTTATGTTTTGGCACAGAAGTGATTACTTCGAAGATAAAAGCATTGCAGGTTTCTCTGGCGACATTCCGGCGCTTCAACTCGAGGATGCGATGTTGCTGCACTTAGCCAATGTTTTATTGGCAACAACCAGAATTAGCAGAGAAATTGAAAGTCAATGTGCCAACTTGGGCGTAAAAATTGCGAGATAATCCAGCGCTGATTCATGAGGTAAGAGCGAAAGCTGAAAATGGTTAGGTGTGTAGGTGTTTGATTTAATCGAGTTAAAAGGGGCGCACGATGTACGCCCCTTTGTTTGATATGAAGCAAGTCAATCACTTATTTTCTTCGCTTTTTCTTTTACAAAGAGTTTTCCATCAAAACGATAATAAATGCGTTCTGAGGTCATTTCCCGTTACCGCAGGTATCTTTCAAATTCATGTATCGAGCGGGAAGCCAGCGGTTATTTTTCAAGTCGTAACTCAAAATAGGCATTCGATTCTGGTAAATCATTATTCGTAGTATGAGATAAACGATACCTCAATATTAGAAGTTGGTTTTTACCTGAATCAGATTGGCTTCTTCTAAACCTTTTTCCGTAATTTGATAAAATTTCGCTGCGATTGCATGATGACATTGACTGTAGATGTCAGAGGTTTCTATATAATAGTAAGGTTTTTCCATTCAATTTAAGCGGTACTAGTCTGGTTATAAAAGAGCTTAACTCATTAAACTTCCGTTTTCCAAGTGCCATTAGGTAGCTGATAACGCCAAATGCTGCCATATTCGTGCATTGTCCCGCCAGATTGCCAATCCCAAACAAGAATTTGCAGTTTTTGGTCTTTTGAAGTGAGCATGCCAACACCCACTTCAGGTGCTTTTTCCAAGCGCAGAATTTGCCTTCTAAATTTTTCAATTTTTGGCTAGTGCATCTTTTAAAATGTTTCTCTGAAGACTGGTATTTTTCTTCATTGTTTTCGTTATAGCTGCCGTAGGTTTTTCATCTCTGAATAACTTGCTGCTAATTCGGTATCAATGATTTCACATTGGTTAGCGTAAGCGGCAGAAGAAAAGAGACACAGGCAAAGTAAGGTTTTTTTCATAGAGCGTTCCTTTTTTAAGATTATTTTTCGCAAGCAGAGAAGGCGATTGTGCAATTGCTGAATTCGTTTTACAGGCTGCCAAGGCTTCTTGTTCAATTTCTTCTAGCTTCATTCTGACATTGCGAACTGCGGCATATTTTTCAGGAGAGTCTCCCGTTGCCAATGCAACACAAGCATGATTAGCTTCTGTCACAATTTGACAATGTTGTTTATTTGCATCATTTGAAGCAAGCTCACAATCCTTTAGTGCTTTATTTTGAGCAGGCTTTATCATACCTCCCTCGCCATAACCAAAAAGCACCATTTTTGTGGATTATAAGCAATTACACTCCACCAATTAGGAAAATCTAGAAGTGGCGGTTGTGGTGGATACGACATTTGATCTTCGATTGAAGGTGTTGTTGCAAAAGGCTGAAACGGATAAAGCACATAAAGCTAATGTAAGTGATTTTTCATAATAATCCTTTTGTTAGGGCGTATTTGATATACACCTAGATTGATTTTAAGCGTTTATTGATACATATAGTATTTATAATTCGCGTCTAATTGACGAATTTTCAATTTGGCAGTTTTTAGCTTTTGCTGGCTTTGGCAATTCAATAACGCTTCTGTTCAACTGCGCCACAGATGCCAGAACGAGAGAAGAAGTAAGTCCAATTCCCTGCTTTTTATCTTTTTGACGATGCCATAGCAAGACAGCCATTTAATTGTGTTGCCGCTCCTTTCGCATTCTCCTCGTTCTGCTTTTTCACAGTGCATTCTTGCATCCATAATCGCCACAGATTCGCTCTAAAAAGCCAGCTGACCATCCCCAATCTCCAGTGGCTTTATTGATGGCACGGCAGCATAGTCAGAACCTACGGGTGGCCCCTACTTTGCGCATTTGAATATCCTCTTGCGGAGGGGCTGAATTATAGATAATCATTCTTCCATCAGGACCAATAATTCGGCACGTTCCAGTTGCAGGGTCAAATTGCCCACCACAGCTATTCGCATAAGGGCTGCAAGCAAGCATCATGAATAGAATTAACCAATATCATTTTTATTCCTTGTAAAAACGGAGAGAAATTTGACCGCTCTTAGTATCAAGAAGATTGGTGGTCAGCGAAACTTTTTAAAAATTCATGCACAAGTATTTATGCGTAGTCTTGTGAGAAATTCCTCCCCATAAAAGAGTTGTATCAATAACAGTATTTATACTGTGCGTCTAATTGACGAATCTCAATTTGGCAGTTTTTAGCTTTTGCTGCTTGTAATGAGATAAGGCTTCCTGGTTCAACTGGTTTCACAGATGCCACTATGAGAGAAGAAGCTAATTCCAATTCCCCTTTTTATCTTTTTGACGATGCCATAGCAAGACAGCCACCAATTGCGTCGCAAACTACTGCATTTTCCTTGTGTCCCGCTTCTCACAATTCATTATGGCATCCAGCGAAGCATCATTAGCGCCTAATTGACCTGTTGACCATCCCCAAGCTCCAGTGGCTTTTATTGATAGCTATCGCAGCATAGTAATCAGAACGGTGGTGCTACCGGCATTCTGAATAACCACCAGAATATCCGCCTTGAGATGAGCACGGATTATAACCATAGCTGCATAATGAAGGATCATTCTGTAATGCCCTCTGTTACATCATAAGTGGGATTGGCATAGTATTGCCAGCAAACACGTTAATAGGATTAACCAATATCATTTTTGATTTCCTTGCGAAAAATCCTGTGAGGTTTGTCTTCTTTATTGTAAAGCATATTACTCAGTTTAGTTAGTTAAAAACTCTTGCATCTATACCATATAGCACATCTAAATCATGCTGTGGTAAGAAGTCTTTTTCTTTTACTTGATATTGCACAACTTTGTCATTTTTGCAGCACTCACTTCGCCTTTACCTTTCCAACAGAAAGAAACAATCTGATCTTTTGGGTCTTTCAATGGTAAGCGTAAAATCCGCAATAGGTTTTGCCCAGTTTGCTCCCAGTTTTGAGAATATAACCTAGCTCACGGTAGTATATCCCTTTGGATTAGATTTTTGCTTTACTGATAAATGATGGATCAATACAAAAAGTATCGGCAAAACTTTTTATAATCCACGAGATCATGAAGCCTCCATGCCAGATCCTAAAAGAGGGAGATATTCGTGCTGAATTTTGAGTAATCGAATTGGCTTTAAAGGTTTGCTGCCAGCTATAAAATGATTTGTCCACCCCAAGATGATATCCTCGCTATCCTCAAAGTCTTTTGTATGAATATTTAGCAAGACGTGGATCCTGACATTTTCAAGATTTTTCTTATCTTTGCCAGAATCAGATTTACGCAACCAAGGCTCCATTAACTCTTCTTCAGTTAAACCACAGGCACGAAGAATATCCGTGACATCGTGAGAAACAAATTCTCTTTTCTCTGCATCATCTGCATTTTTGGTTTCGTAAAAGAACGCGCGTACATGAGTCGTCGGTTTGATTTCTTTGCCATTCGCATAAATCTTAAAAGAATTAATTAAACTTTGGGTGTCAGCAAAATCACCGTAATCGTGCAGCATCACTTCCGGTAATGGAATAGCACCGTCTCAGTAATGTCTTTTTATCGGTCATATTGCGATATTCATATTCCACCTTAATTTTATCTTGGCTGATAAACAGGTTTTCTTTTTGCATCGCAATATGCTCATTTTTAATATATTCCACACCACCAGTAGAGACTGTTCCCGTACTGTCGTTGGCTTTGAGCCACAAATGGAAGACAAAAGAATCGTTAAGAAGAGACTTTTTCATGATTGCATGTTCCTTGTAAAAAGTAAGAAAAATTTGACCGCTCTTGTAGCGGTAAGAGACAATTACACGTAGTTGATGTAATGCATAATTTTTCAAATGACGCTACAAACTCAAAAATAATTTTGTTTTGCTTGCTAATTTTAAAAACTGTGTCTTGGTTTGAGCAAGTTAATGAATCCTCAGAAGCAGCTGCATTGCCACCCTTTGTTTTTAATTGTTTCGCCATCTTTAAGATTGGCGAGTCTGGTACAGCGGGGTATCACTTGCACAAACAAGCGAGGCTTTTCCTGTCGCGCCAACAGAAAATAGCTCGCCCCATTCGAATTCCCACAATCTTTCGGACGCGGTGTAAAACTGGTTTTTCCTTTGATGTTTAGGTAACACATTCAACTTTGGGGGTTTTAGACCAGGAAGTGTCACCAGAGACTAAATAGCATCATTAGCAGTGCGGAAACTGATAAAAGAGTCTGAGTTTGATGCTGTTTCTATTTGCGGGGTTAAGGCAAAGCTAGAAACAGAGAAAGTACATAAAGCGAATAAAAATAATTTTTTCATGTTGAATTCCTTGTTGAATGGCGGAATTGGTAAAATTCCACAAAATTTAACCGCTTGCAAAACCCTTTTTGAATTGCTAGGTTATGAGTTTACTTGTTTTATTTCTTACAATAGAGGTAGGATAACAAACTTAACAATAATGGGCATAAAAATAAATATAAACTGATGAGGTTTTGAATATGCCATCATAATCGGTGCCTTGTAGCGCATTCAAAGCAAATAAATATTTCCCGAATACTCCAGCTTTTCGCCATCCATAGCAAACATCGCAAAGCGACGATAAAAACGTTGAAAAATAGCAAAAAGAGATAGCTAAACTGGTAATGGCAATAAGTTTAAAAATAGATATTAATAGAATGATTTAGACTATTAGCCACAGGCTCGTTGAATGCTAAATTATAACCAATGACTTGCACCCAACGCACGCCAAAGTTGAACCAGAAACAAGCACTAAATAACAACATGGCGAAAATGTATTAGAGTAGGCCTCTTCATTTGAAATCACCTCGCGAAGAAGAGAGGAAGACGCCATCCTTGGCGTTCTTTTCGGGGGCTCGTTATAGCACTGTCCTGCTGCGCGTAGCAAATCATTACAAGAACTCGTAGATTTTAGTTGTACCACCGCTACCGCCAGCATACACACTGCAGAAGTTGCTGGGCCAAAGAAAGTTAATGCATTGGGCGACATAACATTGGTGTGAGCGTTTGCCAAAACAGCCGTGCAGTGTTATTAATTTCAGGCCGCCTTCGTTTTGGAGCGGTTGTTGATTTTTACTCGCGCTGCATCAGCATTCAGTGCAAATGCCGCTTTCTTTCTTTGGTGTCTTCAGAAACAGTTGCACTGTTTAATGCACTACATCCGGTTAAAAGTGAAAGTCGCAAGTGAGGCTACACAACAGTTTTCACAACCATCGTATTCTCCTAGTAACGTGTAACCGATAAAATGAACAACATGCAAACACCCCCAACACAAACAACAAAAAAAAAAAAAACAACAAAAAAAAAACAACAAAACCACCAACGACAACGGTTAAATTCCGGATTTTTTAAAATCATTTTGCCAACCGAGTGCTTTGGAGAGATCGCTATCGCCGTTTCTTTTACGGCTGCAAGAAATCTGTCCCGATTTGAGCAAGACGCGAAACTGACATCGACACTCGATAACGCAGTAATCCACCCTTCACTTTTTAAAATTGAAAAATCGGATAAGCAATGGTGGTAACCCCAAGTTCATTTTTCTTCTCTTTATCTGCAATGCAAAACCTTGTAGCACGAATCTCATCTGCTTAACTCTCTCTCATTGTTGGAGGTCATCAGTAATAGTATGACAAGTAAGCTGTTGAATATTTGCCGGTGGTTAACCGCTAATGCATTAACAAGTACTTGCTATCGAAGTTGCAACACAGCTTACCCATGCCACAGAACACTAGAGGCTGAGTGCCGTTGCCCGGATATAAGCACGGTGCGCAACATACCAGTCGTTGGCTCAAGTTTATAAATCCATGATGGCATGATCGTTTTCTCGCATTGAAAGATTCGCTGTTTCGCCAATTTTGAGGCCAAGCGCCTCAAATAAAGCGCAGCCAAGATGGTATAAGATTACGGCAGAGTGAAAAACATTTTTATGCCTGGCTGATAGCTAAACATTTTCGTGGTAAGTCGATAACTGCTCAGCAGTCGTTGCAGGCTTGAATAACCCTTCCTGTCGCAAACCCTTTGTAACAGCGGTCGGTGCACAGCGCCTTTTATTTAACCCAGATACCCGGCTAATTTTTGCTAATGGACAGCCGTTTGAGTATGACTCTTAATAAATCAATCAATCTTTAATCATGCGAATTGGGGCTTTGGTTTCACTCATATCTTCTTTCATGTCTCGTCTTGAAAACAAAAATGCGGATTCAATCTCACATTTTATCGTTTTAATTTTGTGATCTGCTTCACAATCCTTTTTATTCCGCTGCTACTTAACGGCACCATTATCATAACCGATCTTCTCAAATATGCAAATATGATGATATTTGCAATATGAAATTTAAGACGTAAGTGAGTGATTGATTATGACTTGTTCGTTTCGTGACGAGGCATTAAAAGCAGAATTTAAAACGTCGTGCTAGCACGAAAAGTAAAAGAAGAAACCGCGGTACAGCATAGCGTACTCGTGTTTGCGGACACGACGCAAAGCAGGTATTTATTCTCATGGGGTTAACCGTTTTCCACGCTATTCAACAGTCAGAAAATGCGATGTCATTCCAGAGCGCTGAACCCACGAAGGTTTTATCACTCATGCAATTGAACAGTGGATGCTCATCAATCAATTGGTAATTTAATCAAAAAAAAAATGATGGATAGGCTAATGAGATTGCGCGTGAACACGGTTGGCGTGTAGTCGCACCCCGTAATGCGAATCACTGGATGCGCGGTGGCACCTATATCGTAACAAGCAGCAGAAAAGGTTTTGTAGGATTGTTGGCAAATGCATAGCAGCCATGCCACCTGGGGCAAAAACAACCAAGAATCGGTACAAACCCGTTCGTTATTGCTGCAAATTTACTACGATTACAATGGTAGATATCTTGTTCGATGTTCTCTTATGGTCAATTAGAAATTCATCGCCTACAAGCAGACAAACAGCAGTGGATGCGGATTTACGATGAAGGTAATCCAACACGCGAAACCAAGTATTGCTGGCAAAACGTCACTTTCGATGCCGATGGGATTTGAAAGGTTCAGGCTTATCAATCGTGTTAGATATTATGATTTCGCAAACACCCCTTAGCCAATGGGGATTCTGCATGGGCAGCACTACCGAAGATAAAGTGATGAATTTGGTATGTCGCAAAATTTTATTGCCATTGAGGTAGATCTGTTTAATTGATAAAACCCAAAGAAGAAAATTAAACGTATTATGGATTATTATGTAACGTCTGCAGAGCTATCATCTAATCCAGTTACAGCCAGTACGTTTGCCAGGGCACAACAGATTGCAGTTGGAAGCGACCATCATGCAAATGTGTCGATGAACCGTTTGGGCAAAAATTAAGCGCTATAAGCCGAACAAGCGGTCAAATTTAGAGAAAATACGCAAGCAAGGGTCATGTGGCCGGTCATATCGCAAAATTATCAAACCAGCACATTATCCAGCAAGGACTAGCTTTGCCGGGATTCTGTTCAAAACAGATTTGGAGAAGATGGAAGGGTGCATAGAACTTAAAGGACGGGCAATTTTATCCAAGTATTGATTTAACCACCTCAAGCTAAAGCGCATTTCAGCCTGAAGTCCACCGTAATTATTCTTCTGACACGTGCAATACCTGCATAAAGCGTGCGATGGTTGGTTGCCGCCATTTAGGGTCAAACCCAATTGAAAAGTTACCGCCAGAACGTGATATTCAATATTATGCAGAGGTTTCTGGCGAAACGGAAATTTCATGTTTACCTGCGGGTAGTCTTGCTGTGTTTTTCCTGAAGATGCTCAATGCACCGCTATTTGATGGCATGCAGCATGCCCTGTAAAATCGTAGAAAAATCGCATATGAGTTGAGGCAGAATAATGAAAGCTTTGCCCAGTTAATTGCGTTGTTAGAAGGTATTTGTGTTGCCATTTCCTAGCTATTACGTCTATTTTGGTTTAAATGTTGTGTTGCGCCATGGCTTTAATAAAGTTACATTAGTGTATTGAAGAAGTGTCTCGCTATTGTTCAAGTTTGGCTAACTTTTTTAGGTGTGCCGGGTATTTAACAAAAGACAACATGTTAGTGTAAATGTGTTCGTAGAAAATTATCTGCTCGTGACCAGTCAGTATTACGATTACGAACTGATGGTATACGCTTGTTGCGCGACTTCATCGTTCGGTGTCGATTCAGTTTCAACTTAATTAAATAACTTAGCGCCAATTTCAGTTTACCACAAGGCATTATTGTCAGCGGCGCGGTGGCAGGTGGAAGCTAATCGGACTCTTTATGATTGCCAGAAATTCTTCCAGCGGATGCGACACTACCAAAGGTGGAGAAATACTATGACAGTAGTTATTTTCTTCTGTTTTATTAGTGTACCCTTCCTGGTGTTCCAGTCAAGCGTTATTACTCCAGTGTTAATTGCACTTAGATTTATTTTGATGGTCAAATGAAAACAAACTGTTAGCGCGCAGATAGTTTTCACCCATGGCGATTCCATCTTTTATTCTTGCCAAGCAGGCATAGCCCAGGTGGTGGTGGCTATCCAAACGGATTTAATACTGACTTACCAATGAAAACTAGTTGGTCAGCAAACGTGGCGGATTAGGTTTTGTAGCCATTTCCAGTGCGCAATGATTATGGCTAGTTTTTCTGGTTCAGGCTGATACCGCGCTGTAGCAGCAACGCATACCGATGATGAAACTATGCAATAATTTGATCGTCTGCAGCTTAATTGGCACAGCTGGTATTATTTGCCCCACTATTCACCCTCTCATCCCGTACGGATTAGTCTTCGCGTAAGCGCGGTGTTTTGATTACTGAACTTTTCGGCGTATATTTCTTCCCGGAATACTAGATGGGTCTTTTGTCAGAACAGTTATGGTGGTAAGAATCTGCTTGAATGACATTCTAAAGTTACCAAACAAGAGTTTCTTTGCATAATATTTAAAACAGTATTTGGGCACAAGTTATTACTTAAGTAATTATTATTTGTGTTTCTGCCTGTATCTTTACGCCGACTGGAAGTAGGGCAGTAGCAACGGCATATGCACTTATTGTTTTCTCACACGTGAGCGGTGTTAAAGATCTTTATAAAGTTCTTTTAGCAGCAGCAAAACAACAACAGCAGAAGTTATGTTCTTAGCGCGCAAATGCAACAGGCCGGTTTATTACCGCCTGTGGAATTACCAATCATGTTAACTGAATTTCACTACCGTTAATCGCGCATCCAACAACCTGGCCATGAGATTGCGTTGCGGTCTTGCCATCGGAATGATGCGGATTTAACGCCAACAGTGCTAATCCCCCTGACCAGTATTGATGCCACCGATCAGCAGCGGTGGAATTGGGATCCCGTTTATCACAGTCCTTTATCTTTTAAAATACACTGCTGAAGTTTGAATGGCACCAGTAGGCAAAATGCGTTTGAATGTGATTACTGGAGTATCCAAACTTCCGTCGATCTGCTGCAAAGCAGCCTTTATTTAATCATGATGATTATGTTATTACTTGCCTTTTGTGTTTGTACCAGAATTAATTTTGCTATTACAATGGGATTCAAAGCCAACGCTTTCAACCCCAGCGAGGAAAATTACGATGAAATTATTCAATTTAAAAACTTTATGCCTTGTTGTCTGAATGAAAGATGACATCGCGCCGCATGCTGAAGTGTCACATGCTTTGGCTATGAAGCACCAGCGTACAGATACTCCAAACATTTTTAGCGGCAAACCAACGAATTACTCAATGAAAAAACAGCAAACAACCAAAGTTTTTCCCAGATAGCACTTTGGGTAAATGCAAACAAAACCATATTTAGTAAAAGTGGGGACTCCTTTGATTTAGAAATGTCAGGTTCGCCACAAACTACCGTTTAGGAACCAAATTAAATGGACGAATGATATTCCGGTTTATTTTTAAAGATCGCGCACATGTTACAAAAAGGAGATGCTATCGTCACAACACAGCGCCGCGCTTAAAAAAAAGCTATATCGGGATGTTGCTTCCGCAGTTTTCAACCCCAAACATCCGGTAACAAATCAAGAAGATATTGAAGGCTTTAAAAGGCCACAACCAAACCCTAAGGTACATTGAAGCATTAAAATTATTAGTGCTAATCCGGCACCAAATTATTAGCAATATTTTCGACATCATGTTAGAAACTTTAGCAGTAGATGCTCGTTGTTTCATCCAAATCAGGCTTTTCTTGCCTCTAAACTTATGAAGTACAAAAATATTTGAGCTTCGACCAATCATGGTTAAGGCCCCGTTAATTGTGGTTGCAAACAAAGCGAAGTTTGAATATGTACTGAAGAGCTACAAAACGCAATGATAGAGGCTGCAAAAGAAGCGTTGGTGACAATAGTCAAGCGTGATTTGAAATGCAAAAACAGTAAAATGGTTGAATTTAAAACAAGGGTAATAGTTACCCAGAAAGCTCATACCAACCGTTCAAGCCGTTATGCAGAGCGCGTGGGCAGTTTGTAGAAAACATGCACATGCCCTCATTTAAATGTTTATGTATTAGTATGAACGACAAGGGCAGCGGTTGAATTTCGCAAACTTGCAAAATTGTCTGCTTTGTTTTTTTTAGAAAAGAAATGAATTACCTTGGTATTGATTGTATGTATCTTTATTAAAGCAAAGCTTATTAGTTGGTAGAAAAAGTGAAGGAAGTTGAAGTGCGAGAAAATGTTTCCCTAAAGAGGAACGTTGGTGGCGATGTTGAACGAGGAAATGGGAAGTGCTCGGTGTTGAAAATGGGCAGAACAGAAAACAAAGTCAGCCAGGCAACCTCACCATATGCTGGTATTTCTGCAGCGGGCGGGCGGCGTTCATTAGATAAACAGTGTATCAACCGCTTGACGAGAACACTTGGTTCCGATCAACGGCATATTGTCAACAATGGCAAGCAGAAGGTATCTGCGTGTTAATTGTATCCGATTTCACCGCCAAACGCCGACAGGCATCCTGTTTCAACTTTCCGTTGGCCGAAAAGAACATGAGCCCAATTGAGCTGTCATACAATATTGGCGCAGCGTTGATGTCACATGATGACTGGTTTGCGTTTTAACCAACAGGCGAGCTATACGCAGAAACCAACATTTGAGAGCAATTCCGCATATGCAAATGAGGCAGATGAATTATTGGTGAAAATTAGGTTTGTAAAATATTTCGAGCAACCACGCCCGTACTGCACCGAACCGCGGCTGATCTTGCCACAGAAGATAAGCCACCTGGTGGTTTAGCTGTTGGTCTGCTGTGGGCGGTTGTTTGATGTGTCACTGCCCATGCAGGCTTCGATGAAACAAACGGAATACGGTTAGGGGACCGGTCAGCGGTCAGTGGCATTACTGACCAGGTCAGACGAAAGTCACAAACGCCATTTATTTGTTTGCGGCAAAATATGTTAAAGCAGTGGCCGCCGACAGTATGAGGTGTCCAACATCAGCTGGTAACGGAATGGCTCAAAGCAGTGGCAAATGCCGCCAACAACAATTGATGAGCAACCGCAGCCTCTTCCAGCTGCTGCAAGCTCGTATTGTCAGTTCTTTCATATGAAGAATTTGGCAGGCCTGGGTACGCGCCGCTTTTTAAAGTGAATGCGGCATCACACCAAAAGCGCATTTTACGAGTTATCGGTGAAGGGTGCCGTTTATTTGATGACATATTTGTGAATGAATGCATATTCATTTTCATGCGATACATATCATGGCAACAGTGGATCAACAAGCCCGCGTAAGTGATGCAAATGTTGGCAGGATTTAAGCGGCGCTTAGAGATTGCCCCTGATGGTGAAAGAAACCGGTTGTTTAGGTGTTAGCATAATGGTAATGGGCACACCGAAACGAGATGAACAACGTTCTTTCCAGAATGATAAGAGTAATGTACCCAACGTCAACATTATATGTCATCGATACCACCAATAACGTCAAACGCACAAAGTGTTGATGAGGTGAACAAAAACAACCGAAGGTATTTATGCAAAGTAGAGAGATTGTTTGCTGTAATGAATGCAGGTCGCGAGCAGCACCTGACGACAGCCCGTGAATAAAAGCGCCCAGAATAAATCCTCATAACGTCTATTGCCCACAACCTTGAATATGCAACGCCAGCTGAATATGCTATTGGTTAGGATTGGGAAATTGAACAAAGCAAACCCAAACCGAGGTGACCAGCAAAGTGAACCCTGCCAGACGTTGATTGTTGCTCACGATAATCACACAGCAATGTTAAGACTACTTTGGCCGGATGAATGTTGCCGCAGAGATAAACACAAAGGAAAGCCCATCAATCCTGGTCACCAGCGAAGCGCCTTAAATGTAACGGCATACGATGCGCGATCGCACCGGCAACTTGTGAAATAAATGTATGAAGTAAGTCTGTATTGCCGTCTGCTCAATATCATTTAAACTTATAGAAAACTGTTGAAGTGATTCACTGAATGGTATTAAGATGTTACATAATACATAAACCAAATGCTATCGAAACATATACCCATTAAACTGCCACCAATTCAGGATGTCGCAATCATACTACCACAGCCACCGAATACTAAATCGAAATGTCTGAAAAAATTAAATGTTTTTCATAGATTCCGTATGAAAAATATCGCGTCTATCAGCGCTATGGAAGAATATATTTACGTTGTTGATTTAAAATAACTAAGCGCAGTGTGGTTATTCGTGATTCGTTTGACCAAAATTGAATTGGTTTTGCCCGTCTTTCAATAATTTGTCGCTGCATGAGAATTATCACCATTGTTCTTTTATCTCCCGGAACGAGCCATTTCCAGATAGATGCTCAGTTCTTCTCCATGTGTAGCGAAAACCATCGGTGCTTGCCTATCGGTTTTCATGGCTTTTGGAAGCTGAAACATTCTGTAACGTAGCTTTTGTATTTAAGCCTTTTTGAATCACTTCGTGCTTTGTGTTGAATTGTTGGATGATCTCATCTCATCTCCATCAGATGTAATTTTTTCTTCGATACACTAAATGAAACATTGTCAATGGAAGCATTATCTCCAAGGTTATCTATCACTTTGCCATTGATTCAAATCTTACTTTTAATACTAATTCGCCTTCGTAAACCCAGAAGTTTTCAAACGTGCAAGCCATTTTTTATATAAGTCGGTATGCGAATTATTGTTACGGACTTCAATCACATGGATATTGGTTTAATTAAATCCATCACTTTGTCAGCTTCGTTATCCTTCAGATTTTAACCTCAAATCATTTACCTTCTTTCCGACTAGATAGGGATGCTTGCATCGACCCTGCTCCTACCAGTGTCACATCAGTACTGAAATGGAACCTTGCTTTTGTTGTTACCATTATTTGTTCTTCTGCAAAGACATGCTCAATGGTTTAGTTCTTCTGCGAACCAGATAAAATGAAAAGTGTAATAGCTAGTAGAACAGCCCAGTATTTTTGTATTTGGTTTCATGCCTTCCTAGCGTGGATGTTCGTTAGAGTTTCTGGCTCTTTAAAAGTTCCCATCTTTTAATTTTTATTACAACGCTTTTGTCAAATAGCATCTTTCCATTTACAGCGAATGTTTAACCCAGCCCAATTCATGCCATAAATCCGTTCGGAATTTTTGCAGTTTGTTGATGTTGGCGAGGTTCAAGATAACCTTCGAATAAAGTTAGTGATCAAGTCACGCCGACCCTTGCGTACCGGTGATTTTCACCCGCTTGCTGGGCAGCTTTGTAAAATAAACGGTGGTGGTGCAGGCGGTTTTTCTTAAAGCTAGACGCATCAGGCTCACAAGTCCAAGCTTACGTAAGTGCTTAATATCGCATTAGGTGTGCTGTTAACAACTTATTACCGCTCAAATGCAGATAAATTTCGCTATTAGTACTTCAATGCGTTCTAATTTACCTTTAGAAAGCCCAATGGGATTGGGGTGGGCTGCACGGGAGGCAACACCCAACACGCTGATTACCCCAAGGAGGAGGGCGGCTGCCGCATGCCGCCTCATGTTCATAGAATTTGATGAATTGGTGTAAAATCAGCTATAGCCAGAGTTAGCGTTTCAACTCCACGCACTTGCAACGTTTTAGTTAGGCGCAGGTAAGCGGAATAAAGCTCTTTCCTTTGAAAACCAAATTGCTTGGCGGTAATGGAAATTTTTTCATCATAGCATAACCGCAATTGGTTGAAGTGGGCAGGTCTGCATGGGCTTTTCTGTTAAGATACGGTTCATTTTTTGACTATTTTAAACCAAAGAGATGAGATGAACAAAACAGCGTTTCACGTCCGGCCTTTACGACCGCTCGCCCATCACCACAAAGTCAGTTTGCGTTGGCGTCGACCATGTTACCGCCCTTTGCTTTTAGCCACATCTAATTACTACACTGTTAAGATTATTACCGATTATTGGTAAAGTGTTATCGAATTGCCAACGATTGCGCTTAGTCACGGGCGGTTTGTACCTGAGCGCCAGCCGCCGTGCAAGTGAATATGGCGCAACTACGGGGCACACCCTAAACAAGGGTCATTTATTCTGATTTTTTCCTTTTATCTCCAGCGCCCACGAAGGGTTTGCCATGTTTATCTGATTTGATTGTCTTTTAAAGTACCCTGGCGATTTCGATTGTGGTAGCTATTATTTATACCGTGGTAAAAAGTCGGCAAGATTATAGTTGAAGATTGCCTGTGCCATTTTTCGTCGCCACAAGCGATGGCGGCGCCAAATGAACTCACAACCATCGCATTAAAGCGGTTTGCTTTCAAAGGTTGTATTGAATATCAATAATTTACGATACGATAAAGACCGAAAGTTTAAAAACACATCAAAAATGGTTCGTTAAAGACAAACATTTGCGGCGTTATTGCGTGCACGTTTATTTAGTTTTGCTTCAACAGAGCTCCAACAGCACCAATATTCTGCAGAATGGCCACACCGTTGCTGGCAAAACACGTTTGCTTATCGTCATCAAAACCGCGCGGTTCCACCCATTTTAAAGGGTGGATGGCAGTTTGGCGCGATTAATTTATTATTTGTCGTTTACTGGTGGTTAGTTGATTATTTCAACCGGTTGGGTTTATCTGACCGGTAAATCTGCACAACCGCGCTACAATGCGAAAGATTTTAACCCTAAATAAAGGATTCAATGAAAACGTAAAACCTGTGCTGCTAATAAGCCGCCGCCCGTACAAGATGGCGTATTAGTCGATGAAAGCGCCAAACAACCCTTAGAATACATTTACGGTCATAACAACCGCAAAAGGAAGGTTTAGAAAAGAAGGCAAAGCAGTTGGCGAAACATTCTGAGCGCAGCAAGCCCAGGCGAAGGCGAGGGACCAAGGAAAACATGGTACAACGTACCAAAAAAGAAGTTTTCGCGGCGATGGATTTAGAAGTAGGTATGCGTTTATCAGATACTGATTGCCCATTACTGCAGTGATTACCGCAGAAGCGATGAAGTTGTTGTTGATGGCAAACCATATGCACGCAGCAGGTCAATCAGGCTGCCATTTCTGGAAGTGGTTGCAACCAAAGAAGCAACAACCGGGAAGAACGCGCGGTCACCACCCTGGTCACGAGCATGAGCTGCGGCTGTGGCGGGTCATGCACCACGATGAAGAAGAAGGTCGCTAGCTGTGGCGGTGGCTGCGTCGCCACCACTCCCTTTCGATCACTGACGCGACTTGGCGGTCATGGCGGTTGTGCTGCGGCGGTCACTATTCTCTGTTTGAGGTGAGGCGTGCGTACGCCGCCCTTTCAGTCTAGCCTTAACGTCTTCAATTCCTGTCTTCGGGAGACGCCGAAATCCAATATTCTGGGAGCACGCAGTACCAAAGCAATAGCGGACTATCTCCATGAGGGTCACGAGGTTCAAACATTTATGGTTTGGTGATGGCTGGCGACACATTAAGATGGAAAAACTCCTCCGCGCGCTTAAAAATTAACATTTTTATTAAACGTTCAGAGATCACGTCAGCCTGTGCATAGTTTTCAAACTACGTGGTAGCCTTTGATGATTTCTAAATCGATCGGCACATGACAGAAAAGTGAGCGTAATCACAGCCTGCTGAGGAATCATGCACAAAGGTTATCTGCTGAAAACATGAGGTTGCGCACTCGATTGTCTGCCGCGCACAAATGCCCATCTTCAAAGTTGCACGCACGGTGAACATAGCGGCGGCGAGTCTGCTCGGCGCCACGGATGAAACAGCTGAAAGCCAGCAATAGAACTCACAGGAAAGAACTCAATATGACTTTCGCAGTCATCCACCGGTTTGATGCGCCCGCGATGTGATTGCCGGACAAGGCAGCCGATTGGCAGCCGGAACCCATCCAGCAACGTGGCGATTTCAGACCAGCTTCGCGCCAGTTGGTGAGCGCATTGGATTTGATTCGCTGCGATTGCGGCACTGATTAAACAATTGATACCATGAAAATTCAGGTCACGGTGCAGTAGCTGAATCGAGAAAGATTCTACTGCCTGCTATACGTGCGGTTGCAGCGCGCGCCACGATTTCACGGAAGCGCAAAGCCGGTTTTATTTTGCAGATGGGATCTGCAGGTAAACACGTAGCATCTTGAGATAAACCTCCGTCTGTGCCAGTAGTATTTGACGCAGGCTGGTAGAGCTGGCGTCAGTTTAGCTGCAATGAAAGATATTTTGAAAATGTACATTACGTTGCTGGAGCCATCAGGTGCAGCTGTTAGCTGGTTTGAGAGTATGTGAAAGAACACCAAATCGAAGGCGAGTGTAACTAGCGTGGTCATTCTTTCTGGGGCATGAATTCCGAAACTTCCACTTCGCATGTTTTATGCAGATCGTCGCGGAAATTCTTGAAAGACAGCTGAAAGCTTTATTAGCGTTGGCCTATTCCAGAACAGCGTGAGCCTTCGTGGTGACATCCCACCAAATTTTTAGAGCAACGTGCAATGCGCGACCGAATTTAACTATCGCCAGACGTGGATGATCGTAACGCTGTACATTTTGTTGCGTATTCGAATTAACTTGGTAGCCAAGAGAAGATGGAGATCGGTTAAAGAATCGACAAGAACAGCATACAATGTCAAGAAGATCTTTCAGGATGATGATAGCTATTGCTAAAACACACATCAAAGTTATGGCGAAGTTGGCTTGGGCGTGCAGCTCAATTCAAAAGATGAAAACTCCTCACCGTTTTGGGTTCCCAGAACAGTGCTTTACTAAAAATTCTCAAAAGCGCTAACGAACTGGGATATATATCAGTGTTCCATTATTGTCGATGCGCATGCAGTGATTATGGCGAAGGATATTCTAGCTGCTTTCACGGTGGAAAATGGTTTCTGAGGCCAGAGCACTACCGTCTCATCTAGTACAGCTGGGTTATCGAGTTCCAAAGATGTAACAGCACGGTTTCAAGTCCATCGTTATTTCTTAGCGTGGTGGGATGGAAGGAATGGGGGCGAGAAGCTAACTCTCGCCCTGTTTCTAAAGGCTGAAAGGCGCACTTTTACCCATTGTGCATCTTGCCATTTGATAGCTTAAATTCTGGTCGTGCAATCCCGCTTTGGGGCGTGACCTTGCCAGAATTCAATCGCGTTCAGGTTTGATCTTCCTAAATCTCCCCCAGTGGGGTGCGGGCGGAACAGCGAAACGATAGTGTGCCACAATAGCGCTGCTTTAGCAACTGCGCGTTTTGCTTTCTAACCTCAAAGCTTGTGCGCTTCTGCCCAAGCCAACATACGGCTGGTGTGTGGACCCGAGGTTGAAAATGAGGCATCTGAATCTTCCTCGCTTAATCGGCTGACACCGCCTTCAGGTTTCTGCACGCGTTTCTGAATTCTGGCCAAAGAGAGGTCAGTGCAGCATACGGATTTCTCGCATCGGCTTGCCTCTTTTCGCTTTTCAGGTGGAGTTTGGTAAAGAAGACAAAGCTGCCTGTTTCAGCCGACTCTTTGGCAGCGCTTTCCCTTTCGGGCGCCTGAGTTTCGTGGTTGCCATTTACTGGCCAGTAGCCACATTCCAGCAGTTGGTTCGTTGCTTTTTGCCGGATGGCTTCAGCTGTGAGCCAACGCTCGATTGCTTTAAAAGCGGGTTTGGAGTCGCTCGCTGCGAGAAAGGGTTTGCTTGCCGCTATTCATCTCAGATGCGTGTAAAATCCATGATGACCAGATTATCAGAAGATAGAGAAAACGAGTCGCCTTTTCTGACGCCCTTGCAAAACACGACCATCGTTATTAGCTTGCTTTGCGGTGGCTTCCGCCGCAGGTTTACGGCGTTTCATCTTAAGCCCGGTAATCTTTTTATGACGCACTTTACTACTGCTTTTGCGAGCTTCTCGCCTCTTTGCGTTTTGATGCGAGGCTTTCTTTTCTTTTACTGGTGGTATTCAGGTTCCTTGCTTTCAGGTGCTTTAGTGCGTGGCTCTAAACCTTCCACCACGCGTGATTTCAATCGCTTCGTCTGCGTAGCAAGTTTGAGTTTTACCAAAGTGGTTTGTAATCAGCGCTTCTATCAAAGAAATCGCAGAACCTCCTGCACGCGCAGTGCATGATACGCCCGCTGATGCGTCAAAAGCATCAGCACCGTAAGGCAGGGTCGAAGCACCGTTATTAATCCTGGCAAACATCGTCGGTCATCAAAGTAGCTCGAGCGACAACGTCAGGTTTGCGCCCAATGCGTTAACCATGTCTTTCTAAGCGGCTAACGCTTTGGCTTTCGCTGGGTTTGCGCCATATACTTGCCTTCTAAACAGCGTTTGGAGGCGTAATCCTCTTTGCAGGTAGCGCTCACCACGCTCGCGAACATCTTCGACGGCGAACAAAACGATCACTTTTTCCATCTCTAAACCAGGGAATCAAACGACGCTGTAGCACTTTGGTTTCTATGTTCTAGATTATCGGCGTGATGTACCATTTGATTGCTGGATGCGCTCACAGCGACTTTCGGTTCGACCTCGATCTGTACCGGATCTTGTAAATAAAGCGTTCAGCAAAATCAGCCAACAATCTTCGAGCGGTAGCCGAGAATAACCGCATGTTTGCGCCAACGGGTTTCAGCAGCGATCCTGCATCTCGCCTCAAAAAGCCCATTTTGTAGCATACGGTCCGCTTTCATCAAAAATCGTAGCTCCCCTACCGCACTTTGTGCAATCCGTTTTCTTCTTTGATAGATTGCATTAAACGCCCTGGCGTCTGCGGTTAACGTGTCTCTGCTGGTTATGCTATTCATCGCGCCGTGGTTTTTGATGGCACACCACCCGTAAATCGTGGCAATGCTATGGTTTGGTCGAATCGAGCTAAAGATTAGGCTTCGTCCTGTCAGCATGGCGAGGTTCCACAGGGTTGTTAGGATTCCGATGCGTAGTGCACCCGGGTTTACGTCCGCGGGTGAGTCAAGCGCAAGTGTTGAGATTGCTGGTGGTAAAATGCCGCGGTTTTTCCTAGTTTCGTAGCCAGAGCCTACTAAATCCTCTGCCATCTAGGGCGCATGAGATAGTTTGCCTCTGCACTGGAGTGCGTTTGTAGCCTTTGTGCAGCCAGCTTTTAACAGTGGAGAGAGGTCGAGGTTCTTCAAAAGTAAAGAATCGCATTTTCGAGGTCCTTACATGAATTTCCTGGATGCTACGCTACAAGCGGTTTAATTTTATTACCCGGTTTTGCAAATTCTAGCTTTAGCAAAGAACGCTCAACAAGCCAAATGCCATGCTCAATGCTTATGCCTCTTTATCGCCCATTATTTATTTAAAGTTAATATCCTACTTTCGCACAGTCACCAACTTCGCTGTAGTGTCAGGTTGCTAATTTCGTCCATATGTTTGAAATCACAACCGGCGTTAATACAGATTTTGTCTTTGTTTCTCACCGGGTTTCGTCAAGTCACCCTGATAACTGGTCACCAATCCTTTTAACATGCTTTGGCCTTCTTTCAAGCGATTACCGCAGCCTTCGCTTTTAGATTTCAACGGTATCAGACGAAGTGAACGAACACCCTCCACCGTCCTTTCAGTCGATTAGAGAATGCAGCAGATTGAGTCTCGGAAAATTTTACGATGGTGTCATTTACTGGCGCTGCGATGAAGTATCACCATCTGGATTTGATAGCCACGCCATGCACTCCACAATCTTCTGAGAAAACCGTACATCTGCAATATCTTCAATGTTTACATCTCAATGAAAGTGGTGAAAAGATTTGAATTTCTTTTGATTCTTTTGTTTTGAGACCAGATTTGCTTAAAAGCCCATAAAACGTCTCAGTTGTGCAAGCATTCTCTTACTTTTATACGAGATGCCCGCATCTGAAATTATCGCAATCATTACAACCGCTGGCTTCAGCCGCCAAAATCAGTAACTAAACGATGTTCAATATCTGCTGCAGTTGGTCCAGCAACGCTTCATCTGCTGTAAAGCTTTTGCATCTGCACAGCTGATCGAACGAGGCGAGTTTTCACGTAGTGAGTCAGAGATTGCACCTCTACTGAACTCATTCAAGCCCACATGGCCGCGTATGATACGGTGCTCGAACATCGCCGCAATTCGCACTACTATCCATACCTTCAACGTGAGCGCATCAATAGCATTTCGAGCGTAGAGTTCAGAACACGGACGTTGTCAGTTTATATAAAGTGAGCAGTTTCATTCTACCAATACGGTCGAAAACGCCGGGTAAGGTATATTGCGTTAGGGTCGTTGGTACCGATACTAAAGAAATCCTTCTTTGGCTGCGACGGCGCATTCACTGCCACTGGTAGGGTTTCAAACCAGTACACCTAATTTGTAAGTTTTCATCAAAGGCGTGACCTTCCACTTTGAGTTTATTGCTTTTCAGACCCTGCTGCGATAGATTTTAATCTTCACAGTTTTCTATCTAGGATAATCATCGGGAACAGACCGTTAATTTTCACCGAAATTTTAGCGAGAGCTTTGAAACTGGCACGTAATTGTGTGTCTAAATTACTCACGGCAGGTTAAACCAATACACTGCACGCCAGCCTATGGGTTCATCTCTTTTGGTGCAAATCAAAGTATGGTGTCTTTATCCCCACCAATTATCCATGGTGCGGCGAGAACTTGTTTACCCTTTCCATCGCTTCAGATCGAGTTTCTTTTATAAGCTTTCAAACTGTTCTTCTTCGCCTGGTAAAGCAGCGCGATCCATAAAGAGGAATTCAGTACGGCGGCGTTTATCAGCCGTGGATTCCTCACTATGTAGCGTACGCCATCAACGACATCACGGAATGGTCGATGTCACGGCCGCTTCAATATGGCGTCCATCTCAAGGTTTCTGTGCAGGCAGCTCTTTTAATTGACTAAATTCTGCTTTTTCTGCTGCTAAATTTTCTTGCAAAGTGTGCTTTGAAATGCTACACTTTCAGTTTCAGACGGATTGATATAGATTTAGTCAGCTACTGGCATCTAAAATGACTAAAGTCGCCTGTTTTGACATGAGCTGTGATATCGTTAGTCACAATTGCCGGCGGAAGTCTCAATAGAACTGCTTGCCATAATCCGAGGTATGCGATCACGTCCACCAATATCAGTAATACCTAATGGTTCCTGCTAATTGTGCGGTGCTCAAGATGGAGTTTAGATTACATAGCGTAGCAAGAATGAGACTCTTCTTTGAATATCGCTCATCAACGATATGCATGCTCTAAAATGTTGCGTAATAAACGGTTACCGATATCGCGAGATATCACCAGCACGTTTCTGTCGCATAGTGGCTATCAACAATTTGGAGATGATACGCGTCTTGTTGGTCGAGTAATCTCGTTTGTTGCATCACTCAGCAACAAGGTTTTCTTTTAAGATAAGCGAGAATTTCTTCTTCACTCTTCGTGCTTCTAAGATCAGCTAAGCTGACCTCAGATGGCAGCTTTTTCAGTCAGCGTACTTTGTGCATAGCGCTTTTCGGCTAGAATAGAATTGAGGTTGTATTGCGTCACGGCCAGCATAGAGCTAGCGACTTCAGCATCAGGTGGTCTGCTGAGATGAGTATTAGGACGATGTGCTCTTCACCCAAAACCAATGCTTTATCGAGCTATCCACTGGGAAGCTGCGGTACCTGTAACCACACGAGATCCTTTTTGTTGTTTGAATGAAAGCATGCGCTAGCGTGAGGAGCTTGCCATAGAAGGTCGATTATTCTAATGTAGGGATTAAATTCTACTGAAATCAACCTTTTGCTCATCTTCGCCTTCAGCAGTAGTAGTATTTTGTACCTTGTGTTAGGCCTAAATGTTTATAGTTTAGATAAACTTTTCACCTCGCTTTTACCGCCAGAGTGACTGTAATGTCCGAAGCAAATTGTTTTGCTGCTTTTACAAAATTCAGCTGCTGGACTGTATACTGTGCCACTGGTGCAGTAATAACATCTTTAGCTTTATGACATAGTTTCCCCTTGTGTAAAGTTAAAACCGAAAAGGGTTTGGCGTCTAACACCTAATCTCTTTTTCACTTTACTACAAAATGGATATAAATTCACGAATAAAAATAAAGAACGGTATAAATAATGATCTAAATCAGGTTGTTTTTAAGAACATTTATGAGATAAGAAACCAGAGTTTAACAAAACCTGCTGTATAAAAATTTACAATTTTGTAAACTCTGTAAAATGAGTAAATTTGTACATACTAAAATCAGACCACTTGTTATTTTGAGGGAATTTATGCGTCGATTTTTGTTTCAGCTCCCTTTGGGGATGCTATTTAGCAGTATAGCTTCAGCTTCTGGCAACTTATCTGCACCGTAGAGACGAAACCTTTTGGTCGTGGACGGATGCATCTACCATTCTGAAATATAGCATCTTACAAGCTGGATTATGCACTTCTTTCTACCATTTTCGGATTGTGTTTAGGGCGTGCATTTTTCTTTAAAACTTTAAACGGTAAATATTTTTACTTAAAACTTTTCCTTCATTTGGGCACTTCATCACTTATCGTTATCTTTGCTGTGATTGGTGTTTGGGAAAATTCAGGTTGGGTTGCCAAATTTTCTTTCAGCTTTTTGGGTTAGAGTGGAAGTTTCTTTTTATGGTTTAGTAGGTTTACTCGCACATTGCTTTTAATATCCCATATGGGATGTTATATAGTTATGCTCTTTTAAAGCTGATACCCTAATAGTCAACATAAATTAGCAGCGCAACTGAACATCACAGGCTGCTGCAACGTTTTAAATTGGTAGAATGGCCAATCTTGAAAAGAGAATACCTTTGGCTTTTATGACGATTTTTCTAATCTGCTTACCAGTTTTTCCAATAGTAGTTAATGTTGGGCGGTGGGCTAAATATATAGCACATTTGAAGTTGCCATTTTTCCAAGCGTCAATTTTGAATTTGATTTGCAAAAGCATGATGTTAATTGCAGTTCAAGTTGTTAGCGGTAGTTTTGAAAATATTGCTCAATATGGTAACGCCAAAACAAGAAAAATCGTTTTAACACCAGATGTTGAAAGTTGGATACCGCAGTTTATCAATTTAGAAAAACTGGTTTACAAATCATACTTTGGACGTTTGGTTTTGCTTTACTTTGTTCCAGCTATGCAGCGTCATTTGGGAAGGCATTAGTGTTTTCGCATTTAATGGAACGTTTACAAAATTCCATGTTATGGCGAGGCAACGGTCTTTATTCTTTAATGTGCTTGGATTTATTGCTGCTATTGTTGCTGCTTGTAATGCTTATTCTGTCGCGTTAGCCGCCCGTCATATTATCAAAAGCAATTTATTCGCCATGCATTTCTAGCAGAGTACGGTCGTCTATCCACTCTATTTTGCCGATGCTTTCGTTTGGGCTTTTATCTTTCAAAACCAGCGAAACTGCACTGTTTCAGCTATTGCTATTAGTTAGTGTGTGTACGGTATTGTTACGCTACCTATATATCTACAGTATGATTTTGATGCACTTTGGCAAACCCTTACTCGCCAAAGACAAATTAGCGAAAAGTCTGAGTCAGTGGTTTCTTTCGACGTTGAGTGGATTGTTTAGGAGAAAAATTATCTTGTTCGTCCGATACTGTTGAATGCTTTTGCATTGTAGCACGTCTTCAAAGTCTTGGCAGTTTTGCGGTTATCGCTGGTAGTCCAGATTTTAGTTCTCTGCCTTGCTTGCTTTTATCGACAACTTGGCGGTTATCGAATGGAAGATGTGCGGCTGTGACAGCCCTTGTGTTAATAGCATATTTCTGCACTCCCATTCTGGGGTGCTAATGACAGCGTTAGTATATGATTGATTTGAGATTCACTGATTTTAACTATGAAAATAGCCCGATGCACTTTTTGTTCTTCAAGTTGAACAAGGGAAAGGCTAGCAATTATTGGCGAAAGTGGGGCGGGGAAAAGTACGTTATTAAATTTGATCATGGGCTTTGGAAACGCCTGCAAGCGGTCAGATTTTTGCTGTAATGATTGCGATCATAGCGCAAACTCAGCCCGCCGAGCGAACGTGAAGTCCCAATGTTGTTTCAAGATGATCAACCTTCCTCATTTAACGGTAGCGCAAAACATTGGTTTAGCGCTAGCGCCGCACAAACTCGCTAGCGCCAACAGCAACAAGATGAAATTGCTGAAAAATGTGTATTGGCCATTGCTCAGTCGTCGTGCCGATCAGCTTTCTGGCGGGCAGAAACAACGTGTTGCTTTTAGCAGAACGTTGCTACATGCGATAAACCTATTTTACTCTTAGATGAACCTTTTTCTGCGCTTGATCCCTATTCGCCGTCATGAATTACAACAGTTTATTTTAGATATTTGCGTTGAGCGAAACCTACACATTTTAATGGTAACTCTCACCAGTTAGAAGAAACGAAAAACTTGTTTACACGGGTAGAAAATCGAGAAGGGAAAAGTTTTTCCGTCATCTGATTAGAAAATGTGATTCATATCACAAAATTTGTAAAACAGTTGAATTTCAGGTACTTTTGTTTTGCTAAAACCGTTTTAGTTAGAATTACACCATGACTTTTTATCATTTATGTAATCCTTTATAGAGTGATTTGTGAACTTCCCAAAAATTGCGGAACAAACTATTGCAAAGTTAGGTGGTAAAGAAAATATTACTACCCTGTCATGCGCCACCCGTTTACATGCTTAACCTTAGCTGATGAATCGAAAGTGGATAAAGAAGCCATCGAAAATATTGAAGGCGTAAAAGGTCAGCCCAACGAGCGGCCAATACCAAATTACTTTTTGGTTCAGGCACGGTAAACAAAGTCCATGCAGAGATGCAAAAACAGATGGGCATTGGGAAGATGAGTACAGCGGAAGTAGCGGCGCTGTCTGGCGCTGCAAAACCAACCGCTTTTTCACAACGTATTGTGAGGACTTGTAGATATTTTGTTCCAATTATTCCTGCAATCGTTGTGGAGGTTTGCTGATGGGTATTCACTCAATGTTGACCTCCACCGGCTCTGGAAGGGCATTCAGTTGTTACAAATATCCGGGCGTTTCTGATTTAGTTGATTTTATTAACACAATTGCAACGCAACGTTCGTATTCTTACCAGTGTTGCTTGGCTTCTCAGCTACTCGGAAATTTGGTGTGAAACCCATTCTTAGGTGCGGCATTAGGGATGCTTTGTTGGCTACACTGACTTAACAGATGGTTGGAACTATGCGAAAAACCTTTCATGGAAGGCAAAATTACCTATTGGAACGTATTTGGTTTAGAAATTGAAAAGTAGGCTACCAAGGCACCGTGATTCCAGCAATTGTGTCTGCATGGGTACTCGCTACACTTGAAAAAGGTTTTCCGTAAATTTGTTCCTTCTTATTTAGATAACTTGTTACCCAATGTTCTCATTGCTCATTGCGGGTTTCTTAGCCTTACCGTGATTGGCCCAGTTGGTCGTGAGGCGGGTAGCTTAATTTTCAAGGATTAACTTGGTTATATGACACATTAGGCTTTATTGGTGGTGGTATCTGGGGCATTCTATGCGCCAATCGTTACTGCTGGTATGCACCAAACCTTTATTGCTGTTGAAACCCAATTATTAGTAGATGTAGCGCATACAGGCGGTACCTTCATCTTCCAATTGCTGCAATGTATCATTGTACAAGGTGCAGCTTGTTTAGTGGCGTTTACGATGAAAAGATGCCATGCGCAGTTTAGCACCCATCAGGTATCTCTGCATTTATTAGGGATTACTGAACCGGCGATGTTCGTGTGAACTTACGTTATCGTCAGTGCATTTATTGCCGCAATGATTGGTTCAGGTTTAGCGAGTGCTTTCATTGCAGCATTTAACGTAAAGGAGTGATTAGGTGCAGCAGTTTTTAGGTATTCCATCTATCAAAACCAGATAGCTGAAAGCGATGTACGCTATTGGTATGGTAATCTCATTTTGCGGTGGCATTCTCTCGTGTCTGTTGTATTAGGCGAAAACGTGCACAAGCAAAACAAAAAATAATTAACTTTTTGAATCAGTTTGGGGATTATGCTGAAAAAGGTATAATCCCGCTTTATTTCTAAAGTTTAAGAGCGTGTTATGAGCCAAATTCCATTAAGAAACGAACAAGAAATTGAGAAAATCTGCGAAGCCCCTGCAAATTGGCTTCTGATGTATTAGTGATGATTGCCCCTTCATGTGTAAAGAGGGCGTTAGCACAGGCGAATTAGATAAAATTTGCCATGAGTATATGGTTAATGAACAAAAAGTGATTCCAGCGCGTTTGAGGGTATACGGCTTTCTCCGAATGCAACTTGTATTTCGGTCAATGAAGTGGTTTGCCACGGTATTCCAAGCATGGACAAAATACTAAAAATGGCGATATTTTGAATATTGATGTGACCGTCATTAAAGATGGTTATTTCGGCGATAACTCAATGATGATGTGGTTGGCGAAACGAATATTCGCAGCCAGCGTTTAGTGGATGTCACGCTAGAATCGCTGTATATCGGCTTTACGCATGGGTAAAACCGGGTATTCGCTTTAAAAAGAGATTGGAAAAGCCATTCTAAAAATATGTCGAAAAAGAGGGCTTTCGGTAGTTCGAATATTGCGGATCATGGCATTGGCACTGAATTCCACTGTGACCCAGCAGGTGTTGCATTATAATTCAGATGATGGCGGTGTTGTGCTAAAAAGAAGCGATGGTTTTCATTGAACCAATGGTGAATGCGGGTAAAAAAGAGATTCGTAATATGCCAGATGGTTGGACAGTAAAAACCAAAGACCGCAGCCATTCAGCGCAATTTGAACATCAAATTGTCGTGACAAAAGATGGGTGTGAGGTTATGACAATTAGAGATGAAGAAATTGTTTTGCAGGACGTATTAGTCGCTTTATGAAAAATAGCTAGTTTGGTTGAATAACAAGCGGTTTAATTTGCAAAAAATATTGTGAATTAAACCGCTTGTAGTATTGAAGTTAGTCGATATTTTTCAATTCTTCTTCAGATAGCGTCTCTTTTCCGTCATTCGGTTCAGCGACTTTACCATCATTGACTTTAAAACTCTAGGTTTTGGAAGTAGGCTTCTCTAAACATCGTATAGGAGTCTGAAGATTGTTGCAGTAATACGTCTTGATTCAACAAGTTTGCACGCGTATCTACACCTTTGCACTGCAAATTTTGCACAGCCCATGGTGTGGTAAAGTGACAAGACTGGATAAGAAGAGTCCACCACTTTACCCACCGCTTGGCGTGGGGTCGTTGAACCATAGCCCGGTACAACGACATAAGCCCCTGTACCAACACCATATTTACCCATAGTATCGCCAAATTCACGCTCGCCGTTTTCTAATAAATCTGGTGTTTTGCTTGCCCAGTCAATTAAACCGCCTAAAACCGAAAAACAGAGTTAATCCAGAAAAGCGGTTTAAATGCACCATCGTGCCTTCGCCTTCTAATAAACGGTTTACGAAAACTAGCTGGCTCATCTAGTTATTTGCAACATTGACTAAGCCTGTTTTGATGGGGGCTTGGCACTAATCACGCCAGCCCGTTGCGACAGGTTTTTAAAACATAGGATCGATATATTCGTGGTAGCTATCACATTGCGCGGTTAAAGCCTTCAAGAGGATCTTTGCGCTGACCTGTTGCAGGATCGATGAGAGGAAGAACACGCATCAAACCCATTACACTTGTGGCTAATAAAATAGCTTTTAATTTCATAGAAGATTCCTTAAACAAATTTGCTGCCATTCTAGCTAACAATCGACAAATTACAAGTAAAACAATGGTAAAGAGAAAAATCTAGACGTCTAGATTGGTTTTTGATTAAAAATAGGCGCATTTTGTATGCATTAGATTCAAATGACTGATTGAACGGGCGAACATGTCAGCCCGTACGTGAACATGGCAAAACAAGCGAACAAGTGAAAAAGATTACGGTCTCTATTCCGATTAAAGTATTAGAGATCTTAACCAACGAGCGCACTGCCGTCGGATCAAAACCTTCGCCATGCAACAAATAGTGAGTTGCTGTGCGAAGCCTTTTCTCCATGCCTTTTACAGGCCAACCGTTACCCACCGATGAAGATTTACTCAAAGAGCGCAGTAATGAGATTCCTGAAGAGGCAAAACTAAAAATGCGAGAGTTAGGATAGATCGATAACTGGGAGAATACTAACTTTCGATTTTCTTTTCATGTCGAGGCAATTAATTATGCACCATCAATTAAATCGTGAAGCCCGCTGGGCATTCATTTTATCGCTTATTTATCTGTTAGGCTGGGTCGCTTTGCTTATTTTTCCCCAAAAGGAAGGGAGTATTCGGCTTTCCATTTGGTTTGAACTCTCCTGTTTATTCTTGCCACTGATTTTTACCCTTTTGGTTTATCTAGTGGTCAAAAACATTTATCAAGAGATTGATTTGGAGCAGTCAGATGAAAAATAGTGAAATGTTAATACCGCTGATTGCCTACCTATTTTTGTTTTGTGTGTGGCGTATTACGCTTATCGTCAACGAGCAAGCGGCAGCTATCAGAGTATTTCGTTGGTAATCGTCGACGTCTGGCTTTGTGCTAGCAATGACCACAGCAGCCACTTCACGGTGCTAGTTCTTTTTATTGCCGGGGCTGCTTATAAATACGGTTTAGGCTGGCACTGTTGTATCCAAGTGCCAGCTGTGTTATTAGCGTTAGGCGGCTTAGGTAAAAATCTCGCTTTGTTAGCGCGTCGTTATCAGGCAAAGTTACGGTTAATGATTTATTATTCGCTCGTTACCAAAAATAAATGGATTGTTTGGTTTGCCAGCTTGCCCCAATTCTCTCTTTCTTTTGCGATGATGACCGTACAATTTATTGGTGCGGGTCGACTGTTTGAAACCACGTTTGGGATTTTTCATCAGAGCGCAATTTTAATTTTCGCGCTTACTGTAGGGATTTATACTTTCATTGGAGGTTTCCAGTGCCGTTGTGTTAACCGATACCATTCAAGGTATGGTGGCGGTAATTGGAACGATCTTTGCTATTGAGTGGCGTTATCTATGCGTTAGATGGCATCACGCCTGCCATGGAAACTTTAGAGAAAAATCAATCCGCAGCTGCTTGAGCCTACGATTGATGAGCGCCCATCGATTTTACTTACATGACGTCATTTTGGGTGTTGGTTTGTTTTGCATTGGTCGGCTTTACCGCAATTAGCGGTGCGTGGCATGGCTTATATAAACAGCCGCTCACTACATCAAGCTTTAGTGATTGGTACCGCTGCGGTGTTTATTTTGGTATTAGGCATGCATCTTGCTGGCGTGTTAGGGCGAGCAGTGAACCAGATTGTGCGCCAGATCAAGTGATTCCCAACGTGATGTTACAGTGCTTCCGCCAATCGCTGCGGGTATCTTCAGCTGCACCGGATTGCCGCGATTATGTCGAGTATTGACTCTTTATTGATTCAATCTTCTTCGACGCTCATTAAAGATTTATATTTGGCTTGGAAGCCAGAGGCAGTGCATGAGGAAGCGAAATTAAAACGTTTTCAACTATCACCACGTTACTCATTACCGTATTGCTTGTGGTTGCGGCATTTTGATCCGCCAGACATGCTGATTTAGCTGAACTTGCTTTCATTAGGTGGTTTAGAATCGACTTTCTGTGGGTAATTGTGCTAGGCGTTTATTGAAAAGGCAAATGCAATAGGTGCGTTAAGCTCTCATGGTGGTGGGATTAAGTAGCTATATCATCATTCACACGTTTAAACTTAGTCCGTTTGGTTTCCATGCGATTGTGCCAGCGGTATTATTAAGTTTAATTGCCTTTTTAATTGGTAATTTGTTTGGTAAAACGACCGTTTAGGGCAAAAAGTGCTGATTTAACCACGCACTCTTTTTATCACTTATTCATAAAAGACCACTTCATCTACCGATAAACTCACTCGTGTTCCCGCTTTTCTCAGCCACAATGTCTTTCAATATCTGCCAGTGAACCAATGGCAGCATCTACCTGTCGCTTTCCAAAGTTAATCTGCGCTTGTACTTTTTGGTCTCATAGAACCAGCTGCAAATTTCTGCGCTAATGCTTCAAGGGCAGCAGATTGGCTTTTGCAATTTTATGCTCCCTTCTTTGAAGTTTACACAAGTGGTATTCACATCGGTGGCGATAATAAATAAATCGGCATCAAGCTGATTAGCAATGACGGCTGTTAAAGATCTTTATCCACTACCGCTTTCTACACCGGTTAATTGACCTTGCGCATTTTTCACACAAGGTACACCGCCACCAGCACTGCAAATTACAAGTGATCTTGAGCTAATAATGCTTTCACTGCATTTATCCTCGTCACATCTTGCGGTTTAGGACTTGGTACGGCACGACGATAATATTGCCCATCTGGCATCACCGTCCAGCCTTTTTCACGGCTAATCAGCTTTGCTTGAGTATAAACTTGCCCAATCGGTTTTGCTTGGTTTGGAAAAGGCAGGGATCGTGTCATCAACAACTAACTTGGGTAACTAATGTTTGAGTCGGTGTCATGGAAGCAAGTTAGTAAGCTCTTGTTGTAACATATAGCCAATCATGCCGACAGTTTGTGAAACCAGTACATCTAATGGATAGGGTTCGATTTTTGCTATCTTGTGCATAATAAGCGGCATGTTGAAGCGCTAATAATCCAACTTGCGGACCGTTGCCATGAGAATAATCAGTTCGTTCTTGGGTTTGACTTTTGCCAGCTGTTCTGCGGCTAAACGAATATTGGCGATTGATTTTGGGCGGTCATTGGCTCGCCCCTGTTTGTAGTAGTGCGTTTCCACCTAGTGCAACGACGATTCTCATTTTGGCCTTAATACTTATCTCTGGTTTTATTGAAAAGTCGCATGCGCAGCGGTCGATTTTGCGAAAGTTTTGCGTACGCGTGAACAATCATGCGGTTAGCAAGGCTTGCAACCATACTACTTTAATGGTGTGCATACGGTTTTCTGCTTGCTCTGAATGCCACATTCATTGGTGCCATTCAAAACACATCTTTCAGTCACTAATCCCATTTGCTAAGGCAGGATAGAGGGCTGCAATTTCTTTCCCGACTTTCGTTTCGCGGCCAGGAAAGCAGGTAAGCAGTGCATGAATTTCACTTTTTGGGTTACCAGTGCGTTTCATCAATTCAGGTGTGACTTGATATGGCATGAGCGATCGATTCGCTTACTAGCTTCCTAGCTGGCTCGCCCATTGATACCCAAACATCAGTATGCACGAAATCTACACCTTTAACGGCGGTATCAATATCTTCAGTAACGGTAATACGAGCCCCAGATGCTTCGCAAATTTTTGACACATCGCTACTAATGATTCTTCAGGTAAGAGTGCTTTGGGTGCACAGATACGCACATCCATGCTCAATTTTGCGCCAATAAGCAGCAAGGAATTACCCATATTGTTACGCGCATCCCCAATGTAAACGTAGCTAATTTGACTTAATGGCTTCTCACTGTTTTCCATCATGGTTAAAACGTCGCTAACATTTGTGTTGGTGGAATTCGTCGGTTAAGCATTGAAAACGGGCACGCTACGCGTATTCTGCTAATTCGTTTACGACAGATTGTTTTAAAACCACGGTATTGAATGGCATCGTACATTCTGCCTAATACGCGAGCAGTTGTCTTTCTATTGATTCTTTATGTCCGATTTGTGATGAAGTTGGATCAATATAAGTCACATGCGCGCCTTGATCGTAAGCAGCCACTTCAAAAGCACAACGGGTACGGGTTGAGGTCTTCTCAAAAATTAAAGCAATATTTTGCCTTTTAATAATGGCTGTTCCGTGCCGGTGTATTTGGCGCTTTTCAGATCTTGCAAGGTCTAATAAGAATTTGATTTCACGTTCAGTATGATTAACAAGACTCAATAAATGTCTGTTTTTAAATTGAATGCCATGATTTAACTCCTGAGAAGCATTGGTAAAAGAAGCAAGTAAATCAGCTGTGATGAGTAAAAGAAAAGGGGAAGAGAAAGAAAATGTTTGTGAGATAAAATGAAAAATAGAAAGGGAAAAGGTACCGAACAATAGGGAGGTATAATCGAAAGAGTATCGGGTTCAGTGAGCATTTTTCAGCCTATCTAAAATAATGAAATTTATCTTAGACGCGCATTTTAACAAGATTTATGCGGTTGTCACTGGCGCAATCGGTTGCTTTTGCAATCTTATTCTGCTTTTGTGCATATGCGTTTAGGCTGCATAAAATCGCCAGAAAAGATAAAATAATTTGAATGGTTATACCTCTTTTAGGATTATCTGATTTTAGCGAAAAAGCAAAAGTTGGTTCTAACTATTAAACAAATTGAAGTATGTTGGCCGATGGCTATGCTAAGCACCGTTTTTAGTTAGTCAATTTTGAAACTATTCATTGTTGATGGGGTGAGATGAATCCAAGACGCAAATCTCGCATTAAAAAGTGGTGGTTGTGATCTTATTTGGATTAGCGGTAGCAGTTGGGCTAACGTTTACGCATTAAGTCAAAATATTGACTTATTCTACACACCTTCTGAAGTCGTTCAGGGTAAAAATAATGACCCGGAACCAAAAACCGCGTGTAGGTCAGCGTATTCGTGTTGGTGGTATAGTGGGTTGGTTGTGCCCGAAAACGTGATGAGAAGACTTTAAAAGTAGAGTTTGAAGTTGATGACATTGGGCTCTGATTTCGTCGAATACGAAGGTATTTTTACCGGATCTCTTCCGTGAAGGTCAGGGCATTGTAGCACAAGGGGTGTTGATTTGAACCAACTCGCTTACGTGCAAACAGAAGTGTGGCAAAAACATGATGAAAACTACATGCCACCTGAGTTAGGGCGATAAATTAAAAATCACACACATAACCAAATGGGTGTTTCTGATGCTGATATGAAAGGGGAATCTGCACGCGATAAAGCAGTGCAAGGAGAACAAATGATTGCAGAACTTGGCAATTACGCCTTGGCATTGGCGCTAGCTTTATCTGTTTTCTAGCAGTCCTTCCATTGATTGGTGCTGAAAAAGCAAATGTGAAATTGATGGCGTTAGTCGTCCACTGACTTGGTCAATGTTTTTAGCATTGAGCCTCGTTCGGTGCGCTATTTTACTTGTTCGCCGTTAATGATTTCAGCGTGCAATGTGTCGAATAACTCCAATTCACTATTGCCGTTGCAATATCGTTTATCAGCCGTGTGCTCTACGAAGGTTCATTATTGCTATGGATCTGGTTGCTTTTCACTCTGGGCAGTTGGTGTGGCGACTTCACCCGTAAGATGCCAGAAGAAGCGGTGGCTCAGCGTATTAGCGTAATGGGCTTATGTGAGCATTGGCTTTTTAGTCTTATTATTTTTAGCTCAAACCCATTTGGTCGTACTTTCCCAGATTTCCTGCAGATGGGCGTGAGTTGAATCCAATGTTGCAAGACGTTGGCTTAATTTTTCCACCCACCGTTGCTCTATATGGGTTGGTGTAGGTTTCTCGGTGGCGTTTGCTTTTGCCATTGCATCATTGATGAGTGGCGATTAGATACCGCTTGGGCAAGATGGTCTCGTCCATGGACAATGGCTGCATGGGTTTTCTTAACGCTCGGTATTATTTTGTGGTTCATGGTGCATATTATGAATTAGGCTGGGGTGGCTGGTGGTTCTGGGACCCAGTTGAAAATGCATCTCTAATGCCATGGTTAGCGGGGTACAGCACTGATTCACTCGCTTTCTGTTACTGAAAAACACGCAGTACGTTCAAGGCGTGGACAGTATTATTAGCTATTCTTGCTTTCTCATTGTGTTTACTTGGGACTTTCTTAGTCCGTTCAGGCATTTTTGGTTTCTGTACATGCCTTTGCTTCTGACCCAACACGTGTTTGTATATTTTGACTTATTTAGTGTTGGTTATTGGTGGCTCACTACTGCTCTATGCCTTCCAAAGGAAACAAAAATTAAAAAGCCCAGATAACTATCAACGTTATTCGCGTGAAAGCTTGTTATTACTTAATAACATCATGTTAATGGCGTTTTATCGGTCGTCTTTTTAGGCACGATTTTTACCGTTAATTCATAAACAAATTGGTTTTGAGGCAGCATTTCTATTGGTGCACCGTTTTTGACCAAATGTTCTTAATTTTTAATGGTACTGTTCTCACTTTTCATTAGGGATTGGCCCGTTAGTAAAATGGCGTAGAGATCAAGTTTCTGCAATTCGCACGCCAGTCATTATTTCACCGATTATGATGGTGGCACTAGGGTTTTGGTTTACCATATCTTGTTGGTGATCGCTTAACTGTAACTGCAGTATTAGGTGTCATGATGGCGGCAATCATTGTGATTTTAAGCCTTTATGAAATGCATACGCGTGCGACACATCGTCATTCATTTTTAACTGGTGTATTTAAACTTTCGCGTTCACATTGGGGCATGACTTTAGCCCACTTAGGTGTCGCAATGACGGTTTTCGGTATTGCAATGAGCCAAAACTTCAGTGATTGAAAAAGATGTCAGAATGCGTGAAGGCGACAGCGTACAGATTTTGGATTACCAATTTACGTTTAAAGGCTTGAAAAATCACAGATGGTGCAAACTATCAAGGTGGAACGGGCGAGATATTGCGATTACTAAAAATGGCAAACCAGAAGCCACGCTTCATGCAGAAAAACGTTTCTACAATGTCAGCAAAATGGGAATGACCGAAGCGGCTATTGATTGGGGCTTCTCTCGTGACCTTTACGCAGCACTTGGCGAACAGCTTGAAGATGGCTCATGGGGCTTACGCCTTTACTACAAACCATTTATTCGTTGGATTTGGTTTGGTGGTTTATTTATGGCAATTGGTGGTTTACTCTGTATGCTAGATAAACGTTACCGGATTCGAGTGAAATAAAAGCGAATCTCAAATTGACAGTATTATTGCAAGCGGTGAAATTTTTCGCATTATTTGCAAATTAATCAAAAAGGCTAATGTTGAGGTTGTTTAACATTAGCCTTTCTTTATCTCTTATCTCTACGACATCCTTCCATTCTCAATACCAATCACCTGATCACAAATAGCCATAGTCGATTGGCGATGACTCACGAGAATAATCAATTTTTCTGCTTTCACGTTCAACAATGATTTCAAAATCATCGCTTCGTTTAAACTATCTAAATTGCTAGTCGGTTCATCAAGCAAAATAATCGGCGCATTGTGTAAAGAAGGCACGAGCAATACCGATACGTTGTTTTTCTCCATCAGATAGATTGCCGCCCAATTCCGTCATTTTCGTTTGATAACCTTCTGGTAAGCTCAAAATGAAATCATGAATTGACGCTTTCTTCGCGGCTTCCATAATTTCTTCTAACGTTGCATCACGGCGAGCAAGGCGAATATTTTCTTCAATGGTTTCATTGAAAATATAGGTTTGCTGGGTAATATACGCCATATTGTCACGTAAACTACGGGTGTTGATGTTCGGTAAGGTTTCACCGTTAATTTTAATGTTGCCTGATTTAGGATCGTAAAAACGCATCAGCAGTTTTAACAGGGTACTTTTACCACTGCCGCTTCTGCCGTGAATTCCTAAGATTTCACCTTTTTTCACAGACAAGCTGACATCCGATAAAATTTGTTCTTCACCGTAAGCAAAGTTGACGTTCTCTACATCAATGCGAGAAACCTCTTTCAAATCGACCGCACTTTCTACATCTTTTAATTCAGGCTCTTCTGCCAGCAAGCTCAATACACGCTCACCTGAAGCCAAGGTTTGTAACAAGTTGCTTGAAAGGTTACTTAACGCAATAACCGGGCCATAGCTCGACATTAATAAAATCACACCAATTAAAAAGGCTGAGAAATCAATCTTATCTAGGCTAAACAAAATTAAGCCCGTGAATAACATAATAATGTTAAACGCTGATACCGCCACTTCAGTGTAAACGCGCACTTTCGCCTCTTGCTCTTTAATGCGTTCAAAAGCCGTATCAATTTTTTGGCTGCGTTGTTGGATTTCATCTAAACGTTGTTTTGCATAACCGAAAAGCTGAATTTCTTTCATACCACGTACACTGTCAAGGAAGAAATCATTCATTTCGCCTACTAATTCACGATAGCGTCTGCCATCTTCACGCGCCAATTTGGTGGTGATAATGGGTAGAATCACGCCCACCGTTAAATAGGCGGCTAATGCCACAACCACAAACCAGCCTGAAAGATGAGCAAAGACCAATAATAAAATCGCAGAAGTAAAGAACGCAATCATAATTGGTGCGATGGTATGCGCATAGAACACTTCGAGCAATTCGATATCATTAGTGCACCATGACACTAGTGCCCCGCTTGTTTGTCTTGCAACTTCACAAAAGCTAAGCGACGTAAAGAAGAAAACACTTTGTCACGCAATAATGCCAATAATTTAAAGGCGATATAATGTCCAGACATTTGCTCTAAATAACGCAATGCGCCACGAGCCACCGCTAACACGATAAGTGCGGTCAAAATTCCAGAAAAACTTAAATGGGTGTCAAAGTTGAGAAGATTCACTAACCCCATCGCCCCAAGCACCATAATAAAGATGGCAGCTAGGAAACCGAGCGTTCCCATGGTGATAGTAAACGCCATGATATGCGCCAGTGGGGTCACTAATTTCAACAAATGCCCCATTACAACAAAACCATTTTTACGCATTTGCCACCTCTCTAATTTGTTCTAAATCTTTTTGTTGTTGGAACATTTCAGCATACGCACCTTGTTTTTCCATGAGGTCTTTATGTGCGCCTTGCTCAATTAATTTGCCTTGTTCAAGCACATTAATGCAGTCGGCATTCACGGCATTCGCCAAGCGTGAGAAATCATCACAATGGTTTTCTGTTGTTTAAATTGCTGAACTGAACTGCAAAATAATTTCTTCGCTTTCTACATCAATGTTACTGGTCGCTTCATCAAAAATATAAAGCGCCGCATTGTGTAATAAAGCACGCGCTAAAGCTAAACGTTGAATTTGACCGCCAGATAAATTTGCACCACGGCTTAATAACGGCATATCTAATCCACCGTTATCTCGAACGAATTGCGCCAAATTGACTTGTTCTAAACACGCGTACACTTTGCTCATCTGTGGCATCAATCTTTTCGCCATCTTCATGTTTTCACGTAGCGTACCTTTACAAACACATAACTGCTATGGCTCACCAAAGAGACTTTTTCATAAAACGAATGACGATCAATCTCTTGAATTTCTTGGCCGTTGAATAGAATTTTGCCTTGTTGCGCTTGATTAAAGCCCATTAGCAATGAAACCAAGGTAGATTTACCACAACCACTTTTACCCACAAATACCGTAAGCTGATTTGGCAAGATGCTTAAATCTAAGCCAACAATCGCAGGTTTTTCTTCACTATAAGAAAAATGTAGATCTTGGATCTCCACCTGAATAGCATTTTTCGCTGCAAAATCGACCGCTTGCGTTTGCTCAACTGGCGTATCTAACAATGTAAAGATCTTATCTGATGCCGCTTTACCATTCATCGCCACATGGAAGAAAGAACCCAATAAACGAAGTGGAATAAAGAATTCAGAAGAAAGCAGAATAAATAAAATCACGCCTAATACGGTTAATTGATCCGCTTGGAATTGCAATAAAGCCGTTAAAATCCCGATTGCCGCACCACCGTAAGCAAGTAAATCCATCAGTGATACCGAGTTAAGCTGCATGGTAAGCACTTTCATGGTAATTTTCGGAAATGTTCCGCTTCTTCATCCATTGCTTTCGCTTTATAAGCATCATCTTGATAGATTTTCAGCGTAATTAAACCCTGTAGGTTATCTAAGAAACTGCTTCCTAAACCCACATAAATGGACCAATATTTTGCTAAGAGTTTTTTCGCAATTTTATTCACCGCAATGATCGACATAGGAATCAGCGGCACGCAAATCAGCAAAAATCACGGCTGTTTTAAAGCTGAAAAAGATCAGAAAAGCAAAGAGTGTGAGCGGGGCAAGCAAGCTATAAAAAAGCTGAGGCAAATAACGCCCAAAGTAGATTTCAAGTTGTTCCACACCTTCTGGAAGCCACTTGAATGATGTTTGACGTAGATTGTTGATTCACTTGGTTAAGCGGGCATCGAGCCAATTTACGATAGATAAGGCTACGTAGCTCATGTTTGACTTTTGGTACTGGCAAAATAAGAGGCCTGCACCGATTTTTTACCCGCAAAAGGCACGCAACGCTAAAGCAGCAACCAAAACGATGCCCCAAAATGACCGCACTTATCGGGCCCAACTCGTTAAAATAGCCACCTGTAAAATATAAGAAACACGACGGCACTAATAATCCCGCCAATTAACGCTACCCAATTCCATAACACCGTGATGCCAATCCATTTTTACTGTCGGCCACCGTGTTAATTAGGCGTTTATCTATCATCATAATGATTGCTCCTAACACTTTGATTTTGCAGATATAGGTGATAAACCTATTAAGATCCATCTACGGGAAATAGATAAATTTCACAGAAAAATTCTATCAAATAAGTTAGAGCTATAAATAATGAGAATGATTTTTAATATCAAGTATTTGAAAGCGATTTACATCAAGAAAAGGGCTTTAATGTATGTCTTTTGAACACTTTTTCTATTGTACTTTTTGGAGGTATTGGAAAATAAAAATCTTCATAAGATTGGCTCTTATGAAGATTTTTGGTGTTAATAGGAAAAATGGTATGGGCATTATTGTAAAACAACGCGATCACGATCAAGTGTGGCGTTTCCAATACCAGAAACTTCTTTTGAGTTGTTCAACACTTTGGAATGCGCCATGTTTGGTGCGATATTCTATAATGGCTTTGCGCTTTTTGCGCCAATACCAACCAGTTTATCTTGGATTTCTGCTGCACTGGCTGTATTGATGTTTAGTTGATTTGGATTAGCGGCAACAGTGCTAGGTGCAGTAGCAGGCTGCGTTACAGTTTGTGTAACAGGGTACGGTGTTGGCATGGTTGCAGGATGATTTGTTCTGCAAAAAGCATGGCTAGACACTAATTAGCCCACTAAGTAAGCAAGTTTTGATAAAGTGTTGTCGTTTTTCATGATTTCCTTCTATGTTGAAAATGGCGACAATACAAATGTCAATATTTTTGCTCAAGCAGCAAAATTGTAATTTTCGAGCGAGATCGCAAAAACTAGGCAAAAACACGAGTTTTTCAAGGCTGAATTAGTAGAAATAAAAGCGTTTTTGTCATAAATCAGAAAACAGACCGCTTACAAATATAAATTTTCGTAAAAATCGTGCCGAAAAGGCGGAAATAATTTAGAATAAAGGTAATATCTTCATCGGATCAAATTATGTCTCAGAATAATTTTTTCGTAAAGAGCCAACTTTCGGCGAACCTTCAAACAATACATAACTCCAAACGTTTCAGCCGAAGCGAAAATGTAAAACCTATTGCGCCTTCACTTCGTACGAACACTAGCCCAGGTCATACTTTTGTGCCACCGCTTAAACGTCCAGAAAACAACACAGAAGCGCCAAAAGCTGAAGAAGTAAAAAAAGCTGAAACAGCAAAACCGACAGGATTTACTTTTGAGCCTGTGGCAGAAAAAGCAGAGAAAACAGCTGCGTAGCTGCACAAGCGGTTAAAAATGCTGAAGAATCTGCAAAAAGTGCGGTGCAAGAAGTAGCAAAAAGCTGCAACAGCAGCGGATGAGCGATTCCAAATGTTAATGCAGGTCAGTACTCAAAACCGGCTGCGACTCCATCAAAAAGGTCGCCGTTTAGGGTTTAGTGGCATTATTAGCCGCGATTCTTGGCGCAGTATTCTTCTGGTTACAAAACCAGTACGCCAGAAACAGTGGAAGAGTTGCAGCAACAACAAGGTGGCAACTTACCAATTGAATTCCGTCCAGTGGATGAAGCGGAAGCTCAACGTGCTGAGGCTCAAGCTGAAAAGCAGAACGTGAAGCAGCTGAGAAAGCACAACAACAAGCGCAACAACCTGCTCAAAGCGAAAACGACAGCTGCGACTCAACCAACTGAGCAAGTTCAAACGCAAGCAACGCCACCGGCAACAATTGGTCAAACACCAGCTGTGGAAACGCCGATTCAGCCAGACAACACCAAATGCGGTAAACACTACTACTGGAGCCAACGCAAACCGCGGCAAATACTGGATTACCAACACCACCAGTTAAGGTAGAAACACAAAAACCAAAAACACAAGGTAGTGTGATTCATCAATCTGAGCATAAAGCAACGCAAAAACAACCGCCTGTAAAAAGCCATGACAGCGGCTGAATTTAATGAGAAAAGCGAAAAATGCACAGATGGATCAGTTAGTGAAGAATGTAGAATCAGGTAAACCTGTTCCAAAAACAGCTACTGCACCAGCAACACAAAACATGCGAGAAAGCTGCAACAACAGCTCGCATCTGCACCAGTAGCTTCAACCAATAATGCGGCAGTTTCTAGCAAAACGATGACGGTACCGAAAAAGTACTTCTTTAATGCAGGTATTCCGCGATAATAAACTGAACATCTCTGATGTTGAATGCGATGAGCAAAAGTAAATGGCATCGTGAGCAAAATTAAAGAGAATGAAAAGTCACGGTTCGTTTTAGATAAAAAAACAATCGTGCAGAAATGAGTATTGGCTCAGGCGGTAAATTTACCTCGTCAAGCTGATGGTTCTTACACCCTTTAAATAATCCTTTTACTAAACGCAACGCCATGCGCGTTGCGTTTTTATCCTAGAGTGTATATGACATTTAGTGCCCAAAAAGCTCCCTTCAAATTATGATGCTTTCTTTAAGCATTGGTTTAGTTTCTGCATGTTAAAGATTGAGCCATCTCCAGTTGAGCAAGTCCAAAAAGCCAACAAAGTCAAAGCTAAAAATAGCGGCACGCTACAAAAGATCAGTAAGCTAAAGCACAAACGGAAAGCCGTTTTGTTTGCCAGAATGATCGGCAGAATACGCGTAACGTATTTGAAAAACAAAATGGTCGTAACGTAGCAATCGTGTAATCGAAAGTGTACAGCGGTATTTCTCACACACTTTCTCAAACAGTGACGAAAAACGGTAAGAAATATAGCAATATGCGCTGGACATGGTGGGAACCTCGCAATGGTAAAGCAACGTTGATTGAGAATCCGCAAAAACCGTTGGCAGAAAATTGTACTAAAAAGAAATAGAATTAAAGCATGAATATTCTAGTGATTGGCCCTTCTTGGGTGGGCGATATGATGTGCTCACGCCCTTTATCAACAACTAAAAGTAAATTATCCCAACTGTGAAATTGAGTGATGGCGCCTGATTGGTGCTGTCCGTTATTAGCAAGAATGCCACAGGTAAGAAATGCCATTTCCATGCCAATTGGGCATGGTGCTTTGTCTTGCTGAACGTTATCGTTTAGGCAAAGCGCTACGTAATCAATATGATTTAGCAATCAGTTACCCAACCCGCTAAAATCCGCGCTGATTCCTTTTTGCAAAAATTCCCAAAAGCGCCGTGGTTGGAAGGGCGAAAAGTCGTTATGAAGCTAGTAAATGATGTGCGCCAATAAAAATGGACTATCCAATGATGGTGCAACGCTACGTTGCCTTAGCTTTTGAAAAAGGGCGAGTGCTGAGCGCTGAGAATTTGCCGATTGCTTTTCCTTATTTGCAAACGCAAGCGGTCAAATTGCAGCAACAAAAGCAAAATTTGAAACCTTGCTTAAACAAACCGAAAAACCGCGCAGTAATTGGTTTCTGTCCTGGTGCAGAATTTGGCCCAGCAAAGCGCTGGCCGCATTATCATTATGCAAAATTAGCGAAATGTTAATTGAAAAAGGTTATGCAATTCTATCTATTTTGGATCGAAAAAGACCAAGAAGTTGGAGAGCAAATTCGTCAAAGTATGCCGGAATCGTTACAACCCTATTGCTTGAATTTGGCGGGCTAACTGATTTAAACCAGTGGTTGATTTAATTGCAGAGGTACGGCAGTAGCTAGCAATGATAGCGGATTGATGCACATTGCCGCAGCGCTGAATAAACCTTTGGTTGCTTTATATGGCCCAACCAGCCCAACTTATACGCCACCGCTTTCATCAAACGCTCAAGTCATTCGCCCAATTGAAGGTGGCTTAATTAAAATCCGAAAAGGCGAAGAGGTGCGGAAGGTTATCATCAAAGCATGATAGATATACGCCGGATAGCGTGTTAGCTGCGCTTAAAAATTTTGGCGTCAATTAAATTTTTGGTGTAGAGACTGGAGGCAAGCGGTTAAATTTTGCAAATTTTACAGATTTAGCCCGCTTTGTTGGATCAGAAATATGCAAAAATAATGAAGTCGCTTTTTAGCAAATAAACAAAACGAGTATCGACTTTATAGAAAAATTGTAAAGGCAATTTATGGAAACGCCCTGAATACCGCATATTTATCATTTTTGAGTTTTGTGTGGCGTTCATTACTGGCCTGTTTTTGGGCTTTTGTATTTATATTTTTAAAAATGTCCATTGTTTCCTTTGAACATTGCATGAGTTTGATGAATCTAAGATTTTGAAATTGCCATTTGGTTGACGATGATTGGGTTGATTATGCATGCAGTATATAGAAACCGCATTCGTCCATACCTTGTAATCGTGCTTTTGGTTTCGGATTTCATTTCAAGCTGATAAGAAACATCGTTACACTTGTGCTCTTTTTAGAAAGGGTATTTTGCTTGCAGTTTGATGAAGAAAAATTATTCAATCACGAGTTATTCTCAGCTTAATAAAGTGATAAGCATGAGTGAACACTGATTATTATCACAAATTCCTTCAAAATGTTTATTATTCCTAATCATGCATCTGAATCAGTAGAGCAATGCCAGCGTTTTCAAGATTATTTAACCAATAAAGTGAATGAAAGTACTCATCGTTAAAACCTCTTCCATGGGGGATATTATTCATACTTTGCCAGCTTTAACTGATGCACAAAAGGCAATTCCTCATATTCAGTTTGATTGGGTTAGAAGAAAATTTTACAGAAATTCGCACATTGGCATTCAGCGGTAAATAAGGTTATCCCTGTTGCACTCCGCTGCTGGCGGAAAGAATCTTTTCTCATGGCAAACATGGCGAGAGTGGCAAGCATATTTAACCTTATTGCGAGCAGAAAAACACGATCGCGCGATTGATGCACAAGGCTTGATTAAAAGTGCGGTGTTAGTCACAAAGCAAGCAAACGGTGTGAAAGTATGGCTACGACAAATATTCTGCACGAGAAGGCTTGAGCAGTTGGTTTTACGATAAAACGTTCAATATTCCTTATCAACAACATGCCGTCGCGCGGATTCGTCAGCTTTTTGCCAAGACGCTAGATTATACCTTGCCTGAAGAAATAGGGGATTATGGCATCGCCCAACATTTTGCAAAAATTAGAGAAAATTCGACCGCTTACGTAGTGATGATTCATGCCACTACGCGTGCTGATAACATGGCCTGAGACTCATTGGCGGATTTAATTCGGTCAACAACCGCGTTAGGTTTGCGGGTACATTTACCTTTGGGGAAATGAGCAAGAAAAGGCGAGAGCAGAACGCTTGGCAAAAATTATCTGCAGATGTTGTGGTGTTGCCGAAAATGTCGTTGACTGAGTTGGCGTTGAAATTGCAAATGCAAAAAGCAGTCGTATCAGTTGATACAGGATTAAGTCACTAACCGCAGCATTGGATAAAACCGAATATGTTTATACGGCGCAACTGACCCTGAAACTAATAGGGGCGATGCGTAAGAATCAGCATTATTTAACCGGAAATAATATGGAAAGCATTTTTACCGTATCGCGTTTGGCAAGGTTTGGAAGCTTTATTTGAATAAAATAAAATGGGGATATTTGTTGATGACTTGCAAAAACATTAATCTTTTTTCCTTCTTGAGTAAATCACACTTAAAATTATAAGGAAATCGTTTTATGAAAAACTATCACTAATTGCTGTTCTTAGCCTTTCTAACAGCGCTCGTAAAACTCGCAATGCCAACTTTAACCAATACTGCTACTGCAAACGCTATTGCTCAAGTTTCATGAATTTGAGTGATAAAGATTCAGTGAGCATATTCTAAAAAGAAGTTTACCCTAATGCAGTCATGATAAAAAGAGGGTTTATGGAAAAGTTGTCTCAGGGATATTGAGCATTATGTTGATTATGATTTGAAAGATATTCAAACTAGCAACGGCGAAAAACGTTATTTAGCGCTGAACTATAGCTTAAGTTTATCGAGAAGTTTTTAATGAAGAATTGCGTTTATATACTTTCAAAAATCACTAAATGGTTGGGAGTTAGAAAATCAAGAGTATATTAATGGCGATGTTGACGCATTAAATAAACACCCATTATTTAAAGATGAAGACAAGTATCTTGGTAATGCGAAGGTGGTTCAGCTTGGAAAAGAAGCACTGGGTTTCCAATTATATTTTTGCTGATGGTGGAAGCGGCGGTATGAATAGCGATATCCGTTGGATCTACGTTGTTGACAATAAAATGAAAGCAATTACGGGTTGCTATTCGGAAGAATGCGTTGGAATCCAATGTCTGTTGAGTGTAAACCGAAAAATTCGTTCAAATCTTAAATCAATAGATGGTTTTTATCCAATAGAACCTCAATTATAAGATTACAAAACATACTGTTGGCGATAATAGTTTAAGTGGTGCTGAACAATGGAATGCTAGAAAAATAGGGGCTCATAGTGGTGTGAGTACGAGTAGATTTTAATCACCAAACAAGTTTCTATGAATTACCCTACTGATTTTTAAGAGATTAGTTATGATCACGATAAACTATGGCAGTACTTTAATAGCGCAACCACCTCTAGTAAGTAATCATCAATAGATAAGAGAAAATTTATGATAAAGAGGGAAATCTTTTGTTCAGGCTATCAGCTATTCAGATAGATATTATGGTGGACTGAAGGTAAGTGATAGTCATGAACAAGCTGCGCTGGCGCTTTGACATTTGATCGTAATCCCTCTAGAATTTAGCGTCCTTTCAAATTCGAAAGGACGTTTTTAATTTTTATTTTTAATAATTTTAACTGGAGCTTTTTAAATGGCAACTATCAACCAATTAGTACGCAAACCGCGTGTGAAAAGGTTGTAAAAAGCAACGTTCCTGCATTAGAGGCTTGCCCGCAGAAACGTGGCGTGTACTCGTGTATACACTACTACACCTAAAAACCAAACTCTGCATTACGTAAAGTTTGCCGTATTCGTTTAACTAACGGTTTTGAAGTAACTTCACACATCGGTGGCGAAGGTCACAACCTTCAAGAGCACAGTGTTGTGTTAATCCGTAGGTGGTCGTGTTAAAGACTTACCGGGTGCGTTACCACACTGTACGCGGCGCATTAGACTGTGCAGGCGTTAAAGACCGTAAACAAGGTCGTTCTAAATACGGCGTTAAACGTCCTAAAGCTTAATGGAACCCGTTAAGTAGGCCAAACGTCTAAATTTTAAATTTATACCATAAACTCCAGTCAATCGTGCTAGCACCATAGATGAGTTTTGGAATATCCTGAATATATATAAACGGAGTATTGACAATGCCACGTCGTCGTCGTATTGAACCTCGCAAAAATTCTTCCAGATCCAAAGTTCGGTTCTGAATTACTTGCAAAATTCATCAACGTTTTAATGGTTGATGGTAAAAATCTACAGCAGAAGCTATCGTTTACGGTGCTTTAGAAACCTTATCACAACGTACAGGCAAAGATGCTTTTAGAAGCTTTTTGATGCTGCACTTGAAAATGTGCGTCCAACTGTTGAAGTTAAATCACGCCGTGTGGGTGGTTCAACTTACCGGTGCCGCTGAAGTACGTCCAACTCGTCGTAATGCATGAGCAATGCGTTTGGGTTATCGAAGCAGCTCGTAAACGTGGTCGATAAATCAATGGCATTACGTTTAGCAAACGAATTAACTGACGCAGCTGACAACAAAGGTTCAGCAGTGAAAAACGTGAAGACGTTCAGCGTATGGCTGAAGCGAACAAAGCATTCGCACACTTCCGTTGGTAATCGTTGCTTTAAAGCAAAAATTATTAGGCTTCATCTCTGATTTTTAGCGTGAGCCTTCCACATATTAAGAATTTAAACCCAAACAAGGTAATAAGTAAAAATGGCTCGTGTAACTCCTATTGAGCGCTATCGTAATATCGGTATCAGTGCTCATATCGACGCAGGTAAAACAACTACCTCTGAGCGTATTCTTTTTCTATACAGGTGTAAGTCACAAAATCGCTGGGTTCACGATGGTGCTGCAAACCATGGACTGGATGGAACAAGAACAAGAACGTGGTACTATCACCTCTGCTGCAACAACAGCATTCTGGTCTGGTATGTCACAACAATATCCACAACATCGTATCAACGTTATCGATACTCCGGGACACGTTGACTTCACAATCGAAGTTGAACGTTCAATGCGTGTTCTTGATGGTGCGGTAATGGTTTACCGTGCAGTAGGTGGTGTTCAACCTCAATCAGAAACCGTGTGGCGTCAAGCAAACAAATATCAAGTTCACGTATTGCATTTGTAAACATGGACCGTACTGGTACGAACTCTTACGTGTTGTTGAACAAATCAAAAACTCGTTTGGTGGTAACTCAGTTCCTCTTCAGCTTCCAATTGGTTCAGAAGAAAACTTCAAAGGTGTGGTTGACTTAATCAAAATGAAAGCAATCAACTGGAACGAAGCTGATCAAGGTATGACATTCACATACGAAGATATCCCAGCGGATATGTTAGAAGCGTGTGAAGAATGGCGTAATAACCTTGTTGAAGCAGCAGCTGAAGCATCTGAAGAGTTAATGGACAAATTCTTCTCTGGTGAAGAGTTAACTGAAGAAGAAATCAAAACAGCGTTACGTCAACGTGATTAGCAGCGAAGTAATTCCAGTTTGCTGTGGTTCTGCATTTAAAAACAAAGGTGTTCAAGCAATGCTTGATGCGGTAATTGATTACTTACCAGCACCAACAGATATCCCAGCAATTAAAGGTATCAATGAAGATGACACTGAAGGTGAGCGTCACGCAAGCGATGATGAGCCATTTGCTTCATTAGCATTCAAAATTGCAACTGACCCATTCGTAGGTAACTTAACCTTCTTCCGTGTGTATTCAGGTGTAATTAACTCTGGTGATCACTGTTTACAACTCAGTTAAAACAAAAACGTGAACGTTTTGGTCGTATCGTACAGATGCACGCCAACAAACGAAGAAATCAAAAGAAGTTCGTGCGGGCGATATCGCTGCAGCAATCGGCTAAAAGATGTAGGTACTGGTGATACATTATGTGCGTTAGATGCGCAATCATTCTTGAGCGTATGGAGATTCCCAAGCCAGTAATCTCTGTTGTGGTAGAACCAAAAACTAAAGCAGACCAAGAAAAATGGGCTTAGCATTAGGTCGTTTAGCACTAAGAAGACCCTTCATTCCGTGTTCACACTGATGAAGAATCTAGGTGAAACCATTATCTCTGGTATAGGAAGTGAGTTACACTAGACATCATCGCTGACCGTACGAAACGTGAGTTTAAAGTGGAAGCAAAACATTGGTAAACCACAAGTATCTTACCGTGAAACTATCCGTACTCGTGTTAACGATGTGGAAGGTAAACACGCAAAACAATCTGGTGGTCGCGGTCAATATGGTCACGTTGTAATCGACTTATACCCATTAGACCCAGAAGGTCCTGGTTACGAGTTCGTAAACGAAATCAAAAGGTGGTGTAATCCCTGGCGAATACATCCCAGCGGTTGATAAAGGTATCCAAGAACAACTTAAATCTGGTCCATTAGCTGGTTACCCAGTAGAAGATATTGGTCGTTTACACTTCGGTTCATACCACGATGTTGACTCATCTGAATTAGCGTTCAAACTTGCAGCGTCATTAGCGTTTAAAGCAGCGTTTGCAAAAGCTAACCCAGTATTACTGAGCCAATCATGAAAGTTGAAGTGGAAACTCCACCAGACTACGTTGGTGATGTAATTGGTGACTTAAGTCGTCGTCGTGCGATGGTAAATGGTCAAGAAGCAACAGAATTCGTTGTTAGAGATCAATGCTGAAGTTCCATTATCAGAAATGTTTGGTTATGCAACAGACTTTCACGCTCACAAACTCAGGTCGTGCATCATACCAATGGAACCATTAAAATATGCTGAAGCTCCGAAAACCGTTGCTGATGCAATCATTGAAGCGCGTAAAGCGAAATAATCATTTTTAACTTGAGCCATAGCAATAGGGTTATGGCTCTTTTTAGGAAGCTATCAAAGTGTCTAAAGAAAAAATTTGAACGTACAAAACCCCATGTAAACGTGGGTACAATCGGTCACGTTGACCATGGTAAAACAACTTTAACAGCTGCAATTACAACTGTATTAGCAAAAACACTACGGTGGTTCAGCGCGTGCATTCGACCAAATCGATAACGCACCAGAAGAGAAAGCTCGTGGTATCACCATCAACACTTCACACGTTGAGTACGATACTCCAACCCGTCACTACGCACACGTTGACTGCCCAGGACGCGCGGACTATGTTAAAAACATGATTACCGGTGCGGCACAAATGGACGGCGCAATCTTAGTAGTAGCAGCGACAGATGGTCCAATGCCACAAACTCGTGAGCACATCTTATTAGGTCGTCAAGTAGGTGTACCCTACATCATCGTATTCTTAAACAAATGCGACATGGTAGATGACGAAGAGTTATTAGAATTAGTTGAGATGGAAGTTCGTGAACTTCTTTTCACAATATGACTTCCCAGGCGACGATACACCAATCGTAATGCGTGGTTCTGCATTACAAGCATTAAACGGTGTTGCAGAATGGGAAGAAAAATCCTAGAATTAGCAAACCACTTAGATACTACATTCCAGAGCCAGAGCGTGCGATTGATAAAACCATTCTTATTACCAATCGAAGACGTATTCTCAATTTCTGGTCGTGGTACAGTAGTAACAGGTCGTGTGAGCGTGGTATCATCCGTACTGGGCGATGAGTTGAAATCGTAGGTATCAAAGATACAGCGAAAACAACAGTAACTGGTGTAGAGATGTCCGTAAATTATTAGACGAAGGTCGCGGAGAGAACGTTGGTGCATTATTACGTGGTACTAAACGTGAAGAAATCGAGCGTGGTCAAGTATTAGCGAAACCGGGTTCAATCACTCACACAGACTTCGAATCGAGAAGTTTACGTATTATCAAAGAAAGAAGGTGGTCGTCACACTCCATTCTTCAAAGGTTACCGTCTGCACAGTTCTACTTTCCGTACAACTCGACGTAACAGGTACAATTGAGTTACCGGAAGGCGTAGATGGTAATGCCAGGCGATAACATCAAAAATGACAGTATCATTAATCCACCCAATCGCGATGGATGAAGGTTTACGTTTCGCGATTCGTGAAGGTAGCCGTACAGTAGGTGCTGGTGTTGTTGCGAAAATCATCAAATAATTAAGTTTAGGCTTAATTAGAGATAGTAATATCTGAGAAGGGGCATATCGTAAGATATGCCCTTTTTGTATCTAAAAATTAGATGTCTTTTATGATATTTAGAAAATAAAAACAAGCGGTTAATTTTATCTAACTTTTGCAAAAAGTTTAGTAGAAATTAACCGCTTGTTGAATAAAGAAATAGTTTAGCGAGCGCGATACACTACGATGGTTTTACCATGCGCAGAAATGAGACCGTCATCTTCTAACATTTTTAAGATTCTGCCAACCGTTTCACGCGAGCAGCCAACCATTTGTCCAATTTTTGACGGGTAATGCGAATTTGCATACCTTCAGGATGGGTCATTGCATCGGGTTGCTTTGTCAAATTCATTAATGTTTGTGCAATTCTGCAGCCACATCTAAGAATGCTAGGTTACTCACTTGGCGAGAGGTTTGTCTGAGACGGCGCGCCATTTGGGCAGAAAGATACATTAAAATATCTGGATTCATATGGATAATTTGTTTGAATTTTATAAGAAATCTCTGCAATTTTCACAAGTTTCTTTGGTTTTTACCCAAGCTGTGCGAGGTTGGGTTTTTCTCTTCAAACAAGCTAATTTCGCCCTAGAAACTCTCCTTGCCCTAAGTTGGTTAACAGCATCTCTTTGTGTTCATCGTCTTTGACAAACACAGAAACTGGAACCGTTTACGATGTAGTGAAAGTGAATCGGCATCATCGCCTTCTTGAATAAGTGTATATTTTTGCTGGATAGCGATGAACATGACACTGAGTTGAAAAACCATTCAACCACAGGATCGTGGATCGAGGCGATGAGTTAAATTATCAATAGGTGCCGTGCTAAGCGTCATATCTTGCATAAAAAAATTCCTGTTTCCGCTTCTTTTTGATGATTTAGAGGTAATTCGGGGTATCTTAGCATAGAAATTAGTGAGAACCTAAAAAGGATTTTTATCCTTAATATCTAGGCTTTCATGTAATTCAGACCAAACAATTACCACTTTTTTTCTGCCTTTAATTGCGCTAGCAGACGCGCTCTTTTTCTTCAAGAGATAATTCTTGTCTGCCGTAGTCTGTTCCTTTCTCGAAGAATGAAAGAATCTAACACGTTATAAAGGGTACTTTCTTCTAACTCTTCCCATGGAATGATCATAGATTCTCCTAGTCAAACAGAGGTCTTATCATGCTCCACTGTTTTTTTCAAAATTTTGATGTTGATTGAGGCGAAATTTGAGCGAATCAAACGTAGAAATTGTCCTTCGCAATAACTTACCAAATAGCCAGCTGAAAAGGCGTTCATCTTCAAACCGTCTTCCTGGTTCCAATTTACGCATTTGCAGAATGTTAGTTAACTGTAACTCAATCCATCAAAGAATTTAGCTATACGGGCTTTGAGCAACTGATCTTCAAAACATAAGCGCATGGCCGGTTAGAATACGAGTTACCCCAGGATTTTTGCGTGCAAATTCAATAATGGTATAAAGAATCGCTTTGATGACCGTCGCGGTTGTGCGTTTGCAAGTGTAAATATAACGGGCGAGCGTTTGTTCAATACGTTCAATCAAGGCCTCAAACATTTTTGGACTTGCTTGGAAAGTAGCGATAAAGCGCACCTTCCGACACCCCAACCGCTTGTGCTAAGCGTTCCGTGGTGACTACGTTGCATTCCATCTTCTGAATTCAATAATCCAATGAGCACTTCAATACTTGTTCTTGGCGCTCTTTAATGGATTTTTGGGCATTTTGATTTTTGGTTCTGTCATAGTTTCTCAAATTATTGTTTGCCTGAGTGATCAAAAACCGCCTTCACCACGTTCTGTTTGTTGGAAGTCGGTTACAATGTTAAAACTTGCCTGTACAACAGGAACAAAAACTAATTGTGCAATTCGGTCGCCTACTTGGATAGTAAATGGTTTATCGCTACGATTCCATAAAGAAACCATTAATGGCCCTTGATAGTCTGAATCGACTAGCCAACCAAATTGCCCAGCACAATCCCATTTTTGTGGCCTAAACCTGAGCGAGGAAGAATGACTGCTGCGAGATTTGGATCTGCAATATAGATTGAAATACCCGTTGGAATTAACACGGTTTGTCCGGCTTCAACGGTCATTGGTGCTTCAATTAAAGCGCGTAAGTCTGAGGCGGCTGAACCTTCAGTTAGCATAAGCTGGCAGCGGGAATTCGGTGCCAATACGGCTATCTAGGATTTTTAAATCAATTTGTTTCATGGTCATTTTTACCTTTAAAGAAATGGGTTATGTTAATTTGGTTGAACGAATCATTTGTTATTTGAATGTGTTATTTACGATAACGTTCAACAATTTCATTAACCAATAATTCTGCTAATTTGCCTTTTTCAGCAAGCGGTAAGATTTTTCTCGCCATTTTTGCCAAAAATAGATGGAGTGCATTTTGGTCTTGTCCAAAAACTTGCCCACCAGAAACATCATTGGCGCAAATCATATCTAAATTTTTACGTTGAAGTTTGCTTTTTGGCATATTCTGCCACGTTTTGCGTTTCTGCTGCAAAGCCTACCACAAAATGGACGATTTTTCCGTTAAATGGGCAACACTTGCGATAATATCGGGGTTTTTTAACCAATTTCAGCGTAAGTTCATCGTTATCGTTAGTTTTCTTGATTTTTCTGGGTAGCAATTTCCGCAACACGATAATCGGCGACAGCAGCACAACCAATAAAAATTGCAGATTGTTGTGCAAATTTGACCGCTTGTTCTGCCATTTGCTCGGCTGAAACTACATCAATTCGTTCAACTTTAGCCGGTGTTGCTAAATTAACTGGGCCACTAATGAGTGTAACTTTTGCGCCTCGTTTTTGCAAAAGCTTCAGCAATCGCAAAATCCCATTTTTCCTGAACTATGATTAGAAATATATCGTACAGGATCAATAGCCTCTTGAGTTGGGCCAGCAGTAATAACAACACTGATATCAGCGAGATTTGGCAGCAGATTAAATGAATCGCTTACTGCTTGGAAAATCTCCATAGGTTCAGACATTCTGCCTTTGCCTACATCGCCACATGCCTGAAAACCACTATTGGGACCAATAAAGGCGACACCCCGCTGAGCTAAAAATCGCTAAATTCTCTTGTACAGCTGCTTTGTTTGAACATTTGTTGGTTCATGGCTGGCGCCAATAAGATAGGTGCGCTTGTTGCCAAACAAAGAGTAGAGAGTAAATCATTTCCCATGCCTAAGCGAAGGCGTGCAATAAAAATCCGCTGAAGCAGGCGCAATCACAATACGATCTGCCCATTTTGCCAGCTCAATGTGCCCCATAGCTAATTCTGCTTGTGGATCTAACAATGAAGTAGAGACTGCATTGCCTGAAAATGGCTTGTAAAAGTAAGCGGGGTAACAAAAGCTTCTGCAGCTGGTGTTAGTACAACGCGCACTTCTGCACCTGCATTTTTGAAATGGCGAATGAGCTCAATGGTTTTGTAAGCAGCAATACCGCCAGTGATACCAACGAGAATTTTTATTTGTGAGCATGGTTTTCAATAAATGTGAAAATAGTTCCAGTATTTTAACGAAACAAGCAAATGCTCACAACCAAAAAAATTTTTGCGATGTAACTCGAAAAATTTAGGATGAGTTTTTGCAGGACTAGCTTTGCCCTTTTTATGCTAAGCCTATTTAAAAAGAGCATGGGCAAAAATGGAACAAGCAGAAATTGAGTTGATGCCGCGAGAAAAATTATTGCAATACGGGGCGCAATCTTTAACAGATGAAGAGTTGTTAGCATTTTTCTTCGCACCGGCATAAAAGGAATCCCCGTCATGAATTTAGCGGAAAGTGTGTTGATTGCTTTTTGGCTCGTTGCGCGGTTTGTTAAGTGCTAGTCAAGAAACATTCTGCCAAATAAAAAGGATTAGGGTTAGCACAATATGTGCAATTACAGGCGACCAAAGAAATGACGAAGCGTTACCTTTCTCAAGAAATGGAAGCCAAAGCGAGTATCACAGATCCATTATTGGCGATTATGTACTTTCAGGCTGAATTGGAAGATTATGAACGAGAAGTGTTTATGGTGTTGTTTTTTAGATAACCAACATCGTTTAATTCATACTGAAAAAAATGTTTTTTTGGTACCATCAATCAAACCAGCGTTTACCCAAGAGAAGTGATAAAAGTCGCATTAAAAACATAATGCTGCTGCAATTATTGTGGCGCATAATCATCCTTCAGGCAGCTGTGTGCCAAGTGAGTCAGATAGACAATTAACCCAAAAAAATGGAGCAAGCGTGTGATCTTGTTGATATTCGATTTGTGGATCATATTATTGTTGGAAAAGGTGACTATTTTTCTTTTACTGAAGAGAAAGTCCAAGCGAAAATGTAATAACACTTGAATTTGGACTCTAAGATGCGTATAATCGCAAGTCTTTAAATATGACTTTGGTCGGGTGGATACCTGACGAGGTAGTGGGTATGCTGTGTTGAGTCAGCCCCCATAGCCCGAACCATATAACTTACTTAAGTAATTGGAGAATTAAAATGTCAAGAGTTTGCCAAGTAACCGGCAAGCGTCCAGCAGTTGGTAACAACCGCTCACACGCATTAAACGCGACTCGTCGTCGTTTTTACCAAACCTTCACATTTCGCCGTTTCTGGGTTGAAAGTGAAAACCGTTTCGTAACTTTACGCTTAACTGCGAAAGGTATGCGCATTATTGATAAAAAGGCATTGATGCAGTTTTAGCTGAAATCCGTGCTCGTGGCGAAAAATCTAGGAGCTAACAAATGGCAGCTAAAGGCGCTCGTGAGAAAATCGTTTAGTTTCTACAGCAGAAACTGGTCACTTTCTATACAACTGACAAAAACAAACGTAATATGCCTGAAAAATGGAAATCAAAAATTTGATCCAGTAGTGCGTAAACACGTTATCTATAAAGAAGCTAAAATCAAATAATTTTAGTCAAATTTCAAAAACCCAAGCAAGGCTTGGGTTTTTATGCATAATATAAGCGGTTTAATTTTTGCCAATCTTTTGCAAAAATCAAACTGCTTAATTTTTTATCATAATTTGATATTTTTAACCTTTATTAGCTGGCTACTTTCAAGTATAATCGTCGAAAAATATATTTTAAAAATCCTAATGGCTTAAAAATTTACGTTTTAAGCCATTATTTATAGCATAAATCCTGCCTTTATATTCTCCTGTGCCTTTTAATGGTTTGATTAAAATCCCTTCAGAAAAATAACCGCACTTTTATGTTTCATTATTTTAATTATGAGGTCTTTTTTAGGTAATTTTTTATGATTGCATTTCGTCTTAACTTTTTTAACCGCTTGCGTTTCATTAGGGATAGCTTCGCATAGCATCGGCAGGACACACTTATTTTTGGATTAATTACCAATATTATCGTGATTTTGCTGAGAATAAAGGGAAGTTCACAGTCGGTGCTCAAGATATTGATATTCACAATAGGAAATGATAGGTACGATGATGAAAGGTGTACCTATGCCCTGATTTATCTTCCCTAGCAAAAGGTGGATATGCAACGTTGGTCGCTGATCAAACCTTAATCAGTGTTGCGCATAATGTAGGTTATCAAGATGTTGATTTTTGGGATGACAGGACATAATCCCGATCAACATAATTTCAAATATAAAGTCGTCAAACGTTATAACTATAAAAATGATAGTACGCACCGTTATATGACAGACTATCAACATCCAAGACTTGCTAAATTTGTCACTGAAGTTGCGCCTATTGAAATGGTTTCTCGCATGAATGGGAAGGTTTATACCGATTTGAAAAAATACCCAATGCGTGTTCGTGTCGGTAGTGGTCATCAATATTGGAAAGATGATAACAATAATACAAATGCAGACTTGGCCTATGGCGGTGCTTGGCTTACTGGTGGTAATACTTTTATGGATGGCGGCACAGGAGATGGGCATCTCTATTTAAATGGCCGAGTGCAAACCCCTAATGAATATGGTCCATTGCCAATTGCAGGCGCTCAGGGCGTGATAGTGGCTCTCCTTTCTTTATTTATGATAAGGAACAGGGAAAATGGCTATTAAACGGTGTGTTACGTGAAGGGCATCCTTATGCTGCTGTGGGCAATGGATATCAAATTGCACGCCAAGATTATCTTGAAGAGGTTCTAGAGCAAGATCTTGCTGCCAGATTCTTTTTAAATAACGTAAATTTCACATTAAAAACAACTCAAGATGGAAATGGCACCATTACGCAAAATGGCAGACGTTCCCAAACCATTGGTTTGTATAATAGCGCTTTACCATTTGATTCTCGTGGCGGAAATAGATGGTGAAGCTCCAACTTATAAAGGGCCGAATCCATGGTCGCCAGCATTACATCATGGTAAAAATATCTACTTAGGGGATATGGGAAAAGGTACACTGACTATCGAAAAATACGGTAAATCAGGGAGCTGGTGGCTTATATTTTTGAAGGATTTTGCCGTTAAACCAAGTGATAACACCGTGACTTGGCAAGGCGCTGGTGTCTCTGTTGGAGAAGAAAGTACGGTTGAATGGCAAGTACATAATCCGAAGGCGATCGCTTATCCAAAATTGGGCTGGGAACCTACTTGTTAATGGTAAAGGGAAAAACTTAGGAAGCCTGAGTGTGGGTAATGGTCTTGTTGTATTAGATCAACAAGCAGATGATGCGGGTCAAAAAGCAAGCCTTTTAAAGAAGTCAGGATCGTTAGCGGAGAGCAACAGTTAAACTGAATAGCGAAAACCAGTGGATCCGAACAACATTTATTTTGGTTTCCGTGGTGGGCGTTTGAATCTTAACGGTCATTCATTAACCTTCGAGCGTATTCAAAATATCGATGAAGGTGCGATGTTGGTTAACCGTAATGAAAACTCAGGCAGCAATATTACCATTACAGGAAATGCCACTGTTAATAGTGATGCAAAACAATAACTAATAAAAATATATCGCATTTAACGGTTGGTTTTGGTCAGCAAGATAAAGCCAAAACAAATGGTCGTTTAAATGAATTATCCAACCAGTTAATGCAGAAAAATCATTTGTTGCTTTCTGGGGGACAAATTTAAACGGCAATATCACGCAAAATGGCGGTACGTTAGTTTTTAGCGGTCGTCCAACGCCCTCATGCTTACAATCATTTAAATCAAAAATCATGCCAAAATGGAAGGTTCAACCCGAGGAGGTGATCATTGATGACGATTGGATTAACCGCACTTTTACAGCTGAGAATTTCCAAATTCAGAACGGACAAGCGGTCGTTTCTCGCAATGTTTCTGCAATTAATGGTAATTGGCAATTACACAATGCTAAAGCCACTTTTGGTGTGACACCGATCAAGAGAATTTGGTGTATCCGTTCAGATTGGACTGGCTAACAGAATGTAAATCAGAAAAATCTAACAGAACAGAAAACAATCGACTCATTACCAAGAACAAAAGTCAATGGTAACGTGCATCTACATGAGCTCAGCAGGGTGCGGTGGCATCTGGCTTAGTTGATTTAATCGGTAACGTGAGTTTAGCACAGAATAGTCAATTTACATTAAGCCATAATGCAACCCCAAACCGGTTCGTTAAACCTTGTTAATCAGGCGAATGCTACGCGAATAATGCACGGTTAATGGAAATGCAACATTATCAGATTCTGCTCAGTTTAATTTAGCGAATAGTCGTTTTTCGCATCAAATTAGCGGGACAGAAAGTACAACGGTTAATTTAGAAAACGCAAATTGACAATGCCTGCAAGTACTACTTTAGGTAGTTTTGGCACCAATAATAGTGAAATTACGCTGAATCCAGATTTTGTTACTCAAGCGAACAACAGCCAATTTAATACGTTAACGATCAGCGGCAATTTAAATGGTAACGGTATTTTTAATTATCGTACTTATCTAAACCAATATGGGAGATAAGTTACAGTTAATGGCCAAGCGCAAGGTGATTTTAAATTAAAAGTGCATAATACAGGTGCAGAACCAACCGCTTTAGAACACCTGACTCTGATGACGCTTCAGCAAATGCCATCTTCTGGGCTTAATGTTACTCTCGTAGATAATTATGTGGATGCGGGGACATGGCGTTATGAATTGGTTAAAGATGGTAATCAATACCGCCTTTATAGCCCAATGAAAGAGGCTGAACTACAAGCAGAAGAAGCAAAACGCCTTGCTGAAGAGCAACGTAAAGTGGAAGAAGCGAAACGTTTAGCAGAAGAACAACGCAAAGAGGAAGAAGCAAAACGCTTGGCGGAAGAACAACGTAAAGCAGAAGAAGCAAAACGTTTAGCCGAAAGAGCAACGTAAAGCGGAAGAAGCCAAACGTCTTGCTGAAGAGCAACGTAAGCGGAAGAAGCGAAACGCTTAGCGGCAGAGCAACGCAAAGCTGAAGAAGCTCGCAAAGCTGAAGAGGCACGCAAAGCTGAAGAGGCTCGTAAAGCGGAAGAAGCACGTAAAGCTGAAGAAGCACGCAAGGCTGAAGAAGCTCGTAAAACCGAAGAAGCACGTAAAGTTGAAGAAGCACGCAAGGCTGAAGAAGCTCGTAAAACCGAAGAAGCACGTAGCCGAAGAAGCTCGCAAGGCGGAAGAAGCACGTAAAGCTGAAGAAGCTCGCAAAGCCGAAGAAGCTCTGCAAAGCCGAAGAAGCACGCAAAGCCGAAGAAGCACGCAAAGCCGAAGAAGCTCGTAAAGCTGAAGAGGCTCGTAAAGCTGAAGAGGCTCGTAAAAGCCGAAGAAGCAGGTAAAGCGGAAGAAGCACGTAAAGCTGAAGAAGCACGTAAAGCTGAAGAGGCACGTAAAGCCGAAGAAGCTCGCAAAAGCCGAAGAGGCTCGTAAGGTTGAAGAGGCACGGAAAGCCGAAGAAGCTCGTAAAGCCGAAGGCACGCAAAGCTGAAGAAGACACGCAAAGCTGAAGAAGCACGTGAAAGCTGAAGAGGCACGCAAAGCTGAAGAAGCACGCAAAAGCTGAAGAAGCTCGCAAAGCTGAAGAGGCACGCAAAAGCTGAAGAGGCTCGTAAAGCAGAAGAAGCTCGTAAAGCTGAAGCAGCTAATGAGCTGAAGAAGCACGTAAAGCGGAAGAAGCTCGCAAAGCTGAAGAGGCACGCAAAGCGGAAGAAGCACGTAAAAGCCGAAGAAGCACGCAAAGCCGAAGAAGCTCTAAAGCTGAAGAGGTTCGTAAAACAGCTGAAGAAGCACGCAAGGCTGAAGAAGCTGCAAAGCAGAAGAAGCTCTGCAAAGCAGAAGAAGCCTCGTAAAGCTGAAGAAGCACGTAAAGCCGAAGAAGCTCGCAAAAGTGGAAGAGGTACGAAAGCCGAAGAAGCTCGTAAGGTTGAAGAGGCACATAAAGCCGAAGAAGCTCGCAAAGCTAGAAGAGAGCAGCAGTAAAGCGGAAGAAGCTCGAGCGGAAGAAGCATCGTAAAGCTGAAGAAGCACGTAAAAGCTGAAGAAGCTCGTAAAGCTGAAGAGGCTCGTAAAGCCGAAGAAGCACGTGCAAGGCTGGAAGAAGCTCGCAAAGCTGAAGAGGCACGCAAAGCTGAAGAGGCTCGTAAAGCGAAGAAGCTCGCAGCAGAAGAAGCTCGTAAAGCGGAAGAAGCTTCGCAAGGCGGAAGAAGTCACGCAAGGCGGAAGAAGCACGTAAAGCTGAAGAAGCACGTAAGTGAAGAAGCTCGCAAAGCTGAAGAGGCACGCAAAGCTGAAGAGGCTCGTAAAGTTGAAGAAGCTCGCAAAGCTGAAGAAGCACGCAAAGCCGAAGAAGCACGCAAAGCCGAAGAAGCTCGTGAAGCTGAAGAATCTCGCAAGGCGGAAGAAGCACGTAAAGCTGAAGAAGCACGCAAAGCCGAAGAAGCTCGTAAAGCTGAAGAGGCTCGTAAAGCCGAAGAAGCTACGTAAAGCTGAAGAAGCTCGCAAAGCTGAAGAGGCACGCAAAGCCGAAGAAGCACGTAAAGCCGAAGGCACGTAAAGCCGAAGAAGCACGTAAAGCTGAAGAGGCACGTAAAAGCTGAAGAGGCACGCAAAGCCGAAGAAGCTCGCAAGCAAAAAGAGCTTATTAGTCGTTATTCGACTAGTGCTCTTTCTGAATTGTCTGCAACGGTAAATAGTATGCTTTCAGTTCAACATGAGCTTGATAGCGTTTTGGTTTCGGATTCAGATCTTTCAGTATGGACGAATATTACGCAAGATAAAAAACGTTATGATTCAGATGATTTCCGTGCTTATCAACAAAATATGAATTTACGCCAAATTGGTGTTAAGAAAAAGTTGAGAATGGACGGATTGGGGCTATTTCTTTCTCACATGCGTGCTAATAATACCTTTGATGATCGGATCTCAATCAGATGGATCCACGATGGTGTCAGCGTTTTGCACAATATCAATGGCATGATTGGCAATTGGGTGTTAACGCCGGTTATGGGGTGAGTTCAAGTAAAATTTCAGGTGAACAAAGCCAAAAAATTCATCGTCGTGTGATGAGTTATGGCCTTAATGCGAACTATCAGTTCCGTTTAGGCGAATTAGGTGTACAGCCTTATTCGTGTAAGTCGTCACTTTATCGAAGCGTGCAAATTACCAATACGAAGGTGTAAATATCCAGACACCGAAAATAGCATTTAATAGTTATACTACAGGGGTTAAGGTAGATTACACCTTTACACCAGCTCAAGATGTGACAATTAAACCTTATTTCTCGGTAAATTATGTCGATACGTCAAATGCTCGTGTGCAAACTAAAGTCAATCAGGCGACTTTACAACAACAGTTCAGGGCGTTATTGGCAAAAAGAATTGGGCGTAAGTGATGTAGATCTCGTACTCCATATGTCGGTATATGCGGCTCAATCTCAAGGTTCACAATTGAGTAAACAGAGAACACTTGGCGTGAGATGGGGTATCGTTGGTAGGCAACGTATTTAAGTAAACAGCAATAGTTCAAATGAGAGTTTTCTTTATTTAGCAGGATATGTCAGAATAAAGAGACTCTCATTTTTATGCTCGTTATCTTTTGATCAATCTCTTTTAAATTTAGTTAGATTAACTTTAGCCAACAACAGAAAAATTTGGTGTGATATAAGATCCAAAGATCTGACCGCACTTTTTCGCTTTTATCCGCCCTATAGTTTCAAGTATAATGCCTGTATTTTTCATCACATTGTTATTAAAAATTATGAGTACAAAATTCAACGTAAAAACATTCCAAGGCATGATTTTAGCCTTGCAAGAATATTGGGACAAATCAAGGTTGTACCGTTGTTCAACCTTTTGATATGGAAGTGGGCGCAGGAACCTCACCAATGACTGCATTACGCGCATTAGGCCCGAGCCGATGGCATTTGCTTATGTGCAACCTTCACGTCGTCCGACCGATGGTCGTTATGGCGAAAACCCCAAACCGTTTACAACATTACTATCAATTCCAAGTGGTGATTAAACTGTCTCCAGATAATATTCAAGAACTCTATTTAGGTTCACTTGAAATGCTCGGTTTTGATCCAACACAAAAACGATATTCGTTTCTGTGGAAGATAACTGGGAAAACCCAACCTTAGGTGCGTGGGGTTTAGGTTGGGAAAGTGTGGTTAAACGGTATGGAAGTGACCCAATTTACTTATTTCCAACAAGTGGGTGGCTTAGAATGTAAACCAGTAACAGGTGAAGTGACCCTACGGTTTAGAGCGTTTGGCAATGTACATTCAAGGCGTAGATTCTGTGTATGACTTAGTTTGGTCAGATGGCCCGCTTGGCAAAACCACTTACGGCGATGTGTTCCATCAAAAATCGAAGTGAGCAATCAACTTACAACTTTGAATACGCCGATACCGATTTTCTTGTTCTATTGCTTTGATCAATACGAAAAAGAAGCGAAAAGCTTTATTAGAATTAGAACGACCTTTACCATTACCAGCTTACGAGCGTATCTTTAAAAGCCGCACACAGCTTTAACTTGTTAGATGCACGTAAAGCGATTTCGGTCACAGAACGTCAACGCTATATTTTTACGCATTCGAGCATTAACCAAAGGTGTGGCGGAAGCGTACTATGCGAGCCGTGAAGCCTTAGGTTTCCCAGGTTGTAAAAATAGGTAAAAACAACCGCACTTTTACGCATTAACACAACGATATAAGGAGAAAATGATGAAAGATTTTCAATACCCCAGACGATATCTACACGGGAAGCAGAAACTGATCCTAATACGCTCGCGAATTTAGGCCCATTGGCAAAATTAGCGGGTGTTTGGGAGGGTAAACGCGGTGTGGATATCAACCCGAAAGCAGAAGGGCTGAAAAGATCCTTATATCGAACGTTATGAAGCACACCCAACTGATGCGCAAACCAATGGTCCGCAACTCTATTATGGATTACGTTATCACGCCCATATTGTACAACCAGCGAAGTAGAAACGTTTTCACGACCAAGTGGGTTATTGGTTATGGGAACCTGAAACAGGCAATATTTTATTAACAGGTAGCATTCCACGCGGCCAAACGTTTATTGCGGTCGGTAATGCACCAGCTGATGCGAAAGAGTTTCACTGTAAAAGCGGTACGCGGTTCATTAACAAACGGCATCATTTCTAATCCGTTCTTAGAGCGTTCATTTACTACGGAAAATTTTGAAATGACGGTGAAGTTCCATGATGATGGCACTTGGTCATACGATCAAACCACAACCTTGATTATTCCAAATTATGATGCACCGTTTGAACATCGCGATCGTAACCGTTTAACCAAAATTGCTGAGCCGAAATTAAATCCGACTGCGGCAGCAGAAAAAGAGGATGAATAATGAAACCGATTCTTTATTATGCGGCAGATTGCCGGATACTGCGCCATTTGTGGCGGAGTTAAAACGCTTAGGGTGTGGATTATGAGGCAGTGGAAGTATTATCTTCCATTCCGAATTTGAAACAATGGTTGCGCTTGCGTGATCGTCACGCCGCATTTGATGATGCAAAAGCACAAGGCTATGCGGGCTTCCCGGCATTATTGTTGGATGATGATCGTGTTATTTTTAGATGAATCCAAATTAAAAAGAGATTTTTAAAGTAATGAAGAAAATCAGTTTTTGCAATTTTTATTTAGAATTGGTGATGACTATTTAATGTTTTTTGCGAAATTTAACACCCGCTGTGTTGTTTTTATCACTCGCATTATTTATGTATTCTGAGCTGAATTGGACACATTGGGCGTGGAGTAATGTGCTCGTGCTGTTTTTAAGTTTGGCTTCAGGATTTATTGCACTCAGCGTCATGGCAATAAATACTGTCGCTTTTGTACGCAAGATGCTGAAAACCTTAAGAACACTAAGCGGAGAGAGCGAACTTGATGAAAATATTGGTACGCTCGCATTATTTAAAAATGCTCTGGGTGGAGAGCAACAGTAAACAACTAATCTTTTTTGCGGTAGTCAATATTGTTGCAGTATTTATGGTGTTAGTTTACGGCACCAAATATGCCTTGAATTTTTATAGCTCAATTTCAACATTAAATGATTAAGTCTCGAATATGAAAAAAATAACCCTAAAATTTACCGCACTTTTGCTTGGCTCAGCTTTAGCAAGTAGTGCGTTTGCAACAGAAAATGGTCAAACTTCCTCAAGTTCTGATTATGAATTAGAGAAAGTATTGATTTTCAGCCGACACGGATTGACGTTCACCAGTGGAAAAAGATCCGCAAGAAATGGCGAAATATTCCCCTTATGAATGGGCAAAATGGAATGTACCATCTGGCTATCTCACTGCAAAAGGGACGGTGCTAGAAACCTATTTCGGACAGTATTTAGGTCAATGGCTTGCAGATAAAGGGTTACTAACAACAGAACGTTGTGCATCGGGCGAAGGCATTTTTGCTTATGCAAATGGTGTGCAACGCACCATTGCAACAGGGCAAGCGATTGTTTCTGGTGCATTTGCGGGCTGTAATGTTCAACTGCAACATCACGGTAAAATTGGTTCAGAAAAAGATCCGATTTTTAATACACACGCGCATAATCCAAGTAAAGCCTTGATTGAATCTGCAAAAAATAACGTTGATTTAACCGCTTTACAGCAAAAATTAGCGCCAAATTATGCACTATTGAGTGAAATCATTGATTACAAAAACTCACCAAATTGCTTACAAAAAGGCGAGTGTGATTTAGGTGGAAAAGTCGGTGAATACAGTATTAAAGACGGCAAGTCGGTCAAGATTACGGTCTCTATCAGCACACGGAAGAAAATTGTCAGTGCATTATTGCTCGCGCATTATGTGGGTAAGCCTGATTCAGAAATCGCAAACGGCCGCGTAGATAGCCAAGAAAAATGGCGTGCAATTAACGAAATTAAAAACGAATATTACCGCACGTTATTTAAAAATAACGAAGCGTTGGCACAAAATGCGTCATACCCGTTGTTAGCATTTATTCAGCAACAGCTAAATAGTGAAAACAAAATTAACTTATTGGTTGGACACGATTCTAATATTGTCGCTCTGCTTGCAGCACTAGGTGTTGAGCCTTATGAATTGAATGATTCATTAGAAAATATCCCAATCGGTGGCAAGTTGCTATTTGAAGTGTGGAAACACAAACCAAGTGGTAAGCTCAAATTTAAGTTGGATTATGTGTATCAAACCACTGAACAGCTGATTAACATCACGCCATTAAGTTTAGCGACACCACCAAACCAAACAGCATTAACCCTCAAAGGCTGTGAAAAAGATGAACATGGTTTTTGTGATTACGAGCGTTTTCAACAGGTGTTGAGTGAGAGTATTGAAAACGGTAAGAAATAGCGTTCAGCACAACCCTATGAAAAATACTTAAAGAGAATTCGCAGAAATTGCGAGTGGATCAAACGGATGCAGAAAGAAAAATTATGGCAACGCATCAATCGAGATCAATTATTAGGATTTCGATTTAATCGACAAAAGCCACTTTTAAGTTATATCGTTGATTTTTATTGTGCGAAAGCAAAGCTGATTATCGAATTAGACGGTAGTCAGCACTATGAGCCTGATTATCAGGAAAAAGACGCATTGCGAGATGCAGAATTAAATTCACTTGGTTTTACGGTGATGCGATTTAGCAATGATGAAGTCATGTGAAATTGAAGCAGTGTAGTCGAGCAAATTTATTTATTTTTAGAGAATGTAAGGGCTGATTGAGTGATGAGGTTGATTAGCTCTGCCAAAATCTTTCCCCTAACCCCCTCTTTACTAAAGAGGGGATTTCTTTTGAGTAAATTGATAGTAACTGACTCATTTACATTTTAATTTCAATAAAGATTAAATTACCTGCTTTCACGTTAAAGTAGAATATAGGTATTTAATTCTAGAAGATCCAATCCCTCTTTAGCAAAGAGGGGTGAGAGATGGCAGAAGTGACAACGAAGAAAATATAATGAAGCAACATACTTATCAAACTACCGTAGAGTGGGTGGGGAATTTAGGGCGAGGCACATCCTCTTTATACTGCGTAGGCGAGCGATTTTATTGCTTCGGCATTGAATAAACCTAATATTTTAGGTTCTGCTGATCCTGCTTTTCGAGTGATAAAACACGTTGGAAACCCAGAAGATATGTTATTAGCCTCCATTTCGCCTGTCATAAATTATGGTATTTACATTTTTGTGCCGTTAATAACATTATTACGCAAGAATACCGTGATGTAAGCAATAGCAATTATGGATGAAGGCAGTTCTGAACAAGCAGGACGTTTTATTTTCAGCAACATTAAAACCTCGTGTAAGAAATTTCATGGCGAGTCGGATGCTGTTAAGGCATTGGCATTACATGAAAAATGCGCATCACCGTGTTTTATTGCAAATTCACTAATTTTCCTGTGAAATGTGAAGCTATTATTGAAAAAGATTAAATTAAAATAAAAATGGTGCCAAGGTGCACCTTTACCAGAGAAAACAAAATGACAACCCAAAACTTCCTAGTAGAAATCGGCACTGAAGAGCTGCCACCAAAAGCTCTCAAAACATTAGCGACCTCTTTTGCGGATAACGTTGAGGCAGAATTAAACCAAGCAGGCTTTAACCCTTCGATAAAGTCGAATGGTTTGCGGCACCGCGCCGTTTAGCGCGAAAGTGTTGAACTTAGCCACACAACAGCCAAGCAAAGAAATTGAAAAACGAGGTCCGGCAGTGTCAGCTGCCTTGATGCGGAAGGTAAAACAACTAAAAGCGGCAGAAGGCTGGGCGCGTGGTTGTGGCATTACTGTTGAACAAGCAGAGCGCATTGCGACTGATAAAGGCTAATGGTTAGTTCATCGTGCGAAAATTGAAGGTCAGCCGACCAAAAACTTGCTTAATGACATTGTGGCAAATGCGTTGGCGAAAATTACCAATTCCAAAACCAATGCGTTGGGCTGACAAAACCGTGCAGTTTATTCGTCCGGTTCACACCGTGACTATGTTGTTGAGCGATGAGTTAATCAAGGCGAAATTTTAGGGTGTGGTGAGTGCTCGCACTATTCGCTGGTCACCGTTTCTTAGCGAAAAAGAATTTGAAATTCAACATGTAGACCAATATCCGCAATTATTGCGTGAAAAAGGTTCTGTCGTAGCAGATTTCAATGAGCGTAAAGCGGAAATCTTGCAAAATCTACAAAAGCTGACCGCACTTGGCGTGGCGGACATTGAAGAAAGCCTGCTTGAAGAAGTGACCTCATTGGTGGAATATCCAAATGTCTTAGCGGCAAAATTTGAAGAACGCTTCTTAGCGGTGCCTGCGGAAGCCTTGGTTTACACCATGAAAGGCGACCAAAAATATTTCCCGATTTATGACAAAGACGGCAAATTATTACCGCACTTTATTTTTGTATCGAACATCAACCCAGAAGATCCAACAGCAATTATCGAGCGAACGAAAAGTGGTTCGCCCACGTTTAACCGATGCGGAATTCTTCAAAACCGACTTAAAACAAAAACTGGTTGATCGTTTACCCGTTTAGAAACCGTATTATTCCAACAACAACTCGGTACATTGAAAGACAAAACTGATCGTATTGAACAACTTGCAGGCGAAATTGCAAAACAAATCGGTGCAGACGAAGCAAAAGCAAAACGTGCAGGTTTACTGTCAAAATGTGACTTGATGACCAACATGGTGTTTGAATTCACCGATACGCAAGGTGTAATGGGTATGCATTACGCTCGTCATGATGGTGAAGACGAAGAAGTGGTAGTCGCGTTAAATGAACAATATATGCCACGTTTTGCGGGTGATGAGTTACCAAAATCGTTGGTGGCAAGTGCGGTCGCTGTAGCGGATAAATTTGACACCCTAACGGGTATCTTCGGCATCGGCCAAGCACCGAAAGGCAGTGCAGACCCTTCGCATTACGTCGTGCGGCATTAGGTGCGTTACGTATTATCGTAGAGAAAAATTTACCACTAGATTTAGAAGATTTAGTGAAAAAATCAGCCGCACTTTTCGGTGATAAACTCACGAATCAAAATGTGGTTGCTGATGGTGGGGACTTTATGCTCGGTCGTTTCCGTGCGTGGTATCAAGATGAAGGCATTGCGGTGGGATGTGATTCAAGCGGTATTGGCGCGTCGTCCAACTCGCCCTGCTGATTTTGATGCACGCGCGGTGCGGTTTCACACTTCCGTACTTTAGATTCAGCGGAAGCGTTAGCGGCAGCAAATAAACGTGTGTAATATCTTAGCCAAAGCAGATGCTGCAATTGGAGATTAATTTGACCGCTTGCGTAGAGCCAGCAGAAAAAGCCCTTGATGAAGCGGTACTTGCATTACGTACTGAAGTACAACCGCTTATCGCACAAGGCGATTACACGGCAGTATTAGATAACGACGAACTTACGCGCAACAGTAGACAGCTTCTTTGATAACGTAATGGTAAATGCTGAAGATCCAGCATTACGCCATAAAACCGCTTAGCGATTTTTAAACACGTTGCAAGGCTTTGTTCTTACAAGTGGCGGATATTTCTGTTTTACAATAACATTTAAAGGGGCAATATTTATTGCCCTTTTTACAATTAAAAAGCAAAAAGGAAAACACAATGTCAAAAACTGAAACTTTATTTAGCAATCATTGGAATGTTCGAGTAAGCGATCCGGGTGAAGAGGGCAATGTAAACCATTTTTTTGAAACGGTTTATTTAACGCTTGAGGTAAAAATTGAGAATGGTCAAGCAACTTATGAATTTGTGCGTAAGGTTGAAGACGATATTAAGGTTCAGCAACAGTTTACCGTGTTAGATGAATTATTTGAGTTTTTGGGGCAGTATTTAAGCCCTGTGGCGTTAGGTCATGTTGGTGTGAAAATTGGGCAGTTAAATCTTGCTTAATGTTTCACACGTTACGCACGCAAGCGGTTGTTTTTACAGAAAATTTGCAATGCGTGCGTACTTCAAGCTATCTATCATCATAAATTAGTAAATCCTAAACAAAAATCTTACCGCTTGTATGCAACTAATCCGTTGCCCAAACCCAACCTTATTGGAGATTTTCCTCGTATCGAAAAACAAGCCAGTCCTCATACTTTAAGTAATTATCAACGCCAACTGATGGCATCTTGTGAACTCTTTCTTCAAGCTGGCGTAAAAGACTGGGTTGATGTGGATAGTAGTGCCGTACGCTGGATGATTAGCCAAAGCCACAGCAAGGGTTGGCGTTAAAAGTATTGGATTGCGCCTTGTTGCACTTCGTCAATGGTTACAGTTTCTCGTTGGGCAAGGTGTATTGAAAGTGAATCCTGCTGTTGGCATCAAAGCACCAAAAGTGGGGAAATATTTACCGAAAAATATAGATGCCGAACAGCTTGGCGAATTATTAAATATTGAAGAAACAGGGCGTTGGCTGTCCGCGATCTGGCTATGATGGAATTAATGTGCAGCTCAGGGTTGCGTTTGTCTGAATTGCAAGGGCTTGATTTGGGCGATATGGATTTAGAGGGCGCAGAGGTTCGTTTATTCGGTAAAGGGAGTAAAGAGCGTATTGTGCCAATTGGGCGAAAAGCTATCACTGCATTGCAAAATTGGCTAGCAGTTAGAGCTAGTTTTTCTCCGAAAGATAATGCAGTGTTTCTGAATCGCCGTGGAGGCCGACTTCTCACCGTTCTATTCAGTTGATTGCGGAAAAATGGGGTAAGAAGCAAGTGGCTAGCAACGCATCTAAATCCACATAAGTTACGCCACTCTTTTGCAACACATATGCTAGAAGGGAGCGGTGATCTGCGTGCAGTGCAAGAATTACTGGGGCATAGTTCGCTATCAACCACGCAAATCTATACCCATCTAGATTTCCAACATCTGGCAACGGTTTACGATCAAGCGCATCCACGGGCAAGACGGAGAGGAATAATTGATGGCTCAAAGTGCCTATTTTAGGATTTGTAATAGCATTACTCGCATGATGATGTGGGAAGCTTTACCCATTGCAGTAAAAACAAGTCACTGAAAGTAATGGATGCCCAGACATTGGTTTGGGCTCGGTTTGTTGTTGCGAGTGTAGGATTGTTATTAGTACTTGGATTTGCAAAAAAACTGCCAAAATTGACCGCTTGCAATGCCAAGACTTTGGGGTTAATTGCCTTAGGTACATTGGGGCTTTCAGGTAATTTCTTTTAATTGCGGAAAGCTTGCATTATATTTCTCCCTACTACAACACAGGTGTTATGGCAGTTCTCACCTTTACGATGATAGGCGTGTTGTTGTTTAAAGAACAATTTGGTTTTTCAAAAATAGGCTCATTATTGCTATTGTTAGGATGAGTTGCCTTTTTAATGATAAGTTTGATGAGCTGTTGCAATTAGGCGCTTATGCTATTGGATCGTTGGTTTATTAGGAAGCCTTATTTGGCTTGCGGTACCTGCTCAAAATTGTTGCTAAAAAGCAATTTAGTTCGCAACAAATCTTATTGATTATTTATACTTGTTGCCGTGTCGTTTTCCTTTGTGGCAACGCCAACACAAATTCGCACAAATTGAAGGAAGCTTCTTTGGGATGTTTTATTTATTGCGTTGTTTAAATACCTTAATTGCCTATGGTTCTTATGACGAGGCTTTGAATTTATGGGATACTTCAAAAGTAAGCCTAGTAACAACTTTGATTCCGATTTTCACAATGATTTTCTCTTTGCTTGGACATTTCTTTTTCCTGAAATTTTTGAGCCATTAGAAATGAACCTGATTAGTTATTTGGGATCGATAGTTGTTGTAATCGGGCCATGTTAGCGCTGTAGGGGATAAATTTTTCGCACCGTTATTCTTGATGTTAATCACGTTTATCCACAGATGGTGGGGATAATTTTCCTAATGTGAATAAGCGGTCATTTTTCTATGGAGATCCGCAAATTTATCCATAAAAGAGGATTTTTCCGTCAACAAGTTGCGTTTATCCAGTAGTTAAGATCCAGATTTGGATCTTTTTATTTTTAACACAAACAAGAGATGACAACATTGCGCTGGGTTATCCTGGGGCTTTTTCACACCTTTCCTTTGATTTATCCACAGATTTATTCACACGATTTTCTTGTATAAAAAGCCGGATTTATGAAACAATCAGGGCATTTTTCAGTATTAATAGAATTAAGGTGGTCGAGTGATCGATTTCGATGGCTACCGCCCAAATGTTGAGTATCGTCATTTGTACTAAACATGGACAAGTTCTGTGGGCAAAACGGTTTGGACAAAAATTCGTGGCAGTTTCCGCAAGGAGGCATTAACGAAGGCGAAAAACATTGAAACAGCAATGTACCGTGAGCTCTATGAAGAAGTCGGTTTAACGAAAAAGATGTACGACTTATCTGGGCGTCAAAATATTGGTTGAAATATAAACTCCCCAGAAACGTTTGCGCGTAATGAGGAAATTGTAATCAGCCAGTGTGTATCGGACAAAAGCAACGTTGGTTCTTACTGCAGTTAACGGCAGATGAATCGACTATCAACCTCAAAGCAACCAAGAATCCAGAATTTGATGGTTGGCGTTGGGTAGTTTTTGGCATCCCGTTAGACAAGTGGTTTTCTTTTTAAACGCGATGTTTACCGAAAGGTAATGAAAGAGTTTGCTTTCGTATTATTTAATGAAAATCGCAAAACAGATTTAGAACGAAGCCGAAAACCTGAAAGAAAAAGAGGTTGTACAGGTTGAGCGTTATGAGCCGAAGTCGGAGGTTATAAAAAGACGTACGCAGACCTTATCGCGCATGGCAATCAAATAAAGGGAGAACATCATGATTGAATTTTTGCACTTTGCTTATTGTTGGGAACCATAGTCGGCTTTTTAGCCGGCTTATTTGGTATCGGTGGTGGGTTAATTATTGTCCCAAGTTTGGTTTATCTCTTCACCGATGATTGGGATTCCGCATGAATATTTAATGTCCACCGCATTAGGGGTACCTCTTTTGCAACAATTTGTGACAGCCTTTTCTTCAGCTCAGCGCCATCATAAATTAGGTAATGTGATCTTTTCAGTCAGTAAGATCTTTATTCCACCATTATGGCATCTGTTTTCCTAGCAGGCTTACTTATCAGTACTTTAGATACCCAGTTAATGACGCGTTTATTTGCGCTGATGGTATTTTTACCTCGCAGGCAGAATGATCTCTCTTTGAAAAAGGGCCAGAAAGTAAGCCATTAAATACCAAAAGTGTTAGTGAGTGCTGGTGCAATTATTGGGGCGCTCATCTAGTGTGGCTGGTATTGGTGGTGGCGCTTTTATCGTTCCGTTTCTTAACAGCCGCGGGCTTGAAAATGAAAAAGCAATCGGCACTTCTTCTTTCTGTGGTGCTTTTTAGGACTATCAGGCATGTTTAGCTTTATGATTAGTGGCTGAGCGTAAACGGTATGCCAGATTATTCATTAGGGTATAGTTGTTACCAGCACTAGTGGGCATTACGTTAACTTCTTATTTCACTTCAAAATTAGGCGCAAATGCGGCAAATGTGCTGCCAGTGCCGATGCTTAAAAAGCGTTTGCTGCGATGTTGGTTCTAGTGCCATCAATATGTTTTTAAAATAGGAAAAATTATGCACGAACAATTTATTCAATTCCCGCAAATTAGTCCGATTATGTTTAGAGGGCCGATTTCGTTACGCTGGTATGGTGTGATGTATCTTATCGGCTTTGGTTTTCTTATTGGTTGGGAATGCGCCGTGCGAAAGCTTCAAACGGTGTTTGGAGTACAGAACAAGTTGATCACCTTATCTACACCTGTTTCTGGGGTGTTGTGCTCGGTGGCCGCATTGGCGATGTCTTTTTTTATAATTTTCCCCGCTTTTTAGAAGATCCACTTTATCTATTTAGAATTTGGGAAGGCGGAATGTCATTTCATGGCGGCCTCAATTGGCGTTATTTTAGCCATGATTTGGTGCTCAGTTCGCCAAAAACGGAGTTTCTGGCAAACTGCTGATTTTATTGAACCGTTAGTGCCATTCGGATTAGGATGGGGCGCATTGGGAATTTCCATTAACGATGAGTTATGGGGACGAGTCACCGATGTACCTTGGGCATTGTGTTTCTCCAGGCGGTAACTTCCAGCCACGTCATCCTTCACAGCTTTATGAATTTTTCCTAGAAGGCGTTGTACTGTTTATTATTTTAAACGTCTTTATTCGCAAACCTCGTCCAATGGGTTCTGTAGCAGGATTATTTCTCATTGGTTACGGCGTGTCCGTTTCTTAGTAGAATATGTCCGTGAAATGGATTTCTGTTAACAAGTTGGCGATTTAATTACCCGTGGGCAATGGCTTTCTATGCCGATGATTTTCGGTGGAATATTGATTGTGCCTGGGCATATAAAACCAACAAACAACAGTAGTAACAAGCGGTCGGATCGGCAACAATTTGCAAATGCCTCAAAATCCGACCGCTTATTTTTGATAGAAGGAGAGAAAATGAGTCGATATAAAGTCATCGGATTTGATTTAGACGGGACTTTGGTGAACACTTTGCCAGATTTTAACATTAGTGGTTAATGGTATGTTTAGTGAGCATGGATTACCAACCACGACCCAAGAAAAGGTGCTTAGTTGGATTGGAAAAGGCGCAGATATTTTCTTCCAAAATGCGGTAGCTTCGACCGGTAAAGTATTTGATGCTGTGCAACTGAGCCAAATGCGTGCGAGTTTTGATAAGTATTATGCCACTTACGTTTGTGAGAAAAGTGAGCTATGACCGAATGTGAAAAGCACGTTAGTTGCACTCAAAGAGAAAGGTTATACTTTAGTGGTCGATTACCAATAAGTCTACACATTTAGTTGAGCCGGTATTAACCGCGTTTGGTATTTTTGAGTTATTTAGTGCTACCTAGGTGGGCAATCTCTCCCTAAAAATTAAACCGCATCCAGATCCAATGTTCTTCATTTGTAAGCAATTTAATATTGCCCCACATGAAATGTTGTTTGTTGGCGATTCAGAGAATGATGTGATTGCCTCGAAAGCGGCAGGCTGTGATGTGGTTGGAATGACTTATGGTTATAACTACAATGTGCCGATTGCGAAAAGCTGAGCCAACTTTTGTGGCGGATGATTTTTCTGACGTATTAAAAATAGTGAAAAGAAAAGTGATATGCTTTAATTAAACATAGCACTTCTAATTACAATAATTAAACTTATTAAATAAGGATAAACCATGACGCTTTTAACCCTATTCTGTTTCAACCGCATTTTTAACTGCTTGTGATCAAAATGTTCAAAACAAAAAGTACACAATCGACGGCGCCTGCTGCACGGTCTGCGTCAGCACAACCAACCTCATCGACGAGTGAATTATAAGCAGAAAGTTGCTCAAGAAAAAGCAGAAAAAGCAAAAGCAGCAGCCGAGGTTGCTAAGGCTAAAAGTAAGCACAAGCTAGGAAAATCTGAAGCTAATGACGCAAAAATATGACGAAGCTAAAGCAATTTTAGCTCAAGGTGGCGAGCAAGCTCAGCAGTTAGCAGACCAGAAGACTGCGGAAGGGAATGTGTTCCAACAACAAGTTATAAAACTTTCTCAGAAGCGCAAGAAGCTGCAAAAACAGGCTGATGGATTTGCAAAAGAAGCTTATGTGGCTTCTCAGCAATCTCATGCAAAAGCAAAATAAGTACACTATATATACAAGCGGTCGAATTCTTGCTGATTTTTGCAAAAATCTATGGAATCCGACTGTTGCGCTTTTCATACCTTAATAACGGCTAAGATAGCCATCATTCCTTTCTAATCAATAAAAGAGATAATTATGAGCAAAACCTATTGTATTTAGTGGCGTGCAGCCTTCTGAGAGTAATTAACGATTGGTAACTATTTGGGTGCACTACGCAACTGGTGAAAATGCAAGACGATTATGACTGCCTATTTTGCATTGTTGATCTTCATGCCATTACCGTTCGCCAAGACCCACAAGCCTTACATAAAGCAAGTTTAGATGTTTTAGCCCTCTATTTAGCTTGTGGTATTGATCCTGAAAAAAGCACGATTTTTATTCAATCTCACGTGCCGGAACACACGCAATTAGCATGGATTTTAAACTGCTACACCTATTTCGCGAAAATGAGCCGTATGACGCAATTTAAAGATAAGTCTGCTCGTTATGAAGAGAATGTGAATGTTGGGTTATTTACTTATCCCGTGCTTATGGCGGCAGATATTCTACTTTATCAAGCAAATCAGTGCCTGTTGGGGATGACCAAAAACAACACTTGGAAATTACCCGTGATATTGCTAACCGTTTTAATGCACTTTATGGCAAAAAAGATGCGGAAGGCAATGTGGTAGAGCCTGTTTTTGCTATTCCAGAAGTGTTTATTGCAAAAGCGGGCGCACGTGTGATGTCGTTGCTTGAGCCAACTAAAAATGTCTAAATCGGATGACAACCGTCAATGTGATTGCTTGATAGAAGATCCCAAAATCAGTCGTGATTAAAACGTGCGATGACCGATGGCGATGAACCACCTGTAGTGAAATATGACCCACAAAAATAAAGCGGGCGTGTCTAACTTGTTAGATATTCTTTCTGCGGTAAGTGGTAAAACCATTGCAGAATTAGAAGCTGAATTTGAAGGAAAATGTATGGTCACTTAAAAACAGAAGTGGCAGAGCAAGTTTCTGGTTTACTCAGTGAATTCAAGCGCGTTATCATCACTATCGCCAAGATGAAACATTATTAGAAAAATCTTCCGTGAAGGTGCAGAAAAAGCGCGTGCAAGAGCGAAACCATTGATGAAGTTTACTGTTTGGTTGGCTTCGTACAATAATTTCTGTTATAGATTTTTAATAAAATAAAACCTCTCAGGAAATATGCTGAGAGGTTTAGATTATTAAGGAGTTCTGAAATACTGGATTTCATTTTGGCAATTTGTTCGCGATAAATATCTTGGTTTTCTACTTCATCAATTAACTGATTGACGGCTTCTGATAAGGTAATGCCTTGTGATTTGGCATATTTTGAAAGACTTAACCAGCTAGCATATTCTAAATCGATCGATACGCGTACTGAGTTTTTCGGCATTAAAGAAACGTTTGCGTCGTGCGCGAATAGATTGTCGCATTTTTACGCTGCTCGGCGGTCATGTCTACTTTAATCCATTGCTCAATTTCTGCAGGAGAATTTTGTAGGGTCGTCAGTAATTCACTTTTAGCTCAACCAAACTTTGCTCTTCATGCTTAGTAATGTTTTCGCCTTCACGGTACTTTTTAAGAGATATTTCCATTTTCCAATTGGCTTCTTTGGCTCTCTAATTTCTGATATCGCATTTTTCCCCCTTTTAAACCTCAACAGTATAGCGGAATTCGGCATAATAAACCAAATTTCTAACGAGGTATTTTTGTGAGATTAAGCCCATTAGCTTGGCAATCGCTACCCCAACATACTTTTTCGGACACTGCACAAGCGGTGCATTTTTGATTTTCAAACCGAAGCCAAAACAAGCACTCGATCAATTTAAACGACGTGCTTGTGGTAGCTATTGGTAATGAAAAACGGAAACATTTCCAGAATATATTCAGCTATTGAAGATGATTTAAGACAGGTGCAATGCAACCTGTTTGCACCCAAATACACTTTGATATCCAAATGCTTTTTGGTTATCAGGGTTTTTAGAGAAAGAGAATCGTATTCAAACCGTTGATAGGGCTATCTAGCAAAATCGGAACCTCAAAACGATAGTTTTGAGGTTAAAAGTTTTATTATCAGACATTGCGCAGTGGGATAAAATTAAAAAGCAAGCGCTATTATTGGGCGAATACACGCCGTTAGCGCTAACGCCGATTCCACAGAAAATTTTACCGATAAAACCGCATTTAAACTGTTATTAGTGGGCAGTCGGGAAGAAATTGCCGCATTATTTCAATATGACGACCGCTTTTATCACTTTGGCGAATATAGCGAAAATTCATAATTATTTAACGCGTAACGCAGCAATATCTATGCAGCAAGGATTATGTCCAAACGTTGGTAAAACGCTATACCGAACAATCTTTTTACGCCTTCAGCATTATGAGTTTTGCTCAGTATGTGAGAAAGAAAGCCAAGATTTAGTGACGATTTCGCTGACGAAAATTAAAAAGATGTCACCTCTCTTGCGAAAATTATTTTGAAAATTTGACCGCTTACGTCCGTCAATTTCAGCATATTTCCGCTATCGAGAAAACAAGCCGGCCAGCTCAACCAGTTTGCATTAAACGATATGTTAACGGATCAACTACATATTGAAACGGAAGGAGAAAAGATTGACAAATCAATGGGCTTTCATGATTAATTTGATGGCGTTCCCACCGCTTTGTGGTGAGCCTTTTACGAATCAGCTCGTCAGGTGCGTTTTGGGGATGAAGTGAGTACCGATATTGAGCGAAAAGTAGAATTAGGCGGGCATCTGCACGCAAAAGGTATTTCTTCTAGCTGAATCTTAGCGATGAATTTGACTGGAATTGCCTCACCAACTGCATTCTCTGCCTTCTCGCTTTTGAGCAATCTTATCGGCGAGGTTGATGGCGATAGCTCTGCATTAGCCATTTTTGTGTTTTTAGTCAGCGCATTAGCAAAAATTGCCATTACTACAATCTATTGCGCTGACTGGCGCGATCGATCAATTCGGTCGAGTACAAAGTGTGGGCGGCGCAAAATCAGAAAATCGAAGGATTTTTCCAGCTTTGTTGTGCTCGCGGATTAACTGGAACACAGGGCGTGCCGTACCCAAAAGCTGTCTCGTATTTAAGCTTAAAATCTGGAGCTAATTGAGCAGTGAAAAGCTAAACAATTTCATCTTTTGGGCTGTTGAGGATGTGTTTGAGGCTCTGGAATCGCTATTTTGGTTTACAGTTCTTTAGAAGAATCAGACGAAGAACAAGATACGCTTGCAAAAAGAATTCAGCAAGAAATTGGCGGCGCATCCAGATGAAGAGCATGCATCCATTTGGTCTGCGTTTATTTGGGATGTTTTTCTACGTAACCCATCCGATTAGTTAGAATAATTTCAGCTAACAGTTGTTCACTAATTTAAAAAGCCTGTACTATGCCAGTTAATTCGAGCACTGTGATAACTAGCTATTTAAATAGGGATTCTAAAAATGAACAGTTGTACACCAAAACATCAAATTCAGCTATACTTACGAAGACTCTATTAGCTTCTGGTCGAGGAGAGTTATTCGGTAAAAGAAGGCCCGCAATTACCTGCGCCAGCCATGCTTATGATGGATGAATTAACCTCATGACTGGAAAAACGGTGGTTTGTCTGATAAAGGTTACATTGAAGAGAATTAGATATCCATCCAGATCTTCCATTCTTTTGCTTGCCACTTTATTGGCGATCCCGTCATGCCAGGCTGTTTAGGGCTTGATGCAATGTGGCAATTAGTCGGTTTCTTCCTTGGCTGGATTGGTGGTAAAGGTGAAAGGTCGTGCGTTAGGTGTTGGCGAAGTGAAATTTACGGGTCAAATTTTACCAACGGCGAAAAAAGTGGTTTATCGCATTCCTATGAAAACGTGTGATCAATCGCAAATTAGTGATGGGCTTAGCTGATGCTGAAGTAGAAGCGGATAGCGCGTGATTTACACCGCAACCGACTTAGCCAGGTTTATTCCAAGATACTTCTGCATTCTAATTATTTTTGGCGATCTTGATCGAATAATCGCTTTGATTGATTTGACAGATTTTATAAACGGTTCATATTCTGCTAAAAGAAGATGAACCGTTTTTATGCCGCATTATTTTAAATTATTTTCTGCCTTTAGTCTGATTGAAGGGCTTATTACCCAGCCATTTCTGTAATTGCACTTTATTTCATTTCGATGGTGGCTTTTCATTTACAAGATATTACTGCGCTAAACCAAGAAATTAACCAAATCCAAGCCTTTTATTTATAAAATTCAAAGCAAAGCCCCGTTATGAAAAGCGAAGTTATTCCTTAACTATTTCACAAAAATGAAAACAAAAAGCATGGTGTTGAATTGCGATTGAAAAACCTAAAAATAACCGAAAAGAAATGGTATGCGACTGCTTAAATTTTGCCCGCTTGTTCATTACAAACAGACTATTTCTTATATCGCAATCAACATACTGATATTTTATTATAAAAGTTTATATCCCAAAAACGTTTATTAATATTGACGGCAGTGCTGGCAATCTTGAATCGAAATGTTTGCAAATTAGCCGTCATGGTGTCATGGAGATTTTACAATATCAAGGAGGGCGAGCTTATGTTATTGATAAAGCGAAACGTAGCCAATGTAAGGATTAGCGCTTTACCTTGATTGAATTACTACTGAGCTTAAGCCTTGCTAGTTTAATTTTATTAGGCGCCAGTAAGCTATAGCGATTTCCAACTGAACTTACGAAAAACAACAACGGCTGATGTGGTTACAAAAAGAATCGCATCAGTTGCTGAATTATCTACAGCAGCATTTGCAACATCTGCTATCGGGAAGCTTCAGAGAGCTGGAGCGAATTGTGTTTGAATATCAAGGCAGACGCTATGCCCAGCCAAATAGAACTGTTTTTATCTGTGATGCGAATCATGATGGCTGTTTAGGGCAAACGCAAAACAAAAATCTGCCTGTCGAATAGGAGAACTGAACCAAACCAGTGAATTAGCGAAAGAAATATTTGGCGTAAAAGTGGAGCATGGCGAACTTTCATTTTATGCAGATAATCAGTTAGAAAATTGTACTGGGAGCTTTGCCAACAATTATTAACAAATTGTAGTAGTGGAAAGTGGCGAAATTGATACCCAAGCTGATTTTAAAGTAGAACAATTAACCTTTAAGTGGCTGGCAAAAATCTTGTTAGTATTGCTTTAGTCTTAAGCTATCAAGATATTCGTTATGAGAATGAAGGAAAAGTGTTTATCTTTAAAATGCGTGAAGATATGCCATAGAACAAACAATTATTTCATGCCAGTAGTTTTATTAGCTTCGTTAATCTTTATTAAGTGGATTACTAATATTGCTTTTTCTCCATAAAAGAAAGTTGGTTAGGTTTAGAATCTTCCAGTTTAATGGATTATGAACGTTGTTATCGAGAAGAATTACCTTCTTAAACTCAATGTATAAAGAGGATGTTTGTCATGCGATAAAAAGAATCTTTTGTAAAAATCAAATGAAGTGAGGAAATTTTACCAATATTCTTTGCCAAGAAAAGAGTATTTTTATTCATCCTAAACCCACTAGAAGAAAAATATATTCAAGTAGATAATATTAGACATTACTTAGATATTGATAGTCACCATCTCAGAAATTTATTTCATTTCTCATTTGTCCAGAATTGCCATGAAACGACTGATTTCAACACCTAAAATTGTCGTTGCAAAAATAGCGATTGATGAAAAATTAGAAAAAGAACTTTTATATAATCATTACAGATTATTATTTTGATATTACAGGCTCAAAAAGATTTATGGGGTTTTATATTCTAGTTTTGATAATTTGAGAGGAGCGAAAATTTAACATTTAGTGCGTGCTAGTAGAGAATATTGCACCCGTTACGCCCATTGGACACGTTTACCTTATTCCAATCATTTTTCAACATATGATAGATTATATCAAGCAGAGAGCATCAGCGTATTGGCAGCGCTTGCGTATTGAGTGTAATGTTGCTTTGGCTATCGAGGTTGGCAGCATCAACAAAATCGGCATACGATGCAACTTTTATCAGCGCCAACAAGCGCTACAAATACTGCAGAAAATCAATTAGCACTCGCAGTTTGCGGGTAAGCCGTGAACAACAAGCGGTGCAAAATGCACTGAAATTTACCATTTCTTGTCAAAGTGAAAAAGTGGAGGTGCGTTATCCACTCGAGCAAGGTTGAAATTACGCCTTAGCACTTGCTGTCGTTGAATCTTCCTGTTAATTCAAGCAAAATGCATATCGTATTTTTGATGAGGTGGGAAGATGTTTACGGTTTATTACTCTAATAAATTATCGTCATTGAGTGAGATACTAATTGAAGTCCAAAAAGTGGCGCTCAATGATAATCCGTTTGAGCCTGAAACCATTTTGGTGCAAAGCCAGGTGTGGCGCAATGGTTGCAAATGCGAATGGCGGATGCTTTTGGCATTGCTGGCCAGTTTGATTTCCCTTTCCTACCAGTTTTTATATGGCAACAATATCGCGTTATTTCCGCATTTGCCTAAAGAGAATATTTTTGAAAGACAAACCATGATTTGGCGTTTGATGCGGATTATTCTAATTTATTTTCAGAACCAGAATGCCAAGTTTTAAAAACATTATTTATCTGAAGAAAAATGCAGCATATCAATTAAAATTATTCCAACTTGCGAGTAAGATTGCTGGATTTATGACCAATATTTAGTTTATCGTCCACATTGGTTATTGGCTTGGAAAAAGAAGACTACCAAACAATTTTTAAATGAGTTACGTTCACTTAGTTAATTCAACTGAATTAAATTCAGATGCCTTATTAACTAGTATTATTTGGCAAGGTAAATTATGGTTGGCTTTAGTAAAGATATTCAATCAGATACAGATGAATTAGTTTTCACTACCTCACATCGTGCTTATTTACAACAACAATATTTCTCTCGCTTAGATAATTTAACCGAAGAAGAGAAGTACTTTTACCCAAAAGAATTTTTATTTTTGGGATTTCCTCGCTGCCAGCGAGTCAATTAGCCGTATTAAGTAAATTATGAACATATTCAAGTGCATTTATTTTTCTTAAACCCAAGCCGAAATGTATTGGGGATAATATTGAAGATCGATGCTAGTAGAAAAATTGCGCTAAAACAGTCCCTTTCTGAAGAAGATCTTCAGGTATTATTAGCTCAACAAGGCAATCAATTATTGGCAATGTGGGCAAAACAAGGCCGAGAGTTTTTAGCGCAGTTAGTTGAGCTAGAACCAAACCAAATTGAGGTCTTTTGCCGCATGAAGAAACGCACGCATGGCGCAAATTAAAAATGCGATGCTTAATAATGAAAATGCCGTTATTCGTGAGAAAAGACATGCTCTATCCAGTGCATGCTTGCCATAGTTTGATGCGAGAAGTGGAAGTGCTACATAATCAGCTATTAAGCTATTTTGAGGCAAATCCTGCGCTTTCCCCGAAAGATATTATCATGATGGCAGCGGATATTGAGCAATATGCGCCTTATATTCAAGCGGTCTTTCTCGCTATAAAAGAAGACAGTCGTTATATTCCGTTTACGATTTCAGACCAACGGATGAGCCAGCTGAATCCTGTTAATGCGAGTTTCTTGCAATTACTCCATGAAAGAAAGCGAATTTAGTGCCGAACTGTCTTTTCCTTATGAGAAGTGGTTTTGCGATTCGTGAAAAATTTTCGATAAGTGAAGCTGAATTAGCGCGTTTAGAAGTTGGATTAACGCAGCTGGCGTACGTTTAGGATTAAAATATCGGACAGACCAAATTGTGAGAAATTACAACGCATGGGAAAATGGTATTGAACGATTGCTGCTCGGCACCGTTTGAAAGCCGAAAATGGCATCTGGGAAGAGCGGATAGCGTTAGATGAAAGCTTCGGACTGAGTGCTGAAAGTGTGAGAAATTAGCAAATTTCTTACAAAAATCTGACCGCTTGGGCAGCGCTTTTTACATCAAGAAAATTCCATTCAAATGTGGCTGCGAGTGCACGTGATTTTGTGCAACGTTTTTATGCAGATACTGCATGAAGCACAGATGGCACTGAGCAGTATTGCAACAGAAATTGAGCAACTTTGAAACGCGCATTACCCCAAGCACATTTTACAGCGCCGATTAGCCTCGAAGTATTGATTTATTATTACAAGAGCGACTTAACCAAACGCAGAGTCATTTGACCTTTTTAGCCGGTAAAGTAAATTTCTGTACGCTGTTACCTATGCGGGCAATTCCATTTCAGGTGGTGTGCTTATTAGGCATGAATGAAGGCGAATTCCCGCGTCAGCATACGCATAACGGTTTTTGATTTGATGCAAATTAAGCCACAAAAAGGCGATCGTGCTGACGAGATGATGACCGTTATTTGTTCCTCGGCACTGCTTCGCTCAAGACATTTTCTATGTTAGCTATATTGGGCATACCTTAACCAAAATGAACCGCTTTATCCATCTATTTTGGTTTCTCAGCTGTTAGAACAATTAGCGGGCGAATCAGCGAAATCAAGCCAGCTGAGATGATAACCGATCATCCAATGACTAATTTTAGCTAAAAATGAAGTGAGTTTTGATGATGAATGGCTACAAGTATTTTGCAAACCATGCAGAAATACAGCCGTTTATGGATAGCCAAGAAACCAATGCACGAGATAGTTGGTCAGATAAACCTAGATGATTTAATTAGTTTTGTTCAGTCAATCAAACATTATTTTAATCAGAAATTAGGTGTTTATTTTAACCACGTGGAAGATGGAATTGCAGAAACTGAACCATTTTCTTTTTCAGCACTAGAAAAATTATCATGTATTAAATGCCTTGGTTGAAATTCAAGAAGATGAACTTAAGACTTTTATTTCGCATGAAAGATTAAAAGGACAGTTACCAGTTTCTTATTTTGGAGAATTAACGGCTAAAAACATTAAATCAGAAAGTTTCAATATTACGCGAAGCTTTATCGAATATTTAGTCATGTTGCTGAAAATATTCATATTGAGATGGATTTTACACCATGGTTAGATTTTTAAATGCAAATTAGAGGGCTTGTTCCACACCGTTATCACAATAAAATCGTATGCTGGCGGGTTGGTTCTTTGCGAGATAAAGATTTGATCTCAAACTATGGATTTATCATTTAGTGTTATCGGCATTAGAGCAGAAAGAATCTGTTATTTTATTACTATTTTGAGATAAAGAAAAAGCACAATGAATTATCTATTTGCAAGTTTGAGCTATTTCTCAGAACAAGCTAAAACAACAACTCGCTATTTATTTAAAAGATTATTTCACTTCATAGCCAGCTTGCACTGGTCGTGACTGAGAAAAATTGAAGAAGTATTTAGAAAATGCTAAGAAACGACATTAGAAATGTTAGAAACACTCACAGAAAGAAATGATGAATTTAGCTTTAAAAAGCGAGACAGAAACACAACAGAACAGATTAATACTCAACAAATTTGTCAAATCACAGAAAATTGGTTTAAAACGATGTTTTGAACATCAAAGTATTTTGTTGGAGCTGTGCAAAAAGTACTTGATCTAACTCAGGCGGTAGCTACACGGCTCTTTGTTCTCTCTTTTCGGTATTAAGCAGCAGTACAAATGGGACTGAAAATCTTCGAGAAATCCGACCGCTTCTCAGGCTGCAGCATCAACAATGCCTGTAATCTGGCTTTTCACTGATTCTATACCACACCATCAAAAGCCCAAATGATAAAAGCAATTTATCAGCAATTAAGTTAAATAATGAAATGACAAATGCTATTATTTTCGATGAAAAGCGAATAAATCGGCGGCGGCAAACTTTGGCAGTACCGATTGGCTCAATGGAAGATCCGAATACGCAACAAGGTTTAGCGCATTACCTTGAGCATATGATTTTAATGGGCTCTAAATACAGTATCCTGAAACCCAATAGTTTAGATAACTTTCTCACTAAAATGGAGGATATAATAATGCCTCAACGACAAGCTATCGCACAGCTTTACTATTTTGAAGTGAACCGCGATGCGTTTTGATGAAGCGGTAACACGTTTTCGCTGAATACTTTTGCTTTTCCATTGTTATCTGATGCGAAAGAAATTAATGCTGTTAATGCGAAATGATTCGTGCGAAATCTAGCGATGGACATTTTATTAAACCGCGTCAGTTTACGACCACGGTAAACCCAGCACATCCCGGCCACGAAAATTTGCTGCGTGTGGTAATCATGAAACATTATCGGATAAACCGAATAGTCGATTGCAAACTGAATTAGAAAATTTCTATAAAAAGTATTATTCAGTCAACTTAACCAAAGCGGTTTTATATCTCTAATCAACCTATTGAGAAATTAGCGAAGCTGGCAGAAACTTACTTTAGGAAAAATGGAAAATAAACATATCAGTCGCTCCTAAGAGTCTGATATTCACTGACATGTGCGTGAGGGAAGATAAAAGGCGTTGTGATTGAATATAAAGCCCATTCAACCTGCTAAATTATTACAGTACCCTGTTTGATATGCGAAAATGATGAAGATAAATTTGCTAATAAAGCGATGAAGCATTTAGCTTGTTGTTTGATAACAATACGGATGGCACTTTTGATCTGATTATTTGAATTAAACAAGGGCTTTCTGATAGTGTGGTATTTC
>BNJV01000602.1_pt1 | contig 116012 bp, 124 predicted proteins | sample 8540591 | NCBI WGS metagenome assembly BNJV01 (sample SAMD00202457, study PRJDB9452) | human saliva metagenome | host: Homo sapiens
CACTGTCGAGGCGGGCGCACAAAACCTGTTGCGGGCGATGCTGCACTCACTCGATGACGCCGAACGGGACATGCTGTAAAGACTAGAGCATTCCACGAGGTCTGGCTAACACCTCCTATCGGGCTCATCAGTCGGATTTTTATGGGTTCCCCGGTTCTTCAGAGGTTCGGTTGGAGGGGGTGCTTTCGGGGTTCTCGTCGCCGGATAATCCCTCATCGGGTGCACCCGCCCCAGAGTCCGGATGCGGTGCCCCGGCACGCGATGTACCTTGCGCATCGCCGAAGAAAGCGAACGGTCCGGGCACACCAGAACTCACCCGAATATCCACGGTTTCAGGGCGGTCCGCTAGGGCGCACCCCACCAGATTGGCATTATTATCGCGCGCTACCTGGGCGGCAATATCGCAAGGGTCCCCAGGGGTGATACCGCGCAGCGCATCCGCCGCGGCGAGCGCCGCAAGGTCTGCCGCCTGCGCCGCCCGCCGATTCGCCATGCTTACCCCGGCAAAACCGATGATGACGGTTGCCAAGATCAGCAGGGCGGCGATCATGCCTACCGCGAGTACGGTGCCGCTCCCCTCCTCAGGGTTCTCGGTCGGCTGTGGCCGATCAGCCGCCTCGCGCCGCGGTTCGGCAAACGGCGGCACGCATGCGTTCCAGATGAAACCGGGCGTGACCATGTTTATTCGCCGCCCGCCGTCGTGGCATTATCCGAGCTGCCCTCAACCCGTGCGGTCGCGGTGGCCTGCAGCCTCCAGCCGGTTACCGAGCCGATAACCCCCGGTGCCGCGCGCTCCACCTGAACCCGCACCTGCCGCGCCCCCGATGTTTCTTCTACGGTCTGCACCTGCAGGTTAATGCTGGGGTCTATCCGCGAAACTTCATGCTGTACGGCGGCGAGGTTGTCTCCCCGAGCGAAGGCACGCGCCGCGACTCGCGAGGATTCTTCGAGCCGCGACTGGGCTATTCCCACCGCTGCCGCTGAGAGACAGAGCGCAAGCACCGCGATCACGGCGGGCAGAGCGACCGCGAATTCGGCAGTCACAGCGCCTTCATCACGCGCGCGTAACCGCCAGGCGCGCATCATGCGGTGTATAAGCCTCATAGACGTTCGTTCCTTTCGTCGGGTTTGGGCAACTCTCGCGGTTTTCACGGGTAGTACTGGGTTTAGAAAAGCCCAAAGGTCAGCCCAGAACCGCCCGTTGCAAGGGCGTTCTTGACCATATCTACGAGCATGCCGCGAATCTCGTCGGACTTGAGAATGGCGACCAGCAGACCGGCAAAACCTACGGCGGCGAGCATTACGATGCCGTATTCGGCGGTGCTGGCGCCCTCCTCCGGGTCGTTTTCGTTCGCGTATTCAACCTCGTCAGTGGGCGAGGTCATCTCGTGCAGTTCGGCGGCTTCATCCGTGCGAATTCCGCGAAGAGTTCCTCGTGTTCACTCAGGGAACGGCATTCTGCGGCGCATTTATCGAGGGTGCAGCCGGCGGCGAGCGCCTGCGCTAGTTGTTGGGCAAGATGCGGTTCAAGCTGCTGCAGGTATATGTTCGTGTATTCGTCGAGTGCCCTGCCCTAAAAAGTACGGGGTTCTCTTCCGTGCGGGCATAGGCCTCAAGGCATTCCTGAGTGCTCCGGTGCGTGGTGTGCAGAGCGGGAGCAGAGTGTACAACAGTCATTGTTGTTTCCTTTCATATGGTGTTATTTTGATAATTTTTTTGTGGGTAGATTTGGTGCAACGTGCCCCGGGGCGAAGCTCACCGGGTTCAGGCCAGCAGCCCCGGAAGAAGCGAGATCACAATCGGTATGATTCCGCAGCAGATAAAGGCCGGAAGCGAGCACAGTCCCCAGCGGCAGAACCAGCGCCACGGCAAGTTTTTGCGGATGCTCGCTCCGCCGCCCGGCGCTCTTCAAGCCGATATGTTGCCGCGCAGTGCCGCAGCAGCGCCGCACTGGGTGTTCCAGCCGAATACGCCGGTGCCAGAATCCGAGCCAATTCCCGCAAGAGCGGATGGTCGTAACCGTCCCAGGCGGCCTGCCAATCGGCGCTTACCGTCAGGGTCAAGGTGATGTGCTCAAGCGCATCGCTTATCGCTCGTTCTTCATGGGCGAGTGCCCGGCCAAGAGCCTGTAAGGCGCCGGTCAGGCCGAGCCCCGCGCGCAATTGTGCGGCAAGAAGCTCAAGCATCAGCGCCGGATCCAACGGCTCAGTCTCTGCAGAACCGCTAAACCCTGCCGGTTCTTTCGGCGGTTTCCGTTCTCTTCGGCGCCGCCTAGTTCCCGTGGGAACGGGTATTCTTCTGCACGGGTTCCTCGGCCAGCACGGAGCTGCGTTCGGCTCGATGCACAAGCCGAGCCGTCCAGCGCCTCCCAAGAAGCGCCAGCGTAATGCCCAAAAAACCAGTCAGCAGGCCAGCCAGCGAACCGGTCAGCGCGCCGACGGGATCCGTTCCCATCAGCCAGCCCATCGCTAGCCCGATAAACGGCAGCCACGACAGTATCTTGCCGGTCGTTTTCGGCCCCGTCAGCGCACTTTCTCGCCCGAGAAGAGCATCCAGATGTTGTTCGGCGTGTTCGGCCGCAGCCCGTAGGGTCTGAGCCAGGGGTGCACCGGTGGTTTCGTTCATACGTAAGCACAGGCCGAGTTCGCGGATGCGCTCCCGGCTGTGTGCTCGCCGCGCTTTGAGGGGGCCCAGGGTTGTTCCCGCCGCGAAACCAAGCTGTTCTTCACGGGCCAAAGTGTCTAATAGCTCGTCAATATCGTCTTGGGTTTGCCGGTATGCCCGCTCACGTCTGCTGCCCGTCAGCCGGTGCAGCGCCCGGCGAAAGAGCGAGGACTTTTCGGGTTCGTTCCCATCAGTGTTCCCCGTTTCCCGACTTTGTGCTGCGGAACCGTGAACCGTAAGGTCACCAGCGCCAGGCGGATGCCGAGTGCGGTTTTCAGCCGTTGCCTCGCGCAGGCTCAGACCCGCATCCAGGGTTGCAGATATACCGCGCAACGCTTGCGGCCATAGACGCATCTCGGTTGAGGTTGGTGGAGTCGGCGGAATAAGCCTTTGAAACCGTGTCCTTAGCCGAGGCTGTGTTGTGGCGGGCAGATACTCGCTAAAAGCCATGCTGTCGCCTGTGTTTTTACGCGCCTTTCTCTGAGACGAACCGACGGCGCGCGTCTTATGATGCACCATCAGGCTCATAGTTCCTCTCCTTCCTGGCTACTACGGTCGGTTTGTTCCCGTGGTACAGCTGTATAGGGCGCGGCAGAATCGGTGCGAACCCCCGGGTCGTATCCGTAGGTACATGCGGTTGGTGTAGTCGACGTTTCGGGGGTTGCACCGCGGTGTTCGTGTGCGGGCTGCGCGGCTGTCGAGCGTGCATGGGCATCGTGTGTATCCGGTGAAATAGCGTCCGTGGGAGGGTTCAGCGGTAAGTTTTCCCCGTTACCCTCAGGTAGGGTGCCGCCCGCCGAATTGTCTGCCGTTGAGCCTTCGCCCGGCAAGAGTTCACCCGCAGACTCAGGCCCGCACGGCGTTACCACCAGCGCATCCTGGCGCAGGTCAAGCCGGTAAATTCCAGCGATCCGCCGCACGCCCTGCACCTGTTCCAGGTGAATAATGCGGTCAAATGCGGTAGAAGCGTGGAGGGCAACGGTGCGTTCATCCAAACCGGCGAGCGCGCCCAGCGCGGCAAGACGATGCGGCACAGCGAACGCGGAATTCGCGTGCAGCGTTGTACCTGCGCCCTGGTGTCCGGTGTTCATGGCGTTAAGCAGGTGCAGGATTTCAGATCCGCGGCATTCCCCCACCATAAGCCGATCGGGTGCCATACGCAGGGCTTGCACCAGCAGGTCTCCCAGCGTGATCTCTCCGGCGCCTTCGGCGTTCGCGGCACGGGTTTTGAGGCTCACCGTATGCGGATGCTGCGGGCTCAGTTCCGGGGTATCTTCCAGGATCATGAGGCGTTCCCAGGCTTCGCATTCGCCCAAAAGCGCGTTGAGAAGCGTGGTTTTTCCGGTGCCGGTGCCCCCGCTGACGACAAAGTTCTGCCGCCGCGCAATCATGGTGCGCAAGGGCTTGCTCGGTCGCCGCATCAAACATGCCGCTTTCGCGGAGCGCGGTAAGTGTCAAACAGCTTTGGGAGGGCAGACGAATAGACAGGTGCGTGTTCTCGACCAGCGGCGGAATGACCGCGTGAATACGCCGACCGGAGTCATCGTGCACATCGTCCGCCGGATGCGCCGCATCGAGCCTGCCGCCATGCGCCCTAATGAGACGGTTGGCGAGTTGGCGTACCTGCGTCTCAGTCTCGAAGGTGAGGGTTACCGGTTGGGTTTGTCCGTGCGCCTGAACCCACACATCCTGCGGGGAATTCACGTAAATATCGGTGATTCCAGGAATATGTGTGAGGGTTTCAAGCGCGCCCAGACCGTAAAGTTCGGCGTGTAGGCAGGACAGCGCCCGCGATACGAGGTCGGGCTCGTTCTCGGCGGGAAACTCGTGGTTTTCGTCCCCGTACATGTCCTCTTCACAGGCCTGCTGCACCGCCAACGTTAGGTCTTTACTCGACCACAATCGGGGATTTTCGCCGTCTACCGAAGCAGCAGGGTGAAGCCTGATCGGTCTCGGCGTGCGGGACTGGGTGGGCGCGCCAGCAGATAGGTGAGGGCATGCCGGGCGATGCGCCGCGCACGGTGATCCTCAAACACCGGAATAGGGGTGAGCCCCAGGCGCTCTCTCGTCTCGGCTGAAAAATCGGGTGCCATCAGCTCTTGAGGCGGCATGCAGGTGCCAACAATCGAGAGGGTTTCGGGCGGGGCATAGTTTCCACAGGCGACGAAGTCTGTTTGCTCGGAGGGCAAACCCAGTCGGTGCCTGCTGTCTCGGCACTGCCCGATCTATGAGCACTATCGGCACCGCGAGAGAACGCCCGGAAAACGCCGTGTTCTGCCGTTCCGGTTCGAAATACTGCCTGAGGTGAAGGAGGTAAAGCTGCCATACCCCTATTTCACAGGTTTTCGCGCATGCGCACGGCAGCCAAGCCGCAGGCTGTGGATAACTTCACCCTGCGGGACAGTTTTGTGCGGTATCCACAGGACAAGAGGCCGATCCCACACCGATTGTCTGCTCACCGAGCGCACACACCGCGCTTTTATGTCGCCCTATGACGCGCCGCACACAGCATAACCCGGTACACAGGTTCGCCCGCCGTCACCTTCGCATATTCGGGGTTCTCTCACCGATAATAGGAGTGTGTACATTCTCGTTGTTCCCCTTGATGCGCCCGCCAGCGGTTCGGTCATTCCGCTGGATGCGCATCCCGCGCGCGCCCACACGGGCACGGGAACATCGGGGCATGGTTCCCCATCCTCCCCCGCTTTTTGGGGAGTTTTTCACGTCGAATCTCTCGCCCCGGCGCAACTGACCGGCACGCACACGAAGCTCAATATTCTGCGCGCCGACCGTGTGAGTACCGGGAATCTGCCCGCCTATGTGCGCGAAGTCGAACGTCGCTCTGACCCGCGCATTAACCCCGAGTCGAAGCAACCGCACGCACGCTGGATATGGGCTGACACCCGCACGATTGCACCTATTCTGCTGCGCAAAGGGGTGCGAGTTCAGCTGTGCCACGATATGCGTCTGGTACAGCGCATTCTGCGCACCGCAGGCACTCACCCGAGCGGGCATGTTCGTTATGAACCCGTTCTCGACCTGGCGCAGGATACTGTCGAAAAACCTGCGGGTAAGCTGCCCGTTGCACGCCAAATTGCCGGTCAGGGCGAGCTTTTCGGGGAAGATTTTTTGATGGCGGCAGAGGAAAATACTGTATCCGGTCATGAGGCGGCACCGCCAACACTGACATCGGCAGATACCGAGCTGGTGCACCGGCATCTCGACGAATTTACCGCGCAGCTGCGGGCGATCGCCACCGGTGCGCATCCTAAAAGGCTGCGGTTATTGGCGGCGGCGGAATCGGCAGGGTCCCTGGTTGCGGCAGAAATCGAATACTACGGCATTCCCTTTGACACCGCCGCGCATGATGCCCATTTGACTGAGATTTTGGGCCCGCGCCCACCGAAGGCGAGCATCCCGCCAAGCTGATGGAGCTTGCCGAGCAGATTCGTGCCGACCTTTTCGCGCCCCATCTGAACCCGGATTCCCCGCAGGAACTTTTACGCGCACTTCACGCCGCCGGGGTGAACGTGCCCAGTACCCGCTCCTATGTGCTCAAGGGCTGGGCTGAGGAGACTGCCACGCAGCGGGAACGGCGGTGGGCGCTCATCGAGCCCCATCCTGCGGTACAAGAAGCTGTACCGCATCTTTACGGCGAACGGGTGGTCTTGGGCGGATTCCTGGGTGCGCAACGGTCGTTTTCGCCCGCATCTTGAAGTTGGAGGCGCCGCAACCGGGCGGTGGGGCGCATCCGGTGGCGGGGCTCTGCAGCTTCCCGCCGAGATCCGTTCGGCAATTCTAGCCCCCGAAGGCGAAGTTTTTCTCGTTTCTGACGGTTCGCAGATTGAGCCGCGCATCCTGGCGGCACTCAGCCACGACGAGGCGCTGGCATCGGCGGGCCGCGGCACCGATATGTATGCGGGAATCGCCGAACTCGCCCGGCTTGAGGGCGTGGCGCTCACCGAACGCGCACAGGCTAAGGTGGGGCTTCTCGCCATTATGTACGGCGGGCGCAGCGGAGAAATTGGGGCGCTGCTGCCGCATGTCGCCAAGCTTTTCCCGCGTGCGATGGAGTTTACGGAACGTGCGGCGCGCATCGGCGAGGTGGGTGGGCAGGTCACCACCTTTTTGGGGCGCACCTCACCCGCGCCAGACGAACGTTTCAAACGGACGGTCGCAGACCGTTCTACCCCGGCGGCGGAGTCGCGTGCTGTCTCCCTTTCTCGCTCTTACGGGCGTATGACCCGCAACTTTGTGGTGCAGGGAACGGCTGCGGAATGGGCGCTGTGCTGGATGGGCAGGGTGCGTTCACGTCTGCTGACCGAGACGGTTTCGGCATGCCTATGCGCACCAAAATTGTCTATTTTCTGCACGATGAGCTGCTGCTGTGCGGCCCCAAGCTTGAGGCGGAGCGTGTCGAGAGGATTCTGCGGGAGTCTGCTGCAGAGGCGGCGCGCCTGCTTTTCGGGACGGTGCCGGTGGAATTCCCGGTCTCAGTGACGGTCACAACCAACTATGCCGAAGGTAAATAGGTCCACGCCGCCTACGCTCGTTTCTCTTCCCTCCCGCGAGCCTTTAGACACCCGCCAACGGCTGCTTACCCAGATGCGGGCGCAGGTTTAAGTACCGAAGCATCCCACGGTACTGTCCAGGTGAGCGCATCAAAAATCTTATCGAGCACGATCGCAGTGAACCCCCACACGGTAAACTCGACCCGCGCATCACCGCCAGAGTGCACGACCTCAAACGCCGGGGTTTTATGGGTTATGCGCCCGCGCTTCACATATGCCGTATGCCGGTTGGCTGGGTTGAGCAAATCTCGCACGGGCACCCGCGCAATCAGGGCAGACTCGTTCGTATCGACCACGCCAACCCGCGTGGGTGAAGCCCACCACCCCAGCACCGGGGTCACCCTGAAATCGCTCACGGCAAGCGGCAGGGTCGGCAGCTCCCCCAGAATTTCAACACCCGCAGGGTCAAGCCCGGTCTCTTCCACGGCCTCGCGCAGGGCGGCGATGCGCCCCACCGGAACTCCCTGCTGGCGCGCCAGTTCGTAATCCTCGGGGTCGATTTTGCCGCCCGGGAATGCAGGCTGACCGGCGTGTGAGCGCAGAGTATCCGCCCGCACCAAAAGCAGAACATCCAGGTTCTCGCCCACGCAGTCCGGGCATCCGTCAAAGTCTGCGGATGCGCTCGGTTCATCATCGAGTACTCCGAAGAGAACGAGCACTGCCGCCTCTTTGGAGAGCATACTGGTGGGTGCGTACCGCATGAGGGATTCTATCTTGAAATCGAGTTTTCCTGCGGCAAGGTTCGCGAGTGCATCGCGGGCTTGTTCGGCGGCGGTGTTCAGGGTGTTAGGCACTCAGCGGGTATCCTTCGGCGTGCAGTTGGCGGCGTGTGGCACCGGTGAGGAAGCGCAGATGCAGGCGTTCACGACCGGGTGCCATTTCATATTTCATGAGTTTACGTGCTTTGGTTTCGTCCGTCTCGCCTTCACCCCAGGATGGGCACAGGTCGGCGATGGGGCAGACTCCGCAGGCGGGTTTGCGGGCGTGGCAGATGCGCCGCCCGTGGTAGACCATGCGGTGTGAGAAATCGGTCCATTCGCGCGGTTCGATAAGCTCGGCAACGTCGTGTTCGACTTTGACGGGATCGTCTTCGGTGGTGAATCCCATGCGCCGCGCGAGCCTGCCGAAATGGGTATCGACGGTCAGCCCGGGTACCCCGAAAGCGTTACCGAGTACCACATTTGCGGTTTTGCGCCCGACTCCTGCCAGTTTCACCAGTTTATCGAGGGTTCCGGGCACTTCTCCGTCGTAGTCGTCAGTGAGCTGGCGGGCGAGTTTGACAATAGATTTCGCTTTGGCGCGGTAGAACCCGAGGGATTGAATATAGGGTTCGACCTCTTCTTCGGTTGCGGCGGCGAGGGCGAGGGCATCCGGGTAGCGGGCGAAGAGCGCCGGGGTTACCTGATTGACGCGCACATCGGTAGTTTGCGCCGAGAGCACCGTGGCGATCAGCAGTTCAAAGGCGTTCGTGAAGTCGAGTTCAGCCACGGCGTAGGGGTAAGTTTCACCCAGGATGCGGTTAATTTTGCGGGCGCGGCGCACGGTGGCAAGGTGACTTTCGGGGGCTTTGGCGAGTGCTTTCGCGCGGCGGCGTGCCGCCTGTGCTGCCTCAAACTCGGGCACGGTGCGGATGCTTAGCAGCTCACGTTCTTCCTCTGTGAGCTGTAGCTCTGGGGCTGTGTCGGTGGTGCTTTTCGGTGCGGATGCGCTCATAGCGCGAGCCTACCGTTTTTTGTATGCTTTTCCCAGCTAGGGGTACCGAAGTTCGCCGTTACCGCACGGTTTCTGCTGCTTTTGAGCGGGTAAATATGCCACACTAGGGGTATGTCTGCAACGATTTTTGTTCTGAACGGCCCTAATCTGAATCTGCTGGGGCAGCGTCGCCCCGAGGTCTACGGGTACACAACCCTGCACGATATTGAACTGATGGTGCGCGAGCGCGCCGCCCTGCACGGCTTAGATATTGAGTTTATGCAGTCCAATCATGAGGGTGTGCTGGTGGATGAGATTCAGCGTGCACGCACCCGTGGCGCGGCGATTATTATCAACCCGGCGGCGTACACGCACACGTCGGTGGCGCTTCACGATGCGCTGGAGGCCGCCGAGCTGCCCGTCGTCGAGGTTCACCTCTCGAATGTGCACCGACGCGAGGAGTTTAGGCACCATTCGTATGTGTCCCCGCAGGCAACAGCGGTGATCGCCGGGGCAGGCGCCTACGGGTACGTGATGGCGGTAGATTTCTTGGCACAGCATCTAGAGTCGGAGTAGATTTCTGCGTTAATTGAAGCACCCAGATGGGTTACGTTCTGTTCTAGGGGTAGCTACGATTAACCAACCCGCATTTTCGATTCCACAGCGGGAAGGTGTACCCACCCCTGAAAGACTTCTTAAGGAGGACACATGAAGATCGCTCTTGTAGGTGCCACCGGAACAGCTGGTCGCGCCACCGCTCACGCCGCACAGCAAGCAGGTCACGAGGTCATTGCTCTCTCTCGTGCCACAGGCATCGATCTGCATACCGGAGAAGGACTAGCTGAGGCTCTGAACGGCGCCCAGGTGGTCATCGACACGTCCAACGCTTTTCCAGCAGACCCCGCGGCCAGCCTGGTTGATACTTTTTCAGACGTTACCAAAACCCTGGAGAAAGCCTGCCAGCATGCTGGGGTACAGCATCTGGTTCACCTTTCCATCTGCAATATTGACCACCCCGCATTCGACGATTTTGACTACTATCTCGCCAAGCGAGCGCAGGAGAAGGTTTTAGAGGACAGTTCCCTTCCGCACTCCATCGTCCGTTCTGCGCAGTGGATGGAGTTCGCTCTTAACCCTGCAGCCGTCACACAGACCGAGACCAACATAAAGGTTCAAAACTGGCTGATTCAACCCATCGCTGTGGAGACTGTGGCTAAGGTACTTGTTCAAACTGCAGCCGAAAGCCCGCGCAACCGGCAGATCGCTGGGCCCGAGCAAATTTGGCTTCCAGAACTGACCCAAATCTACCTGCACGCCATAGGTGATCGTCGAAAAGTAAGCGTTGTAGATCCTGTCTTAGATGCGCTCGCTGAGGGTGTTCTGCTTGCCCCCAAGAATGCAGAGTTACTTGGGCCCACGGTCGCTCAGTGGGCGGAGGATCAGACACCCACAAACAGGTGACGTATTGGCACAGCACCTGGAGTCGGAGTAGAACCGAGAAGGTTCGTCGTAGAGCCACTGCGCCGAGCGGTAGGGCGGGCGCACAAAGGTGCCTCACGCATCCAATAGCAGGGATACGCGAGGCACCTTATATCTTGGTTGTCATCGCACGGTTACCCAGCGATAACATCATGCGTTTATCGTGTTACAGCAGTTAGTTCTTGCAGGTTCCGGTCGCTACGGAAGCGGTGTTGCTGCCGCCAGCCTCAAGCGCCTGCTTCAGAGTAGATGCGGTTATCGCATAGCCGGTCTGCCCCGTGCTGCTTTCACCGTCGGGAGCTTTACCGAAGACCACGCCCACAACGTTACCGTTCTCGTCAAGAACAGGCCCGCCGGAGTTACCGTGCTGCACATCTGCGGCAAGCTGGTAGACCTGGCGCATCGGGTTAGGCTTACCGGTCTCTACGTCAATGGTCTGGGTATTGCCCACACCCTGCACGGTCGCAGGGAGCGCCTTGAACGGTCCGCCTTGGGGGTAACCCATGAAGGTTACGGTCTCGCCAGGATTAGCGTTCCTGCCGATCGGCAGCGGATCCAGGTTCATCCCGGGCACGCGGATAAAGGCAAGATCCTGGGCGGTATCCATATAGACCACCTCGCCCTGCCAGGTGCGCCCGCGCTGATCCCTCACCATAGGCGAGTTCACGCCCGAAAGCACGTGTGCGTTCGTTGCGATAAGCCCATGATCCACCACGAACCCGGAACCGGTTGAAGTGTATCCGCACTGTTCGGCGGCGCCAAGAATCTGCACAACAGAGGCAGAGGCGTTATCGAGCGCCTCCGTCTCTACGCCCCGGGTTGGTGCGCTGGTCTCTGGGGCGATCAGCTGGCGCACCTCGGGAATAGTGCCGGATGCGAGCACATCGTTACGAATATTTTCGATACCGTTGCGCAGACCATCCGGAGTGTTCTCGACCATCCATGAGAGGGTCTTTGAGTTGTTCAACGCGGCGTTGAACTGCGGCAGGGGTACGGTGCGCATCGTGAGCGTCAAAACCACGAGCACAAGCGCGCAGGCGGCAACATTGAGCACGCCGCCAAAGAAACGTTCCACGCCTTTAAGCGGGGTTATATCCGTGACGCGGCGCAGGCTGCGGCCGCCAATGAGTCCCAACCACTGCCCCAGCGTTAGGCAGAGGATCAGGATACCGATAGCGGTAATCAGCCCCCATTTAGACCCCACAGCCGCAACGGCAAGCGGGATGAGCCACGCGGCGGCGCATACACCTAGAGCAAGACCGATGAAGGTGCCTAGCGTGGTGAAGAAGCCACTACGCAGACCGGCAATGAAATAAAGCACGAGAATGACAGGAATAATAATGTCAAGGGGGCTAAAAGTTGCTGACATGAGCGTCCTCCTTGGTGAATACATAAAATGCGGTGAATCCGCACGGCGCGTCCGGAAGGCACGCCTGAGCATGAGAGAAGTCGAAGAGTTCGTGCGCTGCTCAACGCCCTCTCACACTGTACATGCTGATGCTAGAGTGCGAAGCTGTGAATTTCTTAAGTTTTCCCCGTAAGCGCAGAAAACTTTTCCTCCTGGATGTTGTTTTTTAGATGCGGAAATAAAAAATATGAGGTACGCTCAGTATTAGTATTAGTTGAATATGTCACATACCAGCGATGCGGTTCACATCGTATCCGTCTCGCAGATGCGACCGTGTGACGCACAGATTTTCGAGCGAAAGAATCGCCCGCTATCCCACTCAAGGAGTAACTATGGATCTCGATATCCTTCGTCGTTCCCCGCTTTTCGCGACTCTCGATGACGCCGCGTTCAGGCTGCTTACAGACGATATCCAAGAAATTGATTTGTCCCGCAACGCTGTGCTCTTCTACGAGGGCGATCAGGGCGACCAGCTCTTCGCTGTGCTCTCCGGCAAGGTCAAGCTCGGGCGCACCGCCGCAGATGGGCGTGAAAACATGGTTGCGCTCATGGGCCCCGGTGATGTCTTTGGTGAGATGGCGCTCTTCGACCCCTCCCCCCCGCTCCACCAATGCCGTAGCGGTCTCCGAAACACGCCTGGCCGCTATTAAACACGAATCCTTCAAACGTGCACAGCGGCAGGATCCCAGCATCTCCGACCAGGTTATCAAGACCCTGGCACGCCGCCTGCGCCACTCCAACGAAGCGCTGGCAGACCTTGTCTTCTCCGACGTCCCCGGTCGCCTCGCTAAGGCTCTCCTCGACCTTGCAGACCGCTTTGGGCGCCCCGCAACCGACGGCATCCTCGTTGCCCACGAACTCACCCAGGAAGAGCTGGCACAGCTTGTCGGTGCATCCCGCGAGACCGTTAATAAGGCACTGGCAGAGTTCGTTTCCCGCGGTTGGATTCGCCTAGAGGCTCGCGCAGTCGTGATTCTCGATTTGCCGCGACTGCGCCAGCGCTCGCGCTAAGCTCTCTGACGGCACCCAAAGTCTTCGTACGAAACCGCATCCGATACGTCGTGTTATACAACGATTTCGGATGCGGTTTTCGTATACCCGTTCCCCTCACATTTACGCAGGCGATAACAGGTGTCCTTTTTTTCACGAGGCATCTCCTAGTTAGCGACGTAGATGTGCTGTCGGTTCAGGTCCTCACGTTCGGCAATATCGAGCAACGCAGTCGCCATATCTGCCGGGGTAATCATCCAGCCGCGTCGAAGCGGCTTGTGGGCATCTAGCCGATAAGAACCTTTAGCTTTCATCGGCTGAATGCGAGGGGCACGCACCGCAGTCCACTGCGCAGTGCTTTCCCACAACACCACGTCCATACGCCGCATATCATCGTAGGTCGCGCCCAAAAAGTGTTGCAGCAGCGGCAATACCACCCAGAGCTTGAAGAGCCCTTGATGAGCCCAATGTTCGGCGACCTCCGAAGAGATCACGACCAAACGTGATACCCCATGCTCTTGCATGGCGTCCAGAAGATTCTTTGTCCCGGCAGAGTAAAGGGTTGTCGGCGTTTTCAAGGTTCCAATCCCTACGGTACTGATGACCGCATCTACGCCTTGAAGCCAGGGTTTGAGGGCCTGAGCATCAAGAATATCTACAGCGCCCATGGTTAGGTTCGGGTGATCGAGCTGAAGATTCTGCGGATTCCGGGCAAGTGCAACTACCTCATGACCACGCGCAAGCGCCTGTTCCACGACCAAACGACCCACGTTTCCGGTAGCACCAGATACTAAAATTTTCATAGTTTTCGACTTTTGTTAGGGAATAGTGACCACAAGTTTACCGCGCACATGTCCCCGTGCCCAGTTCCTTATAACCGTCACGGATGGAACCAAGTTTGAAGGGGTACACATGCGCTAAGGTCACGTCAATATCTCCCGATGCCACCAGATCGGCGACTTCTTTCAGGTCACCGGGCTGCGCATGCCGCGCCCCCGTGAACTGTGCGCCTTTCATCATCGCCTTCGGTGTAGGAATCAGCGTGCCCATCGCGGGCCCTTTCAGTCCGAGCTCTGCCCCTAATGGGACATAGTCCCCGCCGTAGCAGTCAAGCATTTTCGTAACCGGGGTCGGTGCTGCCTTGAGAATACGCTCCTTCAAGCCGTCACCGTATGCAACCGGAATAGCCCCCAGAGAGCGCACAAACTCTGCGTTTTTCTCCGATGCGATACCGATAACTGTTGCTCCCCGATGCACCGCAAGCTGAACCGCCACGGCTCCCACACCGCCGGATGCGGCACTGATAACCAGCACATCCTCGGGTTTCAGGTCGATTGCGCGGAACGCCCCGCATGCGCTCTCCCCGGCGACGCCCAAGGCTGCGGCAACCTCAAAGTTCAGGTTCTCAGGTTTCGCGACAATATTCTGGGCAGAAGTCACCAGCTTCTCAGCCAGGGAGCCTTCCGTCACGCCGGAGCCGGGAGCGCTGCGCAGGGTTCCCAGTACCGCATCGCCCACAGCAACATTGTTCACACCGGGGCCGAGGGCATCTATCACGCCTGAAAAATCACGCCCCACACCCTTCGGAAAACGTGCGGGACCGCGGCCAAACCACCAGGACGGGTGACGCAAACGGTTGCTAGTCTCTGCGACACGAAGCGGCTTATACCCCTCAAAGGTTTTCAGATCTATGGGGTTCAGTCCAACCGCTTTGACCGTCACACGAACCTCGCCCTCCCCCGGCGTAGGCTCATCTGTCTCAACCATTTCTAGGACGCTGGGATCGCCATAGGCGTTGTACTGAATTTTGCGAATCATGAGATTTTTTCCTTTTCACTGCGACTATCTGCCTACAACAAAGGCCGGATTCTCCGCACAATACGGAAAATCCGGCCTTCCAAGTCTTATGAGGGGGCAACAGAGGCCGACTTGAGTGGACCGACTGTGCCAAGCGTTCCTGTTTTAGATGACACCGGCACAACTTCAGTAAACGAAAGCATACACGCGCCGTCGTTCTTCACGAGCACGGGTTTCTTCACCTCAACGGTACGACGCTTTGCCAGCCACGATACCCCGGTTTCTGAGGCGGCGAGCGACTCAAGCATGCACATCACGGCGGGAGTCACCAGTTCCTCAAGGGTTTTACCCACCGTATTCGGCTGCCCGATACGATCCCCCAGTTCCGAGGTATCCTTACTCTCCATGAGCGTGCGCACATTCACCCAGCTGCCCCACACACCCTTGCCTTCCAGCAGCTTGGCGTTCTGCCCCACAGGGAACAACCGTGGTGAAATAGGCGATGTCGTAGCGTTTATGGAAGAAGTCTGGCGACTGCCAACGCGATACCGGGCGCAACAGGTCTGTGCGCAGTTTCAGCCCGCTTGAGGTTAAGAACTGCCCGAAGCTCTTGTCTTGATCGGCGATTGCCTCACGCTGACTCATCTGTTCTTCACCCGCGCCGCTTTCGGCGACGTTCTGCCCGTCCTCACCGGCAAGAAGCAGACCGGTCTCTTCAAAAGGACTCGCGAATAGCAGCGATCACGGTGCGGCGCGCGCAGGTTACATTTTTTTGAATTTGAACTTGGCAGACCATTCGTCGGGGGTCGGACCATACCAGGGGGTTGCGTCGTCGTCGCCGGGGGTCACGGTACCGCCCGGAAAAGCGACAACGCCCAAGGGTGAGGATCCCGGACGGTAGGTCAGAATGGTTTCAAGACCGTCTTCGCCGTCACGCACAAAGATGACTGACGCTGCTTGGCGGAGCGAGCATGCCCCCGCATCCTCACCGCCCTCGGATGCCCAGGTTTCGGCGGCGGTGCGCATAAACTCCGGGATTTTATAAAGACGCTGAATCTGCTCGGTGCGTGCGGCAGGTGCAGAAGACCGCCCGGTAAAGATGCGCGGCTTCTGTTCTTCACCAACCACCGGAACTACTCCGGTGTACAACTTCTGAGAAGGTGTCGTAGTCATGATCCTGAGAATATTAGACGTACTCGACGATGATTTCAACCTCAACGGGAGAGTCCAGCGGAAGCACCGGAACACCGACCGCCGAGCGGGCATGCGTACCAGCCTCACCAAAGATCTCACCCAACAGCTCAGAGGCGCCGTTGATTACGCCGGGCTGACCGGTAAATTCCGGGTCTGATGCCACGAACCCCACAACTTTCACGACCTTCTTCACCCGATCAAGATCGCCGATAACGGACTTCACAGCGGCAAGCGCATTCAGCACTGCAATGGCAGCGTACTTCTTGGCATCCTGAGGGGTCACAAATGTTGAGTCACCCGAATCCGAGACTTTACCGGTGGCGGGCAACTGACCGCTGACGAATGGAAGCTGCCCGGAGGTATACACATAGTTCCCGCTCACCACAGCGGGTACATAGGCGGCGACAGGGGCTGCGACTTCGGGAAGTTGGTAGCCGAGTTCACGAATGCTCAGTTCATAACGGGATTCAGTCATGGGGTTCTCCAGGGATGTGGTTGGTGGCACGTGCGCCGCATATATGTAGTGTTGTGTAGAAGCATATCGCAAAAGGAACGCTAAACCCGGCAACCGGAGGATTCAGGTTACCGGGCGTGGTGCAAGGCTTTAGCCTTCAACTTTCTCGCGTTTGAGGTAGGCAATGGGGTTACCCTGGGTGGGTGCCACCATGTTGCCTGCAGGGGTCGGTCCGCTGGGTGCGGGTGCACCGGGCAGAACCGCAACAAGTTCCCACCCTTCCTCACCGTAGTTATCAAGGATTGCCTTGGTGGTGTGCACGATCAACGGCACAGTCAAATATTCCCATTTCTTCATAGCTCTAGGGTAGTCCTGTTCCCCGGCTCGAACAAGGTCATTGCGCTCTATTGCAGGTTCAACGCTCTAGGCGTAACAAAGGGGCAGAACGTGACGCCGAACGGTCACCTCGTGCACCGGGTACGCCGGTCAGCCCCGCACAGAGTACATAACCCGCGAAATGACGCGGATTTCGGGGCATAGATCCAGTGTTTTCACGATATAACCAAGGATGCGCATCCGGCGCGTTGCCCGCGAAGACGGGAAACCGGCAAGTTAAACCTAGAGTTTAACCCTTTTGAGGGATGCGTTCTCAGGTGTATCCGCTAAACTAAATGAATGGCTTCACGAAAAAAATCGCGCGCGCAACGGCGTCGCCCCAGTGACTTTTTACAGTTTGTGGCGTTCAGTATCATTGCCGGGTTCTTGGTAGCAATTATCGTGGTACCCCCGGCGGTAGGTGTTGGCATGGTCGCTAATGCCTCAATGGCGTGGTTCCAGGATCTTCCGGAAGATATTTCAGAAGGTCCTTTCTCACGCCCATCGACCCTGTACGCCTCTGATGGTAAGACCGAGCTTGCGACCTTCTTCGAGGAAAACCGCACAGAGGTTAAGCTCGATCAGATGTCACCGCATATGCGTGATGCCATTATCTCGGTGGAAGACCGCGACTTCTACAACCACGGTGCCGTATCAGCTATCGGCATTGGTCGTGCGTTCGCGAATAACTTCCTGAACCCGAAGAAACGTCAGGGTGCATCGACACTCACACAGCAGTACGTGAACAACCTGATCGTTGATTCCGATGTGCAGCGCGGCGCAGACCCCACAACCCTGGGCGGGAATAAAGGCTATCTCGATAAGATCAAAGAGATGAAGCTCGCTATCTCGATGGAGCAGAACAAGTCTAAAGACGAGATTCTTGAAGGCTACCTGAACATCGTGAACTTGGGCGGTACCAACTACGGTGTTGAGGCGGCGGCCCAATACTATTGGGGTATCCCGCGAAGGATCTTTCGGTAGCCCAATCGGCACTTCTCGCGGGTCTAGTGCAGTCACCGAACACTTATGACCCAACGACGCACCCCGATTTGGCGCGTGAACGCCGCGATGTGGTGCTTGGCACCATGCTTCGTGACGGTAAGATTTCACAGCAAGAATACGATGAAGCCATTGCATCGCCTATTAAGCTCAATGTTCATCCGCCTGAGAAGGGCTGCTCTGTTGCGGGCGAAAGCTCATTCTTCTGTAACTACGTGGTGAACTATGTTGCGCTCGACGAATCTTTCGGGGCAACTCCTGAGGAGCGTTTGAACCTGCTCAACCGCGGCGGTTTTAAGCTCGTGAGTACTCTGAACCCCGAAGCGCAGAAGATCGCTAAACAGTCTGTGGAGGCTGTTCAGCCTGGTTCCACCAACACCAACAACGTGAACGCCGCTTTGACCAGTGTGGAGCCTGGCAGCGGTCGCGTGGTGGCGATGGCTCAGAACGCCGAATGGGGTAAACCTAAGGATGCGAACGACCACTCGCAGACTCAGTTTAACTTCAACGTAGATTCGCTCTATGGCGGTACCCCCGGATTCCAGCCGGGCTCGACATTCAAGCCCGTGGTGCTGTCCCAGTGGATTAACTCTGGTCGAGGTGTGAACGCCCAAATCGATGGTACGGCCCTATCCTACCCAAGCAGCTTTGGGTGGAACGCCCGCTGTGTGGAGGGCGGTAAGTACTACTACCGCGACTCCGCTAACGGCTGGTCCTTCAAGAACGCGGTTCCGGGATACCAGACCTGGGGTACGGTCACCCACGGTATTCGTGTTTCGGCTAACTCCTACCTGTACTCGATGGTCAGTAAGCTCGACCTCTGCGATATCAGCGATATGGCGAATAAGCTGCACCTGCACGACGGTCTGGGCCAGCAGCTGTACGATCCGGGTCTGCTCAGTGCCAACATTGGTGGTACCAGGTACGGTGCTACCCCGCTGACCATGGCGAGCGCATACGCAACTTTCGCGAGCGAAGGTAAGTACTGTGAGCCGCGCCCACTTGAGAAGATTACTAAGGGTGACGGTTCGCCCATGAAGACTTACGAGTCTAAGTGTGAGCAGGCGATCAGCCCGGATATTGCTAACGGTGTGAGCTACGTGCTCAAGGGCGTGCTTGCTTCCGGAGGTTCAGCACCTAAGCGCGCTATCGGTCTGCCGGATGCTTCCGCCGCGAAGACCGGTACGAACGATAACTCCTCGCAGACCTGGATGGTCGGTTACACCCGCGGCCTGGCAACTGCTTCGTGGGTGGGCAGTAACGACTTGGGTTACCGCTCGATGAACGGTATTGCGATTAACGGTCGCGTGCTGGAGTACGTGGACGGTGCGACCTATGCGGGTGCCCAGTGGCAGCAGTTCATGCAGGCCATGGCACCGAAGTACAACACCGAGAAGTTTACTGAGCCCCCGGCATCGGTGACGTCAACAAACGTCAACGGTAACTAAGAGGGTGTACTGAAGAAAGGCACACGATGTGTGAGAGCGCATCCGGTGCCCGCGCATCCGTGGCGGCTTCTGAAGCAGCACGTGGTTCGCACTTCACACAGAGTATGGTGAAGTTTGCGACTGCGGGGCTTGCTTTGGGGGCCGCCACGGCGGCGTATGGGCGCTTCGTTGAATTGAATAATTTTCAGGTGCGCGAGGAAACTCTCGCGGTGCTTCCGGTGGGGTTGCCAAACTTTAGGATTCTGCATATCTCGGATATGCATATGATTCCTGGGCAGAGGGCGAAGACCGAGTTCATGCATTCTTTGGCGGGCCTGAACCCGAATTTGGTGGTAAATACGGGCGATAACCTCTCGCATGTGGGCGGGCTTGACCCTCTCTTGGAGGCACTTGACCCTCTCCTGGATTTTCCGGGGGTTTTCGTGCCCGGCTCGAACTGCTATTTTGCCCCGGTGCTGAAGAATCCTGCACGGTATCTGTGGCAGGCGCGCACGCCTCAGGAAATTGAGGAAGGTTCGCGCGTGCCGCTTCCGATTGAGCGTATGCATGACGCCTTTGAGTCGCGCGGATGGACGGGGCTTATTAACCGGTACGACGGCATCACGCTGAACGGGTTGCGCCTGGATTTTTCGGGGGTGGATGATCCGCATCTGCGTTATGATGCTCATCCGGGGTTCTCGCCGCAGGCGTTTGAGTCTTCGGAGGTGCCGAGTATTCGTGTGGGTGTTGCCCATGCACCGTATATGCGCACTCTGCACAGATTTGTTCAGGATGGTGCCGAACTTATTTTTGCCGGTCACACGCACGGCGGGCAGGTGTGTCTGCCGGGCGGTCGTGCGCTCGTGAGTAACTGCGATTTGCCGCCTTCGCGTGCGAAGGGTGTGAGCTACCAGGGCGATGTTCCGGTGCAGGTTTCGGCGGGGCTGGGGACCTCACGGTTCGCGCCGGTGCGCCTCTTCTGTCCCCCGGAGGCGGTGCTCGTCACCCTCACGGCGAAGAACGGGTAGGTTTTCTTCCCCTTCAGATTCCGCGAGCAGATAGGATTTTGACGAGAAGATAACACTCCGCCATCTTCTCGTCAAAATCCTATCTGTTCGCGTGCCCAAACTGCCTTTAAGGGTACTCAAAACGTAAAAATGATGTTTAGATAGAATTTATCAGCAATATGGAAAGTAATGAATGTTAGAATAGTTCAGCTAACTCATTCACACCATAAAACTGAAAACGGATTATCCCAATGTCCTTCCTAGTTCTTATAGCCATCGGCGTCTGTCTGTACTACGGAATCAGGTTCTACCGAAAAGAAAAATACTTTAAGTCTGAAGAGTTTCTAAACCGAAAATACGCTCTAGTGGAGGTAGTTAACGATCACAACGAGATGGTTAACTACATCAATGAAATTCGGAACAGAGGAACTTTTGAGTTCGGTACGTCCTCGACTGGCCAGTATTCTCACCTAGCGACCTTCACAAATACCAGTAGACACAGGTACAAGCGTGACAGAAACACCGTAACAGTTGCCCCACATGTGCACAATTGTTCGTTGCAGATAGTCCGCAGAGCCAGCCAAGAACCTATTAAATATTTGATGAAATACTTCGGCTTCACAGCGAATGAAGAAACTCTACAACGCGTAGAAGCAATGGGAGACAGTATTTCCCAACTCGAAGAAGCAGTGAACAACCTCTCTATGCGAGAGTCTCTACTCACGCAAACAGTGCAACCGCCAAAGTTTATTCTCAAACACTATATGCAAGAGTTTATGTCTCATATGGGTGTAGCTCTATCGCACATCTCAGTTCCATATCCGCATTATATTTTTGAATACGTCTCTGCTGGCGGAAATAGTGGACAGCGGGCTTCAATAACGTTGGATTCTCAGACAATTGATGCACTTATTGTGACGATGTCTGAACGCATTCGATTCCGCAAATCAGTTGCTGGGCAACGTGCCCTTATGACTGCGAAACTCCGAAACCAGATCAAACAAAGAGATAACTTCACTTGTCGGTCATGTGGTATCTCAACTTATGAAGAGCCACACTTATTGTTAGAAATAGATCATATTATTCCACTATCTAGAGGTGGTATGACAGAGATATCAAATTTGCAGACTTTGTGCTGGAGATGCAACAGATCTAAGTCCAATAAAATGCCAAGTTAACAGAAACAGCTCTACTGAGGGTAATATCCCCGGAGGCGGTGCTCGTCACCCTCACGGCAAAGAACGGGTAGATTTTCTTCCCCTTTATATTCCGCGAGCAGGTGGTTTTTGGCCGAGCAGGTAGTATTTTTCCTACCTGCTCGGCCAAAAACCACCTGCTCGCGTGTAGAGTAAATACCGGAAGACACTCCTCCCCACTACTGCAATGCATTGGAAAGGCCCATGCGATATAACGACTACCAGCAACCTATCGGCGATGCCCTGCCCGACTACCGCGCGGGGGATGCTCCCAGTGTTGATTGTTTACAGGGGCGCTACTGCCGCCTCGAAAAACTTGATGCAGAACGCCACGGCAACGACCTGTACGAGGTCTACGGTCCTGAAGCTCCCGAACAGAGTTTCACTTATTTGTCCTTGAACCCTGTTGCTGACCGGGCAGAGTTAGAGACACTCCTCAAGCGCATGGAGGAATCCACCGACCCGTACTATCTGGCTGTGATAGATCAGGATGGGCGTGCGATTGGCACTCTAGCGCTCATGCGCATCAACCCCGCCCACCGTGTTATCGAGGTGGGCAGCGTGACGTATGGCGAACGTCTAAAACGCACTCGCGCCGCCACGGAGGTGCAGTACCTTCTGGCGCAGTACGTGTTTGAGACGCTGCGCTATCGCCGCTACGAGTGGAAATGCGATGCACTGAATGAGCCTTCACGCCGCGCAGCCGAGCGCCTGGGCTTCACCTATGAGGGAACGTTCCGCCAAGCCGTCGTGTATAAAGACCGCAACCGCGATACGGCGTGGTATTCAATGCTGGATACCGAATGGGAGCAGCGTAAACACCGGTTGCTGCAATGGCTGAATCCGAAGAATTTTGATGCGCACGGTCAGCAGCGCACCTCCTTGCGAGAGATCGCTTTATAGCCATTAGCCGAAAGGGTACTCTGAGGTATTGTCAGAGCCAAACGGCATGGATACCATGGTATTTTCTCAAGTCGAACGGAAGGGAATACCATGAAAACCCTTGTGATTGTCACGCATCCTAATATCCATGATTCTATGGTCAGCAAAACCTGGGTTCACATGCTGCGCCAGCATCCGGATCGGTTTACCGTGCATGAGCTGTACAGCGAGTACCCCGACGGTGTGATTGATGTAGAGCGCGAGCAGGCTCTCGTGGAAGAGCACCAGAACATTGTGCTTCAGTTTCCGGTGTACTGGTTTAACTGCCCGCCGCTTCTGAAACAGTGGTGCGACGAGGTGCTGACGTACGGGTGGGCCTACGGATCAAAGGGTAAGGCGTTCGAGAATAAGAAACTCGGCATTGCCGTCTCGCTGGGCGCTCCCGCCCCAGAGTACAGTGCGGAAGGTTCCGTTGGGTATACCGTCGCCGAAACCCTGCGTCCCTTCGAGCTGACGGCCAACTATATCAGCGCCGATTATCAGCCTCTCTTCGCGTTCCACACCATCGACACCTATGAGAGCTACGATGAAGCCGCCGCCCAGCTGGTGGCAGACAGCGCGGATGACTACCTGGCGCATCTGAACACCTACTACGCCTAGGCTATGGCCGCGTAGCCTCCGCGAGCAGGTGGTTTTTGGTCGAGCAGGTAGGAAAATACTACCTGCTCGACCAAAAGCTGTCTGCTCGCGTGCTAGGAGAAGGGGAAACGGGTTAAGCTCACCGATAAGAACGGGACGCTCAGGGCAGAACCGTAGCGGGTGCATCCGGGGTGCCCCTCTATAATTAAGAGCACTAACGCTCACACCATGTAGAAACGTTGAACCGCTAAGCAGGAGGAACCGAGCACGACCCGCACACACGCCCCCGGCACTTCTCGACGACGCAATCCCTTCCTGGAAACCGCCCCAGAACCTATTCCCGCACCCGTGAACTACGATGAGGGCGAGCGCGCGCCTCTCAAATTCCTGCCGTATATTACCCCGATTCGGTGGCGCTGGACTATCGGCATGCTGGTCGCTATTGGCGCGGCGATTCTCGAAATTTCTATTCCGCAGATGCTTCGGTTCATTGTCGATGAGCTTGTGCAGAATACAACCGAGGCGGGTGTCTGGATTGGCGGCGGACTAGTACTTTTGATCGGCGTGGGGAACGCATCGTTGGCGTATTGGCGGCGGTGGCTGATTGTGGATCCGACCTCCACGATGGAAATGCGGATGCGCATGAACTTCTTCGACAAGTTGCTGCGCGCGCCCCTGTCAATGATTGACCGTTGGTCATCCGGGCAGCTGCTCACCCGGTCAATGTCTGACCTGGGGACGATCCGCCGGTGGCTCTCCTTCGCGCTGGTGCAGCTGATCTCGGTGGCGGTCATGTTCCTTGTGGGCAGCTCATTCATGTTCGGTGCCTCGTGGCAGCTGGCGGCGGTGTTCGTGGTGACTGTACCCGTACTTTTGGTGTCCCTGGTGAGCTATGTGCGTAAATACAATGCGTACACTAAGGAGCTTCAGCAGCTCACCGGGGATGTATCAACCCGTATTGAGGAGTCGGTGCGCGGCATCCGCGTCATTAAAGCTTTAGGGCGTTCCCAGGAAGAAATTCAGAAGTACACCGCTGCCGTTGAGGAGCTGAACTCCCTGGATTACCGGCGGTCTATGCTGGTGGCGCTGGTGGCGTTTTATCAGCGGGTTATTGTTGGGGTGAGCACCCTCATCGCCCTGTGGGTGGGGGTTCCGCAGGTGGCCTCGGGGGAGGTTTCGTTAGGGTCGCTCACCGCCTATTTTGCGGTGCTGACCGTGGTGCTGGGGCACATTCTGCGTTCAACCACACTGATTTCTTCGTATTTAAACTACCGGGTAGCTATGGAAAGGCATGTTGAAGTAATGAGCGAAAACGGGCATGAAGAAGTGGTACTCACCGACGAGGCAGCCGAACAGACTCCTATCCCTTCCGGCGGTGTTTTATCGGTGACGTTCGACGACGTGCACTTTACCTACAACCCCGCACAAGAGCCCAGCCCCCAAAAACACAGCGCCGAAGAACACGCCACCGATGCGCCCGCACCGGGCGGGGTGCTTGAGGGGCTGAGTTTTAAGGCGTTCGCGGGCGAGGTGGTTGCGCTGGTGGGTGCCACCGGCAGCGGCAAGTCCACGGCGCTGACGCTGGTTCCGCGTTTCTACTCCCCCACCAGCGGGCGCATCCTCTTGGGGCGTGAAGATATTGCCGACATGCCCCTGCCGGTGCTGCGCGCACAGACCGCTTTCGTGTTTGAGGAGGCGGTGCTGTTCTCGGGTACGGTGCGTCAGAACGTGCTGATGGGTGTGCGCGGTGAATACAGCGAAGAGGAACTGGAGCAGACCCTAACGGGCGCTCTTGAACTTGCCGCCTGCGATTTCGTGGCGGATTTGCCTGAGGGCGTGGATACCGTCATCGGCGAGGAGGGGCTGAGCCTTTCGGGTGGTCAGCGGCAGCGCCTTTCGTTGGCGCGTGCGCTGGCGGCACGCCCGGCGGTGCTTCTGCTGGATGACCCGTTCTCGGCGCTGGATGTGGGTACGGAGGAGCGCATCATCACGAACCTGCGCGGCGGTGAGGGGAACTTGGGTGGGGCAACCACCCTGCTGACGGCTCACCGGCCCTCCACGGTGGCCTTAGCAGACCGGGTTCTGCTGCTTGAGGGCGGGAAAATCGTTGCCGACGGGACGCACACCGAGCTGATGAAACTCCCTGCATACCGTGCGTTAATGAGCGCCGAACCGGAGGCCCCCGCGTCTCTGGCGCATATTGCGGACATGCTCTTTGGGATTGCCGAGGGTGAGGTATCCGCCGCCGCTGAGAGCACGCAGAATCGTGAGGGCTCCCCCACCGGGGAGGGCGGAGGCACCCAATGAAACTAACCGGGGCTAAAGCCCCGCACGAGCGCACGGACCTGACTCCTCAGGAGCAGAAGCAGGCGCGGAAACGCTCTTTCGCGCTGCTGCGGCAGATGCTCCGGCCGTACATGGGGGCGCTGGCGGCTTCGGTCGTCTCGGTGCTGGTGGCGGCTGTTGCGGCAGCAGCCCAGCCGGTGCTCATAGCGCGGGTGCTCGACACGGCGATTGCCCCGGTCACGCACGGCGGCACCGGCCCGCTGCTGACACTTTTAGCGGTGTTTGCGGTGAGTGTGCTGGTAAATGCGGGCGCCACATGGGCGAATGTGGCGTATACGGTGCGCGTCTCCTTAGGGGTGCTGCTGCATTTACGCACCCGAGTGTTTAACATTCGCAGGCGCTGAGCGTCTCCTTTCACGAGTCGTACACTTCGGGCAGGGTCATATCGCGTCTGACGAACGACGTTGAGACGATCGCCACGTTCTTGGGCAGCGGTTTAAGCCAGCTGGTGACCACCCTGCTGAATATGCTGTTCTCGGTGGTGGTCATTTTTGTGCTGGACTGGCGTATTGGGGTTCTTCTGCTGCTTACGGGCGTACCGATTTACCTGCTGACCCGCTGGTTTCAGCGCGGTATTTCGCGCATTTTCCGGTCTTTACGGAACGAGTCTGCGCAGCTGACCACCCGTTTTGTTGAGACGTTCACCGGTATTCGCGCGGTCAAGGGGTTCGGCGCGGAAGCGGCGGCGCGTGCAGAGTACGCCGCTGTGGCTGAACGGTACCGGGTGAGCGTGATGGACTCTATTAAGATGTTCGGCATCTACTCCCCCACTCTCATGCTTTTCGGGAACGTGTTCGTGGCGGCGGCTCTAGTGATTGGCGGGTATGCGGTGCTGGGCGGCACTATGCAGGTGGGCACCCTGCTGGCGCTCATTATTTATGCGAACCGGGTGTTTGAGCCAATTATGACGCTCTCCGAGTTCTATAACCTGTTCCAGTCGGCGTTCTCGGCACTAGAGAAGATTTCCGGGTTCTTAGCCGAGAAGCCGCAGATTCAAGACCCGCAGCATCCGGTAAGCCTGCCGCAGTCCCCCACCACGCCGGTGGGTGTCGAGAGTTCGGCAGAGACAGCCCCGCTGGGTGAGATCGTTCTTGAGGATGCCGCATTCGGTTACACTGCGGGTCAGCACGCGCTCATGCCTACGTCGCTGAGGATTGCACCGGGGCAGACGGTGGCACTCGTGGGTGAAACCGGTGCCGGGAAGTCTACGATTGCCAAATTAATTGCCCGTTTCTATGACGTTGATACCGGCAGGGTGCTTCTCGACGGCGTAGATGTGCGTTCCCTGACCGACCGGGAGCTGCGCCGAAACGTTGTTATGCTCACCCAGGAAGTTTTTCTGTTCTCAACCTCGATTGCCGAGAACATTCGTTTGGGGAACCCGCAGGCGACCGACGACCAGGTACGCCGGGCGGCGCAGGCTGTCGGCGCGGATGAGTTTATTCAGACCCTCCCGCAGGGGTACGGCACGATGCTCGGGCGCGGCGGTGTGAACCTTTCAACCGGGCAGCGTCAGCTTGTGTCTTTTGCCCGCGTTTTCCTGGCGAACCCGCGGGTACTGATTTTGGATGAGGCTACTGCATCCTTGGATATTCCCAGCGAGCGGGCGGTGCAGCGGGCGCTCAATGCCCTGTTGGCGGGGCGTACCGCTGTGGTGATTGCGCATCGTCTTTCGACCGTGCTGAGTGCGGACCGGGTGCTGGTTGTTTCTGCGGGGTCTATTGTTGAGGATGGTTCACCGCAGGAGCTGATTGCCGCCGGTGGCGAGTTTGCCGCAATGTACACCTCGTGGGAGGATGCGCGGCAGGATTCAGACTCCCCCGGCGCCTAACTCTTATGCGCACGTTTACCTATTGTGATACGTGCATGAGAGCCCTAAACGTTATAGTTCTTAGCTGTAACCGCCTGAGTAGACACGGCAAAGTTTTTTGTGGATGATAAAGGTGTCTTGCCGCTTCGTGGAGCGTGCAGATACTCATTCACTTAAACCCTTATAACCTCATGGAGGAAAATATGTCACGCAATGATGCGAGGAAGTTTCTGGCTCAGGGCACCGCTTCTGCACTCACTCTTGCTCTTGGCCTGACCTTTGCCGCTCAGCCCGCTTTTGCGGAAACTGCGAAGGCGACGGATCCTGCGCCGAGCGCATCCGCAGCCCCCAGCGCACCGGCGGCTGAGACGAACCCCGGGCTCTCGGTAGATCCGACTCCTGCGGCGCCTGTGCCCGCACCGGCCCCGAGTGACGGCCCGTCTCCGGAGGCTCCCGCACCCGCACCGAGCGAAAAGCCAGCGGCGGTGGTCTTCAAGGATGTGCCCCAGACCCACATGTTCTATCAGGAGATCACGTGGCTGGGAGAGACCGGTATTTCGACGGGCTGGCCCGATGGCACCTTCCGCCCGTCCCAGAATATTGAGCGCGCCGCAATTGCCGCATACTTCTACCGTATGGCTGGATCACCCGATGTTGTTCTGCCCAAGCAGTCGCCGTTCACCGACGTTGCTCCGAGCGATCCCTTCTACAAGGAGATCGTGTGGATGCACCAGCAGCACATCACGACCGGCTGGTCGGATGGCACGTTCCGCCCGCATGATCCTGTTACCCGTGAGGCCCTGGCGGCGTTCTTCTACCGCGCCGCTAATATGAACGACGATGCGGCACCGACTCAGGATCCCTTTACGGATGTGACCTCGGCGAACCCGTTCTACCGCGAAATCTCGTGGTTAAGGCCCAGAAGATCACAACCGGCTGGCCCGACGGCACCTTCCGCCCGCATGAACCCGTTACTCGTGAAGCGACTGCCGCATTTGTGTTCCGAATCGCCAAGATCTAGGCGAGTAATCTTGTATAGCCGCTGCGGGAAATGTTGAGCGTTTCTCTCAGGCGTCGCGTGTGCTTCCGCGTTTTTAGTGCATCAAGCAGAAGGCGGAAGCCACGCACAAGACACCGCGCCTATTCCCCTGGAAATGCAGGGTTTACAGGTTTTTGAGAGGGCTTATTCGTGTTGCTTTCCCTGGGCTCTTCGGCTATTATTGATGAGTTGCCTGCGGGTTGTCCGACAGGTTAACACCGGGATGTGGCGCAGCTTGGTAGCGCGCGTCGTTCGGGACGACGAGGTCGCAGGTTCAAATCCTGTCATCCCGACCAACCCTAAACCCCCTGAGAGTAATCTTCAGGGGGTTTTACATATACATGAAAAAGAAAGTATTAGGACATATCTAATATATTTTTCACAATAAATGCGACACTATAGACAGGTTTATAATCGACATTCTTATACCCCATAAAAACTTTCTATTTAAAGTTTCTGCACTTTCCAACTTCATAGTTACGTAAACGTGTTTTATATATTATTCTTATTCTGTAGTATAAATTCCGACAACCCTAGGTAGTCACCCCAAATAGCTGATGTATAACAGCTATTTCGCGCCAAGACAAAGGGGTACAAGTGCAAATTCTCCGTATTAACAAGATCAAGAACTACAGAATTTACCAAAACTGGCGTCAGCCAAGTAATACAGATTTTGCTCGTTTTTAACGTCATCTATGGCGGCAACGGCAGCGGCAAATCAACACTCGCGTCTCTCCTGGCCGAACTCGCAGATAGACACTGGAGTAGTGGCACGACGCTGACAGTCAAGGACGACAGCCAGCATACCCGAAAACATTAAAGGAGCCAGACGAAGCGCTCGCAACATATTTATATATATTCAACTCTGATTACGTCAAAAAGAATCTTAAGTTCGATAGCGGTGAAACAAAGTCACTGCTCTACCTTGGCAAGGAAAGCATTGATATCCAAAAGCAGCGTGAGGCTCTAGAGGATGCCATAAAGGACTCTGAGGCAGAGATTCCGCGTTTGGAACAAACACTCAAGAAAAAAAACAAAAAAAGAACTTAACAAAATTGCGACAGATGGCGCACGTAAAGTCTCTGACAAGCTCCAAGGACTTAATGGCCAGCAATACGGAGGAAGACGCTTCCAGCGTCCTCAGTTTGAATTAGCTTTACAATTACAAAAGCGTGACATGTCAAGTTTCGATGTCGATCAGCAAATCAGGAAGATTGCATCTCCATCCAAAGACAAAATCATAACGCTAAATGACTTGAGCATTCCATTAGTCGACGCGACCGAGCAAGTAAACGAAGTCCTGAAACAGACAGTCATATCAGAAGCCATTGAGGTGCTTAAAAGCAACCACGAAGCCGCTGAGTGGGTTCAAGAGGGCATGCAGTTGCATCACGTAGGAGACCGGTGCCTCTTTTGCGAAGGTGTCTATACAGAAGAACGTGTCGACCGGTTGAATCGGCATTTTGATGAATCACTGAGACAAGTGCAACAGAAAATCGAAACACTCGATGCTCAACTTATTGGATATGAGCAGCAGTGCAAACAGTTTGTAAACAGCTTAGAGGCACCGAAGCCTCTTGACGAAGTTTGTACGAAACATTGGCTAGACCGCACTGAAGTCATACGTGGCCTCACCGCAGCAGTGAAGAAACGCTTGGCATTCCTTCGTCAACAGCTTGCCCGTAAGCGGGAAGAACTATTCCAGCCATTGACGCTCGAAGAATCGAGCACGGACAGTTCACTGTCTGGCAATGTGGATGTTGAAGCTCTCAACACAATCATCAGCAAGCACAACGACGATATCGACAACTACGACCAAATTAAGACTCAGGTTTGCAGCGACGTTGTTCAGTACTACGTAGAGCAAGTGCGAGAAGCCTATGCCGCAAGTAAAGAAGCCGAGCAAGAGGCGGAGAACGAACTCAAATCTACCCAAAAACAACTCGAGAATGACAAAGCAGAGCTGAAGCGGCTAAAAAACAGCCAGCAAGATCGCGCTCACTTTGCTCAGCTCCTCACAACCGACTTACACCGCTACTTCGGTCGGGATGAGCTCACGTTTGAACTGTCTGACGATAACGGATACATGATTCAGCGCAATGGGGAGAAAGCAGATCATCTCAGCGAAGGTGAGCAGCGGTCTATAGCGCTACTTTACTTTCTACGAGATATTGAATCGAACGGCGCCAATCTGCGAGAGCGTATCGTCGTCTTTGATGATCCGGTGTCTAGTGTTGACGACGGTGCGGCGACGGGGGCGTTTGCGTACATTTGGGATAAGTGCGTAGGCTTGGACGACGAAGGCATCGCTCAGCTATTCATATTAACTCACAATTTTGATTTCTTTCGACGCTGGATTAATGGGCTGGATAGCATATTCAAAGGTAAGAAAAAGCAGAGCGAGTACTCCATTCGTGAACTACGAGCAAGCAGTTCACGAAATGCCGAAGGCGGACAAACTAGAGCGCCTTATTTCGTTCTCTGGGACGACCCAACACGTTATGCACAACTGAGGTCTGAGTACCATTATTTATTTTGGCGCGCAGCGAAAGAACTCGCACATTCGAAAGATCCGAACGCAGGAGTTATTGATTCATATGACACGGCGATGCTTCCAAATGTATGTCGAAAACTACTTGAAGGGTTCTTAAGTTTTCGCTACCCACAGCATATTGGTAACTTTCGGAACCAGATGAGCGCTGCTATTGACCAGCTTGAAGACAGTGCAAGCAGGAACCACATGCTTCGCCTAATGCACGAGTACTCGCATAATGAACAATGTGACATGGCTAAGCCAATTCAGATACTCGAAACACCAATGGTTGTGGAACATATTTTCGCAACCATTCGAAAGCTCGACGAAGACCACTACATAGCGATGTGCGATGCCCTTGAAGTGTCACCACTCTCTTCAGTGGTGAACAACGCCGCATGTAAATGATCACACAGCGCACAACTCCTGGCGTTCATGGCTTGGTCTGATCCGATAAATGTAGGGCAGCTGGCCTTCGTTAGATTATATTGATCTATTTATCCTTCTACGATCAGCACTCCTATACCCAGTTCATCCCGACCAACCCTAAACCCCCTGAAAGTAATCTTCAGGGGGTTTGCTGTATGTGCCTTCTGCCCGGGTCCCCCACTAGGCCGAGTCGAAAGTCTAAATATCCAGTGTACGCAGCAACTCGCGCGGCGGAATCACGCCGTCCTCAATGTAGGCGCGGAAGATAGGCGCCGCCTGCTCACCCGTGAAAACCTCTTCGGGGTGCACTTGAACGGGCATACGGTTACCAACCCATGTGATGGTTGTCCACGCATCGGGGTCGGTCACGGGTTTGCGGGCCACCGTGTACTGTTCGTACGAACCATCTTCGGCAGTCACCCTAATTTCCACCGTCATCGCATGCGTAGAACCGGCACACTGTATATAGTTGCCGTGCGCCACCGAATCATGGGGAACGTCATCAACATGGTTCACGCCTTCAGGCAGAGCCCACACCACGAGGGCGAAGCGTTTGTCACCCTCCAAAAAGTCGGGATCAGTGAGGCGCTGCTCGGTATCGTCGGCGAAAGACTGCGGAGTCTGGGGAACATCAAATCCGTTATATTCAGTCTTCCCCACCACCCTGTACGCAAAGTACGTCACGGACTTATTCCTCTCTCACGTGTTCTTGAGTAAGCACCAGAGTATCGAAGAGAAACCGTGCGTGCTAGCATATTCGTCACTTCGCCGGGCTAACCCCGCCCGCTCATGAGGGCGAGCGCCATTTCGAGGGGGCCGCGCTGCTGAATTTTCTCCCACAGGGTGCACAGCATCATCGCCAGCACCCACCATACAAGCAGGAACCCGAACCAAAGCGCATATCCATAGACGCTCCCCTGCTGCGGGGCGCGATAACCTTCACCAGCGACCATCGTCACAAGCCGCCCGCCACCGTAGAATGCCAGCCCCAGCATCACAATGGATGCGCTCAGCGACATTCGACCCAGCCGAGCGAACGGTTCCAGCACACCTTTTCCGGCGCTGAGCCGCGCAAATTCGCCCCAGGTGCAGACGGTTCCCACCACTCCCACGACGGTGAGTACGATCGGCCACGTGAGCGGTCCCAGTTGGGCATGCGGATACACCCACAGGTAGATGCTCACGGCAAGAGAACCCAGCGCCACCGGTATGCCCAAGCGTGCACCGAGTTTTTCGTATCCTCGCCACAGCACCATGCCCAAGCCCATAAGCCAAATGAGTTTGAACCCATCCTGAAACATGGTTCCCGCGCTCTCGTTCACGACTGCTGGGATTGTGCGATGCAGCCAGTCGTCGGCAGTCCACCCGCCCACGCTCAGCCGCTCATAAGTGAACGGCACGGCGGGGCTGGCGAGCACGGTCACGGCAAGCTGCACCCAAAACGGCATGTACACCAGCCCGATGCTCAGCAGAGTCAGCACAGCTAGGGGCAGAAGCATATCGAAACGGATGGGGAAGTCTTTCCACCCGGAAAAAGCTTGATCCGCAAAGGCGCTGTGTGGAAGTTGGGCGAGAATCCAGCCGAGCACGCAGAACGCCAGAAAACGCACGATACTGCTCGCAAAAAACTGCGGAAAAGCCACCTTGCGGGAGTATAAATATGCAGCCGCGCCCAGAATCACGGCAAACAGGTTCAATGCCTGCGGAAGCACCTGTGAAAGCCAGCTCAGATGCTTGCCGGGCACCAGGTTAAGGCTTACGCTCACGGGAATGAGCATGAGCAGAAGCGCAAAAGCGCGAGCGCTGTCTAACCCGGTGTCTCGCCGGGTGTTGGTTTCCGGTAGCATGAGTCTCCTGCTTGCTCGTGCCTGTGGTGGTGCTTCTACGGTACCGTGTTCTGCGGGCGGTTTCTAGCGGGGCCTGATGCTGTGACGGTTCGTGTTGAGGATATGCCGCATCATGTGATGTCAATGTGTTTTGCCCTGGCTTAGGGCGCAGATGTGCGGGGTGGGGTGCAAGATACCGGATTGTTGTGTGCGGGTTATCCGCTGGCTTCGGAACGTCATGTGATACCTTAGGCAGCTGGAGCAGATTTCCTCGCCCGCTGTACTTGCACCCGACCTCTTTGAATCCCCCTCCTATGTGAATAACCCGAAGTATCTAAGGTATGCTTTCTTCACTATGAACATTCTGGATGTTTCTCAGCTTGCCCAGCCCCTCGCCGCCGCGCACACGCATATTCTTGCTGCGGGTTCGCACGAGGCGTCCGGGGTTGAGGGTACCGCGCAGTATGTCTCGATTTTCTGGGTGACCTTAGCGGCGCTGCTTTCGCCCATCATGTCGCGGCTAACGGGCAAGCGCATCCCTGATGTGGTGTTCTTGCTGATCTGCGGTGTGCTCATTGGCCCGAACGTGCTGGGGCTGGCATCCGGCAGCGACGGCGGCATTCCGCTGCTGAAAGAGCTGGGCTTAGGCATGCTCTTTCTGATTGCCGGGTTTGAGATTAACGTCGATTCGCTGCGTAACCGCCAGGGTAAAAGCGCGATCGTAACCTGGTTTATCTGTTTTGCGCTGGGCGTGCTGGGGGCGGCGCTCATCACCGGTTTCACCAGGGGTTTTAACACCTATATTGCGGTGGGTATTGCGCTGAGTTCCACAGCTCTGGGCACGCTGCTGCCCATGCTCAAATCCCATGGTGCGGCGGGTACTCGGGTGGGTAATGCGGTGCTGGTGCACGGTGCCGTTGGCGAGCTTTTCCCGATTTTTGCGATGTCGCTGCTGCTCTCCTCGTACTCTCCGGGCTTGGCGATTCTGATTCTGCTGGGGTTCATGGCGATTGCTGTAGTAACAGCGATTATTCCGCATCGTCTTCTGCAGAAAGTACCCGGCCTGCGCCAGATTATGGCGGTAGAAACTAACACAACCAGTCAGCTCGTGCTGCGTCTTGCTATGTTTCTGCTGGCTACCCTCATTATGTTTACGGCACTTTTCGGGCTGGATGCTGTGCTCGGCGCCTTCGCTGCGGGTATTATTATGCGCTCGCTCACCCCGGTGGGCGCACTTCATATGATCACGGCACGGTTAGAGACGGTCGGGTTTACGTTCATGATTCCGCTGTTTTTCGTGGTCAGCGGCATGGGGATTAACCCTTCTGTGGTGGCTTCTTCGCCTCTGCTGCTGGCGATGGTAGTCATTGGTATTCTGCTGGTGCGTGGGGTGCCAGTGTTTATTGCGGAGCGGTTCACGAACACGGGTTCGGGTCTGCAGTCGATGAGCGAGAAGGTTGAGTTGGCGCTTTATTCTGCGGCAGGTCTGCCTATTATTGTGGCGGTAACGAGTATCTCCACGAGTTCGGGGCTGCTTGAGAGCTCTACCGCATCGCTTTTGGTGGCTGGTGGTGCCCTCACGGTTCTGCTGTTCCCGCTGTGGGCTGCGGCCATTAAAGCGGGCTTTTTAGGTCGCAGACAGCTGAGACTGAGTCCGGTGTTTCTAAGCGTGCCCAGATTGATGCGTTGAAGGCGCACCGCAACGCGACGGTGAAGCTCACGACCGGTATGATTCCGGTTGTGAAACCGACGAAAGAAACGCACAGTCCTCTGCGGGGCGACGGCTCTTCGGGGCCTTCCAAGACCCAGAAACCGCCTAAGAAATAGCTTTTAGCCGACGCTGCCGTTTGGCTCTTCTGGCTGACCTAACCCCCTAGAAAAGCGTATTTAGGTGAGGGTTTTGAGGATAGCCCGCGCGTGTTTTGCCGCCTGCGAGGATCCTTTAAAACCGCCTAACCACGCGGTCATCTCGGGGCTTAGCTGCGGGGAATCATCCGCGCTACGCTTCGCGCCGTGAACACGCACGTATTCCTGTGCATACACTCCCAGGAGTTTCCCCATCCCGTGCTGGGTGCGCTCACAATGCGGCAGCAGACCGTCTAAGAAACGCAGGGTGACGCGCGGATCTATGGCCGCCATATCCTCAAAGGTATGCGCCCACCGGGTGAACATCAGCGCCGGAGCAGCCTGTGAGAACCCTGTAGTGGCGTCTTCGTAGAGAGCCGACCGCCCAGGGTTTCTACCAGCAGCTCGGCGGCTCCCGCACGGTCTATATGATGCTTTGAAGTAGCCAGCACAGCGAGCGCCTGCGCGGTGACGGAGTTCCACTGTCCCAGATGGTTCCTGAGGGTCTGGACCATATCATGCATGTAGTAGTGCCCGTCTTCTTCGTCGAGAAAGACCCATTGTTCCAGCAGCCCTACCGCCACGGGCACTGTGGAAGAAGGGCAGAGGTGCGCCAGCTCTTCGCAGCTCATTGCTGCATAGTGCAGGGTGAGCAGATGTTTTTCATCCGGCGTATGGTGTGGTTCTGCGGCAGGCAGGTGCACGGTGGGGCTCCACCATACGTTTTCGGGCTTGCCGTTGGGGCGTTTCGCCTCGCTTTCACGATAATCCCAACTCACTCGGATGCCCTCAAGAATATTGGGGACTTTCCCCGCACCTTTCCCGGAACGCACGTAATCAGGATGTGGGGCATCGTGGTTCGTGTCCTCGGCGGTTTGCTCGGCCTCAACCAGGGCTTTCAAGGCTGTATGATGCGCGGTTCCCTCTTCTGTACGTTTCAGGAGTTCGGCGTCCTCTAATTCCTGCCGTGCAACCGGGCTGAGGTTCTGCACATGCTGATACAGCGTTTCAGCCGCTTTGGCTTGATGCAGTAATTTTGCGGTTGCCACCTGCACCTGTGGATGCGCGTGGTTCATCCCCGCAGCAGATGCTTCGGCAACCGGCGCATTGCCGACTGTACCGCGCAGAGACGCCAAGAGTTTGAGGATCGCCAGCGCATTCGCCTTGCTCGTCAGTAGCGCGGGGGCGCATCCGCGAACGAATCGGTCACCGTCAAGAAGCCCCGCCCGATGCACCGCCGAAAGCTGTTTGACTGCTAGGGTGACGGTCGTGCCCACCGGCGACCCCAGCAGGTTCACGAGCGTATCCTGCCGTTGAGCGGATTCTGCGGCGGTGGGTTTGAGCGCGGCATACATGCGGGAGAACCACCCGGCGCGGTAGGCCGCGAAGTCCCGCGCTAACGATGCCAGGCACGCATCCAGCAGATGTTCCCGGGGAATCAGCCCCTCGGCGGAAGCGTCAAGCAGTTCTCTCTGCCAGGTGTTTCTGAACGTATTTATCTACCGTCGTGAACGACCTTTCGGGGGTTCCCTCGATGGTGAACAGGTGCCACAGCAGCTCGTCACGAAATTGCTGGTCGTGGCGCAGCAGGCTCTGCCGAAGCGAAACATTCAGGTTCATAAGAGCCAGAAAATAGTCGTCGTCATGGTTCAGCTGCAGCCCATCGTAGAGCTCGGCTAACCGAAAGAACCCCTGATCGCACCAGTGAGGTGCGGGACTGGCCATTCGTTCGATTTCCTCGCGGAATCCGCCCGCGCGCAGGCTGCCATAATTCTCGGCTTTGTACAGGGCATATACCTGTTCGGGGCCTTTGTCCGCGAGAAAGCTGGGGTAAGTCCTGGATGAATTTCTTATAGGAGGTGCGAAGATCCATATCATTGCTCATCTGCTGCTCCTGTAGACTTGACGCAAGGCATTGCTCGTTCGGCGTTTATGGTTCATTGTAGGGATTTTCCCGCGCGGATGCGGCACATTCGGAAAATTACAAGGTTCAGACGGCTACCAACTTGAGGTCTTAACGGCACGGAGTCTCGAACGACTTCGCAGCCTTCTCGCTGCTATCCCTCCCGAGGTATTCTTCTACTCACGCTCTAGGTACGGGCGGGGAGATACGCCCGACCAAGCCTCATCTGCTGCGTTCGCGTACATCGTACATACTCCGGTTCTTAGAGCACCAACGAGTTGAGGTGTCTGAAACCATAAAATAAGAACATGTAATTTTGGTTTAATCGCTCTAAACCCACAAAAAGGGTATCCTAAGTTTTCATACATATAACCTCTTAAATTCCATAATTTACCCGTCACGTAATCGTTATCCGGCAGCATTACTTAAGGTCATTAACACCCTCAAAAGTCCGTAATATTCGGTATTTTTACGACAAATTTTCGGCGTGTTACGACTCTTATCTTTTGCGAGTGACACTGTGTCAGCTAAGATGAAATAGATACGGCAGGGCTGCTTATAAATCCCACAGAATCCAATATCTCATGTGGGGTTGCAGGTTAGTCGATACATGACTCTTCCGGGTAGTCCCGCGTTGACAGACGAGCTCTACAGGGACGGAGAACGATATGGACTCAACCTCTGATTAGCTCATCAGAGCATCTCAACTTTACGGCCTCACACACTAATTCCATACGCACACACAGTCATTCTAAGGAAGACAAATGCACCAAACACTCATGATGAGTGCCGGTGGTGTAGCACTAGACTTTCCTGCCTGGCTGCGCATCACCCACTTCATTAACTTTCTGATGATTGGACTTCTCATCCGATCCGGTTGGGAAGTTATTGCCTCACATCCGCGTTTACTGGAACAACCACTGCACCCCCGGGTCTGAGTGGCTCAAGTTCACGAAGGATAAGGTTTCAACCGTCCCTGGCGAATACACCGCCCGCGACGATCAACGAAGCCTCTCCCCTCTGATCTCGCTCCCCGGTAAGGCTCAGATTGGCTTGGGACGTGCTTGGCACGCTCTCACTACCGTCATCTGGATTGCTAATGGTCTGGTTTATGTGAGCCTACTCTTTATTACGGGTCAGTGGCGCCGTATTGTTCCTACCTCCTGGGATATTTTCCCCGAGGCATGGCAGTCCATCCAGATTTACGCGGGTTTCCAAATCCCCCTCTATTGAGCATTTCCAGCCCTACGATGCGCTTCAGAAGCTCATGTATTTCACCGTGGTTTTCATCGTGGCACCGCTGATGATTGCCACCGGTCCTATCATGAGCCCCGCGTTCTGCGGTCGCTTCCCACGCTACGTGCGGTTGTTCCGTAACCGCCAGACCGCCCGCTCAATTCACTTCTTGGGCATGGCGTTCTACTGCGTCTTCACGATTATGCACGTGGCGCTGGTACTCATCGTTCACCCGCAGTACAACATTGCGCACATGATGCTCAACAAGAACTACAACGAGATTGATGCGGCACAGTTCGCCCAAGCAGTGACCATGTTGATCGTTGGCGTCGTCGTAGTTCTCGCGGTCTGGATCGGTGCTTCTTACTGGTCGCATCGAGACCTGCGCTTCGCCCAGACCTTCGTTTGGGGCCTGACCCAGCCGGTTCGCAACCTGTTCCTGGATCGCATTTCCTCACGCCAGGTCAAGAAGCAGACCTTCACGGATGCCGATATTTCACCGTTCCACTGGGTTAACACACGCCCGCCTACAGAGCGTGAAAGCACCGAATGGAACCGACTGCGTGAACAGGACTTCGTAGATTATCGCCTGGAGCTGGGCGGTTTGGTGAAAGAGCCGAAGTCGCTAAGCATCGACGATTTGAAGTCCTTGGGCAAGGAAGTCAATATTACGATGCACACCTGCATGCAGGGGTGGACGGGCATCGCCAAATGGGAAGGCGTTCGCCTGCGTGATGTACTCGCCCTTGTCGAAAAGGACGATAACGCACGGTACGTTATGGTGACTTCCTTCGGGCACGTGGGTCACACTTACGATGGTCGACCCACCGAACCCTACTACGAATGCTTGGATATCTCCATGGCAATGGAGGACGAAACCATTCTGGCTTGGGGTATGAACGATAAGCCCCTCCCAGATGTTTACGGTGGTCCCCTACGCTTGCGTGCAGATTCCATGCACGGCTACAAGATGGTCAAGTGGGTTCAGAAAATTGAATGGATCAGCGATTACCGCGATGTTGGCGACGGTCAAGGCGGTAGCCGCGAAGATTCCGGTCTGCAGCACTTCGACGCTCGCGCGTAAAGTTCTGTAGCTTGTTCCTAGAAGCCCCTGCTGGGCGCCGGGTACTCTCCCGGATGCGCGGCGGGGGCTTCGCTGTGCTCGTGCTGCGGGCGGGGTGACTGACTTTGCTTCTGCACGCCTGCCGTATCCACCTCCATGCTGTTCTCATGCTGCCCGGGTGGTGCGGTGGCATTGCATACGGGGTATGCAATGCAGCAGGCTTCTTCGACTACCTCTGCTTCCCTTACCCTGCTCGCAATATAGCTACCTACCACGTAAACCTAATACTCCCCCATGCGGTAGAGTAAATACACTAGCCATAATGCGTAGAAAGCGAGACCCGATGAGTTCTGTACACCTGCCCACACGCAGAACCATTCTCACCCTCGGACTCACCGCCGCAACCATGACACTCAGCGGATGCACACCATCAACACGCACTAAAGAAAAACCAAACCCTTCATACCCCTCACCAACACAATCATTTGTCCGCGAGCCCGAGTATGGGTACGGCTACGATGGAATTATTCGGCTTGATAATTATGAAAAATCTGGAAAATACACCCCAGCGACTCACGACCATAAAGCACTAAACGTCCCCAAACCCCTAAAACCCGAATACATTAATGAGTACAGCCATGATGGTATCTGTGCTTTCCTAGCATATTGGATAGAATCAACCAACTACGCCTATCTCACCGGAGACCTTAACCCCTAAGCCAGATAACAGATCCGTATAAAATTATCCATCCTGAAATCCTCAAAATGTATGAGGACAACACAGGATGGGTTATCGGACCACAACATATTTATACTCTTGAACTGGTTACACCAGCTTCAGGAAACGATTTCAAAGATTCCACAATCTATGAATGGCAAAGTGTGCTACGAGTTTCACCAGAAGCTACGGTCTACGTAACCGCCAATAAACCAGAGAAATTATTTACAGATTTTATTGGTGCCCGCGAAAAAGCTGATATAAGTAGCGATGTACGTTACACAGACGGAGAATGGCATCTTGTGAATGACGACGGTTCTAATGTCGAGAAGAAACCACTCTAAAACCTCTCACGAGACCTGATAAACAACATCATAAGCAGTCTCAGACCTCCACTTACCCTCCACATACGCAATCTGCAACTGCACCTCACCCGGCTGTAACCCTAGAACCTCAGCCAAAGGACGAGTATCCTTCGTGTCCGCATAAAACACCGAAGCACTGGCGTCTACACTTAACCGAGCACGCCACAGATAACTCTTCGACCCCTCAGGAGTTTCAACAGGTTTAGGATCCAACAACTCTAACTTTAGCGGCGACTCCATAGGCGATAAATGCTGACTGATCACCCACCCAGTCCCGTCCTCATACAACTTCACAATATCAGGACGAGCCGTCTTCAACTCAGGATCAATAACCTTCAAAGGCTCTGCCTCTCCCGTGAGCAACAAATAATTCAGAGCAGAAACCCAAAAACCTAAAGCACTCCAGACATTAGAAACGATATATTCGTTACTTGACTGATACGGGCGAGGAATTGGAACACCCCACGCACGATGCTCCCGAGTCCCAGGAATAAACTTACCAACCGCCTGAAACTCCCAATACTTGTAACGCCTGACTGGTCTTCCTCATCCCAAAATGGCTCCTCCGTAGGCGAAGGAGAAGACGAAAAACCCTCAGTTCTAGAAGGAGCTGGCCTAGAAACAACACATGAACTCAACACCGAGCCAGCAACAAAACCCCAACCACCAACAAAAACCGACCGACGAGAAAAGTACTTTATACTACGAACCAACATACCTGTCGTACCCCTTAGAAAGTTCGTTCATTCCCCTACTCCAAGAATCTTCGTCTGCCGTATTTGTCCCAGTATATAGCTTTGTTTCAGGTTGCTTATTAGAACCGTCATCGGGAATTTAGTTAGGGGCATTTTAGCGCTTGATTTCGCACTGCACATTGCTGGACTTCTCATGCCATACCCTAGACTCTTGGCGCGGCAGTTTCCTCACCTGCTCGCGGAGAGTATGCCGCGCACAATGAAAGGGGATAGGAACCACGTTAGGTTCCTACCCCCTTCTATTCAATGCGTTAGCGGGGCTCTAGGCTCAACCGCCTAGGCACACGCCTGCCGCACCTACTATTTGCCTTCGAGAATCACCACATCCAGGATGCGCGGTCCGTGCACACCCTCCACGCGAATCAGCTCAATATCACTGGTCGCAGACGGTCCGGAGATCATGGTCACCGGGCGCTCGTAGGTGATGCGTTCAATCGCCTCCGGCACCAGCTCCACAACCGTGGATTCCGGCACCACACATACGTGGTGGTCGGGTACCAGGGAAATCGCGCGGCGGCCTTCCTGCGGGGTGGAGTTCAAGAAAATGGTGCCTGTCTCAGCGCACGATACGGTCGAGGAAGTGACCACCGCATCCACGGCGTCAAGTTCATGCACCGAAAGCGCGCCGGGTTCGAGAGTGCTCCCCGAATCGGTGACATGCACACGGGTTGCGGTATCCTCAGGCAGCCATTCGGGGTTCAGCCCGGTGGGAACCACATAGCGCGATTTCTCTCCCAGACGCTCGGCAATAACCTCGGCGATATTCGATTCGGTCGCGTTGAAGACGTTCGCCTTATAGTCGATCAGGCGATCCACCAGCATCTCAATAGTCTGCTCGCGGTTCAGCTCGCTCACGCGGCGGTAGTTACGCACGGGGGTTGGTGCCTCGGGGGCATCCGACAGGGACTCACGAATACGCGTGAGAATATCTTCCTTCGCAGAGGACATTATGCGTTCTCCTTACCTTCACGAGCCGCCTGAGCTTCGGCCGCAGCCTGTGCGTTCGCTGCAGCTTCTGCAGCCTTACCCTTATTCGCTTCAATGAGAGCGGCAATATCCACGCGCTCGGCGCTGTCGCGAGCGGGTGCGCCAGATTTTTCCTTCTTCCACCAGTTGCGGAACGATTCTTTGGGAGGCTCAGGAATATCGCGGTAGTCCGTCCAACCGCCGACAATTCCGGGCACCTTCGTAATCTTATGTTTCTTGCCGCTAATCAGACGGGACATCGGCAGACCACGCTCGGCGGCTGCCATCATCTTGCCCGAGGAGAACAGCTTCTTAGCGCCGTACATCATGGCGTCCATCTGGGTGGGCGCGTGTTTCTTCGCGTGCTTCGCCTCAACATCCTTACCGCGCAGATGCACCAGCACCTCGGGGAAGTTGATCTTCACGGGGCACACTTCGTAGCAGGCACCGCATAGCGAAGATGCGTATGGCAGCGAGTTATTGTGCGCCGCTTCAATACCGGAAAGCTGGGGCGAAAGAATTGCACCAATCGGGCCTGGGTAGGTGGAACCGTAGGCGTGACCACCGGCACGCTCGTACACGGGGCACACGTTCATGCAGGCAGAACAGCGGATGCAGCGCAGCGCCTGGCGACCCAGTTCATCGGCCAGCACAGCGGTACGACCATTATCGATAAGGATCACGTGCAGGTTCTGCGGGCCGTCACCGGGGGTTACGCCCGTCCACATGGAGGTGTAAGGGTTCATGCGCTCACCGGTGGAGGAGCGCGGCAAAAGCTGCAGGAACGCCTCGTAGTCCTGGAAGGTGGGCAACAGCTTCTCAATACCCATGAACGAAATGAGGGTATCGGGCAGGGTCAGACACATACGACCGTTGCCTTCGGATTCTACGATGGTCATAGTGCCGGTCTCAGCGATACCGAAGTTCACACCCGAAACGGCGACCTTAGTCGAGAGGAACTTCTCGCGCAGACGGTTACGCGAAGCCTCCGCAAGCTCGGCGGGTTCATCGGTAATATCCGGGTTAATGCCTTCAATCTTCTTAAGGAAGATATCGCGGATTTCGCGGCGGTTACGGTGAATTGCCGGAACCAGAATATGCGAGGGGCGGTCTTCGCCGAGCTGCACAATTTCTTCCGCAAGGTCGGTCTCAATGGCGTTAATGCCGTTCTCTTCCAGGAACTCGTTCAGACCGGTTTCGGCGGTTGCCATGGACTTGATCTTGATGATCTCGTCTACACCCTGTTCGCGAATCAGATCGAGGGCGATCTGGTTTGCCTCGTGAGCATCGCGCGCCCAGTGTACGTGGCCGCCGCGCGCGGTAAAGTTGCGCTCGAACTGTTCCAGCATTTGGGGCAGGTTGAAGAGTACATAGTTCTTCACCATTTCGCCGGTATTGCGCAGTTCCTGCCAGTCGGGCAGCTCGCTGGTAACGCGGGCACGTTTATTGCGAATAGCGTGGGTCACGAAACGCAGGTTATTGCGCAGCTGGTCATTCTTCAGCTCACGCTTGGCGTATTCGGGGAACGGTTCGTTCTCAAAGATATTGCCTTCGCCGTAGTGCACGACCTTCGGCATGCCCAGGGGGATTGCGGTGGAAGTCATCATCAACCTACTTTCTATGCGAAGGCGAGTTCTACGTTGCCATCAATCTTCAGCGGATTTTCCTTGGTGGAGGCGAGGATTTCGGCAAAATGGACGGTCTTAACAGAGGATCCGCGGCGTGAGAGCGCACCGCCGATATTCATCAGGCAGGAGCAGTCGCCGCCGGTGCATACGGATGCGCCGGTCTTCTCAACATTGGTTGCTTTGTCTTCAACCATCGCCCCGGAAACATCGGCATTCTTGAACGAGAAGGTTCCGCCGAAGCCGCAGCACTGGTCGAGGCCCTCAATTTCGGTGTACTTAATGCCTTCAACGGTGCGCACAAGATCTGACTGACGAGAGCCAAGATGCAGCAGGCGCATACCGTGGCATGAGCTATGGTAGGTCACGTGTTCGGGGAAGTAAGAACCAAGCTGCTCGGCGGCGTTGGTGATACCCAGAACGTCAATGAGAAGCTGGGAAAGTTCAAAGGTACGTGCGGCAATCTGCTCTGCCCGCACGGCAAGATCTTCGTCGCCCTGATGACGAGCAATCATGGGCTGCTGGTGCCCCAGGGATGCCACGCAGGAACCTGAGGGTGCCACGGCAACATCCCAGTCCCACGCCTCAAAAGACTCGACGTGGTTTTTGACGACGGGGTAAGCATCATCAAAGTACCCGGAATTGACGTGCATTTGGGAACAGCAGGTCTGTCCGGGAGGATAAACAACCTCATGCCCCAAGCGTTCTAGAATCTCGACGGTCGCGCGCGCTACGCGGGGATACATGCCATCAACAATGCACGTGGAGAAAAGCGCAATACGCATGTTATCCGTCCTTTCTGGTTTCGAGTCTCTACAGAACCGCTGATGTGGGATGCGGTATGCGCTCCGGGACGCAAATTCCTGTGCCGAATTTACGTAACGCGGGTTTTCAACGCGCCATGATCATGACTGACCAGGTTCTCTCAGGAACCCGCCGGTGTTTACGGGGACCGGTCATATCGGTGTAGAAACGTATTCGTAGACTTTCTTCGTTGATCTTCATTAACACCAGGTTCGGAGCATTCCTTTAATTGAAATAACGAACATTTTTCTCACCAAATTGAGTTTTAAGGACTCCCTTAGTTTCAGGTAGTAAAGCATACTTTAGGTCATAGCAACCCCAATGTTTCGAGATACCTTAAACAGACATTCCGGCGGGTGCATATGCAGCAACCGCGAACTGATGCGGAACTATCCGATTTCTCTGCATAATTTCCCGCAAACATGCATATCTTACCTATGCAATCCCTTGCAATATCGGGCGGTACAACCCGGGAACATCTCGAAAAAATACAGTGCGCAAAATCTCTATGCGCAGAGCTGAAATTTAATGCCAGAAGTTGGAACGACCCATTTTTGATGCCCAGAACGCAAATATCACCCCTCTCCCCCCGCCATCGTGCGGAAAACCACACCTGCACTCTATAAGTTGTATCTCAAAGCACCCTTCGGGTAGGCTTCACATGAAGCTAATGGTCAGACCACATCCCAAGCGGCGCCATAAGCGCCACGAACTCGTGGAGTTTTGATTGGTCTGACCACATCCACGTCGAACCAAAGGAGTTCCAGTGAATACATTCTTCGCTGAACCCAACGCAGTCGGGGGAAGCCTTGGGCTAAGCGCGCTCGTGGCAACCATACCGCTGCTGACCTTCTTCATCATGCTACTCGTCATCAAGGCACGCGCGCACTGGTCGGCACTGGTAGCACTTGCCGCATCCATCCTGGTGGCAAGCCTCGGCTTTACGATGCCCTTCGACTTAGCAGGACTCAGCGCGGTGCGCGGCGCTATCTACGGTTTGGTCATCTGCTGGGTGATCCTCGGTGCCATCTGGTTCTACCAGGTCACCGTGCTTGCCGGACGCTTTGAAGACCTACGCCGCACCTTCGACCGTCTGGGCGGCGGCGATTTGCGTATCCAGGCGATTCTGATTGCCTTCTGCTTCGGTGGTCTGCTTGAAGCCCTCGCAGGGTTCGGTGCTCCCGTGGCAATTACCGCAACTATGATTCTTGCTCTCGGCGTGAAACCGCTCAAAGCAGCTATTACCGTGCTTCTTGCTAACACCGCGCCTGTGGCCTTCGGCGCCGTCGCCGTCCCGATTGTGACCGCAGGCGATGTTGGCGGCAAAGACCCGCACGTTATTGCAACTATCGTCGGTCACCAGGCACCGTTCCTGGCAATGTTCGTGCCCGTCATTCTGCTCTTCATCCTCGACGGTATGAAGGGTGTTAAAGATGCATGGCTCCCCGCCTTCGTCATCGGCATTTCCTTCGGTATTGCACAGTGGATCACCGCAGCAACCCCTGCATACAACCTCACCGACGTGGTGGCATGTATCGTCTCGATGGGTGCCGCAGTGCTCTTCCTGCGCTTCTGGAAACCGCGCGGCGTAGAAGGCGTGCGTGAGCGTTACGGCCTTCCTTCACAGGTCGAAGAGAAAGAAGCGCTGCCCGCCGTGCGTGTGTGGATGGCTCTTCTGCCCTACCTGATCGTGGTTGTTATCTTCGGTCTCGTGAATCTCAGTGCAGAGTTGAAGGCATGGCTCAAGACCGTGGCTATCAAAATCGATATTCCCGCGCTTAGCTCCCGCTTGGTCACCAAAGACGGCACAAAAGTTAAGGATGCTGTTTACTCCTTCACCTGGCTCTCGAACCCCGGTACCCTGCTGATTATTTCGGGTCTGATCGTGGGTGTTATCTACTTCCTCTTCAACGAGAAGGGTCGCTACGGGTTCAAGTTCCCCGCACTGTTCACCGAATTCGGTTCGGTCGTCTACCGTATGCGTTGGTCAATTCTGACCATTGCGTCGGTGCTGGCACTGGCATACGTCATGAACTTCTCGGGTCAGACCGTTGCCATGGGTACCTTCCTGGCAGGACTCGGCCCCGTATACGCTATCCTGGCGCCCGCACTGGGCTGGATCGGTACCGCAGTGACCGGCTCGGACACCAGCGCCAACGCACTGTTCTCAAAACTGCAGGTCTCTGCCGCCGAGAACCTGCACCAGGCCGGTATTTCTGGGGCAACCCCCGAACTGCTGCTGGCTGCTAACACCACCGGTGGCGTGGTCGGTAAGATGATCTCCCCGCAGTCCTTGGCTATCGCGGCAACCTCCGTGGATATGGAAGGTAAGGAATCCGACATTCTCAAGGCCGTGGTTCCCTGGTCGTTCGCCATGCTCGTGGTGGTCTGTATTCTGGTCTTCCTGCAGACCAACGTGCTCTCGTTCCTGATTCCTAACCGGTACGCTGCACATACAAACGCATAAACACGATGGGGCGGTGTACTTCACGGTACGCCGCCCCGCGCGTTTCTCTTACCATTCCTCACAGGCTCGGGCACTCTCCCACCCCACCTGAGCCGCCTCAAACGCACACACGGCGGGTTATTCTCACCCGCATCTTGAGACTTATTAGGATGGGAACACCTCATGACTCACCTGACAGACTCGACATCCCGCATACAGGAACGCAGCTACAGCATCATTCTTGAAACCTTCGAGCGGCGGCTGCGCCTGGGCGAGCTGCGTGTCGGTGATAAACTGCCTTCCGAACGTGCACTGGCCGAAAAACACGGAATTTCTCGGCCCTCGGTGCGCGAGGCCCTGCGTATTCTCAACGCGCTGGGGCTGATTCGCTCCAGTAGCGGATCGGGGCCGAAATCGGGCGCTATCGTCATCTCGGAGCCCTCCGACACCCTCAGCTGGGCACTGCGCATGCACATCGCAACTCGCAACCTGCCGGTCAAAGATGTGGTCTCTACACGTTTGCTTCTGGAGGGACCGGCTGCACGCGCCGCCGCAAACGCCCCCGACTCCCCCGAACGCGATCTGGCGCTGGAGAACGCCCGCGAACATCTGCGTGAGATGGATCTGCCGCAGGTCTCAAACGAGCGTTTCCATTTCTGCGATACCCGCTTTCACTACGAACTTTCAAAGCTGGGCGGAAACATTGTGCTCGATACCGTGATCGATTCACTGCACATGGCGACTATCAGCTACGTGCAGGAGGCGGTGCCGCTGCTGCGCGATTGGGATTCCGTCAAGCAAACGCTTCAAGACCAGCACCGGAGTATTTACGAGGCGATCTCCACCCGCGACGAGGATGCCGCCTATGAGCGGGTGTGCGAGCACATCAAATGGTTCTATTCGCTCTCAGACCGCGCCCGCGACCAACAGCGAGAACGGCAGGCTCAGGTGATAGATGCGGATGCACTGCCGCATCAGGTGGTGCTGCATGAGGAGCATCTGACGTAGGAAACTCCCGTGAGCAGATAATATTGTGACGAGCAGATAACGGGTTGATATCTGCTCGTCACAATATATCTGCTCGCGCATTTAGTCTATCTAGAACTTCGTGCCGGTCAGCCTCTCGTACGCTTCAACATAGCGGGCGCGGGTTTTTCTCAACCACATCCTCAGGCAGATGAGGCACGTTATCCGAACCGTCCCAGCCCGATTCCGGCGAGTGCAGCCAATCGCGCACAAACTGTTTATCAAAGCTCGGTTGGGATTTTCCGGGTTCGTACTCACTCGCATCCCAGAATCGTGAGGAGTCGGGGGTGAGCAATTCATCGCCAAGGGTGATTTCGCCGCGGTAAGAGTCGGTTCCGAATTCGACTTTGGTGTCAGCCAAAATAATGCCCTGCTCGCGGGCGATTTTTTCGGCGGTGCTGTAGAGTTCGAGTGAGAGTTCTTCTAGGCGGTTACCGATTGCGTGCCCTACTTCGGCGTAGAGTTCTTCGCGGGTTACCGGTTCATCGTGCTGGCCTACTTCGGCTTTGCCGGTCAGGGGGTAAAAATTGGGGTTTCGAGACGTGACCCATCCACAAGCCCCGCCGGGAGTTCGATGCCTGCTATGCTTCCGGTGTCGCGGTAACTTGTGAGCCCCGAACCCGTTAGATAGCCACGCACAATGCACTCGACCGGGAACATATTGAGCGATTTGCATATCATGGCGCGCCCTGCGACTGATTCGGGCACATCAGTTGAAATCACATGGTTTGGGATATGCGAAAGTTGTTGAAACCACCACAGCGACATTTGAGTGAGGATTTTGCCTTTATCGGGGATTTCGGTGGGAAGAATTTTATCGAAGGCACTAATGCGGTCAGAGGCGACGACCATGACGGATCCTGCGCGGATTTCAGCATCATCACTGACTGTTAGCCCGGCGGCGTCGTAGCGGCTTTCTTCGGGAACGTATAGGTCGCGTACTTTACCTGAGTAGACGTGCGTCCACCCCGGAATCATGGGTGGGTTGTTGCGGAAATTCATGGGAAGTTCTCCTGTGGGGCGAATGTGCGCGGCGTGTTTACCTATTCTTTACCTTACCGGACAATGCCCGCATCCCGCGATATGTGAATCCGAATGCGGCCGCAACGCCGTGTTCTCAGGTTTCGGCTATTAAGTTCTGTTACTTGGCGCCCGGCTGGAATACACCGCGAGCAGGTTGCCTCTGGTTGATCCGGTAAGAAAATCCAACCTGCTCGGCCAAAAAACAACCTGCTCACGCGAATAAAGAATAGCTTTTAGCCGCGGAGTTCGGGCACGGTAATCGCCCCCTGCACCGCTTTGAGAGCGATGTCAGTGCGGTATTGTGCGCCTTCCCAAGTAATAGCCTGTACCCCTTCGTAGGCGGCATCGCGAGCCTGGGCGAGGGTATCACCAAGCGCGACGACGGCGAGCACGCGACCGCCCGCCGTCACAATCTCTTCGCCCGCGACGGCGGTTCCGGCGTGCACCACATGCACATTGGGCACGTTGGATGCGCTCTCAAGCCCCGCAATCGCATCGCCCTTACGCGGGGTTCCCGGGTAGTTTTCTGCCGCCATGACCACGTCCACGGCGGTGCGGGGGTCCCATTCCAGGCGGGTGTCTTCGGCGATCTCGCTGCGGGATGCCGCAAGGAGCAGCTGCCCGAGCGGGGTGCACAAGCGTGCCAGCACCGCCTGGGTTTCGGGGTCGCCAAAGCGAGCATTGAATTCGATGACGCGCACGCCGCGGCTAGTAACGGCGAGCCCGCAGAAGAGCACGCCCACGAACGGGGTGCCGCGTTCTGCCATACGAACGATGGTGGGGCGGGCGATCTTTTCGATCACTTCGTCCACAAATCCTTCGGGCAGCCAGTCAAGCGGGGTGTAGGCGCCCATCCCGCCGGTGTTTGGGCCTTCATCGTTGTCAAAGATGCGCTTGAAATCCTGCGCAGGAGACAACGGGAGCACGTTCTTTCCGTCGCTGATGACGAAGAGCGACACCTCGGGGCCGTCCAAGAATTCTTCGATCACCACGGAACTGCCAGCGGCAAAGCAGGCGTTCGCGTGTTCTAAGGCGGCATCCCGGTTCTCGGTGACAACTACGCCTTTACCCGCGGCGAGCCCGTCGTCTTTTCACCACATAGGGGGCACCGAATTCATCAAGGGCTTGCGCCGCTTCGGCCTCGGTCGTGGCGACGAAGGCGCGGGCGGTCGGTACGTTTGCTTCTTCCATCACCTGTTTGGCGAATGCCTTGGAGCCCTCAAGCTGTGCCGCAGCCGCAGAGGGCCCGAAGACCGCGAAGCCCGCCTCGCGCAGGGCGTCGGAGACACCGGCGACTAGAGGCGCCTCAGGGCCGATAACCACCAGGTCTGCGGCGAGCTCACGGGCGAGCGCAACAGCCTGCTCGGGGTTATTGGCGTCGATGGCGTGTACCGGAACGTCCTGAGCGATGCCCGCGTTGCCGGGTGCGCTGTGAACTTCGGTCACCTGTGGATCGCGTGCAAGCGCACGGATAATTGCGTGTTCGCGGCCGCCGGGGCCCAGTACCAAAACCTTCATGTACATAAGGGTACCGTGTCGGGTGCGGCTCGGGCGGGGGTTTCGGCGCTCTTCCGTATCGTGGGGTTCCCACCCTCAGGCCGTAAAAAAAGAGCCTTTATGTGAATAAAGCGGTGTTTTTAACGCTTTTTTCGCATAAAGGCTCTTTTTAGCAGGATAGTTTAGGGCTGCCGCCATGGCCTGCATTTGCGTCATTCCAGGGGCGGGAGTAGGCTAAATTGTCTTGTGAATACGGTCTGCTCTACTGGCTGGGCGCATCGCAGGGCATACTACACAGACGAAAGGACCCTCATGAGCGCGCAAAATTCCAGCACTCAGACCCCCGCCCAAGATACGCACAGCGAATCCGATATTACGCCAGATTTTTCCCGATCCTGGCGCGCGTAGCATCCGTAACCGCGGTGCTCATGTACGTCTTTTACTTCCCGCAAATTATCGGCAATATTAACGGCCATAAGGGCGACTGGATTCAGCCGCTCGTTGCTGCCATTAACTGCACGCTGGGGGTAGCATACGGTGTTTGGCGCCAGAAGAAAGACTGGCCCATCGTGATTGCGAATGCGCCCGGCATTATTTTTGGCGGTACGGCAGCCATCACCGCGCTTATGTGATTTTATCCGCTAGAATTTCTATTTTTAGCACTATTATTGTGGGTATATGACTTCTCCTCAGCTTTCCCTCACAGACGCCGAACTCGTATTTCAGACTCGTAACGATCTGATCGAGACGACCCACCACGGTATTGTGGTGGTGCTCTCCCCCGAAGGCACCACCGATCTTGCCCTCGGAGACATGAGCCAGCCATTCTTTGCCCGCTCGGCGCTCAAGCCACTGCAGGCTATCGGCACGCTCAAATCGGGAGCGCCGCTGCGTGGCGCGCAGGTAGCGATCGCGTGCGGGTCGCATCAGGGAACATTCGAGCAGATGCGCGCGGTTCAAGACGTGCTTCAGGGAGCCGGTGTTGATGCGACCGCGCTACTCTGCCCCACCGCCTACCCCGCTGATGCGCACGCGCACGAACAGATGGTACGCGCGGATTTGGCGAAGACTCCGCTTGCGCATCCATGTTCGGGTAAGCATGCCGGGTTTCTGTGGGCGTGTGCCGCGCAGCTGGACCGCTCGGTTGTAGACCCGGAGTCGCGCCAGTGGACGATGAAGGATTACTGCGACCCCGAGCATCCGCTGCAGCGCATGATTGCTGAGGAGATCGCGAGTTTTACGGGCGAGCCTGTGGGCACATCGGGCATTGACGGATGCGGTGCCCCCGTCGCGGCAGTCTCAGCTCTGGGTCTGGCGCGTGCCTATTCGACGCTCGGCACGGCGATTCGTAATATGGATGCGGATGCGCGCGCCTCAACCGTGGCGACTGCGATGGTGGATTACCCCGAGCTGATTCAGGCCCCCGGTATGCCCGATACGGTGTTGAGTGAGCAGCTGGATGCGGTCGTCAAGAGCGGCGCCGCCGGGGTACTGTGTGTGGGTCTGCGTTCTGGCGCGTCCGTGGTTGTGAAGATTTCCGACGGCGCAACCCGTGCCGCCTACCCGGTAGCGCTGTGGGCGCTGGAAGCTACGGGGCATCTGCCTTCCGAACAGGTGCAGCAGCTTCTTCCGCAGGTGACTCGCCCCGTGATCGGCGGCGTGCAGATAATGCGCCCCGCGAAGTTGGAGGGTGGGTTCCTGGTGCGGATTTGGAGCCGTTAGTGGGTGAGAGCGCGTGAGTGTGCGCCGTCGAATTTCGGAGGCTGACGGCGCGGCCGCCTTTGCACAGGTTAGACAGGTTTTTGATACTGTGCTTTCCGGAGAAAAACCGCTTATTAGTGCGGAAAATCGAGCCGACATAGAACAATCGTTCGCTCGTCTGCCGCGCGGTGTGCGTGCTACCGCCGTGCGGTACACCCTTGAAGAACTCGCAACGCTCGCCCCCGGCAATAGCGTGGAGGTTCGGGTTCCGCCCTACGGGGTTACCCAGTGTATTGCCGGGCCTCGCCATACCCGCGGCACCCCGCCGAGCGTAGTCGAAACGAGCGGGTTCATCTGGTGTGCACTGGCTGCCGGTGCCCTGACCTGGGACGATGCGAGCACATCCGGACTGCTGACCGCCAGCGGCGAACGCAGCAACCTATCCCGCTATTTTCCGTTGTTCTAGGCGCCGAGCTACCTGATAACGGCACCTCAAGTCTTATCGCGCACGCCCTAGAGCAGACGACACTCCTTCAACTGCGCTTTCCATCCTCCCGCCGTCGCCAAAAGTCATGCGCCAACACGTATTTTCTCCTTTTAGAGATGCGTGCCGCCGGTAGCGTCAATAACCTGACCGGTCACCCATCCCCCGTCTTCTGAGGCCAGAAAGCTAACCACTTTCGCAATGTCTTCGGGCTGTCCGAGACGACCTAAGGCAATATCTGCTGTTACGCCGTCAATAACTTCTTGATTACCTCGTAGCCAGTCGGCGTTGATGTCAGTATCCACAACACCGGGTGCCACCGCATTCACCGTAATGCCCCGTGAGCCTAGATGCTGCGCAAGAGTAAGCGTGAAGGCATCAATAGCGCCTTTCGTGAGGGCGTACCCAATAATTTCTGGGAAAGCTATACGCGTTACACCGGATGAAATGTTAACAATCCTTCCGCCCTTGCCCATACGAGGCAATACTTCTCGAACAATGAAGTAGGGAGCATTAATATTGATGGTCTGCTGAAGCAGAAAATCGTCCTGACTGAAACTTTCAATCGCTCCGCGTAAGGTAATACCGGCGTTATTCACCAGAACTGCAATGCTCGCAGGGTCAATACCGGCTTCTAGGGCTGCGCTATCGTGCGCTTCCCAAAATTGGGTTCCTATATCGGGCACTGCCAGATCTGAGCTAAACGCATATGCTTTCCCGCCCTGCTTCTCTATAGCGGAAACTGTCTGAGCGGCGGCGGCACTGTGCGAGCCGTAATGAACTCCAATGATAAAACCATCCTGTGCCAAGCGGAGGGCAATCGCGCAACCAATCCCGCGGCTGGCGCCTGTCACAACTGCGATTTTCTGAGGGTTAATATTATTCATACACACCATACTGCATTCCTTTAACGCTCATTACAAGAAAAGTCACAAACTGAGGCATATCTCTCATACCTAGAACATCCATCCCTACCAGCACTGGAAACCCAGATGCATTACTCGAAGGAGCCGCACATACGCCACTAGAATAGTAGACAGGGAGGTACACCAATGAGCGGCAAACCCGGGCAGGGGCGAAAGTTTCACTTAGAAGATGCCCTTGAAGCAGCAATGATAGTGTTCTGGGCACATGGATATGAAGGGTCTTCCATGGCAGAGCTGACCCGTGCCATGGGTATCAAAGCCCCAAGCTTATATAAAGCATATGGGTCTAAAGAAGACCTGTTTCTCTGTAGTAGATCATTACAACTCCACTTATGGCTCTTTCATGTCCTCCGCTATGGCTGAAGAAAAAGACGGACTGGCTATGCTCAGGCGCATTCTTTTGGAAGCCGCTGAGCATTACCCTTCAAAGCAATACCCTGGCGGGTGTCTTGTCATTAGCGCGGCGGTTTCGGTCACCTCTGCCCATGAACATGTTGCGCAAAGGCTCGCCAGCATGAGGAACGACAATATTCGTCTGATGTCTTCGCGCGATGATGTTTCAGAAGATATGGCACGATTTACCGCCGCCACCTTACAAGGCATGAGCCAACAGGCACGTGACGGCGCAACTTCTGATGAGCTCAAGCGAATCGCTCAACTTGCAATATCGGCTCTTGAATATGAAGCACGACTTTTAACGACTACTCCCTAACACACAGCTCAGAGCGATCGTCCACGCTCTGGCAGACGACATTCCTTCAGCTGCGTTTTCAGCACCCCTGCCGTTTTCAGGAATCATTAGGCATGATGCACCCCAAAAGATAGACTTGAAGACATGAGTAGCGCACACACACCTCCTAACTCCCACTCTGATTCTTCGGAACCAGAATCCCTCACGCCCGAAGCTGAAGCATCCCCTGAAACCGAGGTTGAATACTCGCAGGTGCGGGTTCGCCGTGCCCCGTCGGTGGTAGCTTTCATGATGCTGGGGCTCATCATTGGGCTTATTGCGGCGTTTATTTCGGTGATCGTGGGTCCAGGCGATCCGTCATATTCTGAAACATCAGTGTTCGGTGTTATCGCGGTCATTTACGGTGCCGTCGGTGTGGCGTTGGGCGCCCTCGTGGCCCTGTGGCTTGACCGCCGCTCCCTCAAAAAGTCCGTAACGGCGCAGGTTGAGCCAGAATCCAAAGAAGAGGATAAGTAGGAGCGAGCGGCGCATCCTAAAACACTTGACGCAGCCAAACGTGACATATTCATCGCTCCTGCGGGCGTTAAATTTCGTAGCGTGCACCACAGGGTGGCGTGAAAGAGGGTAGACTAGAAATGTCTGTGTACTCCCCCCGAGGGTACAGCTGCCCGGCGGCTCACACACCCGCGCGCAGACAAGACTTTCCCGCAGTCCCAACGTCGAAAAGATGTGAATTGATTCGTCCTGACGGAAAACTCACTCACGATCTCGATCCGATAGACCACGGACCCAAGGACGCCTGCGGCGTATTTGGTGTCTGGGCTCCCGGTGAGGACGTGGCAAAACTAACCTACTACGGCCTGTATGCACTGCAGCATCGCGGGCAGGAATCCGCCGGTATCGCAACGAGCAACGGCAAGCGCATCCACGTGTATAAAGACATGGGGCTGGTGTCTCAGGTTTTTGATGAGGCCACGCTCAGTTCCATGCCGGGCGAACACGCTATCGGGCATGCGCGCTACTCCACAACCGGCGCATCCCATTGGGCGAACGCTCAGCCGACTCTGGGCACCACCCCGCACGGCACGCTCTGCCTGGCGCATAACGGAAACCTGACGAACTCGGCAGATCTTTACGATAAGCTGCTGCAAAAGAACGGCGGCAAGCCCCCGGCGTTTGGTGAGCTGGCACAGGGCAATACGACCGATACCGCACTGGTAACCGCGCTTTTAGCCGAGCACGATTTTGATTCTCTAGAAGAAGCCGTTCTCGATCTGCTGCCCACCCTGCGCGGCGCATTCTGCCTCACGTTCATGGACGAGCAGACTCTCTATGCGGCACGTGACCCACAGGGCGTTCGCCCGCTGGTGCTGGGGCGTTTGGAGCGGGGCTGGGTAGTTGCCTCCGAGACTGCGGCACTCGATATTGTGGGTGCATCTTTTGTGCGCGAGGTTGAACCCGGCGAACTTATTACGATCGACGAAAACGGCTTGCGTTCACACCGTTTTGCTGAGGCAAAACCCGCCGGATGCGTCTTCGAATACGTCTACCTGGCTCGCCCGGACACCACGATTGCGGGGCGTTCTGTCTACGAATCCCGCGTGGAAATGGGACGCCAGCTCGCCCGTGAACACCACGTCGAAGCAGATTTGGTGATGCCCACGCCAGAATCCGGCGTCCCTGCGGCCATCGGCTATGCCGAGCAGTCCGGCATTCCCTACGGTAACGGCTTGGTCAAGAACGCCTATGTGGGGCGCACCTTCATTCAGCCTTCACAGACCATTCGCCAGTTGGGTATTCGGCTCAAGCTGAATCCGCTCAAATCTGTGGTTGCGGGCAAACGCCTGATTGTCATTGACGATTCGATCGTGCGCGGCAACACCCAGCGAGCCCTAGTACGCATGCTTCGTGAGGCCGGGGCGAAAGAAGTTCACGTGCGTATTTCTTCCCCACCCGTGAAATGGCCCTGTTTCTACGGTATCGACTTCGCCTCACGCGCAGAGCTGATCGCAAACGGTCTTTCGGTGGACGAAATTTGCGCTTCTCTCGGTGCCGATTCGCTCGGTTTATATCGGAAGACGGCATGATGGCGGCAACCGAGCAGCCCGCGAAAAACATGTGCACGGCCTGCTTCACCGGCAAATACCCGATTGAGCTCCCCGCGGAGGAGCGCCGCGGCAAGTCGCTCTTCGATGCCGAAGACGGCAAAGGGCGGACCGCTCGCCGGCAAGGCGGCGGAGGTGACCGTTGAGCGCCCGGTACCAAGCAAGCCCGAGCATGCGGAGGCTGTCTCCATTGAAACCCGCACGGGTACCGATACCTTGGAGAACAAGTTCGATACCGCTGCGCTTCCAGTGGTTCAGGCGCAGGCTGGCTCTGGGGCATCCGCATCCGTCGAGTCTGTTCAGGAAGCTCAACAACCGGCACCGGGCATGTGCAACCCCGGTCCCGATGCCGATCTTGAAGCGCTTTTGACCGAAGAAGACTTGGTTCCCGCACACGTTAATTCACGCCCTATAACCCCGAAGGACTAATAGACCCATGAGCGAAAACAGCACCTCTGTAACCTATGCAAGCGCTGGCGTTGATGTTGAGGCGGGCGACCGCGCCGTCGAGCTGATGAAGGATGCGGTGAAGGCGACTCACAACGCTTCGGTAATCGGCGGTGTGGGCGGTTTCGCCGGGCTGTATGACCTCTCGGCGTTGTCCTCATATCGCAAGCCCTATTTGGCGACTTCTACGGATGGTGTGGGCACGAAGGTTGCTATCGCGCAGGCGCTTGATGTTCATGACACGATTGGCTACGACCTGGTGGGTATGGTCGTGGACGATATTGTGGTGTGCGGCGCTAAGCCCCTTTTCATGACTGATTATATTGCTACGGGCAAGGTTGTTCCCGAGCGTATTGCTGATATTGTGCGGGGTATTGCCGGGGCTTGCAAGGTTGCCGGTACCGCGCTGGTGGGCGGCGAAACGGCGGAGCATCCGGGGCTTTTGGCTGAACATGAGTACGACGTTGCCGGTGCCGCAACCGGTCTGGTGGAGGCCGATGAATTGCTCGGCCCCGATCGCGTGCGCGAGGGCGATGTGCTGATCGGTATGACATCGTCGGGTATTCACTCGAACGGGTACTCGCTGGTACGCAAGGTGATCGATGTGGCGGGCTGGGGCTTAGATCGTCAGGTGGACGAGCTCGGCCGCACTTTGGGCGAGGAGCTTTTAGAGCCTACTCGCGTGTATGCGGCGGATTGTCTGGATTTGGCGGCTGCGTTCCCGGTCAATGGTACTGATGGGCAGACCGGTCACGGTATTCGTGGGTTCTCGCATGTGACCGGAGGCGGTCTCGCCGCTAATCTGGCGCGTGTTTTGCCTCAGGGTTTGGAGGGCCGTGTGGACCGTTCAACCTGGCAGATTCCCACGATTTTCTCGCTTATCGGTTCGCTCGGTCAAGTTCCACTCGCCGACTTGGAGCGCACCCTGAACCTGGGTGTGGGCATGATTGCGATTGTTGATTCTGCTGTAGCGGATGCTGCGGTAAGTCGCCTGAATGAGCGCGGTATTTCATCCTGGATTATGGGGGATGTAGTGAAGGCTGGCGACCCCGAGTTGAATAACCCTGACTATGTGCAGGGTGCCAAGGGCGTTGATGGAGGCGCGGTGCGGCTTTACGGCAGTTACGCGGTCTAGCCTGCGCTCTGACAGGGTTTTACGCTGTAGCGCCCTGCCCTATATCTATAAAACGCGAGCGGATGATTTTTGACGAATCATCCGCTCGCGTTTTGTGTGCTGTTGCGGCGATCTTATTAGGCAATAGTGCTAATTTTGCGCAAGCTTTAAATCTTTACTCAATACTTGGCTACCTATCATCTTGCACTTGCGGAAAACTTTAAAGTATTTCAAGACCCTAAATCTCGTATACCAGATAGTGTGATGTACATTAAATACACTATTATTTTCTCCGGAAGAATAAATTAGACCCTAATTTTACCGCGCAAAATCAAGGATTTCACCAATATTTTAATAGTAAAACTTTATGGGTAAATATATTTTTAGTGCGAAATGTACAAAAATATTTTGAGTTGAAATACTTTCAAGATGCACTTTTTCAAAACGCCCTATATTCTATTTTTTGATGACGAGTTCAATCACAAATTCGCCATCACATATATTCACTCACACATAACTGAACATAGGACATTTCATGTCACTCATCGAACACCCTACGGTGAAGCGGACCCGCATGGCGGCGCTGAGCGTGGCGGGTATCGCATCCCTGATGGTGGGGCTCTGCGCACCGTCCGCTCACGCCGCACCCGCATCACCGGTATCAACGAAGACCGGAGTTCCCGCATCCGCACAGGCTGAGGATATTCTGACTGCAACCTCGGCGCAGCAGCAGGAACAGGGCTATGACCGCTTTATCATCAACTATGCCGATCAGGCCAAGAACGACCTCAATATCGCGGGGCTGGAATCTGGCGAATATTCCGAGTTTGTGCCCGAACTCTACCAGGGCATCGAGAAGAGCGTAAATTCGCTTGACGAGCTCCTTGGCGTTAAAACCACCTATGTGCGTGATACCGCGCAGAATGATTCGGTGGTCTCTCTGTCAAAGCCTCTGAATGCGCAGCAGGCACAACAGTATATGCAGACGCTCGCCGAGAACCCGCAGGTAGACTCGGTCGAGCCGGATCTCAAACGCCAGCCCACCGGTAGCCTCCCCGGCTCGGACAAGGTCGATTTCAACGATCCTAAGATGTCACGCCTGTGGGGTTTCACCACCATCAAAGCCGATTATGCGCTGAAGCACGCAGGGGATCACCAGGTGACCGTTGCCGTGATCGATACCGGCGTTACCAAGCATTCAGATCTGGATGAGAATGTGCTGCCCGGCTACGATTTCGTCTCGGATGCCTCCGCGGCGCGCGATGGCAACGGACGCGATAACAACCCCCAGGATGAAGGCGACTGGACCACTGAAGGGCAGTGCGGTTCTGGGGCAAAAGCCACCAATTCAACCTGGCACGGCACCCATGTTGCCGGGACTATAGCGGCCGTTGGCAACAACAATATCGGTATTGCCGGGGTAGCCCCGAAGGCCAAGATCGTGCCGGTGCGCGTCTTGGGTGCCTGCGGCGGCTACGACTCAGACATCATCGATGGGATGATCTGGGCATCCGGTGGATCTGTGAGGGGCGTGCCCGCGAACCAGCACCCCGCCCAGGTTATCAACATGTCTTTGGGCGGTGCAGGGAAATGCTCGCGCACCTACAACCGTGCTATCGAGTCCGTGAACAAGCGCGGCAGCATCATCGTAACCTCCGCCGGAAACTCAAATCAGAATGCTTCGGCTCAAATTCCCGGCAGCTGTGACGGCGTGATCAATGTGGGCGCAAGCAACCCTGGAAATTCACGTGCACCCTACTCTAACTACGGCTCGACCGTTGCCGTCAGCGCCCCCGGCGGCGATTTTAGGCAGTCGGGCGTGGGCGTTCTTTCGCTGGTGAACAAAGGCAAGACTGTTCCCGAAAAGGAAGATTACGCCGAATATGAGGGTACCTCGATGGCGGCTCCTCACGTTGCGGGCACGATTGCCATCATGCGGTCAAAATACCCGAACCTGAGCTACGAGAAGGCTCTGGATATTCTGAAATCCACCGCTAACCCAATCACCTGCGATCGTGACTATTGCGGCGCCGGCATTATAGATGCGGCTAAGGCGATGGATAAGGTCGATGAGCTCGTAGAATCGGAGAAACAGCCGAGCCCTGCACCGACTCAGCCTGCTCCGTCCGAACCCGCTCAGCCTGCACCTGCGCCGTCCGACAGCTCTACTCCGGCACCGGCTGAAACCTCAAAGCCTGAGCCTGCGCCCACACCTACCCCAACGCCTGCGCCGAGCAAGCCTGTACGCCCGATTGCGCCCCCTCCGTCGAAGCCGCTGCCCACGCTGCCTCCATATGAGGAACAGCTGCCGGTTCTGCCGATCAAGCCCAAACCTTCACCGAAGCCTACCAAGCCCGCACCGGTTGAGACTCCTAAGCCGAGCCCGGCTCCTGTGGAAACCAAGAAACCCACGCCCGCGCCTTCGGAGTCTTATAAGCCAGCGCCTCCTTCATGGTGGTACTGGTACGATTACCCGGGTCAAGGCTACTACTCCCCCAGCCCCTGGTACGACCCCTGGTCGGGATACGGTGCATGGAACCGCTGGGATTACGGATACGGTTCTTGGGGCGGTTGGGGATACCACCGCGGACACCGTGGAAGCTGGCACAACACCTCGTGGATGCACCGTTCAGGGCATCCGTGGTGGGCATCGTACTCCTACGGCTGGGGTAACAGCTACCGCGGCTACGGCTACTATAACGTAGGCTACCGCTACTAAAAGCCCCTGACGGATAACACATAAAAAGGCTCTTGATATACATCAAGAGCCTTTTTATTAAGAAGTGAAATAGAGAAAATATGTGCAATTTTAAGTCTACATAAAATTTTACTTTATGTGTGATGCATGTCTATGATATAGGACATCATACAAATCTCATCCATGCTCAACACACGGGGTTTTTATTTGAGTAATTGATGAGGGCAATAACCGCATCGCGCCTGTCTGCTCTGCACAATATGTAGCGGCTATGAGGCATGATGCGGTGCTGCGCTGCTATGAGGCATAGTAGCCTCACAACCTTGAATATCTGGAGAACCCCATGAGTAAACACAGCCTTTTGCGGGCAAATATCCCTTTGAGACGCACAGTATTCGCGATAGGTGCGAACCAGCTGTCAGACGCTATGTCTTATATAAGTGTTCCCCTAATCATGCTGTTCCTCACCGGCTCCCCCGAAAACGCGAGTCTTGCCCTCTTTGCTACAGGTGTAACACGCATACTGGCGAGCTTCCTGACTGGAGTTATTGTCGACAGATATAAGCCCACATACACTCTTACGCTTTCATGCATGGGGCAGTGCATCACCTGGATAGTCCTAACCCTGTGTGTTCTCGCAAACGTCGGTTCTGTTCCAATTCTGATAGGCATCCTGTGCGTGATGGCACTGGCATCATCGTTCGATTACCCCAGCGAGCAGGCTATTATCGCACGGGTGGTGCCTACCAAACAGCTCGGGTACGCCTCTGGATTAGGAGAAACACGAGAATCTGCCGCGAACCTAATTGGCAGCCCGTTAGCGGGTCTACTCGCCTCCACTTCTCTGATTCTGACCGCTTGCGTGCACGCGTTTGTCAATTTCACAGCTTTTCTGGCGGCACCTAGTTCATCTACTGTTGTGCATGCCGAGCGTAAGCACCGGCAGGCAGGCAGTGAAACTACGGTGTCCGATACTGTCATCGATACACAATCTACCGGATTTTTTGCCGACCTCGCCCAAGGGCTCATGTATGTTGTGAAGAACCGTGTTCTTGTAGCGATCGCATCTGTAGCCTGCTGCGCGAACTTTGCCGCAACAGGACTGCCACTCGTCTTCATCTATTATTACGCGGAACAGGGTATTGCGGCCTACAGTATCGGTATTTTTGCCTGTGTTTTTGGTGCCGGAGTGCTCTTAGGGTCCCTAACAGTCGGGTGGATGACGGAGCGTTTCGCCTTAGGAACATTGGGTGTGCTGGCGGTCGGGATGATGGTCATATGCTACATGACAGCGGCGTTCACCCACGACTATTTTTGGATAACCTGTGCGCTGATGCTTATTTCGGGAGTGCCGCTTCCTGCCTTCAATTCCAGTATCGTCGCGTATATCAATGCTTCGACTCCGGTAGACATGATAGGACGTGTACATTCGGCGCAGGGCATCCCGAATATGCTTCTAGCTCCTGTGGCGGCATTGCTTGCTGGCATCATGTATGTGCAGTGGGGGATTTCCAGAACGGTTCTCTTTTACGGATCGTTTATGGTTTTGGCTTTGATTCTGATGCTCTCACAAAGAAGTCTTCGCACACTGCCTAAACTTTCGGAAATGGCCCCGGCTTCTGACTAAGTAATCTATGTTCCCCCTCCCTATAAAAGGCTCATTATTTGAATAATGAGCCTTTTATAGGGAGAGACCTACGCCGCAGGATGTTCTACGAAGAATGCGTGGCAAGCTCGCGTGAGCGCTCGTTTTGCTCCGTAGTCTGCGGAGGCTGTGCTGGCAGGAAAACCCACCGACGCTGCACCGCGAAACTGAGGGGAATCAAGGTCAGCTCGGTCAGGATCTTCGCCACGATGAGCATGACCCCGAAAGCGGTGAGAACCTCCATCAGCGCGGCATTTGCAAGCAAAATCCCCACCGCTAAAATCGCATAGCGCCCCAGGGAAACCGCCCGCGAGGGGCGATCGGCACCGTCGTTCATGAGCATACGGTTAATACTAAAATTCGTCAGCGCCGAGATAATGCGCGCCAGCGCAATCGCCGGGAGCAGGGCAAAACCCGCGCCTACGAGGGCAAAGAGGGCGAGCGCATCCACGATAAACCCGGTGCAGGAGGATACCAAGAATCCCAACAGCGGCGCGTAGATTCGCGCGGAGTCGCGGATCGGGCGGAAATGACTGCTCGGGTTCCCCGGCTCATATACTTTCACGATGGGCAGCTCGATAAGCTCCACCCCGGCTCGGCTAGCACGAAGCAGCATTGAAAACTCGTATTCGTATTTATCGCCGCGCAGGCTGAGAGCCCAATCAATCATCTGTGTGGTAAACCCGCGGAGCCCCGTCTGGGTGTCGGCAATGCGAGTTCCCGTCGCCAGCGTGAAGAACCCGACAGTAAGCACATTACCCACCCGGGAACGCAGAGGGACGGCGGGCTCGGTGAGCTCGGCGCGAGTATCCGGCAGGGTGCGTACCCCCAGCACGAGGGCACGCGTACCGATGCTCGCCATTCGCTCGGTTTTAGCACCCACTCGCAGAATATCGCGGGGTAAATGCTGCCCGTCAGCATCCGCCGTTACCACAATGTGATCGGACCGATGCGTCCGTGCCCACGCCAGTCCGGTGCGCAGGGCCGCGCCTTTTCCACGGTTTGCAGGGTGGGTAATAATCGTGACGCCCCGAATCGCCAGCTCGGTAAAGATCGGCACGTAGGTACTTCCCGAGCCGTCATCGACCACCAGGATTTCGGCGTGCGCATCCAATTCCGTGATCTGCTGCGCCAGCCGCACGAGAGATTCATCCGGTTTATAGGCGGGTATCAGGACTATCATGATGCGCTCCCGGCGATGTACAGAATATCGCTGGTTCCGCGTTCTTTGGTGCCGCCCATTGGCTTATTGACTAGCTGGTTGTTGAAGACCATCACCGAAGATCCGCCGCCGTCTAGGTTATAGGCGCTTACGCATCCGAGTTCCTTGAACATATAGGCGAATTCGGGCATGGTAACTCCGCGCGAATACCCGTCGGAACGCCCATCGACCACGATAAATACGAGGTGGTTCTGACCGAGCACGCCCACGCCGGTACGCGGCTGGTTGCCTTGAATGGAGTGGTTGCCGAAGTTGGTATCGACCTCAACCTGATCAATGCCGCTGACAACCTCTGAGTCCCGCACGAGTGCCGGCCCGAAGGAAAGCGTATTCCAGACACCTTCGTTGAGGAGCTGCTGCGCGTTCGTGCCGGTTTCGTCGTAGAGTTTGACGGAGCCGTCTTGATAGAACGCGAGCCCTTCACGGGCGCCGGAATCGCGGTATGCCACACCGTTGCGAATGACGATGCCGGTGTCACGGAACCCGTAGTAGTCACCGTTAATCGCCCAGATGCCTTTATGCTGCGCGGCGATATTGGAGGGCGTATCGATAATGTTTTGCCCGAATTTGTTGTTGGCGAAGGCTCCGCGCAGCAGGGTCATGGCGTTGAGTTTGATCTCTGCGGCAAAGGAAACGACCGCGTTGTTGCCGCTTCCTTCGGTGGATTTAGTAATGGTGATAGAGCCTTCGCTGGCGCTCAGACCATCAGAGGTAACCTTAACGTTGGTGAGTGCGCTGGGGCTTGAGGCACCGTCAGATGATGAATTATTATTCTTTGCCTGTTGTGATTTTTCATAGGCTACGGTATCGTCAATCTGCGTATGCTCGGCAAGATAACGATTATATACCCAACCAGCACCAACACCTGCGACGGCAAGGGTGCCGAGGCCGCCTCCCAAGAGAACGCGCCTAGTTACTTTCTTTTTCTTGGGTTTCTGGGATGTTTCAGCAGTCTCTTCGACCTGTTCGACCGACAGTGTTGCAGTAGTATTTCGTTCTTCATGATTCTAGAATGCGTGGCATTTCTCGTTTTAAAACATGAAGAAGCTATGTTTCAGCTATGTATGAGTATTCATTTCCGGGGATCGTCTCACCATTCGCATATACTTCACACAGCTTGATGCATTAGCTGCCAGACCGTTTTAGTCCGATTTCTATTTCGCGGGTTATCGTGCATCGGGCGACTTAAATAACCGCAAAATAAGCCTGCCGCCTCTGCGTGATACGCACTTACGCGCCGGTGAGGTTATCGAGGTGCCGCTTGGTGACGGAGTCGAAAAGATCAAGACTCTGTGCGGAGCGTGCTATCAGCTGCGCGCCCTGCACCGTGCAAAATAAGGACTCCGCCTCCGCCTGCGCGTGCTCGGGATCGTACCCGGCGTGCTCAAAACGCTCGGCGAGCCAGCGAATATTCTTAGCCTGAAAGTCTGCGGTGTTAATCTCGGCAGGCTCACGGTTTTCAGCTTGGGCGCGCAGGGGCACGAACGTGGCATTGATATGCGTTCCCCGTTTCGCCGTCTTCTTTTCCTCTTCAGCATTGTGGGCATCGGATGCGCTCTGCCCCAGGGATTCTAGCGCCAACATTGAGCAAAGGCAGAGTTTATAGCCCTGTTCCAGGTTCGCACGGTAGGGCCGCATATAGGCTTCGAGTTCTTCGCGGAGGCTGTGTGCCGCATCCACACCCTGGTGCAGCGTCTCAAAAAAGTCTGTGCTGTACTTTTCGAAGGCTGCACGCACGAGATCGGATTTCACAGGGAAATAGTAGTGAATGCTGGGTTTTTTTGATGTTCATTTTGCGCGCTATATCTGCGTAGCTGAAAGCGTTGACACCGTTCCTTTGGATATAGTCGGTGGCTATGCGCACAATATCATCTTTAGTTCCCATCATTCTCTCCTTATGTGATCGTTAAAATCCCCTCGACCGTTGGAGCGGGGGCTGCGATGCGAATTCGCCTTGTCATCACTGCGGTAACTGAGGACAATTCCCGCGAGTGCGATTTCATTGGCGGGAATATCCAGGTGGGCACGGACCTTATTCGGGTATTGTACATTTTCGTAGGTGACACTATCGTATCCATACCGCAGGATGCCCGCCAGCATCAGCAGATGCGCAAACAAGCCAACATGAAAACCCGTAGGCCGCTCAAGCACGCCCGCAGAGTATATAAAAAACCGGCCCAAGCCACCCTGCAGGGTGCTTAAGCCGGTTCACGTATGAGCGTAACGCTAGGCTCTGCCGCTACACCTCATCATCATATTTGGCATATTTCTCCGCGTATGCCGAGTAATCATCCTCATCATCATAGCGACGAGAAGATGATTCGGAGGATTTAGTGTTCTTAGCGTTGAGCTCGCGCTCAAGTGCACTGTAGTCGGTCTCGGGGCTGAAGTACTTCATCTCCCGAGCCTGCCGTGTTGCCTTAGCCTTCTGACGGCCGCGCCCCATGGCGTGACCCCCTCTTTCCTCATGTCCGCAGCCACCACACCCAAGGCGCGCATAACCCACGGATCGCTCTCTAGTCTTTCCTATGTTCTAGGGTACCTTGTTTTACCCCTCAATGTCTTGTTGATTGACAGATTCATGCTCAGAAAATCTGTCGAATCTTCAGTTTCTTCGCCTGAACTCCGGCGAATTATGCATAAGGTTTGGGCTCCACCTCGCGCATCATACGCTGATGTGGAGCCCAAACCTTTGTAGGAGCCTTCTATAAGAGCCGCGCGTAGCAACCCATCTCTACAAGCCCGAGACTCAAAGATTTTATCCCCAAGTCCTGGGAACAACCCGCACTAGCTGGCTGTAAAGCTACCTAGCTCGGTCGCACCGGATGCCAACGACGCTGCGTTGGAGTCCACAGCCGATGTTGTAGTGTACGCCGTGTAACTCTGACCCTTGACGATCGATGAGCTAGAGACGAGAACCAACTGCACATTCGACTTGGTGACTTTATAGTTAGCCACCACCTTACCAGATGAATCCGCCACTTGAACCGTGGATCCTTGCTCAAATCCGGAACTATTGGTCAGTTTCAGGTAGCCGCTCGTCGAGTTGGTGGAGGGAGCCTCGAACATATCTGCCGTGCTGCCGCTGAGAACCGTGGCACCGTTGAGGAGCAAGTCGCCGTTGGTATCCAGCGCAGCGTTACCGCCTTGGCTGGGACCGTTCACTATCAGCGTTCCTCCAGAAAGAGTTGTGACACCGTTCGAATCAATGCCATCGCCCTCAGCATTGACGGTAACGTGACCGCCGCTCACGTTGATTGCAGCATCGATAACCTCAAAGGTTCCGCCACCACCACCGGGCATACCACCCTGCGGGGGCTGGCCCATCCCCTGCTGGCCGGTACCTGTAGTTCCGTTCTGAGACTTGCCGTCCTGGGCGTTACCGCCGGGCATTGCCGGAGGCTGTCCCATGTTCTGGTTGCCTTGGTTCTGAGTGTTGTTCTGCTGCTGAGCAGTGCCTGAAGCTCCGTTCTGAGACGTGCCGTCCTGCGAGGTTCCAGACATCGCAGGAGGCTGACCCATCCCCTGCTGTTGTTGATTGGAGGTTCCGTTCTGCTGCCCACCCGGCAGGCTACCCTGCTGCTGGTTGTTCTGCTGCTGATTGGCAGTATCAGAGGTGTTCGCGGATGAATCCGTACTCTCAGAATCGCTTGTCTTCAGCGAGGCATTCATGCCGTCATCCGCACTCGTGACGTTTACATCGCCGCCAGAGACATTAATGTACTGTGCCTCAATGCCTTCATCGGACTGTTCAACCGTCAGGGAGCCCCCGGAAATTTCGACGACCCGAGAGGCTTTGAAACCGTCATCGCCCGCATTCACGGTCACGGTACCGTTGCTCAGGCGGGTCCAGCCCTGCCCTTCGTCGGTGTCGTTAGTAGACTTGATGCCGTCCTGCTGCGCGGTCACGTTAATAGTGCCGCCTAGGATATCCACATAATCCTTGCCCTTGATACCGGTGTTCGCCGCATTGACTTCGAGGGTCCCGCTGGCGATCACAAGGCCGTCACTCGTGTGAATGCCGTCTTCGTGGTTGCCGTTCACCTTCAGGGTGCCTTCACCCGCGATCGTCAGGTCGGCCTTGGAATAGACCACGGCATCCGGAGCATTTTCCCCGGTAGCGGTGTAGTCTGCGCCGTCGCTTATCGTATTGGTGGTGCCGGATGCGCTGTAAAGAATAACCTCGTCAGCGTTTACCACGTTCAGCGCGGCACCGCTGGAACTCGTGATGTTTGCGTTATCGAGAACGAGCCGAACCGCGTCGCTGTCAGCGGTTTCAACCTTGATCTGCCCCTGGTATTCGCCGGAGAGTTTGTACGTGCCAGCCTTCGTGATGGTCAAGGTGCCATCTTCAACGGTAACGCCGTCCGTTGTGGTGGGGTTTGACAGGTTAATCGCGGTTTCGGAGGAAGTGTCCCAGCTGAGATCCTGTTCCGAATAGTGAGTATCGACGTCGAGTTTTTCGCCGCTCTTTACGTTGGTCGGGAATGACGAGTTACTGGCGGCAGTATCGGTGGCGGTTGCCGAGGATGTTGTCGCAGTCGTACCGACTGAGCTATCCGCCGCCGTCGTGCCAGAGGCGAGGGCGTTGCTTGTAGTTGAGCATCCGGTGAGCGCAAGCGTCGCGAGCAAAGTTACCGAGGTTGCCGAAGTCAGTATTTTTTTATTCATGGGGAAAGAATCACTTTCTATCTACACTGTTTGAGCAGTTTGTGAGTATTTTCAGGGTTTACATCCGAATTCTACGGGGTAACGGGTACCAGCCGCATCAAATTCACGGGTTCCTGCAGGCTCCTGATGTATGTGTCGTGTGATAGAAATTGGATTTTCTGATGCATATTTGTGGCGCGCACCGCCACCCGCGCCGGAGTTTTGTGTGATGGTTTTATCCTGCGCAGGCTAAAGGTTGGAATAGGATTCTCTCCTCTCGTTATGTTTTACAGATCAGGGGTTGATGCCGTGAAAGTTCCACGTTCAACGGCACCAGGTGCAAGGGTGGTGGTCTTCGGATCCACCAGCGTGGGTGCTAGGTAAAGAGTATATTCTTGACCCTTCACGATAGAGGGATTCGAGAAAAATACTTGTTTAACACCCGGAGTAATCACCCGGTAGTTTGCAACGACTTGTCCGGCAGAATCTACTGCCTGAACAGACTGCCCTTGTGGGAAAGTATCGTTATCTGCAATTCGCAGATACCCATTTGTGGAGTCGTCGATCGGGCGCTTGAAAAGCTCTACACCACCGCCGCCAAATGAGATCCTGGCGTCGTTACTTACAGTAATGTCACCATTTGGATCAATAGGGTCATTGGCATCGTCTTGAGGACCGTTGATTAGCAACTCGCCTCCTGTGTAGAACTCGTGTCCGTTAGAGTCCATGCCGTCGGCACCCACGTTGAGGGTTACATTTCCACCGGTCATGTTGATCACGGTATCAATAACCTCTGTGGTATCGCGGGCACCACCCAAGGGTACGGGGCTGGCATCCGGCTGGTCGCTGTCTTCCTTCTGATCCTCATACTCTTGATCATTAGGCAGCTGGTCCTTGAGCGAGGCATTCACGCCGTCGTTATTGCTGTTGATGAGCGTATTGCCGCCATGAATATTGACGTATTGCCCTTCAAGCCCTTCTTCAGACCCTTCGATGGTGAGCTTCCCGTCCAGAATCTCAAGGGTGCGCAGCGCCTTGATGCCGTCGTCGCCAGCGCGAAGAACAGTGTCACCGCCAGCCACGCGCGCCCATCCAAGGCCTTGTTTCGGTGTTGGTGGCTTTAATCGCGTCTTTTGCGGCTTCAATACGCAGGGTCCCGCCCTGAATATCCACGTAGTCCTTGCCTTTAAGCCCGGTCTTCGAAGAATTAACGTTGAGGGCACCGCCAGCAACAACCAGTCCTTTGGTGGTGTGCACCGTCTCGTCAAATTTACCGGCGATATTCAGCGTTCCATCGCCCGCAAGGGTTAGGTTAGCGGTTGAATAAATTGTAGAATCTGCCTCTTTTTTGCCCTGAACTGCGTATTCTGGGCCGTCGCTGAGGTTATTGGTGCTGCCCCGAGACGTGTAGATGACGGCTTCGTCGGCAGAGGCAACGTTAATAGCAGGTCCGATCTCATTCGTGATATTAACGCCGTCAAGAATGAGCTGAACTTTATCTGTCTTAGGGGCTTGAACCTTCACTTGCCCCGTATAGTCGCCAGACATACGGTAGGTTCCCCCCTTCGTAATCGTAATCGTGCCGTTTTGTTCGCTAACCCCATCGGTTGCGGTAGGATCTGCCAGATTGAGCGGAAGAACAGCATCCTGGTTCCAGGTCACGTCTTCTTGCGTAAAGTGAGTTTGCGCATTAATCTTTTCACCATTTTTGGTATTCGAGGTGTATACGCCAGATTTAAGTTCCTTCCCTTGTTCCTGTGCGGTCACAGTGGCTTTGGAGTTATCAGGGTTCCCGCTAACCGCGCATCCGGCAAATGCCAGCGATGCCGCAAAGGCGCATGTAAGAACAGATGTAAACCGGTTTTTGAACATCTCGAACGGGGTTCCTTGTCTGTAGGGATTAAGTGTCTCGGTAAAGATTGCCTCAACCATCCTACGCGAGAGGGTGGGGTTTCCAGAATGCCCTAACACGGTGAGCCTCTGGAAAACCCCACCCTATTCTTGTACCGCGTTCTAAGACGTTACCCGCTCAGGGTCTAGATCTAAGCGGCAGGTTCAAGCTGCATCCAACGTTGAATCGTGCGCTTCCACTTGTTCGCCGGCAGCTGAGGATTCAGTGCAGCCATACCCGTAGCGAACTTAGAGATTTTGACGGGTCGGATACCCGCACGCCACAGATACTTATCAGCGACCGAAGGTGCACTGCCGGATTTCGTTTCGATAATCACCGTACCGGGTGCAGTATATTCGGTACCGACCTGATACTTGGTGGGCCCTTCACCACCGTCTGCAGCGTACATGAGCACACTTTCTGAAAGCGGAGTCCAAGTGAGCGAGGTATCAATCGTGAGACGAGAATCTACCGGATTCTGCTCGGACTGGGGCAGATATACAGTCGTACGACGGTACCCGGTACGAACAACCGGCTCCAGGTCATCTACAGACGCATCCGTCAGCTGCTCAAGCGCAGTAGCTACATATTCCTTGCCTTCTGCGGTGAGCATGTCACGGTTTTCGATAGAGTACGGAATACGTTCCTTGACCGTGAATTCACGAGCCCCTTCAGTCTTGACTTCCAAGAAGCTCAGGTCAGAATCCAGATAGCTGCGAGTACGTACCTTGAACCGGTTACGACTGCCGATGGCGGAAGCCTTATAGCTCACCAGGTCAGGGGTGTCGAAGTATACAGAGTCATAGGCGAATTCACGCTGACCGTCGATTTCTAGGACGGCCGCCTCGTCGGCGGGAAGTTCAGCTAGGATAGATGCCGCATAGTCTGCGTCCACAATGTATTTGCGGTCTACACGGGTCTGCATAGCGGCCTTTCGTTGAGTTCATCAAGGCTGATGCTCTGCCAATAGGTTGGCACGATAGACATGGTATTTTCCTCTCGGTGCCCGCTTCGGTGAGAAGACGGAATATTATCTACCGCAGGGGTGTGCGTAGATTCCAAAGTCTGTGCGGCGCCACCCTGAAACGGGGTGTACGGCTGAGGTGCTTGGGGACTCATGATAGGTCCTTTCAACGTGTGAGTTTTTAGGTGTAGTTTTAGGCGATATCCGCGAGATAAAGCCTAGGAAGCGTAGTATTCGTAATTCGCGTTAAGGTGTTCTTGGAGTTGGGGAAGCTCTTTGTAGGTGATGGTCACCTGCGTGGTGTCGTTGAGCAGGTCAAGCTCCAGGATCTTAGCGGAGACGACCTCGTACCCGAGGCGCGATTCCAGATAGGCTTTCAGGGTTCCTTCGTCGCTGATAGCGCGATCCACCGTGACTGTTTGAGTGCGCGGCTGGTTTTTCGCCTCAAAGATCGATGAATCCAGTACCGCAATGATTCCGACCAGAACCGCCATGAGGATGAAGGCGATATATGGCGGGTCAAGTCGCACGCCGGAGATCAGACCTAGGGCGAGAGATACGAAGTAGTACCCGACCTCACGCTGGCTTAGGGAGGTAGATCGCAGGCGGATAATGGAGAGAACACCGAAGAGTCCTAGACCCATAGCGCCCGCGGTGCTTCCGGCATGTGCTAGGGCGACCGTTACGGTGAAACACCGGCGTTGATAACCGCATATGAAATCATGAGTTCACGGGTCTTATGACGAATCATGTACAGGGTGCAGAGCGTGCCAATTGCTACTAGGTCTGCCAGTCCCATCATCAAAATATCCATTGGACTCTCCATTCCGTTTTGTGTGCCGTTATGTTCTTGTATTTCTAGGTTCGCGCCCGTTCCTGTGTTCTTCCTGTGTCTGTCTTAACTTGTAGTTATGTATTTCGTGCATATCTAAAAGTTCCCCGCGATTGCAGGGAATAAAGGGTGAAGAACGAGACTCAGTACTGTCAAAATGTGGTGGCATGCTCATAAAAATGCAGAATTTGCATATACGGGGTGTGTAGCGCCTATCTAGGGGATGCGCAAAAAGGCACATTCTGACTTAGATCCGTCTCCTATGCAAATCCTGATTGGTACGCTTTTCGATCGTTATTACTGCCGTGCGGGGTCTTGCTACGGAGGGCGGCTATTGGCAGCTTTTTGTGGAAACTCTCTTCCTAGATTTTGAGGTTTAAACAGCAAAATCCCCCGCTCCTCAATCATGAGGAACGAGGGATTCTATGTAGCCTCCGGCAGCTTCTAGAGCCGCCCCGAGGACTTGATCATCTAATCTTTAGGCACGCTTGCGCTTACGCAGAGCAGCTACGGTTGCACCGCCCACGCCCAGAGCAACCATACCCAGACCTGCTACGGTCAGAGCACCGTTTGCACCGGTGTTAGCCAGCTTGCCGTTGCTGTTCGAAGAAGCGTTATTGGAGCCGCCGTTGTTATCCGAGACGTAACCTGCACCGCCGTTACCGTTGGATGCGGTACCATGCTCGCCATTGCCGCCGTTGCTTTCGCAAGCCACGCCATCATGGTCGCTGTCGAGGTGATCGGCATATGCAGCGTCGCTGCGCTGGATATCCTGCTTGCCTGCTGCACGAGCCTCATCACAGGTAGCAAACTGGTGAGCACCGTTAGCTGCCTCAGCATTAGTAGCTGCGGCGGGGGTGTTCACATCTGCACTCTGGTTAGCAGTCTCGGTCTTGTTGGAACCGTCAGAGTCGGATGCCTGCTTGGCAGTCTCGGCCTGGGTACCTTGCTCTTCGGTCTTATTCTGCACGTCGCCGGTGGCGCCCTGACCGCCCTTACCGCCTTCTTTCTTATCACCCTGGTCGGTATTATCATTACCACCGCCGGGCAGAGAGGAAGAACTCTGGTCGTTTGCCTGCTGGTTGTTGTCGTCTGTCGCAACGACCTTGACAATTGCAGCCGTACCGCCGCGTTTCACGTCGCCCTCTTTGAGCGAACCGGTGAGCACGTTGATCTCAACCTCATCGCCAACCTTGAGGTCATCACGCCATGCGATAGAGCCAGAAACGTTACCGTTTTCGTCTGCCTCAACCTTAGTCGGAGCACCGCCACCATTGACCTTAATGGCCAGAACAGAGCCAGACTTACCGTCTGTAGTCTTGAAACCGGAACCCTGGAAGTTCAGCGGCTGACCTTCTTTCCATTCGCTGGGGAAAGAGATAACAGCACCATCGCTGTAGGAATGACCTGCATTGGTCGGGGTAGATACGGACTGCGGGACCGACTGATCTGCAAGGCTGCCGGAATGGTAGTAAAACCGCCTACCAATCCGCAGCTCAGAGCTGCAACGGCACCGAAAGTAGCAATTTTTTTAGTTCTCATGCTTTATATGTTACTCCTTAATGACTATTTCTGGGTCAATATAACGTGGAATTTTAGAGTTTTAAAAATGAAAATAATAACGGTGAGAATTTTGATACTCGCACATTAGATTTCTACGCGTAACATTAAATATCATGTTTAACTTTGGAGTTTTGTAATGCTATGTGGACAGTTTCTTACACCCACCCCTAAGCTGCTATTGCAATGTTGTGCCCTTCGGCGAACCCCTATCCCTCCATCATAAAGGGCTCTTTATTTGAATAAAGCATTGGAAATCCCTCTTCATTCAAATAAAGAGAGTCTTTTTATTAGATCCGAAGATTAGCAGATTAGATATCGAGGCGATCCAGCATTTCTTCCAGCGCCTCCCCCACGCCCGTGCGCCACAGATAGGTGACGCGCGCATCCGCGCGCCCGGGACCACCATTCATAACCGCCACGGGTTTATCCGCGCGCAGGGCATCAAGCACAATCTTGTAGCTGCTCATAACCGCGACCGAGGAACCCACCACCAGTACACCCGAAGAATCCGCGAGCATCTGCTGCTGGCGAGCCTTCCGGTCGGCGGGCACGGATTCACCAAAATAGACGACATCCGGTTTGAGTTTCATCGAGCCGCAAACCGTGCACCCCACCATCTGGAAGCTGCGAATGTAGTCGTTGTCGAGCTCAACATCGCCGTCAGGGTTGACCTGTAGTTCGGTACTTTCGAGGCGTTCCAGATACCCGGGATTTGCTGCATCCAGGCGGATATCCAGGCTCTCACGCGACTCGCGCGTTCCGCAGTCCAGGCACAGAATTGAGGATAAATCGCCGTGCAGCGCCAGCACGTTCTTGCTTCCGGCACTCACGTGCAGACCATCAACATTTGGGTAATCAGGCCGTTCACCGCACCCGCATGCTCAAGTTCGGCGAGCGCATAGTGGGCTCGGTTCGGGGACGCGCGGCGCATGCGCCTCCACCCTACGTAAGATCGAGCCCAGTAGCGTTGTCGGGCGGCGTCGTCGTAACGGAATTCTTGGTAGGTCATGGGCCGGTGGTCTAAGAGCGATCCGGAGGGTCCGCGGTAGTCGGGAATGCCGGATTCGGTGCTGACCCCGGCGCCGGTAAGCGCCAAAACGCCGCCGGTGCGGAGCATTTTTTCGATGCCCTCGGCAGCGTATAGAGGGTCGTGTGGGGTGACGGTTTCGGTGACGACTCGTTCAATGGAGCGAATGGCGGCGCGATGCGCGGAGGCGATGAGTGTGCTTTTCTCGCCCGCGTCTGCAAAGTTCTGCGTATCGGTCCATTTTTCCATGTGTCTAGTGTATGTCGGGGATGTTTCTCTCCCCAGTTAGGGACGGGCAACCTACTTCCCTGTTCGGGTTCTCTTGATCACAAACTCCTATATACAAGACTAGTATTATTGATAGTATTATTAGCAACAGCAATAGTGAAAGGAAGCATCATGGCAACCCCAACTATCGACGCTATGATCCTGGGGGCTCTGCATGAGCACCCGATGAGCGCCTACGAAATGAACAAAATGATGGACCAGCGCGGAGTGCGCAGTTGGGCGCGCATCAGCTCACCCTCCGTATACCGCAACCTAGTGCAACTCTACAAGCAGGGATATGTGGAGAGCACCACCGTCAAAGACAGTGCTATGCCTGAGCGCACGGTCTACTCCATTACTCTCGAAGGCAAGGAACGTCTTCATGAGCTTCTCTACGATATTGCCTCCAGCCCTGCGCGCGTAGACTTCAACTTTGTCTCCGTCATCGCGAATATCCGCATGGTGGACGAGAAGATGGGGCACGAGCTGTTGCAGTCTATCGCCGATACCTACAGCGAGTGGGCAGATCGGCTGGAACAGGCTGCCGCATCCATCGACGACCAGATAGAGGCGAAGGCAACCCTAGAGCTGTGCTCCGATACCTACCGGCTCATTGCGGACTGGGCACGCAAATTCGAGAAGGATTTCTATCAGAATCGCAAGAAGTAAGGGCTGATTCCGCGCTCTTGAGTCGGCGATAACGGCTACCTCGCCGGCCTTGCATTTCCGGGGAGTGGTTATGTGCAAAGGTAATAGTGCGTTCTCGTTCAGCAGCGACGCATCAATTGGAGAGGAATTAGAGCCAGTAATATACCCTACTGTATGCCTCTATGGCGCTTTATGGCATACCGCTTCGATCTTATGCCCGTTAGGGTCGATAAGAAAGGCGGCATAGTAGTTCGGGTGATAGTCAGCATGCACACTTGGCGCGATATGATCCTGCCCTCCCGCTGCCAAGCCTGCTTCGTAGAATGCATCTACCGCCGCTCGCGATGGCGCAGTAAAAGCGAAATGCAGCGGTGAGGAGGGCTCACCTTTCCCAAGCCAAAACATTCCCGTGTGCTGCGTGCGGTCTGGGTTGCTAAAACCCATGCCATATGGCTCTTCATCTATCGTCTTAGCATAGCCCAGCGGCGCCAGCACTGCCTCATAAAATGCTTTATTTGCTTCAATATCTTTGACGTTGATGCCGAAATGGTCGATCACTGGTAGCCTCCTTATGGCTTTAATAACGGTTCGCTTGCCGTCGTTTCAGTAGTAACATACTCAGGACGTTATTCCGAGCGTACGAGGAAATAAATAGCGTTCTAGCTCTGGAGAGACTATTTCCATGAAGAAAGTTGCAGCGGGAGCGTAATTTACGCTCCCGCTGCAACTTAGCATTCTATTTTGCGCCGTGATGAGTTAGTCATCACGTTTGGAGGTCACCGACAGACCGTCCATTGCAACATCCGGGTTCACATCCACCTCTACGGTGTCGCCATCGTGGATGGCACCTGAGAGGATACCCTTCGCCAGACGGTCGCCGATCTCGCGCTGTACCAGGCGGCGCAGTGGACGGGCACCGAAGGCCGGATCGTACCCTGCCAAGCCCAGCCACTCCAGGGCGGCGGGGGTAACATCCAGGGTCAGGCGGCGGTCGGTCAGACGCTTGCCCATGCCCTGAATCTGCAGGTTCACAATCTGTCCCAGATGCTCGGAAGAGAGCGGCTCAAACATGATGATGTCGTCCAGACGGTTCAGGAACTCGGGACGGAACGCCTGGTGAACCACCTGCATCGCCTTCTCGGTGCGCTCCTCAAACGGCATCTCCTGATCGACCAGGTACTGAGAACCCAGGTTCGAGGTCAGAATCAGAATCACGTTGCGGAAGTCCACGGTGCGACCCTGACCATCAGTCAAACGACCATCATCAAGCACCTGCAGCAGAATATCGAAGACCTCGGGGTGAGCCTTCTCAACCTCGTCCAGCAGCACCACGGAGTAGGGGCGACGGCGCACGGCCTCGGTCAGCTGACCGCCCTCTTCGTGCCCCACGTATCCGGGAGGCGCACCCACCAGGCGGGAAACGCTGTGCTTCTCGCCGTACTCACTCATGTCGATACGCACCAGGGCGTGTTCGTCGTCAAACTGGAACTCCGCCAGGGCCTTCGCAAGCTCGGTCTTACCCACACCGGTCGGTCCCAGGAACAGGAAGGAACCAATCGGGCGGTTCGGGTCGGAAATTCCGGCGCGGGCGCGGCGAACCGCATCCGCCACAGCAACCACGGCGGCTTCCTGACCGATCAGGCGTTCACCGATGCGTTTCTCCATCTCCAGCAGCTTCTCAGATTCGCCCTGAAGCATGCGCCCGGCGGGAATGCCCGTCCAGGAAGAGATAACCTCGGCAATGTCGTCAGCCGTGACCTCTTCAGAGACCATAGCCTCGCCATGAGCCTCAGTTTCGGCGCGCTGAGCTTCTTCCAGTTCCTTCTCCTTGGCGGGAATTTCGCCGTAGAGCAGGCGGGATGCGTCCGCCAGGTTACCCTCGCGCTGTGCCACCTCGGCACGCGAGCGTAATTCGTCGATTTCGCTCTTGAGATCGCCCACGCGGTTCAGACCGGCCTTTTCGGCTTCCCAGCGGGCGTTGAGCGCATCCAGCTGTTCTTTCTTGTCAGCCATGTCTTTGCGCAGCGCCGCTAGGCGTTCCTTCGACGCCGGGTCGGTCTCGTTCTTGAGGGCCAGTTCTTCCATAGTCAGACGGTCTACGGCGCGGCGCAGCTGGTCGATTTCCTCGGGGGCCGAGTCGATCTCCATGCGCAGGCGCGATGCGGCCTCATCCACCAGGTCGATCGCCTTATCGGGCAGCTGACGTGAGGGAATGTACCTATTTGAAAGTGCTGCGGCGGCGACCAGGGCGGCATCCGAGATTTGCACCTTATGGTGCGCCTCGTAGCGTTCCTTGAGCCCACGCAGAATACCGATAGTGTCATCAACGCTCGGCTCACCCACGTACACCTGCTGGAAACGGCGTTCCAGAGCGGGATCTTTCTCAATATTCTCGCGGAACTCGTCGAGTGTAGTAGCGCCAATCATGCGCAGCTCGCCGCGTGCCAGCATGGGCTTGAGCATGTTGCCTGCATCCATAGAACCTTCGGATGCGCCCGCACCAACCACGGTGTGCATCTCGTCGATAAAGGTGACGATCTGGCCTTCGGATTTCTTGATTTCTTCGAGCACGGCCTTGAGGCGTTCCTCGAATTCTCCGCGGTATTTAGCGCCCGCAACCATGGATCCAAGGTCAAGGCTGATCAGGGTTTACCACGCAGGGATTCGGGGACGTCGCCGGAGACCATGCGCTGAGCCAACCCTTCGACCACAGCGGTTTTGCCGACGCCGGGTTCACCAATGAGCACGGGGTTGTTCTTGGTACGCCGGGAAAGCACCTGCACCACGCGGCGAATTTCGGAGTCTCGGCCAATCACGGGGTCGAGTTTGCCTTCGCGGGCGAGCGCTGTCAGGTCGGTTCCATACTTTTCAAGGGCCTGGAAGGTGCCTTCGGGGTCCGGGGTATCCACGGTGCGGTCTCCTCGTACTTGGGGAATGGTCTCTTCGATAACTTTGGCAGTTGCGCCCAGGTTTTCAAGTGCGCGAGCGGTATCGCTATCGCCGCTTGCGATGCCCAGCAGCAGCATTTCGGTGGAGATGTAGGTGTCACCGAATTTCTGAGCGTGGGTCTGCGCGCTCTGAATAGCGGCGAGGGCGCTGCGGCTGAAGTTTGCGTTCTGCACGGATGCTCCAGATGCCTTCGGCAGCTTCTTAATCTCTGCGGATGCGGCTTCCGAAATGGCGTCGATATCGAGCCCTGCGGCCTTGAGAACCGCTACGGCAACGCCTTCTCGCTGATCCATCAGTGCTTTGAGGATGTGCGCAGGTTCGATGCTGGGGTTACCCGCTGTCTGTGCGTTCATATTAGCGGCGGAGAGCGCTTCTTGGCTCTTGGTTGTGAATTTTGCGTCCATAAATCTTATCCTTTCGCGTCTTGTGCGGGGCGCATCCTGCGCCTTCTTTTTACAGCTAAATTGAGTCTACTACACTCAAGGTTTGGATGCAAGGGGTTACCACCGATTTTTGGAACCAAAATTCAGCACTAAAAAAGGCTCTTTATGTAAATAAAGCGGTGAAAAATACGCTTTATTTACATAAAGAGCCTTTTTAGGGCATGGAACGAAGAATCAGACTAGATCTCAGTCCAAGAAGTCATACGGGCTTTGCTGTCGCGCCTGTTCCTCCAAAACCTCGTCGGTAACACCCTGCTGCATGCGCGCCGAGCGCCTATTGGCATTGAAAGCGATCACGGCAGCGGTAATAGCCATGGCAAAGGTCAAAATTCCCGAAGGTATTCCCAAATCCTGCACCGTAGCCCACGTAATCGGCACCCGCGAGCGCACCAATTCCCGACACCGGCACCCCGGCACGGTAGTCGGGAATGAACATCCCAAAGAGAAAAGCGAGCGCCCAGCAGGCCCATACGGACAATACGAATCCCCAGGATGCACCAACCCGCAGATGCTCGCCGCTGGTAACGCGACGATGCGCATCGCGAAACATCCACCGCGCACCCAGGCACAGAATCACGGCGAGTGCTGGACCGAATGAGATAGCAAAAATGGGCACGAGGTCACCGGCGGCACCGAAGAGGGCACGGCCTACGGTAATCCAAGCGGCAGAGACAAACGCCATGGGGTAGGCGGCATAGAGGGTTGCAACCTGTATGACGGCAGGTGTGCGTGCGGCTAATGAGTTTACGTGCGGGTGCGATCCGGCGTGCTCAGATTTTTCGTTCACTGTGCCATCTTAAACGGTTTGTGCCCCAGACTGGGGCAGCACTCACCATGTCAGCGGGCTTTCCGCGGTAAATCCCACATAAACCTAAACTTTAACCAAAAACTTTATTGTTATACTGAGCACATTGGGGGCTTGTGGGTACTCATACCCCCTATCGGTAAATAATAGGAGCCTGCATGAAAATACTGGTTTTAGGAGCAAGCGGTCGCACTGGAAGCCTTTTCACCCGCAAAGCGTTAGAGGAGGGGCACACGGTTACCGCCTATGTGCGTAACCCCGATAAGACGGTGGAGCTTTTGGGGGAACACCAGAACCTCATGATTGTCCCCGGTGCCCTGAACGATTCTGAGCGGCTCGCCACGATTTCTTCCGGACAGGATGTAATGGTTAGCATCCTGGGGCAGAAAGCTACGGTGCGAGAGTTTCTATCCACCACGTTTATGCAGGAGCGCCTGCCGCTCATTATGGATGCGGTGGTGGGTGCGGGTGTGAAGCACTGCGTTATTATGAGCGCCTATGGGGTGGGCAATACGCTACAGAGCGCATCTTTCTTCATGCGTGTAGGGTGCAAGACCATGATGCGCAGCATTTTTACGGATCGCGCAAAGGCCGACGCTATGGCTGCTAAGTATCAACCGTATATTTCGCGGGCGCATCCGGGTCTGCTGACAAATAAGCCTGGTAAGGGCGGGGTAAAGGTCTTTGATGTGGCGAGTGTTGCGCGAGTTCCGGGTATCCCAATGATTGCCCGTGAAGATGTTGCTGATGCTCTGCTCGATATTGCGAAAAACCCACTAAATGCAGGTACAGATTTTTTGGTGACGATTAAAGACGTTGCTCTACGGGCAGCCTAGAAATGCCCGGTAGGCTTAACCTATGACGAATAATGCTTCTTTTCCCGCCGCGATTCTTTTCGACCATGACGGCACGCTTGTAGATACCGAGCCGGTGTGGGCTGCCGCGAAGGTTGCTCTGGCGGCCGAGTTCGGCGGCACCTGGACCGAGCAGGATACCCTGGATTGTCTGGGGCTTTCCATGAAATTTACGCTTGACCGCCTGCGGGAACGCGGAGTTGATCTGCCGGATGAGCAGATTAATGAGCGCCTAGTCGCTAAGGTTCGTGAGGCACTGGCGCATCAGCAGGTGGAGTTTCTGCCCGGTATTGAGCGTTTCCTGACCCAAGTGCGTGATGCCCAGATTCCGGCGGCGATTGTTACGAACGCAACCACGTCGATCGCTCAGCGTACAGCCGATGCCGCCCCAGAGGGAACGTTCTCGGTCATTATTGGCAACGATGAGACGACGCATCCAAAGCCTGATCCGCAACCATACCTTTGGCGGCGCAGCGTTTGGGGGTTGAGCCTAGTCGGTGTGTGGCGGTTGAGGATTCGCCCTCCGGGGTGCGCAGCGCAACGGCGGCGGGCATGAAGGTAATTGTAGTGCCGGGTGAGCTTGAGGTTCCTGCCGAGCTGGGGCATGCCCGCATGTTACATACCGAGTTAACGTTGGATGCGGTGCGCGCCTTAGGGTAATAGCCACCCGACTTTCGCGTTCTTCACCGTATTCACAATGATAGTTTGTTGATGGTGCAGGGTTGTGGCGGGGTGTGCTAAGCCTTATCTGGGCTATTTTTTAGCGTTGTCAGAACCGCATCCAAAGCCACCCTTATTATGAATTACTAAAAATAAACTTGACTCCGGGGCGTAAAAATGATTTACTAAGGATAACGCTTTTGTGGGAAGATGGCGGGTGAAAATCCCCCGCCGTCTACCCCTTGAAGCAGCATCTACGCACTACGAAGGAGTCTCACATGACATTCGCACAATACACCGCACCCGGTCTTACTCTTGACGAAGGCAAAGAAATTTCCGAGGTTCTGCAGGCTCGTCTGCACGACCTTAACGAACTGCATCTTTCCCTAAAGCACGCACACTGGAACGTAACCGGCCCCGACTTCATCGCCGTGCACGAAATGATTGACCCGCAGGTCGACACCGTTCGCAACTTCGTGGACGACATCGCAGAACGTATGGCAACCTTGGGTGCAACCCCCAACGGTCTCGCCGGTGCGCTGGTCGCAGCACGCAACCACGAGGATTACCCCGTAGGTCGCGCTCGCGTGACCGAGCACCTGCACGCCCTCAACGACGTCTACACCCGCGTGATCGAAGACCATCGCAAGGCTATCGAGTTCGCCGGTAAAGTTGATCCCATTACCGAGGATCTGCTGATCGGTCAGACCGCTGAGCTTGAGAAGTTCCAGTGGTTCGTTCGCGCATTCCTAGAGAATAGCGCAGGCGAAATCAAGTAATCCGCACGCAGGATTTAGAACGAAAGGTGCCGTCTCCCCTACGCGGGAGGCGGCACCTTTATTGTCCTAACTATCCCCTGTATTGATTTTCCTCAGGTTTTCTTAACAGCCGTTTCTCACGCTACCTGTAAATTCTTTTTCGCATGAAGAAACGTACCAATGAGGGTACTGGGAAAGATATTTTTCGACGCAGCGAACATAAAAGCACCGGCACCTTTTCCTAGATTTTCGAGGACGAACCCCCTATGCTGGTGAGTTGCACACCAATCTACCCGGGATATCTATGACATCGGCCGAACCACATAAAACTCAGAGCGAGCATCTTCTCACCGCCCAGGCTGAGGGGGTTCGCACCGCATCCGAAGATTCTTCCCCGGCGACCGGGCACATACCGGCACGGCACCATCCCGTCACCCAGCCGAGTGAAGCACAAATCCGGCGGTGGCGGCGTTATCTCGCCGATGAAGAGTCGGAGGCGCGCATCTACCGCTACCTGGCCCAGCGCACCGAGGGCGAAGAGCGTGAGATTCTGATGCAGGTTGCCGAGGCCGAGAAACGCCATCAACAGCACTGGCGCGATATGCTTGGAGAACATGCCGGTAAACCCTCACGCCCCTCACTGTCTTCGGCTATTTGCAGTTCCTTGCGCGGCATTTCGGATCGGTTTTTATTCTGGCGATGGCTCAGCGTGCCGAATCCCGCTCCCCCTACGCCGAGGATCCAGACGCCACCGAAGAAATGGCGGCTGACGAGGCTATTCACGAAGAAATTATCCGTGCCCTGGCAACTAACGGGCGTGAAAAACTCTCGGGCAACTTCCGCGCGGCGGTGTTCGGCGCGAACGATGGGCTGGTCTCGAACCTGGCGCTGACGATCGGTATTACGGCCTCGGGTGCGTCCAGCTCTATGGTGCTGCTTTCGGGGATTGCCGGTCTGCTCGCGGGCGCGCTTTCTATGGCGGCGGGCGAGTTCGTTTCGGTACGTTCCCAGCGTGAACTTTTGGATGCATCCCAGCCGACCCAGGTAACCCTGCGTGTGGCGAGTGACCTTGATATTGATGCGAACGAGCTTGAGCTCATCTACCGGGCGCGCGGTATGGATGAGGAGGCGGCGCATCACCGCGCGCTGGAACGTTTCGGGTACCTCGACTGCGATTGCGACCCGTCACTGTCGCATCGTGCAGATGAAGAGGGCGAGGAAGAGAACGTAGCACTCGGTACGGATATTGGCGCGGCGGCGGCATCGTTTAGCTTTTTCGCGTCCGGGGCGCTCGTGCCGATTCTGCCCTATATTTTCGGGATTTCCGGCGTCTGGGCGATGGCGCTTTCGCTCCTGTTCGTCGCCATGGCGCTGGGCTTCACCGGCGGTATTGTGGGTCTGCTCTCGGGGTCTTCCCCGATGCGCCGCGGACTGCGCCAAATCCTGATCGGACTGGGCGCGGCGGGCATCACCTACCTGCTGGGCTAGCCTTCGGCACTACGCTGGGGTAGGTCTATTCCGTTCCATACTTTCTCTACGCCAGCGGCGTTGCCCCTTTGCGATACACGAAATGCCACGCATATGACGTGGCATCCGGAACTGGCGCATCCAAGCAGTCTTTCAGCTTTAGCTACTTGCATATCAGGTCATCGGCTATACAGCATTGCGCAAAGAGTAATCATAATGGAGAGACTGGTTCTTTGTTTTGCGCTCCCTCGCAAGCCCAATAGAAAAACTCCTGCCATTGACGCTCTCCCGATAGTGAAGGGCCGTTGACAGGAGCGAGTTAGTACTTTGATTATATATGAACCCCCGGCGGCGCGAGCGTAATACTCGCACCGCCGGGGGTCTTATTAGCTGCCCGAACCGGGCAGATTGCTACTTGTTGGCGAAGATTTCGCGCATCAGATTAGCGGCTTCGGAGGGGGGTCTTGCCGACCTTTACACCAGCAGCCTCCAGAGCTTCCTTCTTCGCCTGTGCGGTCCCCGAAGAACCTGAGACGATCGCACCCGCGTGGCCCATGGTCTTGCCCTCAGGAGCGGTGAAACCAGCCACATAACCGACTACGGGCTTGGTGACGTTTGCCTTGATGTACTCGGCGGCACGCTCCTCCGCGTCGCCACCAATCTCACCAATCATCACAATGCCCTCGGTCTCCGGGTCAGCCTCGAAAGCCTCCAGAGCGTCAATATGGGTGGTGCCGATAATCGGGTCGCCGCCAATACCGATAGCGGTGGTGAACCCAATGTCGGCGAGCTCGAACATCATCTGGTAGGTGAGGGTACCCGACTTGGAGACAAGACCGATCTTGCCCTTTCCGGTGATATTCGCCGGAGTAATACCGACCAGGCACTCCTCAGGGGTGATAATACCGGGGCAGTTCGGCCCGATAATGCGGGTAATCTGCTTGCCGTTCTCGTCCACCGAAGCCTTCGCGGCAGCCCAGAACTCAGCGGTATCCTGCACAGGCACGCCCTCGGTAATGACGACGACCAGACCGATCTTAGCCTCAATAGCCTCAAGCACGGCGGCTTTGGTGAAGGCGGGCGGCACGAAAACGATCGAAACGTTCGCACCGGTTTCGGTAATAGCCTCGGCAACGGTACCGAAGACCTTCAGCTCAACATCGGAGCCGTCCTTTGCCTTGTGGGTAACGGTGGTGCCAGCCTTGCGGGCGTTCACGCCGCCCACAATGTTTGTGCCGGCTGCGAGCATACGAGCGGTGTGCTTGGTGCCTTCGCCGCCGGTGATGCCCTGAACGATGACCTTAGAGTCTTTGTTCACAAAGATGAGACATAGTTTTTTCCTATAAATCCTTCGGTGGCGATTACGCCTTGTTAGCGAGCTCTGCTGCCTTGTCGGCGCCTGAATCCATGGTGGTTGCCTGCACCACGAGCGGGTGGTTTGCCTCAGAGAGGATGCGGCGGCCTTCCTCCACGTTGTTGCCGTCCAGGCGCACCACAAGCGGCTTAGTTGCGGAATCGCCCAGAATCTCAAGCGCCTTCACGATGCCCTCAGCCACGGCATCGCACGAGGTGATACCGCCGAAGACGTTCACGAAAACGCTCTTAACCTGCTCATCGCCCAGAATAATCTCAAGGCCCGCAGCCATAACCTCAGCGGATGCGCCGCCACCGATATCGAGGAAGTTGGCGGGCTTCACGTTGCCGTGCTTTTCGCCAGCGTATGCCACCACATCCAGGGTAGACATCACCAGACCGGCACCGTTGCCGACAACGCCAACTTCACCGTCGAGCTTCACATAGTTCAGGTCATGCTGCTTAGCCTTAGCTTCCAGCGGGTTTTCGGCGGATTTATCGACAAGCGCCACGTGATCCGGCTGGCGGAATTCCGCGTTATCGTCGAGAGAGACCTTACCGTCAAGAGCCAGAATATCGCCTTCGGGGGTCTGCACGAGGGGGTTAACCTCAACGAGGGTTGCGTCTTCCTTCTTGAAGACATCGCCCAGCTTCACGAGAACCTCAACCACCTTAGGCTGCAGTTCAGCGGAGAACCCGGCGGCCTCAACAATCTCCTGCGCCTTGGCGGAGTCGATACCCACCAGCGGGTCTACCTCAACCTTAGCGAGAGCCTCGGGTCGTTCAGCGGCGAGCTGCTCAATTTCCATGCCGCCCTCTACCGAGCACATGGCAAGGTACGAGCGGTTTGCACGGTCAAGCAGAATCGAGAAATAGTATTCTTCAGCAATGTCAGCACCCTGTGCGACCAGCACGCGGTGAACGGTATGACCCTTGATATCCATACCAAGAATCTGCTGAGCGTACTCGTATGCCTCGTCAGGGTTTTTAGCGAGCTTCACACCGCCAGCCTTACCGCGGCCACCGGTCTTAACCTGAGCCTTAATGACGGTCAGGCCGCCGATTTCCTCAGCTGCTGCCTTTGCTTCTTCGGGAGTGGTCGCAACAATACCCTTGAGCACGGGTACACCGTGCTTTGCGAAGAGATCGCGCGCCTGGTATTCGAAAAGGTCCACAGGTGTCCTTCTTCGTCGAAGTGATGCCGCCGCATGGGGTGCGACGGCCTGGTCTCATGAGGTTCATACGATGCGCCTTGGCACCCGTGCGGGCGCGCGAAAACGCTTTCGAAATCCTCTCATCTCTACTTTATCGGAAATATAGGTTAGTGTGCACTTATGGGTGCATATCAACCCGGTTTTTGTGGGTGGCATCACGTGCTCAGATGCGCCCTACGGGTCGGGGTCTACGAGACTTTCTCCAACGGCGCATACCGCAGCAGCAAACGCTTCTCTTCGGAGGCAAAACGCACCTTCGCCACGGTCTTATCGCCGGTGCCTTCCAGAGCGAGAACTCGGCCCTCTCCGAACTTGGTGTGGCGCACCGTATCGCCCACCTTCAGCTGCGGAATTTCCTTGCCCTGATGCACCCGTGATCGGTTGCGCACCGCTCCGGATGCGCTGGCTGCGGCCGCCAAACCGTAGCTTGCCGAACCATTGACCTCGGCGGTTGATGGTTCACGGTTCGCTCGGGTGCGGGATTCATCGTATCCTGTGCCGTAGCTGCCCGTGCTGTGCCTGTCTAACCCGCGCCCATCAGCATTGCGCCCACCGCCGGAACTGTATCCGCTCGCCCCGCGATAGCCGCCCTGCCCGTAGCCTCCATACCCGCTGGCACCGTTGGCGTATGCGCCCATCCCGGAGGCACCAAACCCGGCAAATCCGCCCAGGCGGCGCCACTCGATCAGCTCCTCAGGAATCTCTTCCAGGAAGGGTGAGGGCGGGTTGAACTGGCTCTTGCCCCACATCGTGCGGGTCTCAGAACGGGTGATATAGAGCCGCTGCATCGCGCGCGTGAGCCCCACATAGGCAAGGCGGCGTTCCTCGCTCATCTCGCCCTCGTCGGTCAGCGCCCGCTGATGCGGAAACAGCCCATGTTCCAGCCCGGTCAGGAAAACAACCGGGAACTCCAGGCCTTTGGCGGTGTGTAGGGTCATCAGGGTAATCATGCCCTGCGCCTTCGCCTCTGCGGCCTCGGCAGCAATCTGCGCGGCAGACGGGGTCTGACCGTCGGCGGAGGCGCCTCGGGATGGAATCGAGTCGGCATCCGCCACCAGAGAGACATGCTCTAAGAACTGTTCCAAGTCCGCGCCGGGGTTCTCAGCCTCAAACTCGACCATCGCATCCAGCAGCTCCGAGAGGTTTTCTACCCGGGATTCGTCCTGAATATCCTTAGATTCGCGCAGGGCGGCGAGATAGCCGGACTGTTCGAGCACCGCCTCTAGGGTTGTGGCCGCTGATTCGGTGCGCGCAATCTGGGCGAGATCGTCCATGAGCTTGACGAACTGAGCATACTTTTTAACGGCTGCAGCACCCAAACCCGGCACGCTCCCCGGCTCGGCGGCAGCGGCACGAGCGGCGGCGAAGAAAGAAATTCGCTGTGCCGATGCGTGATCGGCGACCACAGTCTCAGACTTCGAGCCGATACCGCGCTTAGGTTCGTTAAGAATACGCCGCACGCTCACGTCGTCGTCCGGGTTTGAGAGGGCGCGCAGGTAGGCGAGCGCATCTTTAATTTCTTTGCGCTCGTAGAACCGGGTGCCGCCGACCACGCGGTACGGCAGTCCGGCGCGCATCAGGAGTTCTTCAAGGGCGCGGGATTGGGCATTGGTGCGGTAGAAAATCGCCACATCCGAGGGTTTGATGCCGTGTTCATCGGCAAGCCGGTCTATTTCTTGGGCAATGTAGCGTGCCTCCGCATGTTCGGATTCGGCGACGTACCCCACGATTTTTGTGCCCTCCCCCGATGCCGTCCACAGCTTCTTGGGGCGGCGGTTGGGGTTGCGTTCAATCACGGCGTTCGCGGCAAGAGAGAATGTTCTGCGTGGAACGGTAGTTCTGTTCCAGCAGAATAATGTGCGCATTGGGGTAGTCACTCTCGAAATCCGTAATATTGCGAATGTCGGCGCCGCGGAAGGCGTAAATCGACTGGTCTGAGTCGCCCACGACGGTCAGTTCGCCGGGCGGCGGAGCATCCGGGTACGGCCCCTGCTCGCGAGTGTTTCCCTGCGGATGCGCCCCCACTAACTCCCGCACGAGCGCATACTGGGCGTGGTTGGTGTCTTGGTATTCGTCCACCAGAATATGCCGGAATTTACGGCGATAATAGTTTGCGATTTCGGGGAACTTCTTGAGCAAAAACACGGTTTTGCCAATGAGGTCGTCAAAGTCGAGAGAGTTCGCGGCGCGAAGGCGCTGGGTATAGACGGTGTAAATCTGCGCGATAGTCTTTTCCCACGGGTTATTCGCGGCCGCCGCACTGTATTCTTCGGCGCTCACCAGCTCGTTTTTGAGGGCAGAAATCCTGTGCCCTACGGCCTTGGGGGCAAACTTTTTAGTATCCAGGTTCAGCTCTTTGATAATGAGCGTGAGCAGGCGCTGCGAATCCGCCGAATCGTAGATCGTGAAGGTGGATTTGAGCCCGAGCGCCTTGGCTTCTCGGCGCAGCACGCGCACGCAGAAGCTGTGGAAGGTGGAAATCCACATGTGCTGCGCACGCGGGCCGATCAGCGCTTGGATGCGCTCACGCATTTCCGCTGCGGCCTTGTTCGTGAAGGTGATGGCGAGAATCTGTCCGGGGGTTGCCCGCCCGGTTGCGAGCAGATGGGCGATGCGGTGCGTCAGCACGCGGGTTTTGCCAGACCCAGCCCCGGCGACGATCAACAGGGGTGAACCGGCGTGTAAAACAGCTTCGCGCTGCCGGTCGTTAAGCCCGTCGATCAGGGTTGCGGGGTCGATAGTGCTGAGCGAATAGGTGCGCTCCCCGTAAGGGTCTTCGGGTTTGTACTCGCTTCCGTACCCGCCCACTCGGTAGGCGGGCGGCATGAACTCGCCGAGCGCATCCTCATGGGCGGTGACGGTTTGGGAGGTCACCGCTTCAGGGTTGAGCTCTGGCATAAAAGATTCGTGGGCGAAGGGGTCTTCTTCCGGTGCGGAACTATCTTCCGGCGGAATGTGGGCATCATATTCGGGGTCGTAGGGCGGCTGCGTGTTTTCGAGATCGGCAAAGAGGGTATCTGCGGCAGGCTCAACGCCGGATGCGGAGTTGGTGGGTTCGCTCATGATCTACCTCGCTGCCTAGAATACACGTTCGATATTCCATGCTACCGTATTTGCCCTCTCGCTCCCACCCGTCGCGCCCGTTTGCCGCGCATAATTCGCTCTTAGCGGTACCCCGCCGCGCGGTGCGCTCATGCTACGATGACCGAATGGATCAGGTCATCACTCCCGCTATTTGGTGCGACGGCACCGCCGACGAAGCAGCACAGTTCTACGCCAATGTTTTTCGCGATGCATCCGTGATCGAGCAGGCACCCGGGCTCGCGGCGACGGTCAGCATCCACGGTTTCAGGCTCTCGCTCATCAACGGCGGTAACCAATATGCCCCGAACCCGTCGATCAGCTGCATCCTGAACTTTGATCCGCTCTTATTCGGCGGAGAGGAACAGGCCCGAACCTACCTTGATGAGCTCTATGAGCGGCTCAGCACCGGCGGCGTACTTATGGAGCTGGGTGAGTACCCCTTCTCCCCGCGCTACGCTTGGGTTCGTGACCGTTTCGGCATGACCTGGCAGCTCATGCTCACCGACCCGGACGGCGATCCGCGCCCCTTTGTTATCCCATCCTTCATGTTCGGCGGTACTAATCACGCTCATGCCGAGGAAGCCACAGACGCTTGGATCGCCCTGTTTGATAACGCCCGCCGCGGTGCTCTGTACCGTTACGAGGAAGGCGGACCGCTGGATGCGGGTACGGTCATGTTCACCGACTTTACCCTGCGCGGCACCTGGATGGCAGCCACGGACTCTGGGACCTTCCACGATTTCACCTTCACGCCCGGAGTCTCCATGATTGTCTCCTGCCGCGACCAGGAAGAGATCGACCGCTACTGGGCGGGGCTCTCTGCTGTGCCCGAGGCCGAGCGCTGCGGCTGGTGCGTCGACCGCTGGGGTGTCTCGTGGCAGGTCGTCCCCCACAACATCGCCGAACTCATGGCCGACGCCGCCACACGCGATAAGATCCTGCACATGGGCAAGATCGACCTGGCCAAGCTATAACCCGCTGCACCACAGCCTTCCTAATATAGGGGTATCAGCAAAACGAGCGATACCGCGCGGCAGAAGACCAAGAAGCCTGCCCCGAACCTACTCCACAGCGCCCTTGTGGTAAATGCCCCACGCTGACACAACCAGTCGCTCTGCGCAATAATGGAAAGTATGGGTCTATCACAAGGTCAGAAGAAACGCCTGTACGGCGAGCAGGCGCAGCAGGGGCAGAACCGACCGCAGTCCTGGGCGAAAACCCCAAGAGCATAAAATTCATGAGCTCAAACAGGTCATGGATGACCGTGCCGTGCGCGCGAACGCACCCGCCGAACAGCAGCGTTCGAAGACCTTTCTGTACGTGGCGGTCACGATTTCCCTGCTGCTGGGCGCCTATGTGGCGTTCTGGGTGCTGCCAAGCTACGGCAGGCTGGCGAACGCCCAAGTCCCCGACCTCTCCCCCGTCACCTCAACCGAAGCTCTGTCTGCCTTCGCCTCCGGGCTGGGCGACAATCTGGGTGCCTACACGTATGCGCATCGTTCGGTGGGCATAGTTTTTGCGCTCTTTTTTGGGCTTTCGCTGGCGTTTCTGGCGTACACGTCACGCCTGCCGAAGGTACTGCGGGCACTGTTCACGGCGGCTCCGGTGGGCTACCCTGCTCGCGCACATTGCCACGATTTTTTTATGCTGGATGCGGCGCTCGCCGACCCCTGCGCATCAGCCCGGCGCTCTGAACGTGCTGTTACCTGTGGACTGGGCACTGCTGCTTCTGTCTCTGGCGGGTATCGCATACCAGCTGGTGCGCAGTATTAAGGATGCGGCCTCCACCTTTATCGCGGGCGAGCCGAACGTCGAGGCAGACGGTAAATCCGAAGAATAACTCCCCTTCGTCCTCTCGATAAAAAGGAACCCTAATTCACGATTAGGGTTCCTTTTTTTCATCGGGAGGGCTCACGCAGAACCCCGCGAGGAAGACGGGCTCGGTCCTAAATCCCTGCTGATGCGCTAGGGGAGCTCGACGGAGTTACGGGATCGTCATCGTCTTCAAACTGTGAAGCTATACCTGCAACAACCCAAGATCCGTTGCGGTATTCCGCCAGCAGGTGACCTTTATATTCCCGTTTAGCGTCGCCTCCGCCGTCTGATACGTCCTCTACCTTCCCGTCGTCAACTTCAAATTTGCCGTAATTCATCGTAAAAAGGTACGTTTCCCACGAGTAGACTTCTCCATCCCACACGGGCTTGTCTTCGTCCAAAGTGTAGGTTATTTTGGCGTTGTCCACCCAGCGTTTGCCGTCCCGTGCTCTCTGCAGCAGATCCTTCATCTCGCTGTCTAAGAAATGGTTTTTCTCGGATGTGCTCATCGGACCGTTTTCAATAAGCGAGTAATCACCCTGTATTAATCGCGTATTCGACCGTTGCCGCCGTATAGGCGATAGTGTCGCGCAGTCCCTTTGAGAGATTTTCTCGGTGACACTCCCACGGTTTCTTGGGTTTGGGGGTGTTTCTCTGAGCGTGTTCCTTGGTGGCGGGCTCAAAGGTACCCGACTTCTCGTATTCGAGCACGGATTCAAAGTTAATATCGCCCTTGTAGCTGCCGCTCATATCGATACTCGGGCTCGGGCTTGACGACGCTGAACGTGATGCCGACGAACTGGAGCTTGAAGAACTCGACGAGGAGCTGGAACTCGACGAGCTGGAAGAAGACGATGAACTAGAGGATGCGGGCGACGTCGCCTCAATCCCCTTCACCTTAGGGGCACAGGCAGATAAAAATACGGCACCGGCGCTAGAGCCCAGAACCAGTAAGGCGGTTCGGCGATCGAACAGAGAAGACATGAGTAGAGTTCTCCTTATCGGAAGTGTTGGACAAATCGGTATATGTTTAAGTTTAGGCTTGCACTGCCCCTTTTAGCGCGGCACCGCGCACAAGTTCCCGTCATCATCAGCAATACTCGTCGCACAGGAGTATAGAGCAGTACAGCACGCACATTAGGTAGTCCGAAAGGATAAACAGAGTCCTTCGGAGATAAATACCTTTACAGAGGCAAGGGCACTTACGTTTTAGCTCTTAGACTTCGGTTGATTGGCAACCGCGCTGGTTATCCAAGCTCCGTTAATATACTGTGCCGTCAAATTACCTTTAAAGATATCGCGATATATCATGTCGTGGTCTTCGTCTGAATGGTACTCAACTTTGCCGTCAACAACCTCGAATTTACCGTACTCAACGATAAATTCACGATCCCATTTGTATTCGCCATCGCCTTCAAGCCGGGGACTCTCTTCGGTGAGCGTATACTCGATCGTAATATTATCCGGCCAGAATGTGCCTTCGCGGGTTTTATCGAGTCGTTCCTTCTCTTCCCTCAAGAAGTAATTGCGTTCTGGTTCCGACATAGAGCTTTGCTCCAGCAGGGAGTAATCCCCCGTGTTGTAGGCGTATTGCGTTGCGGCAACCGCAAACGCGATGCTCAGGTAGAGACCTTTGAGCGACTTCTCATCCGCACCGGCAGGTTTCTTGGGTTTAGGAACATTTTTTTGCCGGATGCTCCTTCGTAGCGGGCTCATATGTACCGGATTTCTCGTATTCCAGAACGGACTCAAAATCGATTTTTCCGCCATAGCTGCCGCTCATATCAATGTCGGTTGCGCCAGACTGCGATGGTGAGGAATCTGAGTTTGATGATGCAGAAGCTGACGAGGAACTTGCCGAGGCTGAACTCGACGATGAAGAGCTTGAACTTGAAGAGGCACTCGGCGATACATCAGACGACGATGACGCTCCCCGACCCCGGAGCTTTCAGCGGTGGAATTACCACCGCACGCGCTCAATAGTGCCGCACCGGCTCCGGTTCCGAACACGAACAATGCATTTCTGCGGGTAAAAATAGAAGACATCATTGCCTCTCTTAAATATGTACGGGGTATTTATCGGTCACTTTCAGAATAAGCGCATAGGGCTGCCTACTTCAGGATTTGCGGCAAAATGTTATGGAACCTTTATGTTCTACGCCCTCAACACGGGCAACGCCGCCCCGCAGATAAAATAAAACCCGCTTGATGCTCCTCTCCGTGAGGAAGCTGCATCAAGCGGGTTCGCTACCCGTGCCCCCGAGACGATTCGAACGTCCGACACCTTCTTTAGGAGAGAAGTGCTCTATCCCCTGAGCTACGGGGGCAACTCGTTCCATTATACGGGCATCACACAGGTTTTAGCATCTTACACGCCCCTAGAATAGACGAGTGAGTATTTTTATTGACCCACCCGTCTGGCCCGCACACGGCACGGTCTTTTCGCACCTGATTTCTGACACTTCTTTGGCGGAACTTCACGATTTTGCGGCGAAAACCGGCATAAGTCCGCGTGCCTTCGATGCCGACCACTACGACGTTCCCGCGTATCGGTACGAGGGGCTGGTTCGTGCAGGTGCGCGCGAGGTGAGCGGATCGCAGCTGACGCGCATCCTGATAGACAGCGGGCTGCGGGTGCCATTGCGGGAACGCCCTAACAAAATACGCCCGCGTCTCATGCGCGCTTGGGACTCGTTGCTGCCCGGACACACAGCACTGGGCGAAGATCTACTGGAACGTTACGAGCAGCCGCATCGGAAATACCACACGAGCGTGCATCTTTCAGAAATGCTCACCGCGCTCAAGACGCTTTACGAACGACACCACACCGCAACCCCGCGGGCGGTACTTCTGGCGGCATGGTTTCATGATGCCGTCTACGAGGCGAATCCCGGCGAAGATGAGGCGGCTAGTGCTGATCTAGCACGCACCACCCTCGCTCCCCTGGCGAGCACTGGTTCCCTCACGAACCGCGAGGTTACCGCTATTGCGCACCTGATAGAGCTCACGGCTTCTCACCAATTAGCCGATGGTATTGAAGAATATACCTCTGGCGCGCTTACCCGTGCCGATGCAGCATTCTTCCTTGATGCTGACCTTGCAATTCTTGCCGCCGATAGCCCGCGTTATACCCGCTATGTCGCTGGGGTTCGCGCCGAGTACGCCCATTACGCTCCGGACGCCTTCACTCGCGGACGAGCGGCGATTCTGCAAGGTTTTTCTGAACCGCACAGCGATCTATGCCTCAGACACCGCGCATCTTCTCTGGGATGCGCCCTGCGCGTCTGAACCTCCGTACCGAGCTGGAGGGCTACCGCCCAGCGTTGAGCGAACAACCAGCCAAGGAGGCACACTAAATTGTGCCCACCGATGAGCTATTCCTGCTCACTGCGGGGATTTTTTCGTGCCCTCGTTTTCTTGCGGTAGATCATGCGGGCACTCACCATACCGATAATAATGCCTATGCCGCCGACGACAGACACCCACATGGCCGGGTTACCGAGCGGCAGCGCGACGAGCAGACCGATCACAATGCCCGGAATCGCACCCGCCACCATGCCGATGGCAAGGTACGTAAATTCCTGGTCGGAGCTGTTCTTAGGGCTTTCAAACTGTGTTGGCATTCTTCTATGGTACCCGCATATCCTGCCCCGCAAGAACGCATTTTCGCCTCACGCCTAGAGACGTATACGGGGCGTGCGCCTGATCGACCATCAGACGCACGCCCCGTATAACCTACCAAACACAACCTGAGCCGGGCCTCGGAGGCAGAAGAGCGTATGCGCCTTCCAGAGCACGCAAAGACGGCACCTATCCGATTGGACGGGTGCCGTCTTTGTCTAAGTCTTCTCTATCTCAGATGAGATTAGAAAGCGGTGTAGTAACCATCGACAGGCATGTAACCATTGCCATCAACGGGGGTCAGCTGGGTACCCTGCGAGGGGTTCAGAGCGGAGACCATCTGGCCGTTACCCACGTAGATACCAACGTGGTTGTAACCGTTGGTGAACACGATGTCGCCAGGCTGGGGGTTCGCGGTTGCGCGAAGCTCAGTGGACATGGTGTAGGTGTAAGGAGTCAGCTTGATGCCCTGCTGAGCAAAGATGTAGGAGACGAAGCCGGAGCAGTCCCATGCACCGTAGGAGCGACCGCCCCAAACGTAACCGGTACCCTGAGCAGCCTTAGCTGCAGACACAATAGCGTCGCGGGTTGCGTTGTTGGTAGCGGGTGCAGGAGTCTTATCTGCTGCAGGAGCAGGTGCCTGTGCAGAAGTAGTCTCAACCTGTGCGGTCTGTTGTGCAGGTGCAACGTACTCGGTCTGCTGCTCAGCCTGAGGTGCAACGTAGGAAGTTGCGGGGGTCTGGTAGCTGCTGTAATCGTACTCGTAGCTGCTGTAGTCGTAGCTCAAGTCGGTTGCTGCAGGAACCTCAGCAAATGCGTTTGCGGGAATGTTGGAACCGATAACAGCAGCACCGGCAACAGCAACGATACCTGCGTTACGAACAATCTTCTTAGCCATTAGTAATATTCCTCCATTGCCTGACGAGGTAAGCTGTCGGGCGCGAGCATGGATTCACTCGGTCACTTGCGCGACTTAGCCCCTAGGCTTCTCCCCTAAGGAGAAACCGAAAAGTGGTTCCCCCCGCTTCTGCCGTATTGGGTAGACGTTCCTTGAAGTGCTGGCAGAACTCGGCGGATTCACTCCAAGGGTGTCCTCTTACGATTAGGATTTGGACACAAAATGAGAATACACAGAAAACTCTCAGTTGTCACCTCGTGTCGCCACCTTTTTTCACTCTAATAGTGTCAAATAGTCCATAACAGAGAGTTATCAATACTTTACGAAAAGAACACTTGTTCTTCTAAAATAAGCCCCTGACTAGTAGTTTTATACAGCATTCCGCGAATTTGAGGGGTTTTATCGACACAAATATCCAGCATTCCCAGGTTTCTTTAAGGTTGATCCATATCTCTTAAAATTTTTTTCTGCGCGAACGTTAATTTTCTCCTGATAGTCGCACCGTAAAGTTTTGCCGTTTTACAGCAACTTCCGCGCTATATCTGGTATGTATCCCCCAAAACCTGGTTTTGAACATCGCGTCTGCGGAAGGCACGTCCGGCATGGATGCACTATGACACGCCAAATTCTCGACGATACAGATATACCGTCCCGAAGAGTACAATTCGGCAGCCACCCCCTATATATTAAGGAGTAACCGCGGCTCACACCCGCTCACCCCCGAGAATTCAGGATATAACAGAACCGTGGAGCTCACCCTACGGTAAGCCCCACGGTCAATTATGAGATCTATACGGGAAGGCGCGCTATCAGCCGCCTTCTACAACCGCCCGGCTGGCGAACGATACATTCTTTAGAGTGCAGATGCGCGCTTGACCACAATAGCGTTCGCAACATCCAAATCCAGCGAGATAGAGGCATCTTCGCCATCGGCACGCACAATTACATCGTTATTGTCGCCGCCGACCACAGACACCGAAGCGCCAAAGGTAATACCGGCGTCGGCAAGCACCTTGAGCAGGTCAATATCCGTCTGGATAGATTCGGGGAAGCGTGAAATCGTGAAGCGATCCTCTGGTCCGGAATCGCGGGCAGCAAGCGCCATAGGAACGGTGCGTTCGTCGTTCTTTTCGCTGTCGATGCCGAGTTCTTCAAGACCAGGAATAGCGTTGCCGTAAGGAGAGAACTTAGGCTGATTGAGCATATCCAGAATGCGCCTCTCCACGTGATCGCTCATCACGTGCTCCCAGCGGCAAGCCTCATCATGTACATACTCGATATCCAGACCGATCACATCAGAGAGCAGACGCTCGGCGAGGCGGTGCTTACGCATAACCTCAACGGCCTTCTTGCGACCTTCATCGGTCAGTTCGAGGTGACGGTCGGGCTCAACAGTGAGTAGTCCGTGCTTTTCCATACGCGCCACGGTCTGTGAGACGGTCGGACCGGAATGGTCTAAGCGTTCCGCAATACGCGCACGCATGGGGGTAATGCCCTCTTCCTCAAGTTCGAGGATGGTGCGCAGGTACATTTCAGTGGTATCAATCAGATCGGTCATACCGTCTTATTCCCCTTATATACAACCTGCAGCCAAGCAAACGTAGCCTAGCCTTATATCGAACCTATATCTGAGTAACTATTATGTACCTTTTTAAGTAGTTTTGCCACGGATTACCCCGGCGCGTCGCTTGAAGCGAACTTTTCGCCTTAGAATCCATCTCGAAAATCGTTCCGAGTACATCCGCGAAAAGCAAAACTATCAAGGCGGCTCTCAGCAAAAGCTCACGCTAAACCTCTTCGGCATCCTCAGCGTCCTGCTGTTCCTCAGTGGATGCGCCCTCATCCTCAGCGCCGTTGTTATCACGTTCGCTGGCCTGCAGGCGATCTGCCCACGGCACCCATTCGGGGGCGAGAAGCGCATCATCACCGGGAATCAGACCGACTTCGCAGATAGTCGCGACCTTAGATCGAGGCGCCCGCGACAGAGTCGCAAACCAAAACCACCCGCGGTACCCCGGCAGCAGACACTCAAAAAGATGCGTAGTCAAGCGCTCTTCTTCGCCGCGCAAATGATGCACCAGACCGATAGAGTTATGCGGTGCAACAGCCTCAACCCCGGTGAGTGCAATATCTTTTGCCTCCGCAAGAATATCGTCAACCTTCGTGGTGCGACGGCGCCTATGCGCAGGCCCCAGGGTGGGTTCCCCGGTAGGAAGTTCATCTTCCTTAACGACGAAAGGGTCATGCACAGCTGCCGTTGTCTCGGCATCATGTTCAAGCGTGGGCACGGTAGATTCGTCGGGTTGTTGGTTCACCTGTTCAGACATACTACCTATTAAAGCATCTCCCAGCGCGATGACGGCGAGGAGTTCGTGTGATGTTTTCGCCCGCATGCACCCATGTCAGACCCTAACCTGCGCAAACGCTGTGAATACTGCCCGCCACAGCGCAATATTGCGTTTTTCGGCGGGAGCAGGTCCATAAACCTGATACGGTTATGCCATGAGTAGCAAAAGCGTATCTTCCTCTGAGCCCGTAGAGGCCGCCGCTGCCCTTCCCTACACCCGAGCGATTCGCTGGCTAGGTACAGGCGGCGGTATTCTAGCCGTAGTATGCGTAATATGCGGCGTCGTCATGCTCCTCATGAAATGGGCGGGGGCGCATCCGCCAGCGCTCATGAGTCAGATTCCGCTGATTCTGCTTCCGGTCGCTTTTCTTGCGCTCATGGTCAGTATTGTGCTGGCGGTTCTGCGCAGGCGAGCAAGCTAAGACGCGCATACCGGTACATAAGATTTTCCGATAATTTTCCTGGTGAAAGAAGAGTACACAATGTCTGCAGAAGCTAAACTGCTCGTCGTTGATGACGAGTTCAATATTCTAGAGCTTTTGGCTACATCCCTGCGCTTTGCGGGGTTTGAGGTTGTCACCGCCGGTAACGGTCGCGAAGCGATTGAAAAGGCGGAAAACGAACAGCCGGATCTCATCGTCCTCGACGTGATGATGCCCGGTATGGACGGCTTTGAGGTCACTCGCCGTCTACGCGATGCGGGGCGCACGTACCCGGTGCTGTTCCTCACCGCGAAGGACGCCACCGAAGATAAGGTTGCCGGTCTGGGCGCTGGCGGTGACGACTACGTCACCAAGCCGTTCTCGCTCGATGAGGTGATTGCCCGCATCCGCGCTATTCTGCGCCGGTCACGCAACGCCCAGGAAGAAGACGACGCGATTTTGCGTGTGGACGACCTGAGCCTGAACATTGACACCCATGAGGTGTTCCTGGGAGACGAGGAAATCGACCTCTCCCCCACCGAGTTCAACCTGCTGCACTACCTGATGCTCAACGCAAACCGCGTGCTTTCGAAGGCACAGATTCTCGACCACGTATGGGAGTACGACTTCAACGGCGATTCCTCCATTGTGGAGTCGTACATTTCGTACCTGCGCCGCAAGATTGATAACAACCGCGAAGGACACGAACCGCTCATTCACACCAAACGCGGTGTGGGCTACATGATTCGCGGTTCTCGGAGCTAGTATCTCGTGCCACTGAAACCTGTTGATCGTCTTCCTCACTCGCTGTCGCTGCGAACCCAGCTGGTGCTGGTGACCTCAGTGCTCATTGCGCTTGCCATCGCGGTCACCTCGCTCGTGGCGATTTCGGCATTGCGCGCCCAAATGGTGCATCAGCTCGACGAAGAGATGAAGGCGAGCTCTTCCTCGCTCGTTTCCTCCGTCGGAACCTCGCAGACCCGGCAGGACGGGGCGGTCGGCTCGTACCGGGTCTATGTACTCGATCAGCACGGAAACGTGCTGTACTCGATTGCGGGAGCCGATCAGCAGGCGGAAAACGAGCCGGTTCTCACCGGCTGGGACTCCGAAAAGGTCAAAAAATACCACGAAACCGGCACAACCGTAAACTCGCGGACAGGCTCTAACGACTGGCGTATTATGCCGATTTCTTTGGAGTCTTCAACCAACGGTCAGGCCTCTTCAATGGTGATTGCCCTGCCGCTGAAGCAGACGAACCAGGTGGTCGCGTTGGTTGGGGTACTGACCTTCGCGTTCGGGCTTGCCACACTTGCCGCCGCGATCGCGATGACCTGGGTTATTGTGACCCGCACCTTCGAGCCGCTGGCGCGTGTGGAGCAGACCGCCGCGAAGATTGCTGCCGGGGATCTCTCGCAGCGCATCGAGGATTACAACCCCAGCAACGAGATCGGCAACCTGGCGATCTCACTGAATACTATGCTCGCGCAGATTGAGAGTTCGTTTAATGCGCAGGCGAAGTCAGAGGCGAAGATGCGCCGGTTCGTGGGGGACGCCTCGCACGAGCTGCGCACCCCGCTGGTGAGTATTCGCGGGTACTCCGAACTATACCGCCAGGGTGCTCTGCCCAATGACGAGGCCGTGGCAACCGCGATGGGGCGCATCGAGTCCGAGTCGAAACGCATGGGCCAGCTGGTCGAGGATCTGCTCACGCTGGCGCGCATCGACGAACGCCGCGAATCTAAACTCGCCCCCTTTGATCTATTCCACCTGGCGGTTGATGCCAGCAACGACGCCTACGCAACGTCGCCGGATCGTGAAGTCTCGCTTGTGGGCCTTACCGACGATGTGGCCCCCACAAGTGCACCCGTGATCGGCGATGAATCACGGATACGCCAGGTGGTCGCCAATCTGCTCACCAACGCGATGCGCTACACCCCGGCGGGCACGCCCTTAGAAATCGCGGTTGGCGTGCGCGAAGATGTTCCCGGATACCCGCTCTCGGTTATTGAGGTGCGCGATCACGGCCCGGGTATTCACGGTGAAGATCGCGAGCGCGTATTCGAGCGTTTCTACCGCACCGATACCTCGCGTTCGCGTGAGACCGGCGGCACCGGGCTGGGGCTGTCGATTGTGGCGGCGATTTTGGAGCAGCACGACGGTTCTGTGCATATTGAGGAAACATCCGGAGGCGGTGCGACCTTTGTGATTAGCCTGCCGTTCTATCCGGCGCCGGTGATGACCGATAACGGCGTTTCGCAGTAGCCGCTGGGCGTGGATATAGTTCGTCATAATTCGGCTGGTGCGGGTGAGAAAACCGCATCCCATGCCGGTTTTTAGGACGCTCTCGGACTGTGGATAACCGGTTTTTTTGTGTCCCGTGCGGGCAGTTATCCACAGACAGTAAGGTTCGCGGGCGCATCGCGATGGGCGTTTCTCTAGGGTAGATGGTGAGCGCTGCACGGAACGGAATTCTACGGCAGAATTTCAGCGGTCGACAGCTTTCGAAAAAAACCTTTACACTCTACCCAGGAGGAATATCATGGCACAGTTCGTCGTCGATTCAGAAACCATTGCGGCGAAGGCAGCTCAGGCGAAAACTCAGGTCGCTAACATTAGCGCCGAGGTTACCGGGATGACCGCATCCCTACAGGATTTGCAGGGTTCGTGGACGGGCTCGGCATCGACGAACTTTCAGGCGGTGCTTGATAATTGGCGCGGCACCCAGAAAGCGTGTGGAAGAGTCAATTACCCAGATTAACGAGGGCTCTTGACCGTGCGGGCGTGAACTATGCGGAGACTGAAAACGCGAACGCTGCGATGTTCGTGGGTTAGGGTTCCAGAGCCGCACTATGTGCACTGAACTTTTAACGAGATGAGCATGCGGGGCTGCCGTGAAGGATTGATAGCGGACTTCACGGCAGCCCCGGTTTTTCTTAGGCGCAGATGCTCTGGTGACGTCGATTCTCGCACGGACTGCGCCGATTTATTCGGGCGATGCGGCTGTTGCGAGCTTAGGATGCGGTAGTCTCTTGCCTAAACCGCAGCCGCCAGCTCGTTCGGGGCTGCCGCCGTGTCGTAATGCCACAGGCTCGAACGGTTGACTCGCCCGCGTGCCGTCTGCACCGCCGCCATGATAAGCACGTTATGATCATCGACAACCCTGCACGCCCTGTTTGGCGGGGACTGCCCTGCTGGGTGAAGGCGCGCGCACGGTACGCGATGGTGTCGGCACGGCTGACGGATCGACCGGTCGCGGTCACCCACACCAGACGCTCGTGCAGCAGCGCAGAAATCTCGGGTTCGCTCATGCTCCCGCCGCGCATCTCAAGTTCACGTTCGGCGTGCACGGCATCTTCGGGGTTCGGGGCGGAATGATCCGATTGTGCAGGTGCCGGTGCGAGCGGTTCCCGTGGGGGTCGGGATGCAGGCTCTTCGGGCACGGCATTTTTCCGTGACGCTTCCCTGAGAGTTGCTCTCCTGCTCGGCTTCCTCGAACCCTTCGCCTTCAAATTCTTCGTTCTCTTCGGCTTCTGATTCGGCGAGTTCCTGCTCGGCGAGCACTCGCTGCTGCACCTGCGCCTCGCGCTCTGCGGCACGTGCGGAGGCTTCAGCAAGTTTCGTTTTCCGCTCCTGCACCGCCTGCGGATCGGGGGCGGCAACGGCGGATGCGGGACTTGAGAATCCCGTTGAGTTTCAGGGAGTCGAACCCCTGGCGTGCGCGTTCCACCTCGGTTTCGGTGAAGTCTTCGAGGCTCAGGTGCGCATCCTCAGCAAGAGTATCGGGGTCTTGGGCGTGAGCATGGTTCTCGGTTTCACGAGTTTGGGCGGCTTGAGCGCTCGGGGCGCTCTGTTCACCCGTTGTACGGGGCGAACCGGGAAATCCCGGGCCGGTTTCGGGTTCTCGCCCCTCTTTGAAGGCCTGCGCGGCTGCGTTCGCGCGGGAGTCTGCGGCCTCATTCAGCTCGTGCCCAGCATGCCCTTTAACCCAGACCATCTCGTAGTCCCTGCCGGTGCTTGCGGCATCGAGCGCTTCGAGCAGGTCACGGTTCTGCACGGGTTTACCGTCGGCCTTTTTCCAGCCGCGTTTCTTCCACCCGGGCATCCACTGGGTGAGGGAGTTAATCACGTACTGGCTGTCGCAGTAGATCAGAAGTTTGCTCTCGGCGCGGTGGGCGGTCGCCTCAAACAGGTCGAGAACCGCCTTGATCTCGCCCATATTGTTGGTACCGTGCTCCCAGCCCCCTGCTGCCCAGTGGTTCTCGTCAATGTACCATGCCCATCCGGCAGGCCCGGGATTACCAAGCGCGGAGCCGTCAGCCGCCGCAATAATCTGATTCTGCATGCTCTCGACTTTACCTTACACGCTCGTAAAGCGCAGAGTGTGGCGTCAGTTCATGAAGCTAGAGGTTTCGTCACGTCGCTCAGCTTCCAGGCGGCAGGCAGGTAGACTTAGGGTATGACCATCCACTCTATATCTTCCGGGGATGCGGATGTTTCACGCACGCACATCAGTGTATTTACCCTGCCCACCCGCACCTTTACCGGTGGGTTAAGGTTCACGTGGCTTGACTATGTAGGCGAGGAAGCTCGGCGCAAGGCGGCGTCGATACACAGCCCGTCGGCCTCGGTGAGTTACCTGGCGACTGAAGCCCTCATGCGGGCGGTGGCCGCGCCTCGGCTGGGCATTTCGGGGCGGGGTGCACGCACGATTACGGTGGATCGGTCATGTCGGCTCTGCACGAGCGGTAAACCGCACGGTAAGCCGCGCATTGCGGGCGTGAATTTCAATATGTCGCAGGTTCCCTCGCTGGCGGCGGGCGGCTTTTGTGCGCAGCAGCAGGTGGTTCTCGGCATTGATCTTGAGGCGGTTCAGGCCTCGCTTTTCCCGGGTTTCGCGCGGGTTGCGCTCACCGTCGATGAACGTGCCGCCTATGAGTCCCTGCCGCCAGGCCAGCAGCAGGCGGCGGGAGTTGCCATCTGGACCGCGAAGGAGGCAGTACTCAAGGCAACCGGGCACGGGCTAAGCGTTTCACCGCAGACGGTACAGATCGAATGTGACGATGCGACCTTGGCGATGGTCAGCGCCCTGTGCGAACCGGCAAACCCGCTGGATGCGCCGGGCAGGCAGGATCGCCCCTGCGAGCATGAGCTTTCGGTGAGTCCGCGAGTGAGTGTGCGTGCCACGCTCACTCTGCCCAAAGATTCAGATACGTCGGCGGGCGGTGAGGACGCCGATAAGCATCAGACCCCGAAAACCCGCGATATATCGGGCGAAAACGCCCGCGAGGGCGACGAGCGCTCGTTCTTTATTACCTGGTCGGTGCTGACTCTCAGCCCGGTAGCGCATCCAACGGCGGATACGGCGGGGCGGGCGGCGCATCCCGAACGGTTCCTGCTGGCGGTGGCAACCGAAGACACCGTTCCCGTGGTGGATGTGCACTCGGTCGCTACACCGCTGGATGTTAAGCGTCTGCTGGAACCGCCTGCGGCAGCGTATTAATGCCCAGCGCACGCCCGAAACTGCCCAGTTTCGTGCCGGTTTCGGTGTGCTCCAGCGCCGGGTCTGACTCAGCCACAATGCCCGCGCCCGCGTAGAGGATGGCGGTTTGCGCATCAACCTCAGCACAGCGCAGCACGAGCGCCCATTGACCGCTTCCGTCCGCGTTCATATAGCCGATGAGCCCACCAAAATAGTCGCGGCTAAACGGCTCAAGTTCGGCGATCATACGCCGCGCGGCCTCGGTGGGGGCGCCGCAAATCGCGGGGGTCGGGTGAATGGCGCGCGCACCATCCAGGCAGGTCATGCCCTGTTTGAGCACGCCCGAGATGGGGGTGCCCAAATGCCACAGCTGCGGGGTCTGCAGAAGCGAAGGCGCCTCCGGAATAGTGAGCTGGCGGGTCATAGGTTCCAGCTGCGCCCGAATATCAGCGATAACGGTCGCATGCTCGCCACGGTCCTTACGCGAAGCCATAAGCCGCTGCCCAAGAGCCTCATCCTCGGCGCTTCCATGCTCGGCGATGCGCGGCGCACTGCCCGCCAACGGGTGCGTTTTGAAGGCGCTGCCTTCCCCGGTGTCGGGTTCCGTACTGAAAATCAGTTCCGGCGAGGCACCCATCAGATACGGATGCTCTAACCCGCGGTGGTCCTGCGGCAGCTTAACGCTAAAAACAAACGTGTTGGGCTGCTGGGCGCGCAGGTTGTTATACACCCCGGCAAGGTCGAGGGCGCCCGGCGCATAATCGGCGCGCAGCAGGCGAGAGAGCACGACCTTATCCAGCTGATGCGCCTTCATACGCTCAACGGCGGTCGCCACCGCCTGCCGATACCCGGGGTTTTCGCGACCCTCAATCTGCGTTGGTTCGGCGAGCGTAACCTCGTGCTCGGGCACCGGAATGTCGTCGATCTGCAGGCGTTCGGGCACGAAAAGATGCGCGGGGGCGTTCGGGTCGAAAGGAATCAGACCGACCACGGCGGTACCGGCGGATTCGGCGGCGGCGCGCGCATCTTCAAGGGCGACCTGGCGCAGGGAACCGGCGGTACGCATCACGCGGGTTCCGGTGGCAAACATAAAATCAGGAAGATTATTGCTCACTGATAACGCCTTTCGGGTCTGTTAGAAGGTTGCGCCGCCATCGGCAACAATATTTTGCATGGTGATATGCCGTGAGGCATCGCTGATGAGGAAGGCATTCACCGCCGCAATATCGGCGGGGTCGGCGATGCGCCCGAGCGGAATTCCCAGGCGGAAGGTCTCAGGGCTGCCCGCCACGGGTAGGGCGCTGAGGTCTTCGCCGTTCCACGCGTCGGTCACCATGGGGGTGCGGGTGGTGCCGGGGCAGACCGTGTTCACGCGAATGCCGTGGCGCGCCAGCTGCAGCCCAAAGCTTGACGATACCCGCGCCGCTGAGGCTTTCGAGGCCCCGTAAGCACCGAACTCGGCGCGGGGCACGCGGGCGGCGTTGGAGGCGACCGTCACCAGCGAACGCGTGTTATCGGGCGATGTCTGTATCTGCTCAATCATAACGCGCGCGAACTCACGCAGGCACAGGAAAACGCCGTCAGCATTGACCGCATGCAGCCGTTTCCAGTCTTCAAAAGAGGTGTCTAAGAGCGGTTTGCTGTGCACGATTCCCGCCGCCAAGACGGCGCCTTGGATAGGTTCATCCACTTCAGCGGCGGCACGTGCGAGCGCCCGCACCGATTCTTCGTCGCTCACGTTAACGGAGCGGTAGCGGAAGATGGCGTCGCCGTAGGCGGCGAATGATTCGTGCGGTTGTCCGCCAGGTCGGCGGCATACACCGAATAATTATTCTTGATGAGTTCGTGCACGGTTGCCACGCCGATTCCGCCGTTTGCGCCGGTCACGATAACCCAGCTCATGCGCATACCTTTAGGAGTTCCGGCTCGTCTGTTGTGACGAGAGCACCGGTGTTGATGTTCTCCAGCGCCTCAGCGGTGTTAAGCACGCGGGCGCATCGACCCGAGGCGTATTCGCAGGCCATGCGGTGCTCTTTTTCGGTGAAGTCGGCGAGCGCATCCGTGACCATGAAGGGCTGAATATCGCGCATGAACGCTTCAAGGGCGGTGGTCAGGCAGCCGATATGTGCGTATATGCCGCCGATGATGAGCTGATCGCGCCCGAGGTCTTTGAGCTGCTCTTCGAGCGGGGAACGCACGAAGGCGGAGTAGCGCCATTTAGTGAGCACGGTATCGGCTTCGGTGGGGGCGAGTTCGTCGAGGATCCGAGCGTTTTCGTCGTCCTGCAGGCCGTCGCCCCAGAAATCGGTCAGCAGGCGCCTGTCGGCGGGATTCTGGCGGGGTGGTTGGGCGGTGTAGTAGACCGGGATGTTCGCCGCGTGTGCCGCATCTAGTAGGCGGCGAATATTGGCAATGGCAATATTAATTTGGGCGTCTGGGAGGGGTTGTCCGTCGCGTTCCAGCTCAAAGGCGCGCACGAAATAGCGCTGCATATCGTGCACGAGAAGCGCGGCACGCGCGGGATCGACCCGCCAGTTTACACGGTTTTGATGTTCCTGTTCGCGGTACGAATAGGGGGCAATCTTGGGTAGCGCCATATGATCTTCTCCTGCCATTGAGTTACAACAGCTTAGGGGGTTCTTAATAGAACGTTTGTCTGTCTGCAAGTACTATATTAGGTCATCCTTAGCTAATAGATATAGACACCCCGTAACTAAACGAGCTTCCCAACCCACCGCCACATCACGACAGCACGGGTTGGGAAGCTCGCAGGCACCCCAAAGTTTCCTGTTATTTCAAGGGTAAAGTTTAATTCACAGGAACCGCATTCGCCAAAACCTCATTCAGGCCTTCAGTAATCGAGGGGTGAGTGTAAATTTCATCACGTATCTGCGATGCCGTAATATTGTGGCGCATTGCCAACGCCACGAGGTTGATAACCTCCATAGACTCAACCACCAACAACTGAGCACCAAGAATCTGGTCAGTCTCGGCATCAATCACAAATTTCATGATGCCACGCGGGTTCTCCAGGGTCTTCGCACGCGGCATGGCGGCGATAGCGGCAACAGGCTTGGCGGCAACCTTGATGGTGTGACCGGCGGCGAGCGCATCACGCTCAGTGAGGCCGACGGACGAAAGCGGCGGGTTCATGTAGATGGTTGCGGCAACCGCCTGGCGGTCCTTCGTGGAGCGGGAACCGTCACCGAGCAGCTGCGAAAGCACCACGCGGTAGTCATCCAGCGAAATGTAGGTGAACTGCGGGCCACCGTTGACGTCACCGAGCGCAAAAATATTCGGTGCCGTGGTGCGCAGGTGCTCGTCGACAGCGATTGCGCCGTGCTCGGTGGTTTCGATGCTCGTGTTCTCAAGCCCCAGCCCCTCGGTGGCGGGTTTACGCCCGGTTGCGACCATCACGTAATCCACCTCAAGGTGCTTGGATGCGCCCTCAGAGTCCAGGTAGTTCACGGTCACGGAGTCGGCGTTATCGGTAACGGTCTCTACGCGAACGCCCGCGTGGGCGGTAATGCCTTGGTCGGCGATAATCTCGCGTGCCGCCTGGGCGACGTCGTCATCGTAACGCCCGAAAAGTGCGGGAGCGCCCTCAAGCAGGGTTACTTCGGTGCCATAGGAGGAGAAAATACCGGCGAACTCGACACCAATAGGGCCGCCGCCGATAATGCCCAGGCGCTTCGGGCGCGGGGTGAGCTTCTGCAGTTCGGTGGAGGTGAGCACGCGCTTCGATTCGCGGGCGCCCGGGATGGGCGGGATAGTCGCCACGGCACCGGTGTTGATGATAAAGCAGTCGGCGGTGACGACCAGTTTGTCTTCGCCCGCGGTGACCTCAACCTCGGTGTCTGAGAGGAACCGTGCGTGACCGTCAATGAGTTTGGCGGTGGCGTTCGATTCGAGGATTTCGCGGTTCTTCGCGCGCATGGCACCGGTGAGTTTGTCGCGGAAAATCACGGCGCTCTCGTAAGCGGCGTTCGCAGCGTCGGCGTTGTGTTCGCCGCTGGCACGGAATTCATCAGCCCGGTGCACAAGCGCCTTGGTGGGCACACATCCAATATTGATGCAGGTGCCGCCGTACATGTTCGAGGACTGCTCGATCAGGGCAACGTTCTTGCCGGTTTTCGCGTAGGCGCCAGCAAGTGTTTTGCCGCCCTTGCCGAAGCCGATAACGACCATATCGAAGTGAAGGCGCGCGGTAGTCATAGTGTTCTCCCGGTGAAGTTTGAGGTGTTTATAATTCGTGTCTGGTGTTCCGATGAACTTCAACGGGCGGCGTGTGGCATTTATTCCTGGTTTTTGCAAGAAAACATTAAGTTTTTTGACGCTGCGCTGGCGGGCCGTCTACCTTATCTTATGCAGCCTAAAAAGAGCCTTTATGTGAATAAAGCGTTGGAAATCCCACTTTATTCACATAAAGGCTCTTTTTAGACTCGGCAGCGGGGGCGCAAGCTACCGCGACACCACACTTACGCGCTCGCGCTGATGCTCCCCCGACTCGATAAGGTCAAGCACGGCGACCGCGAAATCCGCATAACTAATTTCGCTCTGCCCGGCGGCATTCATCGTCAGCACATCGCCTGCCAGCTGGTATTCACCGGTGCGCTCACCCTCAGGGTTAAACACCAGGGCCGGGCTCAGGTATGTCCAGGCAACATCGTCGCGGATGCGCAGCGCATCGTACGCCTGCGCCATCGCGGTAGCCAGCGGTTTGAATTCTTCGGGCATAGCGGGGGAGTCTACAAGCCGCTGATCCGTGGTCGAGTCGGGGTATAGGCTGCCGGCGCTGCCGATAACGAGCAGACGAGTTTGGGTGCCGCTGAGCGCATCCGCAAGATGGACTAGGTGATCCTTGTGCAGGTGCAGGCTCTCGGGAGTCCACGCGCCGAAGGCGTCTACCACCGCATCGAACCCAGACAGGTCGCTGCGAGTGAGCGCGAAAACGTCCTTGATGAGCGTGTGCTGCGCCTGGGTGGGGTGTTCGGACCGCATGATAGCGGTAACTTCATGCCCGCGTTCGACGGCTTCGCGCACGACGAGAGTACCGGATTTACCGTTTGCGCCGATGACTGCGATTTTCATGTTTCCTCCGCGATAAACGTTGTATTCTTAGGACGTATTCAACGCTACCGACGCGATAAACACCTGTGAAGACGGCACTTTAACGTGCCCCAGTTACCCCAAGGAAACCATTGTGACGGACCAGTACCTTTACCAAAATGCCGAATTGCCGCAGTGCCCCGTCGAAACCACTCTGGAGGTTATTTCAACGCGCTGGGGCGCTCTGATTGTGCGTGATCTGCTCAACGGGCCCCTGCGGTATAAGGAGCTTCAGCGCTCGCTTGGCGATATTTCGCAGAAGGTGCTCACCGAAAATCTGCGCCAGCTTGAGGCTCGCGGAATCCTCACCCGCACCGTCTACGAGCAGGTGCCGCCGCGCGTGGAGTATAAGCTGACCGAGCTGGGGCAGAGCATGCGCGCCCTGTTCGATGCGCTGTGGGCGTGGGGCGAGCACTACCAGGAGGCCGTCGCGCAGAGCTAGTTGTGAAAGAGTGGCGGCGGTGAGCGTTATTGCACCGGTTGGCCTTGGTGTGCCTCAAAATAGACAAGGGCAGTACTGGCTGTTACGCTACCTCAAGCGGTTGGATTGCCGCTATCTGCTCGCCCTTGAGGTCTTCCACCAGATCAAGCTCATACGTGGCTTGCAGGTTCAGCCAAAACTGCGGTGTTGTGCCGAAGTATCGGGCAAGGCGCGCAGCTGTATCGGCTGTGATTCCTCGTTTGCCGTGCACGATCTCATTGATGCGCCGGGGCGGCACGCCGATTGCCACCGCCACCTTATTCTGGGTAATCCCGAACCCTTCAATGAAGTCTTCCAGCAGGACTTCTCCGGGATGAATTGGTGCAATTTTGTCAGTGATAGTCAACGATCTCTACCTCCTCAGGTCCTAAATCGGTCCACCTAAAACATACTCTCCACTGATTATATTGTCTGCATATGATGTGTGGGGCGGCACGGTAAGTCGCAGAAGTACATCCCATCCTGCGGGTTGCTTTGCGTTTCGCAACTTAAATAGCCCCAAAATAGGTGTGCCTCTGCCCCTTTGGAATCTAGACTGGCGGTAGACGTTTTTACCCTCGTATGAAGGAGCTGTTATGGATGCCCGCGATGTTCTGCGCGAAGCCGCAAGCCGACCCGCCACCGAAGCGAAAGCCCTCATAGACACCCTGCCCGAAGGGGCATTGAACGCGCACGCGGGTGGGCATACGAATTCGATCGCCTGGCTGCTGTGGCACGCAGGGCGGCAGATGGATGCGCAGCTCGCGCAGCTGAACGGCGAGCCGCAGGTGTGGCATAGTCAGGGTTTCGACGCCCGCTTCAACTTGGGCGAGCTGGGCGACACGGTGGGCTACGGTCATACCGCCGAGCAGGCACACGCCGTCGTAGTGGAGGATGCCGCGTTGCTGGTCGAATATTTGGGTGCGGCCACTGCGGCGTTGAGTGAGTATATTGCGGGTTTGAGCGAGGCTGATTTGGATGACGTGATTGATACGTCGTGGACTCCGCACGTGACGCGCGGGGTGCGGCTGGTGAGCATGATCGACGATGCCGCCCAGCACGTGGGGCAGGCGGCGTATGCGGCGTGTATTCTCGCGGGCGGGGCTGCCAGCTCGGACAAAGAGGGGTAGTGGCTATTGGTACGAGTGGACCCGAGATATCTTCTATTAATAAAAAAGATTTTCCGAAGAAAGGTAATAAAATATTGAAAATTGTTGATATCCTTCATGATTTTTATGGTGATTTTGATTTCATTAAAGAAAAATGGAATGAGGACTATGAAGGTCTCCTTATTAAGACAAAGGAAGAGCAAAAATATAAAAGGTGTCGTTTAGCAAAGAGGACGCCCAAAAAAGAAGGCTACTTTACAGTCTTTTGGAAAAAGGACCAAAATAATAATAATGTTCCTTATACTAATGAAGACTTAGGTGATGAACTTGTTATTGTCGTAATCGACAGCTACAATAGTGGGCTATTTATTATTCCGAAAGAGGTGGCAGTTAATAAAAGGATTCTCTCTACAAGGGATAGTAAAGGGAAAATGGCTATGCGTTTTTATCCACCTTGGTGTACAAATTTAAATAAAACAGCTCAGTCAACGCAAAAATGGCAGTTAGAATACTTTCGGAGTTATAAAATTGGGAATTAAGTATATTTGAAATAACTATTAATATTTGCAGAATATTTAATAAACTGCCAACAATACTGAATCTTTAGTATTGATAGTATTAGCATACAGCCATAAATATTACAATAATTATGGGAAGAATATACTGAATCAATGCCCTGTTCGATAGATTTTCGCGCTAAAATCTGATCGGGCAGGTATTTATTTTTAGGTATCTATGTGCCAGTAAGTAAATTCTGACAAAAAATAATAGAACAAAAGTAGCATATTTTCTATATATTAAGTTCAACCCTTGCTACACCCTTCAATAATTATACATAAATTAATATTTATTTGCTGGTTGTTTTTAGCACAAAATGTATTAAATATTATAAATTACTTATAAAAATTATGAGTTTAATAGATTTCTCCTGGCATACATCGTCTACTCTAAGTACTCAACATAACTCTCTTCCTCTTTACTCGTCTTCCATCTTAATATGGCCTCACGACCTGCAAACACAGCCGTACATATCAGCAGAAGTAAAAGTATAGTCCAAAATATATAACCCTGATCGATATTTGAAACCGCATCTTTACTCATTACTAAAGCATTATTAACTATTTCATCTTTATCGCTATTGGTAACTTCTGTTCCTCCTCTAGAGTAATATACATTTATAACTCCTTCAGCAACTTTAGAACTATAAATATTTATATTATTATCATACAAAGTAGCAAGCAGATTTTCTTGGTTGAATAGAAATAATGGAATATTCCACGATAATATAAACGCTATTGGTACTATAAAAAACCCATGCCATAGTTTATATAAGCTTGTACTTGTCTTTGCTAAAACTATAATTAGAGATACAGGAACACCAAGAAATGTTCCAGCTAAAGAGGATCCTGTCACGGTTGTAAATATGTCAAACCTTATTGACATATTTTTATCTAGAAGATTAAAAATAATTAAGAAAATACCAAATATAAAGCCCCCGGAGGTAAAAGTTCCCATCCATCCCCATATCAAAGAAAATGTAGAAAATATCCCATTTTCCTTATAAGGTAGAAATTTTTCGAAACCCAAAAAAATAATTCCTATACTGAGAATTAATAAGAATACTATATTTATATATATTGGAATAAAAATATAAAGGAGCAACAGCGCTATATAAAAACACTTTCATAAGGCTCGTCGGAGGTTTTTATAAACAGGTATATAGCATATGAAAAAATTCCTGGAATGGTAATAAGAGATACACCTTTTACAAGCATCCAAATAAGTTTATATTCTCCTACCGATAAAAAGATTTGATTTGTATCTATTATATTCTGTATTATTATTGTTCTTTTTTGAATATTCGTAAACTCTTGTAAAAAATATTTTTAAACTTGAAAATTTTTTCGCAAAGCAGCCTAACATTTACTTTCCTTCCTTGTTAATACAAACAAAGTATAAATGTACGTACATCAGCTTACCAGAATACTTATATAACGTACTCTAAGTTGAATCTTATTTACCTTCGCTTTATAATGGCACCACTCAACCATTAGCGTATCTTTATTCTTTCGTGAAAGCTAGGATTTATGGAAATAAAATTTCAAAAATGCTTAATTGTTACGTAGAAAAGCTACAATCGATTATCAGATACTCATACAATCTGTTCATTGAGTACACGGCCAGATAATAGTTACTGCACGGCAATATCCCAAAGGTCGAGGAGAAAAAGCCCGGCTAAGAACAGCCCCAAGCTAACCTATGCGAAAATGCTGTTCCATCCGTGAAGATCCATAAATACTAAAAGCCGAAGGGGCGCATATCTATCACCAGATACATACTACGGCTTACATGCACCGCATCCCATACGTATGCAGTATCCACCGAGCCTCTGGAGAACTCTGCTCAAATACGAAAAATTGCCTGCACCTCGGAGTCTAAGTATTCCTTGTCGGTCACTGATTCAGCCAAACGATCTTACCCGAATTTACCACGGTGTGCGGAAACCACACATCAGCGGTAGCACCGTTCCAATGCTTATCCCGTTGCGGGCAAAAATCTGTTTCTCACAGAACCTCATATCCGCTCCCCCTCCCCCCCGCAGCTTTGGCAATATCAAGTTTCACCCGGCAGGCCTGCCACAGTCCCACCCAAAACCCACATGACAGTGCCACACCCACTAGCGTTCTCACCCGTGATAGAATCCACAGTATTATGAGACGCACCACAGAGCCTTCGCCTGAGCCCCCTGAACCATCTAAGCCGCGCACCCCAACAAACACACCAGACTCGCCCGCAAACCCCACATCCACAGCATCAAAACCAACATCAGCAACGCCGCTGAACGCACGCGGGCAGCTCACGCTCCTGACCGCTCAGGTTTCTGATGCTCTTGCGTCCAGTATCCAAGCTATCGCCATGCCCCTGCTGACCTACGGCGCCACCGGCGACCTCGCCCACTCCGCTATCGTCATGGTCGTCGAGGCAGTCCCCGTCACCCTCTTCGCGCCCTTTGCAGGCACCATCGCCGACAAATTCAACCGCAAAACCCTCACCGTCAGCTTCAGACTCGCCAGCGCCGCCCTACTCATCGCATCCCCGGCCCTCTACGCCGCCGCAGGACTACCCGCCTTCCTCACCATCGCATTCCTCGTCTCAACCTTCGGCACCTTCTCATCCCCGCAGCCTCCGCCGCCATGCCCTCCTTACTCGGCGACGACTACCAAAAATACATGGCACGCCGCGGCAGCCTCATCTTCCTCGCCCAAACCCTCGGCCCCACCATCGCAGCCGCCGTCGCCTCCTTCACCACGCCAGCCCTCGCCGTCGGATTCGCAGGAACCCTCAACCTGCTCGCCGCCCTCACCGTCGCCACCATACGCAACTACGACCTCACCCACGCCGAACGCACCGCCACCGTGCAGGAACACCACACCGGCAGACTCCTGCGCGAAGGCGCCACCTACACCGCACACAACCCGATCGTGCGCGGCATGCTCACCTTCTGGTTCCTCTCCATCGCCGCCGTACCCATCACCACCCTACCCATGCTCGAATACCTCACCCGCGACCTCGGGCACGACTACACCGCCTTCGGAATCGCAACTTCCGTCTACGCCGCCGGATGCGTGATCAGCTCCTGGCTCTCAGCCAAACTCGGCGTCGGCACAGGCACCGGGCGGGTACGCATAACCAAACGCGGGTGGATGTGCATCTCAGGACTCGGCTACGGTGCCGTCTGTCTGAGCATGGGACTACACCCGGCACTGTGGGCGGTACTCGTGCTCTGGTTCATCTGGGGCATGTTCTACGGACCCGAAGAAGTCCTCGGGCAAGTCCTCTTCGCAGACGCTATTGACGAGCACATGCGCGGACGCGTCTACAGCGTCATGGGTGTGGTTTTCTCCCTAGCGGGTATGGTCGGGTACCTCATCACCGGATGGGCGGTACCAGCGTTCGGCGCGATCAACACCATTGTTGCCGGAGGGGCACTCTTCATCATCGCCACCGTATTCACGTTCATTCTCGGCCCAACCGCACGAGCGATACGGGCGCAGGAATCGCGGAATGAGGCAAAGAACCGTGCGGGTGCATGACTTGCTCTGTGTAGCGCATCGACGTATTACCGAATCAAACCCGCCAGGATGCGAGGCACCACCGCTTATTTATAAAAACTTCTCTCCAGATACACCTCAGAATTCGGATCATAGAATCCAGACCATTCTTCTCTTGTAAGTATAAGCAATTTTGCCAGATTCGAGTTAAGGAGAGATAATTATTTTTCCTTTTGAAAGGCTCTTACCAAAACTCGCTCTGTTCTTGATGGGTAAAGATACTTTCTAAGCGCATCGCTTCCACACTTCAGGACATATAGCATTTTAAGGTTTTTATATATATCTCTCGCCAGAATAGAAGATTCGAGTCCCCGCTCCTTTTCCAACATTTCTTCAGTAACATCTCGAAATACCTTAGATCGATTTGATATATCATTAACCATTCCGCATTTTGTATAGAATAAATAATGGGCTCGATCCAGGTCTTTTAACAGAAATAGCTCCCAATAAAGTTCCCACATAGCATAACTCTTCAATGCAACCAGTCGAGTGAACCTGCATAATCTATCACTTAATAATTTATTAATTACTTTAACGAGATCCTTTACTTCAGGGAGTTCAATAAATATATAGTTATCAATCTGAAGCAAACTATAGTCACGACGGTATTTCAAAGCATTGTAATTGGAGATTCTTTTCTCTAATCTAATTTCAACAATTGATTTTTGAGCCCTTACAACATAGTCGTAGTTTTGTGATATTTCATATAGATTCTGATCAATCCATGATAATAATTCTTCATACAGAAGGACAGTCTCTTCGAGGCGCTTATTTCCTTCCCTATCAATAATTTTTCGAACGTCGCGCTTCTGACTGTAGAAGTAGAAAAAGAAGATCGTTGGTGTCAAAGTCAGTATAGTAACTAATATGGGCAGACTGGAAAATACATCTGAAAGATTTATCTTAAATTTCATAGAGCTAATTACCCACTCTTGAATTTCAGTAAAGCTCAATATATTTAATGAAAAACAGGACAGAATAAAAGATAAAATCACCGGAAGACTAAGCAAAATTTTAAACATACTAACGAATTTTTGAGAAATTGATGCTTTAGATAGGACAGTCCATACATCACTCCTTTCTATAAGCAAGTAAGAAATCCATCCCAATCTTAAGAAACGATGTATCATTTCCCACAAATAACCAGTTCTTACTACCCGCAGAGCATGTTTAATATTCTCCTTCTGAACTAATTCTTTTCCAAACTTATCCAGACGCAAGGAGACAAGATGGCCAACTTTCATAACTAGGAAATCATATACCGATAAATATAAAATTAGCAGAAATAAATATACAAGTGTAAGCAAGAACAAATTGCCTTTACCCACACTAAAAGTAAATATTTCAAGCAACCGATTAATTTCTATTCGAGTTAGAATTGATATCAACAAGATTAAAAATGTTAAAAAAACTAAAGGCACCAACAGTTTAAGGGTTCTAGAGAATCTCATTCTATCCATTATCCTCTCTCTAATACTACATATTTACTTATGTATTTAAATTTTATGTATAGTTCCAATCTACCAGAGAAGTGCTAAATCTGAAATCTCTACCCCCGCCTCAGCAGCGTCATAACCTCGTAGTGGTTCGTGTGAGGGAACATATCGAGCACGCGCGCGGCGACCGGCTTGTAGGAAGGCATGCGCGCCAGGTCAGCGGCAAGGGTTTTCGCGTTGCAGCTCGAATAAATTACGTGCTCAATCCCGGAGCCCTCAACCCAGGCGCACAACCTCTCACCAATACCTCGCCTGGGCGGGTTTACCACCAGCATCTCGGGGGTTTCGCGGGCATTCACGGCGAACTCGGTCGCATCCCCCGCCGCAAATTTCACGCCTTTAAGCCCCAGCTCGGCAACGGTACGCTGGGCGCTGCGAATCGCCTCCGCACTGATCTCGATCCCGGTGACCTCACCGTGCATCACCTGCGCCGCGTGCAGGGCAAAACCGCCCACGCCACAATACAAATCCCAGAGCGTGCGCGGCTGCACCTGCGCCACCCACTCGCGGCCCTGCGCATACATCGCCTGCGCAATCTGCGTGTTCGTCTGAAAGAAACTCTGCGGGCGCAGGTGCAGGCTCATGCCGTTCACGCGCATCGGCAGGGTTTGCCGATCGGTCAGAATGATCTCTTCATCGCCCTCAATCAG
>BNJV01002319.1_pt1 | contig 116008 bp, 208 predicted proteins | sample 8540591 | NCBI WGS metagenome assembly BNJV01 (sample SAMD00202457, study PRJDB9452) | human saliva metagenome | host: Homo sapiens
GCGATGGTGAAGATCATCACGGGGCTGAAGAACGGCGACTCTGCGCGAGGCCATGGTGGCGAAAGCGGAGCTGTTCAATCCGAAGTCTGGGCAGGGATTTCCCGCGGGCTGTGAGGCAAGCGTTGAAGAAAGACAGGGCAACGCGCATGAAGGCGTGCGACATGGGAGGATCACGGTGAGCGCGCCGATGAGCGAATGCGATTGGACATTGTCCAAATGCTTCGCTTAAAAGAGGAAAACAGGCATGCCGCGAAGGCAGACGCATCAAGGGTTGAAATTTCCCACCGAGAACATCTTGACACATACCGATCTTCCGCCATGCGTGAAAAATCCTGCATATCCTGCTATGCTATAGCCACAGGAGGTCCCGCCGGGTCATGGATCAGAGAGGAGGCGCGTCGCATTGGAAGATCCGCTTTGCTGGCGGCGAAGTGCATCAAGGGATATCTGCGGCCGCCGTGCCGCACCTGCGAGAACGTCTGTCCGCGGCGCCTTTCGCTGGGCGTGCCCGGTAGGGACTGTGCGTGGACTGCAGTCTCTGCACTGCCGTCTGTCTGCCGCCGCCACATCGAGACGCAGCTCGACTATGCGGCGCGGCTTGCGGCCGCTGCCGCCGCACCCATCGTGCGGCGCTCGCGTGCGCGAATGCGCGCCGGACATAGCTTCCCTGCCTCGGCTTCCTCACGCGCGGCATCCTCTGGTCGCTCGCCTCGAAGGAAGGAGTGCAGCTCGTCGTGGGCGCGTGCCGAAGCTGTCTGCCCGCTGTCCATGCGCACCTCGTCCGCGAGGCTGCCCTTGTCGGGCGGCCTTGGAGACAACGGGGAAGACGACCTTCTTGCTGGACGAGGAGCCTGCCGCCCGTGCGTACGGCCGCCGCGATTCTTCCGCCGCTTCGCGACGTGGCAGGGAAGTTCGGGCAGGGCAGGCGGCAGGCTCAGCGGGGGAGGCGTCCCTGACCGCGCCTGCGGCACTGCAGGGCGGCAGCGGACATGCGGCGATAGGAGAAAAAACTGACGGTTGCGCGCGGGTGCAGCGGGATGCGGGACAGGCGCTGCATATCCTGCGCTTACCGCTTTCGACAGTTCTGGTGGTCGTTCGCCGATGGCGCAAATATACCTCCGTGCACGCCGACCTCGCGCTCTGGCGGCGGCTGCAACGCCTGCGGCTTCTGCGCGCCTGTGCCCGCACGGGGCGCTGCGGCGGAGGTCGACGGCGCGGACTTCGTGCTCTCCTTCACGCCTGTCTGCAGCGCCTGTTCTCTGCCGTGCGCTGTCGGGGAACGCCCTGCGCCTCGCCGCTTCCCCGCCGCCGCTGGCGCATCCGCTGCCACGCTGCGCCTCTCCTGCAGAAACCCCGTTCCAGCCCATCGGCGCGAGCCGTCTACCCGCGCCTGCATGGAGAAGTGAGGCGAGCTTCTTGTGAGGCCTTGACTTTTCCCGCACTTGAAGAAACTGTCTTTGCCAGAGGGCAAATGTCTTTTGACAGTGCGCCGAAGGTACTATCCCAGATATGAAATACACGCACGCAAGAGAGTTCATGAGTGCAACTGCCTGCACCTGTTCGAGATCTGCGCCCTCTTCTTTTTATATTCTCAAACTATCTTGCTATCCTGCTTGCCGAAGATATTCACCCTGCGACCTTTATGCCTTCCTTTTGGAGAATCACTTACTATGGTGAATACCACCACATCTTTTTCTGGATACCTTGGTGTTCATCGCCTTCCTCGGCATCGGAGAGCAGACCTATACGAAGATGCAGCCGATCTTCAGAACCGTGCGTCAGATCTTCTATGCCGTCTACATGCGCTCATCACCTGCATCTCGCTCTACTTCATGAAGGCAGCTTGTTGGCGTCAAGGCTCTATGTCGTTTTCTTCGGCTGCCTTGCTCTGCTGAATGTCTATGCTTCGCGCTATCGTCATGAAGCTCCCTGAAAACGATGGGGCTTCTGCAACCCGTCACATCCTCATCGGCGCGGGAAGACGGCAGGCAGTATTGGCCTTCTTTGACGGAACTGGAGCTATCGCTACGAGATCCGTAGGCATCCTTGACGACAACCCGATCTCGAAGAGTTGCTGCAGAAGTTCTGTTGATGAGGAAGTGGCGAGGATGCCTGGGAAATCATCCGCACCACCAAGGAATCAAGACGGTGATCATCACGGCGCCGGGCATGGCTCGGCTCGCCCGGGCCTGGTCACGGAGATCCAGCCGTTTGTCCACCGACATCTCTTCGTGCGGACCTCGTGATTAACCCGCTCGGCAATGTGGAGCGTGAACCTTTTTTCACGGAAAAGGTGTTCATGCTCATCCGCAACAATTTGGCGCGCAAGAGGAATCTCTGGGCGAAAAGGATCTTCGATCTGACCGCTGTCATCATCGGTGGTTTGCTGATCCTGCGAGCGCGCGCGCGCTGCTGTTGGCCGTCATCGTGGAGCCTATCGACAGCGGGGCGGGATCATCTTCGCCTCCGGCGTGGGAAGAACAGCAAACTCTTTCCCTGCTAGGTTTCATCCATGGTGCCGATGCAGAGAAACATTGGAAGGTATCGCCAAGAACCCCCGAGGCGCGAAGGGAATGGGAGGAATCGTTCAAGCTCACGAACGATCCGCGTCCTGGTAATGATTCCTCCGAAGGACGAGCCTCGATGAGCTGCCGCAACTGTGGAACGTCCTCTGGGCGATATGAGCCTTGTCGGGCCGCGTCCCATTGTGGAAAAGAGATCGAGTATTATGGCGACTGCGTCCGCGAATACTACATGGTGCCTCGGCATCACAGGGATCACAACGATGAACGGACATAACGATACGACCTATGAAGAGCGCGTGGCCATGGACACATGGTATGTGCACCAACTGGTCGGTCTGGATCGATCTGTATCTGTTCAAGACAGTGAAGGCTGTTCTTATGGGAAAGGGCGTATTGATGCAACGCCTCTGGTCGGCGTCATAAGGAGAATGGTGGAGACTATCGAATGAAGGAGAATAATATATGGAGGAAGCGCTTAGATAAATGGATCAGTTTTGCCCGCTTTTGTTATGCTTGGCTTCTTCCACCAGCGCAGACAGGCGGAGACCTTCGAACGAGACCGTGCGCTGAGGATTGTGATGGTCAAAACGGCGGCTATCGGTGATACGATCGCTTCTGAGTGCATCGTTGATGAAATAAAACAACAATATACGAACAACCATGTCACGGTGATTTGTTCAAGCCAATCTGCCTATGGTACGCCTTCTTTACATGGTGTGGATGATATATTTGTCTTTCGGATGAACCAGCGGGTTCAATCTTTTCTAAGAGCGCATTGCGCTAAAGTTTGTTGCTGCTGAACTTTGGGCCGTGGCCGAGAATCAATGCAATCATTTCGTGGATGGTTCGTGCAGATTACACCGTTGGTTTCAAGCGTTCCCCGCGCCTTGTCGTCACTATCCGGCGCAGTGAGTGGTGGAACATCTCGACCACTGCATGAGATGGACAACTTCACCGTAATATCCGCCTGCAAGGTGCAGGAATCCAGCCCGCTGGGCGTTTGCCGCATTTTGAGGGCAGTGGCGATGCGTCGATCGAACATCGGCCATACGTCGTGTTTCATCAGTACCGGGCGGATCTGTGGAAAAGCAGCGAAAGTGGCCCGAGGCGCGATAGGTTGAGCGGGCAGTGGCTTCATCAAAAGTATGGGATTCGTATCATGCTCCAGTGGCTGTCCATCGGATCCGTACGCTGCTGAACATATAAGGCCTGCTCTCCGAGCGGGCGTTTCGGCAGAAAACGTGCGGGTGTATTCGCAGGCGAAATGATCGATGTCTTGGCAAAGGCTGAACTCGTCATATCTCGCCGTACAGGAATGCATCTTGCAGCCGCCAGGTGGGCTGTTGCCGCTGATTGCACTGCGTAGACTGTCTGAACTGCGATGGGGACCGCTTAGCGACAAGACGTCGTTGTGAAATCAGGAGGCCTGTCAGCCGTGCATCGGCTTGGGATTTGAGTCAAGTGCACGGTCCGTATGAGAACATTACGGTTATTCCTGGTCGCGGTTGAGGGTGAGCGGTTTGGAATAAGGGACGTATATAGACTTTCCGGAGACGGTGATCTTGTTATGAAACGGTATCTTATTATAAAGACCCAACTGCAATTAGCGTCTTAGTATGTCCATCCCGATGATAGATGCTGTCCGCCGTCAGAACCGGATGCGCATAATACATGGATCTCTGCGGCAAGGGATCAGCAGCGATTCTTCGTGGGTATCCGGTGAAGACTGATTACGATGGATGATCAAAAACTCCACAGCTGGAAGTTTGAAGAAAGGAAAAGCTGGGAAGTTTTTAAAATATGGAAGCAGTTGAAGTGCGGTTCTATGATTTGATTATTACTGCACATTCTGATTGGCGGTATCGTATTTATCTGGTAGTGTGTCATAACAAGAAAAGACTTTTCGCGGCAGGGAGAGCGACAACAGCCGATTCGAGGGCGTCATCATACAGATGAGTATATTCGTTGACGGTCAAGAGCCGCAAATAGCGATGACTCGTTGGATGCCGTGGAAAGGCGAGCCAGATGGAAAGAAAAATTCTTTGATAGAAGATTTATCGAGGAAGAACAAGATTATCCTTCTTGCTCCGGGGAACAAAAGAATACTTTAGGATGATGCTTGCCGACGATGGCCGCTTTCGTCGTATGCAAGTTGGCGAAAATGTTGATCGCCTCGTCTTTTGAAGGGTTGCTCATCAGTTGCTGCATGTGATTCTTGGGTAAGAAAGTTTTCCGATATGGAGGTACGATTTTATTGGAAAACCAATTTGGAGAACATGGTATATATTCCGTGCCGATACAGTCGTTTGCATGATTCTGGTCCGCTTCACTTGGCTGGTTTGAGAATTTACTATTTTTGCGTTGTTGGTCCGACGAATCCTTGTGAAAACACCTCTGCGAGAGGATATTTTGTGTTTTGGGATGTAAAACGATATCCTTGCGTGCCGTGCTATGACGGGAAAACATGTGCATGTTGTGGGACATGCTTGCTTGAAAACATCCCACGCGAACAGTATTTGATAAAATGAAGCTGTTCTTGAAGGAGCGCACTCCGTAAAAGTATGAGAAAAATCCTTGCATGTCATAGACAAGACTTTCCCCTATCCTGTGCGTATGTGAAGAATGAAAAAATTGGATGGGGGGACATGTGATGGAACTTTCGGATTATAAAATCAGCATCATAATTCCGTATACAATACGAAATCTTATCTGAATGATTATGGGATCCTTGACGAGCAAAGTCACGGAATATAATCATATTGATTGACTGATGGTTCAATGGATGGGTCCTGATGCGGTCTGATGATTGGAGAAAAGAGATCGGCGTATCATCGTGCGGCATGGGGACAACAAAGGCGTCAGCCATGCTGCATATACAGGAATCGATATAGCTTCGGGGATTATATCTCTTTTGTGGATAGTGTTGACTGGGTGGATATTGATTACTATGTAGTCAGCAAATTGTCCGCGTGCTGTTCGTCATTCTGCTGAAGTTTGTATTACAGGCGTATAGAAGATGGGTGATGAGATCCGAGTGGGAGAGAGAAAAACTATTCATTGCCATAGCGTTTGAAAGTGCTGGCTGTGATGATTGATCCAAATGAAAAGAGAACAGGGTTCTTTTCTATTTGTGCCAAACTCTGAGAAAAGAGAATTGTCTGCCCGCATTAAGTCTGAGAAGACATTTATGTTGGAGAAGATTCTCTTGTTTCGTGGCGGCTTATGAGAAAAAGCCGACAATGGCGGCATATATATTCCCATATATGGCTATCACTATCGTCAGCGACGAGGGAAGCACCAGCTCACAGCATCGACGTGGACAAAGCCCTTTCAGGAATCACTGCGTTTCGTTCGATTTATGAGGAACGCTTATACGGTGTCCGAGAAGATTCAGGACGAGTGCGCATATATGATATATCTCAACCATCTCTTATGAACGTAAGCAACGTGATACTTCAAAGCGGAAGCAAGGAATATAAAAATGAACTCCAGATCATAGTGAAGGAAATACGGGGGAATCTGGGGCGCATCCTTATGTCTCGAGGAAATAGTTGGAGAGTTCGTTTAGGGAGCATTTATTTGTGTCTGCCATTATGTCCCTGTTACACATTGAGAGGCATATTGGTTGGAGAAAGGAAGAAATGTATGCTCAAGATAACGATCGTCACCGTAACCTATAACGCGTGAGTCGACAATAGAGGCAGACCATATCCGGCGTCATAAGACAAACGTATATATAAAGGAATATGTTATTATAGATGGCGCTTCTACAGATGCAGCAGCGTGGAAATTATAAGAAAGTACGGATAGGGATATTTCTTATTGGGTGAGCGAAAGCCGATCAAGGAATATATATGATGCAAATGAACAAGGGGATCGATGTTGCGACCGGCGACTACATATTGTTTTTAGGTGCAGATGATGCATCGGTTGCTGATGACGCGTGGAGAGAAAGCCGTAAGCTGTATAGAGGATCTACTCTCCAAGGGAAAAAGGGCAGACGTAGTATCTTTTCCGGTGATGCTTATCGATGAGGACGCTGCGGCTTGAGGTTGGGAATACAAATAGAGATAAGGAAGTATCCTTGATGATTCCGCATCAGGGAATGTTTTGTCGAAGATCTCTTTTGATATATATGTTTGATATAAAGTACAAGATAGCGGCTGATTATAAGTTCTTTTTGAAATGTCACTTATGATGATGATGTCGACATTGAATTTGCTGAAGATCCAGCTATTGTTTACTTTTAGTGTTGGGGGATAAGCTCTGTAAATGATTCTGCATGGAAAGAAATGTGCGACATACAGCTTGAAATGGGTTTTCCTATCAACAAAGTGCAAGATAACGAAGATAGATGCAAAAGATATTTTCATCGTATAAAAGCAGATGCTTCAAAGAGCTCAAGTTGCTATCTTTTGTGAGAATTTTCTTCAAAGGCTGGAAAAAGCACTGCTGCAATAATGAGATATGCAGATGGTGCGGTCGAGTTTGTCTGAAAAATCAAGAGTGGAAGGTGCTTCTGATTTATTTGGAGGATATCATGAAAAAGCATTGATCACAGGCATCACAGGGCAGGACATTGGCTCCCTATCTGACAGAGCTTTTGCTTGAAAAAGAGGCTAGTGAGGTGCATGATCTCATCCGTCGGCACAGCACGCCTTGCACACAGCGGATCGATCATCTCCTGTCTGATGGTCAATATGACGGAGGGCTCTTTCTCCATCATGGTGATTTGACGGATTCTAGCCATGCGCATACATTGATTCGGGGAGATTCAGCGGACGAGGTCCACAATCTTGCCGCTGCAGTCCCATGTCGCCGTGTCGTTCGAGGTGCGGAGTACACGGCGAGGCGACGGGCGTCGGACGATCCCGGTCTCTTGAGCGGTTCGCCAGACAAGCGGATGCACGTTTCTATCAGCACGAACCGGAGCTTTTCGGCGGCATTCGGATACGGCGCCTGGAAGCGAGACGACGCCTTCCATCCGAAAGTCGCCGTATGGTGCGGCAAAACTTTTACAGCTTCTGGATCACGAAAGAACTATCGTGAGTCCTACGATATGTTCGCTGTGAACGGAATCCTTTCAATCATGAGTCCCCACGGCGCGGCGAGACCTTCGTGACGCGCGAAAGATCACGCTGGCTGCTGCCCGCATCCATGCAGGGAAGCAGGGAAAAGCTCGCTCGGCAATCTCGATGCGAAGCGCGAGTTGGGGATTCGCGGGAGATTATGTCGAGGGCATGCGGCGCATCCTCCAGCATGAGGGTGCCCGATGATTATGTGCTTGCGACGAACGAGACGCACACCGTGCGCGAGTTCGCAGAGCTTGCGTTCCGTGAGATCGGCGTCGAGATCGAATGGCGCGGCGAGGGCGTAGAGGAGAAGGGCTATGACGTAAAGAGCGGCCCGGCTGCTCGTCGATGTCGATCCGCGCTATTTCCGTCCGGCGGAGTGGAGCTTCTCTGGGGCAATGCATCGAAGGCGGAACGTGAGCTGGCTGGCAGCGCAAGGTATCGTTCTTGGAGCTGCGTCCGCATGATGGTACGGGCGGACGTGGAACGGTATGGACGCTGAAGATCGCCCAAGAGGGGAAGACTGCGCAGAGTGCAGAGGGAGCGGTGCAGTAATGGATGCAAGAATCTACCGTTTGCAGGACATCGTGGCATGGTCGGTTCTGCGATCTGTCGAGAGCTTGAGCGGCAGGGGTATGACAATGTTCTCACGAGGACGCATCGTGAGCTTGACCTTTTGCCGGCAAGAGGCGGTAGAGGCATTTTGCGGAAGAGAGACCGGAGTATGTCTTTCTCGCAACGGCGAAGGTGGGCGGCATCCGGGCGAACGCAGAGCGCCAGCCGATTTCATGTATCGAAATATGATGTTGAGATGAACGTCATCCATGCGGCGTGGAAGAATGGATGCAGAGAGCTGGAATTTCTCGCTCTTCCTGCATCTATCCGCGCATGGCGCCCTGCAACCGATGCGAGAGGACTGTCTCTTGACGTCCCTCTTTGGAAGAGACGAACGAGGCGTATGCGCTTGCGAAAATCGCGGGACTCAAATACTGTGCCTACCTGAACCGGCAATATGGGACAGACTATATCTCTGTCATGCCGACGAACCTCTACGGCCCGAACGACAACCTACCATCGGAGCACAGCCATGTCCTCCCGCGCTGATCCGACGTCATGAAGCGAAGGCCGGAGCGAGTCTGTGACCTGCTGGGGGACGGCTCGCCGCTGCGCGAGTTCCTCTATGTCGACGATCTTGCCGACCTCTGCAGTGTTCTTGATGGAGCGCTACAGCGGCGACGAGATGAGTCAATACGGGAAGCGGGAAAATCTCTATTCGAGAGCTGGCGAATGTGGTCGCGCGCGATGGACTATCGCGGAAAGATCCTCTGGGATACGAGCAAACCGAACGGCACGCCGCAGCTCCTCGATGTCTCTCGAAGGCGGCGTCTCTCGGCTGGCGGTACAAGACAGAACTTGAGGATGGATCCGACTGGCGTATCGAGACTATCTTGAAAGCCCGATGCGCGCGGAAAGATAGCGGGAAAGCTGTATTTTGCGGCAGTAGATGTGACGCATATGTTGACAGAAGATATGTGCGTGTCTATACTGGTTTATGATGGATGTGTTGCTGTTTGGGGGTTGAAGGAATATGGCGTATATCCAGCTGCGGGAAATTCGGGGCCCGTTTTTGAATGTCAGATGGAGGGTTCGCCCGTTTACTGTGTTGACGGGTCCTCAAGCAAGTGGAAAGAGCACGATTGCAAAGCCATATTCTTCTTTCGAACGGTCGCACAGGATTTTATCCGATCAAATCCAGACGCGGACTCGTGAAGATGTATATTATACGACATTCGGAAAACGATTTAAAAACGTCTGCTGTAGCAAATTCTTGCAAAATGTTCGGGTCTTCATGGTCGATGCTGCCGCTTGATATGGGGCTGCATTATGAGTATTCGAAAGGGGTTGCGATAGATCTCTGCCTTAAATCCAATGCCATTGCTTCTGTCCGCAACTTTATTGATTTTTCTTTCAACGATGCGATTCTGGAGTTCATCAAAACAATATGAGGATTATACAGAGCGTGGATGGGATGAAGATTCTTGCAGAAGCTCAACAGGAGATCGAGCATTATTCTCGGATGGGTATGACACGATCTATGTTCCGGCAGGCCGCAACACGGCTACCCTGCTCACGGATCAGTTGATGCCGCTTCTTTCCTCGAGGCCGCAGTATGATTTCTGTATGCAGTCGTATGCTTCAGAAGATCAGTTCGATCAGGACCGCAGATCGGAGGAGGGTTGTCCGATCTCTGGATTCGGTGCTGCTGCACACCACGCAATTAAAGGGTGAATCAAGATGCATTGCGCCGCTTGACGAAGTTGATGCAAGGCGTTCTTCATGCTCGATATGTTTGTGACAGAGGCGAGAGAAGCTATTCTGGACGAAGATCGCTTGTGAAAATCAATTTCGCTCTTCCGCTAGCGGGAATCCGTCTGGTATTCAACTTGTTGTATTTTCATCTCGCAAAAACAGGAAGATCTTTTGATCATGGAAGAACCCGGAAGCGCATCTGTGCCCAGATTCTCAGAAGAGAATGGCGGAAGCGATCGGCTTGTTTGCGCACGAGGGCAATCAGGTGCTTGTCACAACACACAGCCCGTATATCTTGGGACGAATTCAACAACATGCTGTATGCGGAGAGCTTCAAGAGCGTGCAGGGAACGATATGAGCAACAACTTCACGATGTCCTGCATCCGTTGTCGTATCTTTCCTTTGCCGAGACACGCGCGGTGCATGTCCATGATGGGACGGTGGAGGACGCTGTTCGAAACGGCCTGATCTGTAATGAGCCTGATCGATGATGCCTCGAAGGAAATCAATGAGGAAACAGAGATGCCTTGATGACTGTAGAGGCGCATATGGACGAGATGTCGGAGATGCTTGAAATATCATAGCCTTTGTCAAGAACGGCAAAAATAATCGTATCCAAGGATTCCGGTGTGGGGTAACCCGTCCCAGCATAGAGCCTTGAATGAAGGGCAGGATCGTGTGCGTCAGTATTGCCGGATGATCGTGCGATTGTGCAGAATGAAGAGCCGCGATGAGAGTTATCTTGTATTAAATGATGACAAGAAGAGGCATATTTCATCGAACTGAAAGGAAGGCATATCGAACGTGCGAAGGCGCAGATTGAAAATGCTGAGAGGCTCCTTGCGGGAGATGTTGAAGACTATGCAAGATTTTATCGTATTGTTTAGCAAGACAGGGACGCAGAGTGTTCGATCGGCTGCAATCAATACTTGGATACGACGGATGGGACGAGTCGGAGGCGTTTGGAGAGTCATCGTGGCAAACCGATGTTGTCAGGAATGTATTGATTCTTGATGGATAAGGCAGATGCGTATGATTACACCGATCGTTTGAGATGAAGATAGGAGCCGTTGGCTAGATGAAATGTATTTCTTAAGATCCATCTTTACGCCGCAGAATTGCGCTGTGTGCCTTCCTCGTTGCGGTGATGGCTGGCGCTATTCTTGAGGCGATCGGCATCCAGGGGCGATCCTGCCGCTCATCTCCCCTCATGGGGCAGCCAGACTTCACGGCGCACCATGCAGAGATCTCAGCGTATGCGGCGAAGCTTGGGATCATGACGCATACAGGGCTGATCATCGGACTTTCAGCTCCTGCTCATCCTGCTCTATATTTTTGAAGAATCTCTATCTCCTTGGCAGCTCCGCTTGCAGATCAATTTTTCCATTTTCAGCCAGATTCAGTTTTTCCAAGGAATTGATGGCGAGCTACTCCCTTGCCAAGCCATATCTCTTCCATCTGAATCACAACACGGCAATCCTCCTGCGAAACGTCAATGGCGGTGGCGTCTCATATTCTCAATATCTTGGTTCCCGCATTCCAGCTTCGAGCGGAGATCATCACGGCATTGACCATCTGGGGATGCTGGTCTGCGAGACCCTTTCACGGCGATCGTCGTGGCAGGCGTCATGGGTGGCCTGATCTACGCACTGCTTCGTTCGTTTCGGCGCAGGATCGCTGGAGACAGGGCAGATACAGAACACGTATGCTGCGGCGCATATGTTCAGGCCGTGAATCAGGGTTGGGGGCGGTCAAGGAAACGAAGGTCATGCGCAGGAGCAGTTCTTCCTTCAGGAATTCATGGAGAACTACGAAAAATATGGACTGGCGAACGGGAAGTTCATGTTTTGAACCAGCTCCCTCGCATGATCATCGAGACGCTCATCGTATGCGCATTGCTTTTTCTCATCGTTGGGAAGATGGTCATGGGATATACGCCGATGGAAATCGTCCCATTGCTCGGCGTCCTGGCGCTTGCCGCCTTCCGCCTGATGCCGAGCGCGAACCGCATCATCGCGCTTTCGAACGGCATCAAATTCCAACTCCCGCTGTTTGATGAACTGTACCGCGAATGCTCGCGATCAGATCGCGCAAATACCACAGCGAAAACTCAAGGTCGCCGATCTGCCGCCGCCGCTTCCCTTTGCCGATGTGATTCGTGTGGAGCATCTGGGGTTCTGCTATCCGGGCACTTCGGACGAGGTGCTCAAGGATGTCAACTTCTCGATACCGAAAGGAAGTTTGTCGGCATTCTCGGTCCATCGGGCGCAGGGAAGACCACGTTCGTCGATATCCTCTTGGGACTTTTCGTCCCCACGCGCGGCAAGATCACGGTCGATGGCGTGAGACATTCGCCAGAAACTTCGTGCATGGCAGGCGAACATCGCCTACGTCCCGCAGTCCATCTATCTGACCGACGCGACTATCCGCGAGAATGTGGCGCTGGGGTGAGTCTCGGAAGAGATTGATGATGCCCGTGTCCGCAAGGCGCTTGCCATGGCGGAACTCGATGCGTTTGTGCATGCGCAGGCGCAGGGAATCGAGACGATGGTTGGCGAGCGCGGCGTCAAGCTCTCCGGCGGACAGCGCCAGCGCATCGGCATCGCGCGCGCCCTCTCAGCAGCCTGAAGTCCTGATCCTCGATGAAGCGACGTCCGCTCTCGATACGGAGACGGAAAGAGCATCACCGATACCATACTGAAGTTCAAAGGGCAGATCACGATCGTTGCCATTGCGCATCGTGTCAGCACTCTGGAGGAATGTGATTTCAAAGTGCGGTTTGAGAATGGCCGAGTGGAACGCTGTAAAAAGGAGCGGGTGGGTTTCGGCGTACCCGTTAAGGCAGCGTGATTCTTATTAGGAGATGATTCGCCTTGTTCAACAATAAAAGCATTCTTGTTACAGGTGGAACGGGATCGTTCGGCAGAAGTTCATAGAAATTGTACTCAAGCGGTTTTGCGCTCAAGAAAGTCATCGTGTTTTTCCGCGATGAGCTCAAGCAGTTTGAAATGCAGCAGGTGTTCAATGCGCCCTGTGTGCGTTATTTCCGGCGATGTGCGCGATGAGGCGCGTCTGAAGCGAGGCGATGCTATCAGGTCGATTATGTTGTGCACGCAGCGGCGCTCGAAAGCAGGTCCCGGCGGCGGAGTACAATCCGATGGAGTGCATCACAGACGAACATCAACGGAGCGCAAATGTGATTCATGCGTCGATCGCGGCGGGGTCAAGAAGGTGATCGCGCTTTCGACGGACAAGGCGGCGAACCCGATCAATCTGTATGGTGCGACGAAATTGGCGTCGGACAAGCTTTTTACAGCGGCGAACAACCTTGTCGGGGATCGTGAGACGCGGTTTGCCGTCGTCCGCTATGGCAATGTTGTCGGATCGCGCAGCTCTGTCGTGCCGTTCTTCAAGAAGCTGATGGCGGAGGGCGAAAATTGCCCGTTACGGATCCGCATGACACGGTTTTGGTTGAAACTGGAAGATGGTGTGGAGTTCGTGCTGAAGAATTTCCGAACGCATGCAGGGTGGCGAGATCTTCATCCCAAGATTCCGTCCATGCGGATCACGGATTTGGCGGAAGCGATCGCTCGAGAATGTGCCGATCAAGGTGATCGGCATTCGTCGAGGGAAAAACTTCACGAGGTGATGTGCCCCGCCGATCTCTACTATGCACGCACCCTTGAATTCTCGGATCATTTCGTCATTCGCCCTTCGACGCCGATCTTCGGCATCGATTATGCAAAAGAACATGCTTGGCGAAGAGGGGCGTCCTGTTCCTGACAGTTTTCGCTTATGACTCTGGTTCCAATGCGCATTTCTTGACCGTGGAGGGACTTAGGGAGATGAACCCATGATTTATTATGGAAAACAAAATATCAGCGAAGAGGATATCAAAGGCGGTCGAAGCGGTTCTGCGCTCTGATTTTTGACGCAGGGGCCTGCGATCGAACGCTTTGAGCGCTCTGTTGCAAAGTATTGCGGAGCAAAGTATGCGGTGGCCGTCTGCAACGCAACAGCCGCTCTCCACATCGCTTGCCTCTCTGCCGGTCTGAAAGCGGGGATATCTTGTGGACAAGTCAGATCACCTTTGTCGCGTCGGCAAACTGCGGCCGCTATTGCGGTGCGGATGTTGATTTCGTCGATATTGATGAGAAGACATATATATGAGCGTGGAGGCGCTGGAGGCTGTGCCGCGCGCGAAAAGAAAATAAGCTGCCCAAGGTCGTTGTTCCCGTGCACCTTGCGGGGCAATCCTGCGACGTGAGCTCGCTGTCAAAGAATTTGTCGAGGAATACGGCTTTGATCATCGAGACGCATCTCATGCGGTAGGCCTGGATTATCGAGATACAAAGGTGGGGTGCTGCGCCTTTTTCCGAGATGACGGTGTTCAGCTTTCACCCCGTGAAGATCGTTACGACAGGTGAAGGCAGCATGTGTGTGACCAACCGTCAGGAAATCTACGAAAATCTCAAAGATTTATCGCAGTCATGGCATCACGCGATCCCGCGGGGATGGCGCATAGGTCCGACGGAGCATGGTACTATCAGCGAATTACGCTCGGCTGCAACTACCGCATGACGGATATCCGGGCTACTCTTGGCGTGAGGTCAGATGACGCGGCTGGATGCTTTCGTTGCGCGCAGGAGAGACTCATGGCGCGTCATAATACTGCTGCATGATCTTCCTTTTGTGACGCCGTATGTGATGGAAGGCGAATCATGCTGGCATATCTATGTGAGTGCGCGTAATTCTGATCGGATCAGCAGCAAGACGAAGCAGCAGATCTTCGAGGAGATGAAAAGGGCGGGGAATCGTGCTGAATCTCCACTATATTCGATGCATCGCCAGCCATATTACGGAAGTTGGGCTTTCGACAGGAGATTTCCCAGCGAGCAGAAATATTGTGAGGAAGCGTTTACACTTCCGCTGTATTGATCTGACGGACGATGAACAGGATCGGATTGTGGGAGCGTTGAAAAAGGCGTTGAGGTTTCTTGAATAAGGAGATGTTGTTATATGCAGGAATATCAGACGGAGCAGGAAAAAGTTCTGGGCAGGAGAATTCGGCCACGAGTATATCAAGCGAAATGACGGAGCTGGGACCTTGGCAAACAAGACAGCTTTCTTTGCGAAGATCATTTCTTGCCTGCCGGGCGGGAACGTGGGTTCTTGTATCGAGCTTGGTGCGAATATCGGCTTGAACTTGGCGGCGCTCCGCCGCCTGTTGCCGGATCTTGATGTGGCGGCTGTGGAGATCAACGCAAAGCGGCGGCCGTTGCGCAAGATCCTGGCGCTCGTGTGTACAACAGCTCGCTTTTTGATTTCTCTTCTGATGAAACATATGATCTGAGCTTTATCAGCGGCGTATTGATCCATATCAATCCGGACAAGCTGACGGAAGTGTACGATCTCTTGTATCGTCACAGCAAAGCGATATATTCTGATCAGCGAATACCTGCTGACGGTTCGGTGGAGTCAGCTATCGTGGCTTCTCCGGATCGTCTCTTTAAGCAGGATTTTGCGGAGAATTCATGGATCGTTTCTCGGATGTTCGCTTGCTCGATTATGGATTCCAATATCATCGGGACAAAAATTTTCCGATGGATGACGTACTTCAGTTCTTGATGGAAAAACGAGCTTGATTCTCTTCATTACTGGATTGTTTCGAGGTGTGTTGTATAGCGGATGTAGCGATTATTACTGCGCGTGGGGGAAGCAAGAGGATTCTCGGAAAATATCAGAGGATTTTTGCGACAAGCCCATCATGAGCTTATGCCATTGCGGCGGCATTGGACAACATGAGCTCTTTGATGAAAGTCATGGTGTCGACAGACAACCCGGAGGATCGCGGAGATTGCAAAAAGCGCATGGGGCATCCGTTCCTTTCATTGCGGGTCCGTCTGCATCGGATGATTATGCGACGACGGCTGATGTTCTGCAGAGGTTCTCTCTGCTTATGCAGAACGAGAGAAAGTTTGATTTCATGTGCTGCCTTTGCCGAACAGCTCCTTTCGTCACAGCGGAAAAAGCTTCGTGTAGCGCATACGGCTTTTATGGAAAGCCGGGGCGGATATGCTTGAGCCAGTGGTTGCTTTTTCTTATCCGACGCAGCGCAGCTTTTCCATCGAAGCGGGTCTGTTAGCGTACAACTATCAGAACATGTACGGACGCAGGTCTCAGGATTTGCCGACATGGTATCATGATGCGGGACAGTTTTATTTCTACAGAGTGGAGGCCTTTCGCGCGCTCCGTTGAGGAAGCAGCGAGCAGGGTGGATATGATCTGCGCTGTGTGCCGTTTGTCATGAACGAAATGGAAGTCAAGATATTGACACCCTCATGGATTGGCAGTTGGCGGAAGCGAAATACCGCCTGTTGCAGGGAAATGTAGCTCCTTGGTTTCGATGTTCGATGGGAGGTACTCCAGATGCCGAATGCTGCAATTCGAGTCGATTCTTCTACGAGATGATCGGCGGGCATCTTATGCGATGCTTCCACGTTGGCCGCGCAGATGCGGGATGATGGAAAAAGCGGTGCCTTTGTTGCCAAGGCTTGAAGGAATCTCTGTCAGATCGTGACGGATCAGGGGTTTTTCCTGCATGAGCTTCCGATGCACTGCTCAGATGATTCATTGACGGGATATGCTGCATGACTACGGTGCCCGCAGGCAGCGGATGCAGCAGAGACAGCAGCAGTTCTGCGTCGGATTCAGCTGGGCGGCGCTTGTAGTGGACAGCTACGCGCTTGATGCTGCATGGAGAAAGGCAGATCGCCCGCTTGTCGAGATCTTTGTCATCGACGATGCTTGCCAATCAGGCGCCATGACTGCGACATTCTCTTGACCAGAACTTCTATCGGGAGATCACGCCGCCGCTATGATGAAACGTGACTGAGGTGCAGACTCCTGCTCGGCCCCTCATGCTCTGCTGCGTGAGGGAATTTTATGCAGCGCGCAGAAGCTTTGCCCGGCGGGGACGGAGTCCTGCGCGATTCTCGTCTTCTATGGCGGCGGTGATGCAACTTGCGAGACGGAAAGAGCGATTCATGTGCTTTTACGGCTGCATTTGCCCTCTGTTGCTGTGGATGTCGTTGTCGGTGGGAGCAATCCGCGACGCCCTGTATATCGAGGAGCTTGCGGCAAGCATAGCTTCCTTGCTATCATTGCGGTATCCAATATGGCGGAGTTGATGAGCGCAAAGTCGACCTCTCTCTTGGGGCGGGCGGGACGACGACTGTAGAGAACGATGTTTCCTCAGGCTTCCCGCCATTGTGACAGCCATTGCTGAGGAATCAACGAGTTTGTCAGGACTGTGCCGAGATGGGATATATATACTATCTTGGCAAATGGGATGAGATTACGGGAGGAGGATATTGCGGCGGCTGCACGAAAGTGTACCATGCCGCAAGTTCTACCAGGAGATGCAGAGGCGGTGTCAACGTGTCAGGAGGTTCATGATGGGAAGATTCTCAGCATTAAAATTCAAAATTACGGATCGTTGAAAAACATCAAGATGAGGGCACTTTTCAGCGACAAAGGTGACGAAGAACTTGGCACTGGTCGTTGTCATCGGTCAGCGGAAATGGGAAAAGCACGCTGGCGGATGCATTCAGCTTTATTTCGACTGCCTGTCAACGATGTGGAAACGGCTTTGCGACGCCCAACAACCGGGCGGCTATGATCAGTTATGCTCGCAAAGGGAAGCAACGGTTCGATTCATTTCGGAAATATATTATAGAAACATCAATGCTCGTCCCATGTACGTATGAACTCACTATCGGAAAAAGGATGAGGCAGGGCGTCCCTATGTCAGGAAAGGAGCACCTCTCGGCAGCGTCGCCTCGGAGCAAAAGGGTGAGAGACCTCTCTCTCGTTTCTCTATATAAGGAGGGACAGGGGTTCGCTGAAGCGAGGATGGCGGCATGGATGAGGATACCGACGAAGACGGTGACGATCGCGTTGAGAAAAAAGTGCGCGCTTCTGATTTGCGAAAACTCGGTGTCGTTACGCTCAGGGCGATGAAGCAGTATTCCATCAAAGGTTCTTGTTTTCTACAAAGCTGATCTTTGCTACTTTACGCCCGATGCGGCGAGCAGATTCAAACGGTTTGCGCGGTGCCGTATCCTCAATAAGACCGAGGAGCAACCTCAACAATGTCGCGCAGTACATGTATCGTGACAATCGAACGTTTAGAAGTCTTGAATGAGATCAGGACAAGATTCCGAACATCAAGGAGATCAAACCGCTCAAGCTGCCGAATGGGCAGATGGTTTTTGGAATTTTACCAAGAAGGTTTTGACGCCGTTCTTCTCTCAGAGAGAATGTCGGATGGCACACTAGGTGTTTGCTTACTATCTGCTGTTGAACGAGAATAATCCACGTCAGCTTGTTTTTCGTGGAAGAGCCGGAGAACAGTCTGTATCACAAAAATCTGGGGAAGCTGGCGCACGAGATGCGAGAAAAGTGTCAGGACAGGATATTCGAAGCAACTCTTTGTGACGACACTGGCCCTTTTGTCAACGCACTCGTCCTCGCAACAAGTCTGGGTCTTGGAAAAGGGCAGACGGTTTTTCTGCTGTATAGCGCGCATCTTCTTATGCGTTTGTCAGCGACTCAGCACAAGAGGCGCTCCCTTGGGAGTTGTGGTATAGCGAATATTTTGGCTGAGGGGGATCTGTCATGCATTTCCAATTCTTGGTAGAGGACGCATCAGTGCAGACCTCATCGACGTATTGATGAAAAGAACCATGTGATCCATGCAGACGATGTTTCTTATAATATCGAAACGCTTTCATGGGATTGGTGGATTTCGCAAAAAGAGGACGCCGAAAGAAATAAAAAGCAGGAAAATTATTGAATGATTTAGAGATCTATCTCCACACGGGTTTTGATAAAAGTTTGCGAGCATTCGAGCCATAACTCGTTGTTCTGGATAATGATGACAAGGATACCTTGGTGTTTTCATAGAAGGCTTGAAAAGTTGGCATCAGAAAAAGAATATCTCTCTATGGATTACGTTTTCTGCATTGCTGTGGAGGAAGTCGAGGCATGGCTTCTGGGGGATAGAGAGGCGCTTCTTCAGGCATATCCGAATGCCAACAGGAGGAATCTGTCCGCATATCGACAGGACAGTATCTGTGGAACGTGAGAATGCTTGGCTGAAAGTCCGTACAGCACGGATGGTTGAAAAAGGCTCGGAAAGAAGATGCCTACTCGAGGGATCGGAACAGGAAAAAGCAGATGGGCAAAGGAGATTGGTGCGCATATGTGTCAAGAAAACAACATATCCTAAGTTTTTCAATCGTTTTGGAGGGAGTACAGAGCGAGAGTTTCTGCTGTATGAGAAGCGTAGTGATCAAAGGGGTGTGCTATGGGCGAAGCAGCATCAATTGCGATAGTTCATGCTTGGATGTCGCGCGAAATGACGTACGATGCCCTCACCGATGTCTCATGCAATAGTAGCATCGTAAATCCGAGGAAGATCTAGGATTGGGCGAGAAGTTGATCGCTGTCTTTGGAGTAAATGAGTTTTGACAGGTGGCATGATGAAAAGTATTATTCCCGCACAGGTTTTCTCAGGGTCTTGGGAAAAGAGTCTGTTGCAAAACTTCTTGGCTTGGAGAGTGTGCGTCTTCTTGCCATAGGACGAGATCGACTCAGGAAAAATGCAACAAGCGGTTGTTCCTTTATGCCTTGGGATTTAGCAAAATCCGAAGATCTTCCTTCCATAAGCAAGATTATCGCAGGGAGACTCCTTGACGTTCATTAACAATGCGGGTACAGTGGAGCCGATTGGAGATATCGAGTGAGCTTTCCGAGGAGGCTCTTCGCCAAACGGCGCAAATCAGATTTTGATCGCCGATGCTGCAACCACCTTGTTGGGCTTTGCCGCAGAGCAGCGAAACTTAAAATCATCAATATATCTCACGGGGCGGCAGATTATCCGATTTGCGGGGATGGAGCGCCTATTGCTCGACGAAGGCGGCGTTCAAGATGTTTCTCGACGTTCTGGCGAGCAGGAGAAAAGACGGGGATATGTCGAAGTCGTCCATGTTGACCACAGTGTAATGGATACGGAGATGCGGATAAATCGACGGATGCAGTCATTTCCTCGCTTGGCGGAGTTTCAGGCCAGAGGCTGAGGAAGCTGCACTGGGCGGAGGATGTTGCGGAAGCATAATCCGGAAGTATATCCTATGAGCAGATCGCTATTCTTTCCGATATTCATAGCAATAGCGCTGCCTTGCAGGCAGTATTGCAGGAGATTTACCGCGGAATATCGAAGAATGCTTTATATTGGGGATTTGATTGGTTATACCATCGCCCCCTCAGTTCTGCGCTTCTTGGAGGATTCCGAGGCTCAGAGTGTTTCATGATTCGCGGGAATCACGAACGGATGTTGGAACAGGCGCTCCAAGGCGAGCTGAAATGGGAAAGATATACGGAGCAGATATGGGCGCGGCAGAATTGCTGCACGGCTTCCGGAGAAAAGTTATTGAAGGAATTGCTGTCGCTTCGGATCAACGACAGGAAGAACGTGATGGCAGAGATTTCTTCGTGTCATGGTTCGCACGGCGATAGGATCGCTACATTTATCCGGATGCCGATGCTGAAATGTTTGATTTTACAGGAATCAGAGCGGACTATGTTCTCACGGGGCATACGCATTACCCGATGATTCGTTGCAGCGATCCTTCTGCATCATAATCCGGTTCATCGGGCAAGCTCGTGAGGGGCGGCTGTGCGGATTGGTGCATCATCCATACGGAAAAATGATGTCATCACGATGCGAGCATACGCGATATGACATTGCGCCTGTCCTAGATGAGTGCCGCGTTATGATCAGGATATTGTCTATTTGCAGGAAGTTTTACGTCGTTGATGGGAGAGGAGGACGTCATGCTGTTCCATAAAGGTATTGGTCACCGGCTGCGGCGGTGATATCGGACTGCGATCGGACGCATCTTGCAGGAGTCCGAGATGGTGGGAGTCCGTCATCGGCTGTGATATGCAGGAGGATCATGCACGCGGGTGTTCTTTGACCGCTGCTTTGTTGTTAGAGGCGACTCCCGAATTATATAGATACACTGCTCCGACTTGTGGAAAAGGAGCAGGCAGATCTCGTTATTCAAGATTCAGACCGAGCTCCGTGCATTGTGCAAACGATCCGGACGGCGGGGTTGTTTCCTCACAGCAAATCAGAGCGATGAAATCGGCACTTTGACAAGTTTAGAACGGCAGAGTTCTTGCGAGAATGACTTTCCGTACCCTTGGACAGAGATTGCTTCCGTGGCGTGCCGCATGATTTCCGTGCATTTTGAAGAGGCGGGACGGGATGCGGCAACAAGGATGTGCGCGCCTCCTCGTGGAGGGTACGATCGTTCAGCATTTTCCAATGAAGATGATATCTCAGAATTGATCGAAGGTGACGATGCAGAATATACAGCACGGATTGTTCGACGCGTCTTCGAGGAGGTGCAGAGCGTTGTCTTCGGCGGCAAAACTGCGGGGTGGACTTACGAGGCGGTGTTGTCGCGATGGATTCTGCGATCGAGGTGCTCCATGGTCTATCCGAGGCGCTTGCTCTACGGGGAAGCATAAACGTTCCAACTTCGCCTTCGGTCGGGCATTCGTATGTATTCAATCAACGCGCGCTTTTTCAGTACGGTACGGTTTCGCCACAAACTCGGATTCTCGGATGTTCTGTGGTCGATGCAAGATCGTTCTCATAGCATTGTTGCCGGATACCGAGCACCTGCAGAAGGGACGCGATTCTGTAAGATCTATGAGGATGTTATCCTTCATAGCATGCGAAATGCCATGTAGACGGCGTTGGATGATTGTCTTAGAGGAGAAAGATATGTGGAATAAGATGGATATCCGTTCATCATTGCAGAGATGTCGAGCAACCATAATCAATCTCTTGATCAGGCGCTTGCAATCGTCGATGCGGCTGCGGAGGGCAGGGTCGATGCGATCAAGATTTCAGACCTATCTACAGCGGATACGATGACGCTTGATATTGATACAGGTGAGATTCTTTATCGCAGGACAAAAGATAGCTATGGGAAGGCGAATCGCTTCATCGTCTCTACGAAAAGCGCATACTCCGTGAGATAGCACAAACCGATCTTTGATCGCTGCAGGAACGCAGCATCATGGGGTTCAGTACTCCGTTTGATGATTCCTCGGTCGATTTTCTTGAAGGTCTTGGCGTGCCATGCTATAAAGATCGCCTCTTTTGAGAATGTGGATCTTCCCGCTCATCCGCAAAGGTTGCACGAACGGGGAAGCCGATCATAGCATCGACGGGCATGACAACGGTTTCAGAACTTGAAGATCTCGTTCGAACAGCACGGGAGAACAGCTGCAAGGATCTGGCGCTACTCAAAATGTACCAGCAGTTATCCATCTTCTCAGAAGGGACGAACCTTCGCACGATTCCGCATATGCAGGAACTTTTTAGGTGCAAGGTCGGGCTGTCGATCATACCTTTGAGGGATCAGCGTTGCCGTTACAGAGTGTTGCGCTGGGTGCTGCCGTGATCAGGAAAGCGCTACACTCCTCGCGTGCCGATGGGGGCGTCGATGCGGCGTTCTCTCTGGAGCCTGCGGGATGGCGCAACTCGTTCGTGAATGTCGATCTGCTGCACTTGCCGTGGGAGAAGTGCGCTATGAGGGCGGCAGAGCAGGAAAAGAATCGGCTGCGATTCCGGCTGCAACCTGCTCATCACTCGAAAGGATATGAAAGCGGAGATGTGTTCGACAAAAGAATTTGCGACGCATCCGCCGGGACTGGGGCTGTCGCCGAAGCATTGATGATTCGATTGGAAGGAAAGCACGCTGCGATCTGAAACGCGGCACGGCGTTATCATGGGATTTGAGTGCAATGACATTTTCTTTGGACGAGGGAAGAAAAGGTGGTGAAATATGTGCCCAGATTCAGATAAAGGGCAGGAAATCTATGATCTGGCGAAAAAGATCTTCCCGTGTTGCAGAGCATGTACGGGGAAGGCGTCCGTCGCACCTTTGCGGACTTGAAGGAATATATTGGGCAGGGACGGCGGTGCTGACGTTCCGTGTTTTGGAGTTCCCTCCGGCACGCCTGTTTTTGACTGGATAGTTTCCGAAGGGTGGCGTATTCGCGAAGCTTATATCGAGGATGGACAGGCGGCGCATTGCCGATATCATGGGAAAGTAATCTGCACGTCATGGGGTGTTCGATCCCTGTCAGTCGCTGGGTCGAACTGGATGAGCTGAAAGCAATATATTTATCATCGGAGCTTGGGCGCCGAAGTGATTCCCTATATGCGTCATACTAGGAACGATATAGGCTTCTGTAGGCGAGGCAGACAAGAACATGCCTTACAGGAGATACCATGTATATCGACAGCGAGTTGTTCGATGGTGTGCTGAACTATACCGAGGTTGTCATTCAGGGCGAACGCGGAACAAGAAATCTTCTTCTCGACCTATATAGCCATCCGTCGATGGCGAACAATGAGTCTCAGGACGCGGCGCTTGCAGCGGAAATTGATTCGAGTTTGTCCGCTTCTATGGAGCGTCGAAGGTACTCGTATCGTTTCATCTTCATTCCAGGACCATCAGCTCGATCACCTATATGAGTGTCAGGGATCATTTGGCGCATGAAGGAAAACGATGCTTGGTTCAATCTTTCTTGCGTCACGGCGATGATCGGGACTATTCCATCGTGGAATCAGGAAATACGCGGACACGCTCGCGGATCGCGTGCTGAAGAATGTGCTGCGGTATCAGACGAGAACGCTATTCGACGTATTCCTCTCGAAACGTGGGTCGGATGAGCGTCAGTACAATGCTCGGACGTCGATTTGCCTGTCGTATGTTGTGCCGCTCCAAATTTGGAAGTACAGAATATCATGCTTCGGCGGACGATATGAGCGCTCACTCAGTCCTGCTGGATTCGGGAGCTACGAGGTCATGACCCTGGAGTCATGCAGGCACTGGAATATAATGCGAGTATCGCTTGAAAGTCTTGGGCGAACCTCAGTTGGGAAGGCGTGGTCTTTATCCTATGCTCAGTCACAAAACCATGATGCAGTAGGCTACCTATTGGATTTCACGGCCTATGCTGATGGGAAAAATGATTTGATAGCTATAAGTGAAAGGTTTGGTGTTGCTGTAAAAGAGCTCCTGGCGATTGTTCAGAGATTGTGTGATACTGGCTTGATTCGGAGGGTGATGGCATGATTTTTGGATGATGTTATCTCTGTTTGCCGGGAGATGGGGATTCGAAGAGGTGATATCATCGCGGTGTCATCTGATGTACGTGCGATGATTATGCGCATGCGTCATGAATCTAAAGCGAATGGAAGGGTTCCTAAGTCATTTGCCGAGTACATGGATGATATTATAGAAGCGTTGCAGGATTTGATCGGTAGAGAGGGGACGCTGTTATTTCCAACATATACATGGAGATTCTGTAAAGGAGGGTGGGATTACGACAGCACTCTGGGAGACAGGAGCCTTGTCAAATCAGGCTGCTTGTCACGCGAGTTTCAAGCGGACAAAACATCGATATATTCGTTTGCTGTTTGGGGGAAAAAGATCGAGAATTTCTCGTCAACCTCGAGAATCAGGATTCTTTTGGAAAAGGATTCCCCTTTTGCATGTTGCATGAAAAGGTCGTTGCAACATCGCTCTGGGTGTATCGTCATACGTTCACGCTACGTGGAACAGTGCAATCGTGTGTAGATTACCGCTATGGAAAGATTTCACTGCTCATGTACAATCAGTGTGAACGTGCACTTATTCGATGTCAGTTTCGTCTTTTTGAAACCGCGGGAGGTTTCCTGTCTCGCTGGCAGAATCTTCAGGTCTGCTGGATGGGCGCAGGCTGCTGAAAGAAAACCGTGGAGGGATTTTGCTGGAAGCTGTTGATTTTAAGAAGAGCATGAGGCAATATCGTGGGATATACAGTCAGATGTGCAAAACGCATATCATGCGTTGGGTGTAATGTTTTCTTTGTCTGATGTTGTGGCAGAAATCAAGAAACTCTTTCGATATGCCCATCGTTGCGGCGGACCGCATCCGACCATCGATCCAGAGGACTGCCTGCTTTGAGCGTGGCGGCGTGCATGTGGTGCGTGATCGGAGAAGGGAGCACATCTGTGGTGAGCTTAGTGTGAACATATGTTGCGGGAGGGTCAGCGGTTTCAATATGGAACAGCTCAAGGGGTGAGATCGCCTTCCTTGGCCGCGAGGAGACGGAACCGCGCTTGTTGCAGAGGGCGGAGGAAAAACGACGTCGTATCCACGCTATCACTGTATGGATGTCGACGTTTGATGTGGAAAAGGAAAAACTCAGCGAATGAAGTTGCCATGGCATCGGCGAGTGATTTGCGTAGCGGTAGCGGAGAATCTCGCATCTACAGGAGGTGGGCGGCGACGGATTTCATTGAGGATGGAGCTGCTTGGTACATCTAGGATGGAGAACTGGATGGAAGATGGTGATGACTATGCAAAAGCTGACACATGTTGATGCACTATGGAGTTCAACAATGCCAACAGAATCGCTACCCACTGCTCTTCGTGGATGAGAGTTGAGAGCTGTGCCGGGAAGTCGGCGAAGGCGCACAAGAATTTTACATATAGCAGATGGTTTCTTTCCTGCGCATTTTGCTGATGAGCCAGCCGAATGTGCGAGCGTCCAAATCGATCGAGGCCGCTCACGCAGGGTGTTCCTGATGACATTCTTGACGATACGGAACATCAGGAGAAGAGCAGACGGGTTCATCGAGGTCGAGGAGTCGCTTCCGCAAAAGATCGTCCACGTGACCGACTCGATGTGGAGGCGGGCTTCATAGTTTCAAGCGCGGTCTCGCAGCGAGGGTTATGTGGCACGGGAGGCTCGCTTGGCAGAGGCGGAGCTTCAGTGCAATTCGAGGATGTGATGATTGCATTCCGTCCCCCGATCCATAAGCCGGGTGAAGTTTGCACTCGGATGGGAGGAACTGGCGTGGAGCACGTGTAGCGGATTACGGTATGGGACGCCTTGTCGAGGCAGGTGTTCGGCATGTTTTTCTCGTGACGGGTAGGGGCATTCTCTTTCTGACGGGATGCTTTGGCGGAGAGAGACGCCTAATGCAGATCTCGACATACCACGAGCAAAGGGGCGGCTTATGGCGCGATGGCATGCGCTGAAGCGTGACTGGGAAGTTGTGCGCCTGCTTGTTCAACGGGCTGTGTGCGGCGACGAATGCTGTTACGACGGCGCTCTGTGCGTGGCGGGATGGCGATGCCGCCGATGCTGTTTCTCTCCGGGTCAGCACGTGCCTGCAGAGACGGCGCGTTTCCACAGGCTTCCGATTCGTACGCAGGTTCTCAAGAGGCGGAATATCATTGGTATTGTAAGCTCGATAACGAGCATGCTGTGATGCTGGAACAGCCGAGTCATGTGGGCAAGGTATTTGATGAGCACTTTGCTTGTGCTGTGACAGGCGCTGAGGGCGCTGTCTGGATCGACATACCGCTTGATGTGCTGAGAACGCGCGTATTGATCGTGCAGCCTTTTCTGCATGGAGGCGGAGGGCCTACGATGCTGGGCGTCTGAAGATCTTATCGCTACCATTGCAAGCGAAAGATTGGTGGAAGCCAAAGCGCCCAGTTCTGCTCATCGGTGGTGGCGGCGTTCGTGCGGCTTGCGGAGAAGCTTCTTTGCAAAGGTGGTTTGCACGTCTTCGCGTGCCGCTTGTGTCCACGCCTGCAGGGCGGATGCATACGGCGGTGCGCGCCCGAGGCTTTCGATTGGCGAAGCCGTCAGAGCCTCGGTGGCAGTCGTGCAGGAAATTTTGCCTTACGGCGCAGACGACTATATCCTTGCGGTTGGAACGAGCTTTGCTCTCAAGATCACGGGACTGATTATGGGTCGGTGTCGTTCGAGGCGCGAAGGCTGGTGTGTCGATATCGTGCAGAGTCGAGCATACAAGCAGTGAACCCGGTGTATGATCCTTTGTCCGTACCGATGCTGCGGATTTTGCAGGAAACTTCTTGCCTTACAGGGTCTAAAGCATACGGATGTGCAAGTGGTACGGGCTACTGTGAGGCATTGGGAGAGGATCTCTCGCCGTCTCAGAAGAATCATTCTGCGTCAAAGAGGGTGCAGAGAAAAATCAGATCGATCTTTATGCATTTGCTGGTACGCCATGGCAAGAAACTTTCCGATGAAGCGACGGTCTATTACAGATGCGTTTGAAGAACTCATCATACCCTCGGCGATTGCCTTACTATCGCATGCACAGATGTTTGTTCCACTTCAGCGCAAGGGGCGATGGGGTATGCAGTTCCGACCGTTCTGGGTGCGCATTTCGCCCGGAAAAAGAATATCGCTGGCGAAGTTGTATGGTGACGGTTCTATCACGGTGAATGGACCAGGAACTCTACATCGTCGCGGAATCTCGGATTCCTGTAAAGATCTTCGTCATCAACAACGATGACCATGCTGTTATCCGGAAGCGTCAGGAAGGATCTGTTCCGTGAAAGAGGACGATCAGCGATCCATCGGATGGGTTCCTGCGGATTTTTCATAGATGGCGCACAGTACGGGCTTTTTCTATAGGGAAAGATTGCGGGGAACAGAAAAGATTTATCCGTGCGGATTGAGTGAAGAGTTTTGCGTATGGAGAGGGAATATGTGCTCTGCGAGGTTATGTGTACGCGGATCAGAGTATCTGCACCACGCTCGCTGCGGACTGAATGAAAAGCGAAAGGCTGGAATATATCGTCCGGTTTGACGATCTTTCACCGTGCGAGGCAGGGAACGTGCTTATGCGGGCGACGATCGACGATTAGAAAGAGGGTGATGAAGAAATGGCACGGTGTGTCTTTCGCGACCAGAACAGGAGGTAACAGACTATGGTACATGCCACGTGCTTCGTGGCGGAGGTCATAGCAGCCACAATGGACACGTTGCCGCGTTGAGACGGCGCGCAAGATGATCGATGCCGCGGCCGCAATCAGAATGCGACTGTGTGAAGTTCCAGTCGTGGTCGGCAACGAGTCTTTACTCTGCAACATGTATGCGGACAACGCGATTGCCGAGCGTTTCGTCGGTCACTTCTCGTTGAAAATGCGCGGATGTGCTTGCTGAGATGGCAGAGTGTGCGAAGGAAAGGGGCTCATGCCTTTTCTTCGACACCGTATTCGGAAGGAAGAGAGTCGGTCCTGTCGTCGAGTACATGTGAGTGCCGATGTGAGTCGCCTCTATGGGCTGAGTAGCCTCAGTTCCTCCTACATCGTGACGAAAGTGCCGCTTGTTAGCTCGACGGGCATGGGATCGATGGAGGAGTCCGGCGTGCTCGTGCGTGCAGCAGGGAGGCGTGCGGAACAGATGGTGCTCTTGCATTGTGTGCTCTCATCTATCCGGCCGCAGGTGGAGACGATCAATCTCCGCTGCATCGATGGGCTGCGCAAAGATTTCCTGCAGTAGCCCGTTGGGTTTTCGGATCTCTGGACAGGTGATCGCGACCACCCTCTGTCGCCGCCGTCGCACTCGGGCCCGGCACTCATCCGAGAAACATCTCACTCGACCATACGAAAGTCGGCATGGATAATGGCATGGCGACTGAGCGGAAAGGAAGTTCTCTGCACTCGTTGAGGAAGTGCCGCATGGTGCAGAAGGGACTGGGATCAGAGAGACCGTATGGTGTATGGCGAGGGAGATGGAAGCGGCGCAAAAAGATGCGCCGCAACATCGTATTCGCACGCATGATCTGCGGCAGGATATGTACTCACGCGGGATGACCTGCTACTGCGCGGAAACGACGGGGAACGGGCATATCACCGGATCTCGCATCGAGGCGCTGGTCAGGACAACTTGTTGAAGCGCGGTGTCATGGGCGACACGTTGCTGTGGGAAGATATTTTGGAGGATGTAGGTTATGACGAACTTAGACAGAAATACACGAATGTTTTCACCGAACTCTTTACGCAAAGAGGCATAGATGAGGTGAAGGGACTCCCATTACCGGATATTCTGGAATGGGATTCTGTCGGACATATGACGCTCGTGCGAGTCACGGAAGGTGCATTCGACATCATGATGGAGCGGACGATCTCAATCGATTACTGAATCGTATAGAGAGGATGAGAGATCCACGAGAGAAGTATGATGGCAATTCGATGCCTGGGGATCTTCATTTTTGCGTTTGTCCTGCCATGTGCTCTCTGAACGTGTGTCTTTGCATTGGAGGAAGAGAGCGCTCATTATTGACACAGCCGTCGGAAGAGGCTCTCGCCCGCTGATGCTTGTCGGCATCGGTGCAGGATGCTCTCTGTCCTGCTTACGCGACATTTCGATCATGCTGCAGGCGTCAACTAACAATCGTTGCCTCTCCATCCATGCGCGTTTTGCTCATGAAGCAACAGCGCTCATCATATTGCGGACACATGAACAATGCCGCTCTCTTTTGCTCAAAATGGTGACGGAGAATCATTGGAGATTTTGGCGGCGTACCACTCGTACATCTGGTGGAACTATTGCGGTTGATGCGTATCTTTTACAGAGGGACGCTCTTGCGATGCGACCATGTGATTGTTTGCAGTCCGGGACGTTCGCACAGCCTCCTCTTCACGGTTGATGATGTGAGGACGTTTACGGGCGATTATCTGATACCTGGACCAGCGTCGCCTACGGTATCGGGGAGATCAGAGCGACGTATCGAATCACTTCCTAAGTTATGGAAAATCCCGAACAGTGGATTATTTTTCGGGGCATGGCGAACCATATTGTTTTGCTCATCCGACAGTTGACATGACAAAACGGTGAGATGATGCAGTGAGATATCGGCGTTTGAGCGCCGTGGCCTCGTCTCCGAGCAGGGAAGGATGACATACGGTGACCTTCGCAAGGCGAAAACGCGCAAGATCGCTGCATTTCTGCGGCCGCGCACGCCTGGCCTTTTGTTGAACAATAATTCGCACTGCGATTGCGAAACTATATCCGGCTTTTTGCAGTACGGTATCGTGCCGTGATGATTGACGCAAGGGAATCGACAGAGCTTCTCGCCGAACTGCATACAGCATATCGTCCGGGATATGCATGGATTCGGCAGAGCGTGCGGCAGAGTTTAATATAGGGCATGAGATTCCTGCGCCTTAAGGAATATGTGCTTTTGGATCTGCAGGAGAAGAACCTGTTCCCCTGCATGATGACTCAGCTTCTCATGACGACATCGGCTCAAGGCAGGAAGCGAAACTGTGAAACAAAGTGCGAAACCTTCGCGCCAATACAGATCCATCGTCGAATACCTGCATCGACGGGGCGGAGCGTGCTGTGACAGGTGCCCGCTTCCGTTTACAGGCTTTCGATAATCAATACGCACCTTGCGGCGGGCGCGTCCGTTGTTGTGACGGAGCGCACCTTGAATTCAGTCGTCTTTTTGGACGCTCGTACGTGAGCGTAGCGTTACAGGTCTTGCCGGTGTTCCCTACACCTATGCGATGCTGAAGCGCCTCCGTTTCCTCGCATGGATCTCCTGCACTCACACGCTTACACCCAGGCGGGAAGCTCGATTCGGAGCTTCATGCGGGTTGCTGGTTTGCTGCGCGAGAGGACCAAATCTTCGTGATGTACGGCGCGGCGGAAGCAACGGCGCGCATGGGCTATCTGCCGCCAGGACGCCATCCGCAGACGGGAGCGATGGGTATCGCGATTCAGGCAATTTGAGCTTTATGACGAGAATGGTACGAGATCACGGCGGCGGACACGGTCCGGTGAGCTCGTCTACTATGGAGCAAATGTCACGTTCGGCTATGCGGGCGGGTCGCACGCGGCGACGACGCAGTGAACGCTACGAAACGGCGATCTGGCGGTGTGATGTGGATGGTTTATACCGTCGTCGGACGCAAGCGCCGATTCTTGAAACTCTTTGGCAAGCGGACGATTTGCGGAGGTTGAGCATATTCTGCTGACATTTTGGCGATATTGAGGGTCGCCTGCGCGGGCGTCGACGATCATCTATGTTTTGTGGCACAGGAGACATCGCAGTGGATATCGCGTGCTTTTGAGCGCAAAACTTTGGCGTACACCATTCTGCCTTTACGGCAGAAGTGCATCCTTGAAATCCTAAAATTCTTCTGGCAAGGGCGTTTATCATGCGTTGGAGCGAGTATTATGACATATGAGGAAATTCTCGCCGTACCTCCATTCGGCGTAGCAAGAAGGAAAAGCGAGCACTCCTGTTTGAGGAACTTCTGCGCCTGACCGAGCACCATCACGCACACCTTATGTACGCGGATGATGGAACGGTCGGTTTTTCAGTGGAAAACGTTCGTGCAGCGGATGACATCCCTTTCTTCCTGTGCGGCTCTTAAGGAAATAGAGGCTTCCAGGCGTGGAGCGAGAGGCGGTCTGAACAATGACCTCGTCCGGGACAACAGGACAGCAGGTATCGAAGATCTTATCGATCGTCGGACGGCAGACAGCGAAGACGCTCGTGCGTATTGTATCTGAGTGGACGGGTGAGCCGTATGCCGATGTTGATCATCGATTGTCCGTCTGTTGTCCAAAAGGTGTGCGATGTTTTCGGCGCGCGGTGCGGAATCTCAGTTTCGATTTTCGGATTGAAAAAATACTACGCGCTGAATGACGATGGGCTCAACTGAACGAGATCCATACCTTCCTCAGGAACATGCGGGCGAACGGATTTGCTCTTCGGCTTTACCTTCTTGGTCTGGCAGCATTTCTACAAGGCGCTGAAAGGAGGCGGAAATACCCCATCGAAATGTGGCATCCTCATCCGTGGCGGTGGCTGGAAGAAGCCTCGAATCCGAAAAGTCGCGCCAGAGGCCTTTCGTGCAGCACTGCAAGAGGTCTGCAGGCCGGATAGAGATCGCAGACTACGTTATGGTATGGTCGAGCGTGACGGGCCAGTATCTACCCTCGAATGCGAGCATGCGCCATCTTCATGCAAAAGACACGTATTCTCGACGTCATAGTGCGCCGTCCGTCTCGACTTTTCGGTCGCGCCGCTGGGTGAGTCCGGAAATCATCGAGGTTCTACTCACTTCTGCCGAAGTCTTATCCTGGCCATGCACTCCTTTACGGAGGATGAGGGAGTTCTGCTCGGGAGGGACAGACTCGCCCATGCGGGCGGTAAAGCTTACCGAGCGTATGTGGGAGACTGAAAGCGAGGCAGAGCCAGGGGGTGCAGTGATACCTGTGCAGCCAGCGTTCCTGATGGCACCGCCCACGCGCTCGGCAATGCGGGAATCGAGGCGTGTATGGAGAGGTGCGTCTTCCGAGCCTTTTTCGGAGCAGGCGGGGAATTTTCGCTCGCGCGCTCTCGGCAAGGATTCTATCCGATGCGGAGAGTGCATGTATATCCTGATGTCGTGACACTCGGATGGTGTCGTCGGCATCCACTTCGTCCGTCTGCAAAGCCGTGGTGGCAGGGAAGTGTGGAGGTTGGGGCGCGCATCGCATTCCGCGTCGCCCCATCAAACGTGGCGGTGAATTTTCGCGGTTTCGTGCCTTTGTGTGCACTCTTGGCGGGAAATGCAAGCGTTGTACACCATGCCGTCGAAGACTTTTCCGCAGGTTGCCGTGCTCTGCCGCCTCTTTTCAGAGACGCTTGTGATTTCCTGCGTTGTACATCGTACTTCCTCTTCGTCCGCTATGGGCACGGAGCGTGAAGTGAATGACCGCTGGCACGCTCCTTGTCAGACACGTGCTGGATATGTAAGCGATGCAGCGATCGGAGAGATACGCTGCTCTCGCTTGCGCCGCGATGCGCAATGAGATTACGCGTTCGCCGACCGCCATCTGCTTGCTGCCACCGATGCTGATGCCTACCTTGCAGGTGATGGACAAAGCGTGTGCCGCGCAGCGACCTTTTATAACGGCACGTTATATCTCAGTGACCGAGATGCCCGTACCGCGCGCGCATCATCGTTTGGCTTTGGGTCGGAAGTTCGGCGGCATGGTGGAGATGTGTCTCGCGTGAACCCGCGCGAGCTTGCATGTACACGCTATGGCTACTGCAGGCTGTTCAGGGCGGTGGACGTTTGCCGCATCTCTGCCGAATCGCAGATTTGAGGCATGGCAAATCTATGCCCGATAATCCCTACCACGCGTCACGCGTGGAAAGATTCCCGACGGGAGGGGCTTACGCCTACATATCACGTGACGCGGCTTTTTCATCGGTAGATATGCACGGTCAGAGAGACTGGGATGAAATTCGCCCGCGCACGACTCGTGCCAGACTCTTTCATGTACTACAGTGTGAACAGGGGACGTGCTCTTGCAATCCGTCCTCACTACTATGCACCCCTGCAGGCGCATGACTGCATTGCGCCGATGGGGCATGATGGACTCCTTCGCACCTCGTCTGGGACGGTGTCGATCTCATCCGGGCGATGAGCCGAAGCGATTTCGATTTAGATAGTTGGCATCCTAAGGACATCAGATCATATCGGTGCAGCGTAGATCTCACTGAGGTGGCGAGAACCTGAGACCTACGACAAGCTGACAGATCTCGTTTCTCAGCGCAGGAATGCAATCCCATGCTTATTGAGCGGGTCGTCCAAAAGAGCAGCGATTTAGAAAGAAGGTTTGTACATGGGGATGGGACTGACTGCGAAGAATAAAAGAACATTTTGCCGTTGACTACAGATAGGAATCCTTTGGGATGACTGAGTGCAAGAATGGTTTTCCTTAATCAGAGTATATGGTGACAACTGAGATGTTACAGAGCAATCGAGCTTGAATTATAGTAACTGTAATGCCCTGCTGCCGGTCAAGAATCGAGGATTTCCAAAAGAATATCAGGGAGATCGCGGCGATGTATAGGGGGAGTGGTTAATGCACACTGCACATTCTAGTGAGGACAGAGGATACTGGGAAAAGCTGTTCTTCCGATGGCTTCTGTATATCGTGGATATGAGTACAGGGTGAAACTGCTGCAATTTGAGGAGCTGAAGAGGAACTATCCAGATCCAGATGTTTTATACCTGAGCCCAGAGTCTGTAGATAAGGTCTTTTGAAGGAGGATAGAACCCTTTGTGGAAGATGACTATCACCTCTGGCTTTATACTTATCTCGCGATGCTTGGTGTTCAAGTGATCTCCTGTTGCCAGTTGAAGGTTAAGATCGCTGCGTCTGCCGAGAATACGAAAGCAGTGAAAATAACGCATTTTTCAAACTGCTACACCGCTGACATAGAATTGTCTTTACAGAATCTCCACGATGTACATTGCGAAAGGTGATAGCGTCGCCACTCACCGTATTTTAGCTTCATGATAACGCGCAGTGCTATAGCTATTGTTTGAATGCTTCTGGTGATACGTGTATATCCACTAGCGTATTTGGAGACTTCCTGGAAAAATGCAGCAGCTTCGCCATCCTTTCAAACTCGATCAATGTGCTCGAGGTCTTCCACACTACGAGGAGAGTTGACATCGGCATTAAGCTCACACTTGACACGGTATCTCCTGTTGTGGCGGATGTTGTCAAGCGGACGTTGCCGAAGCCTCTATCTCTGAAGAATATAGCCATCATCATGCCAATAGCGTGTCTCTTTGAAAAAGTATCGAAGATTGAAGGTCATCTTCTCTACTTGCAGATATTGACATCTTGCCCGGAAACCATCTTTTCCTTATTGGTACACAAAATCGAGTGTAAAAATCATTGGGTCTTCTGGTCATGAATCGTGGAATCTGGCCATTGAAGCGCTCAAGACAGAATATCTGAACGATGTTTCTTTTATTCGTAAGCAGAGAGGAGGTGCATGCCGTGTTCTTCCTTAGATGTGAAACCTTAGTGCGCCCTCCTATAAATCTGCATGCTATCGAAACACACGATGTGCGTGACGATTGATATCCTTTTTGTAGGTCTCTGCGTGCTCAAAGTGTATCCCGTGTGCTGGTAATGAATAAGCGGTGGTGATGTTTCACATCGGAAAAGATAGTATCGAGAGACAGATCGATTCTCTTTCTTGGACGAAAAGGCGTAGGAAGATCGTAGTGTAAAAAGGAACACTATGTGGTTCTGGGTGGCATATCGCTCTGCATGCAGTGATGTTCCTATAGCTGAGATTCCTGAAACGAACGAGTTTGCTTGGCTTCTATGCAACAGTGGATATAGAAGATCAGAATATGTACTTTATTGAAAGCTTATAGCAGCTTGCAGCGATGGTAGCGTGATCATTTTCAACGACGCTGGAGAGTAGCGCCCTTGTATCTTGACAAGCCGTTTATCGTCGCTCTTGGATGAGGGTCATGGAGATTCGGGAAGAGGCTCTTGAAAGCGCCACTTTGACGGAGTCGAGTTGGCACTATCCTCTATGATTGTGAAGACGTGGCATCCTTTGCCAGAACCGCATAGCATGATGATGTTTCAGGATGGTGGTGCCGATCCTGAGAGGCAAGCGGTTGTAAGAAAGATACGGAAAAATTACTTGTTTTGATGTTGAGGATATTGATGGATTGGTGGATGCGTGAACTGCTGCGCCGTGCGCGAGCCGACGAAGCATGGTTTCGGAGTTGACAGTATCTCAAAGGATTGGATCTTTTGAAAAATATGAGGGCAGGTGCCGTCCTGCGACGGCGATGTGAAAGATGACTTTGCATTTATGGCATGTGCAGCGAGAGTCTGTAGAGGGAAGTTTGGGATGATTACGATGGAAGAAATAGAGGAATGGAGTGATGAGAGCAATGCCCTCGGTGGTAATAATCCCGACGAAGGCAAGACTCGCTATGGTCGATATAGCGCTTCACTCCTTGCATCACCCAGGACGTTTTTCGAGTTTTAGAGGTCTCGTGCACGCTGACGATTATGATGGATGAAACCCTCTCCTGCAATGCTGATTGTTGAAGGAGAGTACCAAGACGAGCGTCGGTTCAAGTCGCGCATCCACCTGATGAGACTTCCGTACTGGTGAGTGTGCGGCAACTGGGAATATGCGGTTTGCAGTTTGCAAAAGGTCGGATACATCGGCTTCATGCAGGACACAGATGTATATGTATGCGAGTCGCTTTCAGTCTCTGTATACGTGCATTGTGCAGAAAAGTTCCCGGATCATGGTGAATTGGGCTGGGACTTCTAAGGATTTGAACGCAAGGATCGTGATTCTCTTAACGGTCTTTTAATGACAGGATTGGTCTGATGCATGGAGTGGCGCGATCCTGGAAAGTGAAATCCAGCTGAATTTTTACAAGGAACTATCAGTTCCTCGGGCGGCATACCGGGTCCGGCAGCTTGTTAGAGGAATCATAAAAGACGAAATCCTGCAGCGTGAAACATCAATATGGGAGTGTGTTCAATAACCGGACTATGGCCCGCCGGTATTGCTTTTTGAGTGAAGTCGAGATCGTTGATTTTTCATCACAATCATTTGTTTGTGTGCGATTCTCTGCAAAGCTCGGAAGGTTTGCGGCACTCTGTTTCGTATGAAAGCCGCTTGTCAGTTTCAGGAATTGAGTCCGTGCGGGGTGGAGCGTCTGCAGTATGCCACAGTTCCGTACTTGCGGATCACCAATACGAATATGATCTCTGCGGATTATAATTATACGATGAGTTTTGCTTGGCCAGAGAATCGCTGTCAAGAAGAAAATGTCCTGCGGCATATTGCGGGACGCTGCCAGCGTGCGATATGAGCAGCAGGGAATATTATGAACAGAAAATGCCTTAAAGAAATTCTGCCATGAGTCGGGATTTTCGTCTCCCTTCCGCTGCATGGCGAGGAAGCATCTTCGCAATCTCTCGACGGAATCTACTTGAGGGACAACTGAAAAAGTCAAGTATATTCGTAGGAGATTCCAGCCGAGTTTGAGGAATCGTTTCGCATCACATGATCATTGGCTGTATTGTCATTCTCCTAAGGGATAGCATCCTTCGAGGAGGGAAGGGCGATAGGGTCTCTCAGTTGACTGGGCTCGATGAACATAGATAGGAAGTTTGTGCTTATGAATTTGAAGAAACGACTGCTTGGTTTGATGGCTGTGCTTGTATCGTATTCCAGAAAAGGATTATCGAAGAACTATTCGATCATCATCATGTTTCATAGTGTTTCACCACACGAGACAGCGGATGCACCCTCCTGCTATTGTTCTTGATGCTTTCCAACAAATTCTGATCATATAAAAGCACAGGGTTATCGGTTTGTTTCCATGGATGAGTGTCTGCGATCCTTGGCAAATGGGAATTATACGGGCCAGTGCGTGATTTCCTTCGATGATGCGATGGATAATTTTTACCAATATGCCTATCCTGTATTGAAGGCGCGAAATATTCCGTTCATCCATTATGTGCCGGTGCAGCTGGGAAGCCCTAGGATCATGAGCCGCTGGAAATTGCATCGTCGGCAGATGCAGGCGCGATCGGATCGCATCCGGGAATGTGAATTGCACGGTGCCGGATCTTGAAGCAGAACTTTATGGATCCAAGCAGAGCTGGGAGATCAAAGTGCGGAAACGCCATTTTTCGCAAATGGGGAACGATAGATGATATATCGCCACGATTCAAATATTGAAGCGAGCGGGCTATGTTTCTGCCGTGGGAACACTGTCGTCTTCATTGCATTTTTTTTCGACAATGAGCAGATACTACTTGCCGCGAATCAATGCCGAAGCCTATCTTCCCTTGTTGAACATAGGGACGAAATAAACTGAGAAGTGAAACATTTCTGGTGGAAAGGAGCAGCTATTGATGTTGCCGTAGGATGGCATTGTAGGAAGGAAAAAGAAGATAGCCGTCATCGAACTTGGATATGTTGGGAGTCCCTTTGTTGCTGCTGCTGCTAAGCACGCTGATGTTATCGGGGTTTGACATAGCGCTGATAAGATCGATATGAGGAAATGCTAAGTTTATTGGGCTGTTTCGATACAGATATGCCTGCTTTTGGGGTGCGCACTTTCCTCGATGTCAAAAGTGCATGTCCGCCTTTGCGAGATATGGAGTCTTGCAGCCACTGGAGTCTTTGACAATGATATATTTTGATGGGAAATACGTATACCGATGCTTTGATAAAGATTTTTGATGAGGCAAAAAGCAAAGCCCCGAACGATTTATCTTATCAAGAGATGAAAGCAAGGGTAGATGCAAGCTATACGAATTATTTTTGCGACAGGATGGTGCAAAGCGCTGCAGGAAATCGGCTATGAAACTGAAAACATTGTGGTGAATGCCGATCCGTTGCAAAACTATGGCTGCAGAGAACCCGTCCACAGGAATGGTTTTGTCGTTGAGGAAACCTGTTGTTGCAAAATCAAGGCGTATCGTCTGGATATACTTTACAAGTGATGTTTGCAGCCTTCATTCTTGCGGCAGGTAGAAGTTGCTTCCATACGATTGATTATTGGCTGGGCGGGCAGGCTGTGGCAAAAAGAACGTGCCGCAAGAACTGTGTAGATGTTGTCCGTTTGCGCCCCGGAAAGCGTTTCTTACTTGCGGAGAAAAGGCAAATGCGTTCATGAATCATGCTTTCCCGCCCAAATTCTTTCCGTATTGAACAGACATGCAAAAAGTGTTCGGAGATATCTTTTATTGGCAGCGTAGTCAGAGGAGAGATTACCACCTGTTCAGGGAAAAATTGTTACTTGAACTTCTGGAAGCATTGCCGTTGGACATTTATTCGCCGAGTGCGCGTACAGAAAAGAGATTTCTTGCGGGCAGCTTGGCAGGCGGACTTTATGATGTTGTCCATCTGCTTCTCATGGATGAAAGAGCTCTCACGAATACCATTTTTCAACAAAGCGTGCGCTTGAAAGAGCCAAGACTTCCAGTGAATCGTAAAATTGTATAAATATATGCAGCCGTGTGTATGGAATCGATATGTAGCTGCCCTTTGGCGTTCGAATATCGTATTAAATATCCATGCAGACTCTTCCCGGAATTTGCTTCCAATATGAGGCTGTACGAGGCGACAGGCTTGGGGGTTTGTCGTGACAGATAATAAGAAGAATATGAAGGAACTTTTTACGCCCGATCAGGAAGTGGTGGTCTACGATTCTCTTGAAGATTGTGTCGAAAAGGCAATTTGGTTGAATGAGCATCCAAAAGAGAGGTGCAGGGCATTGGAAGTTGGGGCAAGACGGTGTTTTGAAGGAGCATACCTATAGAAATAGGGCTATAGAGTTTGATAGAATTATAAGGATAGCTTGAGGTCAAAGCTCAATAAATATATTTTAGGATCAACTGAGGGAAAATGTTTAGGAAGTTCTGGCATTAAGATACATAGCGTGGAGGGATATCCATGGAGTTCATTCCTGTTTATCAGCCGTCGTTGACCGCAATGAGAAGAAATATGTCAATGAATGCTGATACTGAGCTGGATCTCGGCAAAGGGAAGTTTTGTGGAGCAGTTTGAAACCGCATTTGCAAAGTATATGGGAGCAGATCAGCGATTACGGTTGCGAATGGACGGTGGCGCTCATCGGCGTTGATCGCTTTGGGCATTGACGCGGCGATGAGGTGATTGTGCCGACACTGACCTCATGCATGGCATCCGGATGCAATGCTGATTGCCCAGATATCGGCGGGCTGGATGCTGATGACATCCGAGCGTGCCATAAGATCACGGAGAAGACGAAGGCGATCATGGTGGTGCATCTCATGGTCATCCCTTGTGATATGCCGCATCATGGCGATCGCCAAGAAGCATGATCTCTTTTGTGGCAGAGGACTAGCGAGGGGCTTTGGCAGCTATTTTGCGGGGCGGCACGTCGGTACATTCAAGGGACATATCGACATCAGCTTTTATGGCCAAGACCATCACACGGGAGGAAGGCGGTATGGTCGTGACGAATGATGGGGAAAACGCCCATGCGCGTGCATCTCATCTCAAGGATCAGGAAGCGAGTTCCGCCAGTATTGGCACGATGTCATTGGCTGCAATTATCGTGCAGACGAATATCTGTGTGGCAAATCGGTCTCTGCCCAGTTGGAGCAAGCGAAAAGTTCCTGCGCCAGAAAAGGGAGACGCTGCATGGTATCAGACGTATTTGCAGGGGACGCCGTAGGTTCGCATCAAGAAGACGCGAATGTCATCTCCTATTGGATGTGTTCGATTCTTGTTCCGAAGAGCGCGGAGCGCCGATCCGCTGCGTGGAATTGCTGAAGGAACGGAATGTTGAGACGCGCCCGGTTTTTCTATCCTGTTCATACGATGCCGATGTACTCACAAAAATACCAGAAGCACAAGAATGCTGGAGGATATCGGATGGCGTGGCATGAATCTGCTGAGCTGGCAGGGGTTGAGCGAGGATCAGGTCAGATATATTTGCGATGTGATTCATGAATTTTATCGAGGCGCTATGGCGGGAGAAAAAGTATCCACGGGGGAGATGGGCCTGCATGAATGCCATATTTGCGGGACGGAGTTCCCCTTTGGGAAAAAGCGCAAGGATCTTAAAAAGTACGAGGTCTCTTATTTCCAGTAAGTCGAACTGCGGCTTTAGTCCAAAACGGAAAAGCCCTATTGGTTGATGAGGGCATACTCGGATATCATTGACGCAGAAGATATTGGCATATTGGCGAAAGCAATGCCAACGCTGAGATGGTGAGCCGCTTGGTTGACAGTGTTCCATCGACGAAAACTTTTCTTGATGTCGGCGGAGGTATGGTATCTTTGTTCGACTGATGCGAGATCAAGGGTTTTGATTTTCAGTGGTATGATAAATATACGCAGAATTTATTTGCAAGAGGATTTGAAAAAGAGCAGAAAGCACTATGATGTGGTAACGGCATTTGAACTTTGAGCATTATGACAAGCCTCTCGATGGAAATCAAAAGTCTCAGTCGAGCTTGGGATGCAATTATCTTTTCTACATCGTTTCTGCCAAGTTCTGTGCCTAAACCGAATGATTGGTGGTACTATGGTACAGTCACAGGATAGTATATTTCGTTCTATACGGAACGAGCATTGAGACATTGTGTTGAGCTGACTGGCCGTTGTTACGTCGGAAATGAAGGATGCATATCTTTTCAAAACGGCCGATACCTCACTGGAAATTCCGTTTGGTATATTAGCTGCTCTGGTCGATGGTCTGCGCGAAATCGACGGAAAAGTTTACTGGCGAGAGGACTATGAGAAGCTGACAGGAGAGAAAGCTCTGATATTTACGGAGGTGTCTGTGTAGAGGTTGCGATGCTCAGCAGGATTTATCGGCTGGGGAGGCGTCGACTTTCTGAAGGCGCTACATCGCTCCTCTGCAACGATTGGATGACTGCGAGGTTTATGTCTTTATACCGCAGGACAGTTGGATTCGTAAGATTGGCTCGTGAGGTCAGCATCGCTTGTAGACGAAAGTTCTGCGCAGACCGATTGACGCTATACCGCTCCCTCTTACAACGAGCGAACTGGTTGATGTATTCCGCAGCGACTGTGTTCATGTTGTTGTTTATGATACCTATTGAAATGTATTGTCTGACTTGAAACGAGCCTTTGAGAGCAGCACCATATGGATGTTGTCTTTCCTACCATCCTGGATCTGGGGCGGAGTTTTCCTATACCGTGGATTCCCTATCTCCCAGATTTGCAGCATAAGTATTATCCTGAGTTCTTTTTTCCCGACGAGGAGATCAGGGATCGAGATGTTTCTTTTCAGCAGCTGCTTCGTTCGGCAAACAGCGTCATTGTAGAAGCTTCAAGATGTGAAGAACGACTTGCAGTTCTATGACGTGGGAGATACGGAGATCTCGTTATGCCGTATACCGCCGTTCCAGAGGACGGTCGGTTTTCTCTTGAGGATGTGGATCTTGAAAAAGTATCATCTTCTCCTGTGAAAGTATTTTCTGATTTCCAACCAGTTCTGAGCTACAAAGACCATAAAAACCGCATTCGATGCATTGAAACTTGCATGATGAAGGATATACGGACTATCATATGTGTGCACGCAAGACGGACGATTATAGAGATTCTGGATATTTTCAGCGACTGTGAAGGTTTGCACAAAAATAAGATGGAGGATCAGTGTCCATAGGGTATATCCCAAAAGAGATCAGATGAGACTTTGCAGTCACAGGCTGGCCTCAGCCCGTTGTTTTCGAAGGAATCCCGGCGGAGGCATGCGTACAACGCCATACTTAGATACCGATTATCCAGTTCGGATATCGGTTAACGGAACTGAAATCGCCGCTTGCATATTTTTCGGCAGTCTCCCGAAAGTCCTAAGGATACGATGGTAGAATTTTATCGAAGGAAATAAAGAACGGCTGCAATATGCCATGGAAGAACTGATGGGAGCAAGGCGCGTTTAGGAACACTGATGGCTATACATGTAGTTTGCGATATAACTTGGAGGAATGGGCGTTGATTCATAGCGTTCTAAAGCGCTGAAGCGAGTGCTTTCATCCGCTCCTGCCGTCAGATTCATAGCGGTGGGACCGAACAGGGAAGGGGTGGATCCAGGATGCGATTGTATTGCTTTCGGGCGGCGCGGGAAGAGTTTTGGCCGCTTTCCAATGATCTTTTATTCCGCGCAGTTCCTCCGCTGTTGACAGCGGAGGATGGGAGCCGCAGTCGATGATCCAGCGCGTCTGCCGACAGGTGCGGAGCGTTGCGCCGGATGTGCCCATAACCATTGCGACGAAGTGGCAGAACGTCTCGATTCGTCGTCAGCTTGGTTCTGCTGTAACATCTCGGTGGAGCCGTGCCGGCGCGATACGTTTCCGGCGATCGCCTTGGTTTCTGCGTATTCGCATGAGGGTGCGCGGCGTGCGCGGATGAGGCTGTGCGATCTGCCCGCAGATCCCTACGTCGATGCAGAATATTTCCGTGCCGTCGTCCGTCTGCTCCGAGAGGCCGAGAGAAAGGCTGCCGATCCTCATCTTGATGGGAGTCGAGCCGACGTATCCGAGTGAGAAGTATGGCTATATCATGCGGCGTCTCCAGAGCCGCAGAGCTGCAGTCGTTCAAGGAAAAGCGGATAAGGGAAACGGCGGCTGCATACATGAAAAGGGCGCTCTATGGAACAGCGGCGTCTTTGCGTTCAAGCTGGGGTATGCGCTCGGCAAGGCTCGTGAGCTGCTGCTACGGATTATGAAGATCTCTTCCATCGCCATGAGGGGCTTCCAAGATCAGCTTTTGATTATGCGGTGGTCGAGAAGGCGGAATATCGTCGTTCAGCGCCAAGCGGCACACGCTCGATATGGGGACGTGGAACGCGCTCGCGGCGGTGATGCCCGGCATGCGACGGCCGCGCCGCGATGGACGAGACCTGCAGGAATGTCCATGTCGTGAATACGGGATGCCGATGCCGATCCTCTGCATGGGCTTGAAGGATGCCGTGGTTGCGGCGAAAGCCCGGAGGGCATACTGATCTGCGACAAGGAGCGCTCCAGTGCGATGGAAGCCTATGCGTGCGGCTGCATACGCCCGTGATGTGCCGAGAGAAATCATAGCGAGTTCCGCATCGTCGATGCGGAGACGGAGAGTCTCACGATCAAGATTACGCTCAGTCCGGGAAATGCGCTCACCTATCACCTGCACGAACGGCGCGATGAGACGTGGACGGTGATCGAGGCCGCGGCTGGGTGAAGCTCGATGATCGAATTCGCGCCGTCGCGGTGGGCAGACGGTGCGGATCCCGCGGATCTTTTCATACGATACGAGCGGAAACTTGCTCAAGGTGATGGAGATCCAGACGGGGAGGAGTCGATGTGGGAGGACAAAATCGTGTGGGGAGGATGAAAGCGAAAAGAGCGGCAGGCGGCCGATCGCTGCGGCACAAGATAGTCGTGATCCTATCCGATCTTTTGCTTCGAGGCATGGTCTGGCCGCTGTCTGAGGACGGCGGCGGCGCATTGACATATGGAATCTCTGATTTTCTCGACAGAAAAGGAAAATGCTCTCGCTTGTCGAAATAAAGCGTAGTCGAAAGCGGTGGACAGAGGGCATGGAGGGCGATGATGATGGCGTATCTTGCACGCAGGCGGATGGAGGATTCGAAGGGCAGACGGTGCCGGAGCATCTCCTCCATGTGAGGTCATGGCGGGGTTCGCCGCTGGCATCGGGTTTTCGCAGATGGCGCGACTGATCGGTCCCTTGCATGATCTCGGCGTGCACGGAGGAGTTTGCCGTATCTCGATTGGTGCCCGCGCCAATCCGGGCGACAGCAGCCGCAGGGGCACGGTCGATCATGCCACGGCGGGCGGCTCAGCCGTTGCGGCGGCGGTGCTATGCGCGCATTCGGAGGACGGGCGGCTGGCGGTGGATCTGGCATCGCTCAGATCTTTTCGCATCATGCGGGGCTTCTCAACTATGTCGACAAGGAAGGAAGGCCGACTTCGAGCGCCGCATGGAGGCGATGGGGGTTTTGGCGTAATGTCGATCCGCGTGATTATCATCGCGGAGGTCATCGAAAGAAGCGGCGCTCGACCGTCTTTTCGAGGAGGCGGTCGGCGAGTTTTCTGCGCTCGATAAAAGGATCGGAAGATGCTTTCCTGTGAGAGCGAGATGTATACTTTCTCGTGGGGACATGGTGCACAAGCTGTTGTTCAGCATGTTGGTCGATGCGGATCGCTTTGGACAGCGCGGTTCGAACTGACGCGCGTCTGAGCCGCAGTGTGCAACGGAGAAGTTGGGGAAGAGTTTTCGCACGTCTGGAGGAGAAGGTTGAGGTTTCCGTGCCAGAGGAGGATGAGGCGAGGAAGGTGTCGCTTTGGACGCGGCGGCAGATCAGCGACGATTGCCTGCGGGCGGCGCAAAAGCCTCCGGGCGTCTACAGGCTTTCCGTGCCGACGGGCGGCGGCGAAGACGCTTGCCGCCGCGTGTCTGGCGCTGCGCGCTACAGAGCTTCTTGGGAAGAAGAGGATCGTCGTCGTGATCCTACACGTCGATCATCGAGCAGAACGCCGCGAGATCCGCGATGTATCTGATCGGGATGAGGCGGTCTTGGGCACCATTCCGCCGTGCTGGCGGAAGGCGGCGAAGGCGGGGGAAACGCGAGGGGCGGATTGGCGGCGGCTCTTGACGGAGCGCTGATGCGCCGTGATCTCACGACTGGTGCAGTTCTCAACGCGCTGTTTGCGGGCGGCGCGGGATCTATGCGGCGGCTGTGACAGTTGGAGGACAGCGTCCTATCTTTGACGAGATTCAGACGCTGCCCGTGCGCCGCACGCATCTCTTCAATGCGGCGATGAATTTCTGCGGGATTCTGCCGCGTCACGGCTGTCTTGTGCACGGCTACGCAGCCGCCGCTGGAGGCACTGTGACTGCTCGCCGGCGCTGGCGTCCGTGCGGAGCTGACGCGCGATGCGCCAGCGGTGTTCGAGGAGTTCCGACGGGTGCGCATCGAGGATTGCTGCCGCGATGGAGCGTCTCCGTCGATGAGCTTGCCGCTGACATTCATCGCAGAGCGCAGAGGAGCGCGGCGATGTGCGGCGCATCGTGAACCTGACAGGCAGGCGCGCGAGCTTTATCAGGCGGTGTCTGCGCTGGCTTGGTCCTCTGACGCGTGCGGTGGTGCATCTGGAGCACGAGATGTGTCCGCGCACAGGAGGCGCGTCCGGATGGAGTGCGCAGGGAGCTGAGCACCGCGGAGAAGCCCGGAGGAACGGCTCATCTGCATCAGCACGCAGCTCATCGAGGCGGGGGTCGATGTGTCATTCCCTCGTCTCACCGGGCGCTGGCAGGTTTTTCTTCCATCGCGCGGAGGCAGCGGGGCGCTGCAACCGCCACGGCGGCGCCAGACAGGGCTTGTGCGCATCGTGGAATTGGCCAGCGAGGGGCTGCTTCATCTGAGGATATAGCGCGAGGGCAAGAAGATCGCGCGGATTCTGCTGCATAAGCACGAGGCGGATCGACATCCTCTCGCCGGAAGTGATGAAGGGAGTATTTCTCAAATTTTATCTGGGACGCACGCCGAGAGCGAGTGCGCCATTCGCCGGAAAAAGCGCCATACCCTGTTCGATCTCTTGAGTGAACTGTGCAGGGCAGCAGGCTCGCGCGGAGAAGGGAGAGCGCCGGACTCTGGTTCATGCAGGCGGCGTTTGGCGATGCGGGACGGGCGTTCGCGCCCATCGATCTCGTATACGGAAAGGCGTGCTTGTGCCCTGTGAGGAGGAAGGAGCTGGCAGCGGCTTTCGATGCAGGCGGGCGGTGGACAGGAAGCGGCTCTGCGCCTCCATGAGGCGGGCGCAGCTGCGTATGGTCAACCTCTTCCGCCAAGGAGCTTGGTGACACCGGAAAGCCAAGCGCGGTGCGGCGGGCGCAGAGCGTTTTCGTCCTCTGCGAGATGTATTACCGGGAAGATCTCGGCGTGCAGCTGGAGCAGCAGGAAACCATGGACTACATGATCTGAAGGGTGAGACGATGCGAAACGCGATCGAGTTTCAAGTCTACGGCAGGATGGCGTCTTTCACCGATCCGATCACGAAGATCGGCGGGGACGACCTCGTATGCCGATGCCGACGCATCAGGCGCGAGTGATCACGGAAAACGCGTCTGCGAAAGCCTACCATTTTCCTGGGTCAGCTGACGAGGGTAAGCGCGATGAACCGGGATCGTCACGCGTAATCGCGCGCAGCATCCGCCTAGCGAACTACAGTGAAAGGGCAAGAAATGATCTCGCGTTCTACAAGTACTTTGAGCGATGTCCGCTACCGTGTCCGCGCGCATCACTTCGAGTTCAACCTGCATCGATCCGGATACTTGCTGAGGATCGCAACGAGAACAAGCATCATCATATGGCGGAGAGCGCATGGTGGAGCTGCGGCGGGGCGGCGCGACATCTTCCTCGGCACGCGCGAGTGCGGGGGCTAGCGCATCGAGCCAGTGCGATATGAGGCGTGGGCTGCTACGACGGCGCAGGCGAGATGCCGCTTGGCGCGATGCTGCACGGCTTCAGCTATCCCGATGAGATAGGGAGAGGACAGGCTGCAGGTCAGGTTCTGGCAGCCAGCGGAGATGAAGGCGGCATCATCCGCTTCCAGCGTGTCCTGGAGGAATGCACGCTCAGGCGCGATATCCGCTGTAAGGCGGGAGGGCAGCGCTTCGCCTTGGCGGACATCCCAGTCGGTCGAGAACGAAACGGCAGGACTGGGAAGGAGTGAGCATGAGGCTGGCTGGAGCAGCTGGGTGCAGACGTATGAGGAAAGCGAGGAGATTGTCGGCAAGTTCGGCCTTGGTGGCATGAAGAGCGTCCACACTGCCGCTCCGTGCATATCCCGAGCGATGCCCAGATCGAGATTGTCCTGAACGGGGAAGCTGGTCTGTCGTCGAAGTTTTGCTAAAGGAGAAGCAGCAGACGCTGCCCTCGCACGCTGGATTCGCCTCGCGTACTGCACAGCGACGGCACCCCTCATCCGCTGCACGACAAGCTTTTTCTATATCGCCCGGGATTGCGGGAATTTCGTGCCGAGGAGGAGAAGAAGGCGGAAGAAAGGGAAGAAGGGGAGGAGAAGGCGAGTCCGCATGAAAGATATGTGGGCCTTTGCTTGCCGCCCGAGCAGTCGCCGTATGCCGATCCCAAGATCCATGCCGTATACCGCTGCATGTCACGGAGCACGATGTGATCGGCGAGCTGATCGCCAGGAACTTCATAAGGATGCGCAAGGGCGCATGATGGAAAAGTGGAGGGCAAGCAGAAGGAGAAGCCGCCGATCTTCAAGGCGGGCAGCAAAGTCCGCTGGAGTCCGTGGTGCGCGCTTTCGCGTCGAGTTGGACGGCGATCCTTGTCCCGAGCTTTGGAAAGATGCCGTGCTACAGAAGAAAATATCCAACAGTTTTCAGCAGTGCTTTTCCCATATGAAGGAAGGCCTTTGCTATGCGGACCGCAAGCAGCTCCTCGTGACGGACAAGCACGGGCGCGGCATACGCACGACGGGAGATACGACGACAATTGATCTCCTCGAATGATGGGATGGTTTCACCTTCGCGGCGCTTCGCTGAGGGCGGGAGAATGATCTCGCTCGGATACGAGACATCGCAGAAGGCGTTGAACACCTTGGGCTGGCTGATGCGCGAGCAAAGGATATTCCGTGGGAGTCGCGCGTTTCTTGCTTGGGGCAGGGTCGCATTGCTCTTCAGTTCGACAGCACGGAGCAGTTCGTCCCGCAGCGCAGCAGAAAGGGTCGCCCTTGCCTTGACCATGCGGGCGTGGGCGGAGTCTTTCTCGCAAAGCAGCGGAAGCATCGCCCGCCTTCCAGCGCAGAGAAGAGCCGTGTCAACGTCATGGTTCTCGATGCGGCGACCAGGACGCCCTGCCATCTGCTACAGATGAGATGGCGGGCGAGGATTTTCTGGAGCGGATCGAGAGTGGCGATACGGTCGGCCGCTGGTGGCAGCGCGATTGTGATGAAACGGCGAAGAAGGACAAGAGCTGGTGCCCTGCCTCACTACGGGATTCCCGATCCGAAGAAGCTCATCGCTGCCTGTCGCGGGAGAAGATCAGCGATAAGCAGCTGGATATGGAGATGCACCGTATCTTCTTTCCATCGTGCAGGGGCGTGCCGCTGCCGATCGATGCGAGCGCGTGGCTTTCCAGCGCGTCACAGCGGGCGGTGTGCGATCCCCGCCGGAGTGGGGAGCATCTTCTTCTGGAACCCCGCCTGCCCCATCGTATGCAAGCGTCTCAATCAGCGAAGGAGGAATACACTGTGGCATTGGACAAGGAAAGACGGAGCGCGTACCAGCCTCGGCAGGCTGCTCGCCGCAGCGGACCAGATGGAACGCGCGACGTTCTGCCCGGAGGAGAGGGGCAGTCGCACGACGAATGCGATGCGCCATGAACCGCTTTGCTTCGCGGCCGCATCGACATGGATGGAGGTGCAGATGAAGCTCCTGCCGTACCAAGAGAAGCGGGAAAAATACGGAGAAAGGAAAAGCATCTGATCGACGAGATCCTCCATACGTTTGCGGCTGAAGATTTCGTTCGACGCCCCTGCCGGGCGTGGAATTCCTTTTGGGGCTTTCGTGCCAACGCTACGTGCTGGTGAAGGAGATGGACGAGACAGAAAAGGCAGAGGAGGGGAAGTCATGATGGTTGCACTGGGAAAAGAAGATCGACTTCATCGGCTGGATCACGGTCATGCCGCGCCAATCCGAACGGCGATCCGCCGAATGGGAACCAGCCGCGCACGGATTATGACAACTACGGCGAGATCTCGGATGTATGCCTCAGGCGCAAGATTCGCAAACGTTCGGCAGGACGCGGGAAAAGATCCTCGTGCGGTCCGATGACCGCACCAATGATGGGTTTGACTGCATCACGCGCGCGTCGAGGGGGAATCTTGCGACGAAAAAGTCCATGGACATGAAGGCGAAAGAGGCAGGGCGCACGAAGTCGCTCAGGGAAGCGGCATGCAAAGATGGATCGATGGCGGACATTCGGCCAAGTCTTTGGCCTTCGCGACGACAAAAGAAAGGCGTGATTCCGTTTCTGTCGGCGTGCGCGCCTTTGAGCATCCATGCGGCGGTCAGTCTCGATCCCGTTGCCGTCACGGGATGCAGATCACGAAGAGCGTCAACAACGAGCGCGACAAGAAAGGCTCGGATACGATGGGCATGAAGTACCGCGTGGAGTTCGGCGTTTTCATGTTCCGCGGCAGCATCAACGCTGACGGTTGGCAGAGGGACGGGATTCCAGCAAGGATGATGCGAAAAAGGTCAAGGAGCGTTGCTGACGATCTTCGAAAACGACGCTCGTCCGCACGCGGAGGCAACATGGAACTGAGCTTGTTCTACTGGATCGAGCACAAGAGCGGTTGCGCATCGAGCGCGACGGGCATCGGAGCGTCACGGCGCGAAAGAAGGAAGGCTGATATACCCGCAGCGCTGGGAAGATTATGTTCGACGACAGCGCGCTCTACGCCCTCAGGATCTTTTGCATCGAGAAGTGTGAGAGGCGCTGCGCCGTCCCGCCGGGAAAGGAAGCGGCGAACCGCACGCACAAACAATCTCCTTTAGTGCTGCCCGTTAGAGAAGAGGCGCGAGGACGCGCTTCCCGTTTGCTTTGATACTGTTTTCTTGCAAGCGGGAAAAGAGGAGGAGACAGGGCGGTACGCATGAGGGCGAGGTCACCCGTGCTGCTTCAGAAGACGCACAGGGTCGTCCGACTGATGTTGAGGCGCGCTTGGTTGCTGGATTGATTGAAGTGTTCTTCTTGCAAGACCTCAAGGCGATCTGGTGAGTGATGTCCTTGCTCCAATCGGGATTGAGCTTGAAGGAGGTCTCCAGTTCGGTGCCTCTGTGTCAGCAGGGATTCTTTGGCGCAGGAGATCGGCTATGATGTTGGCTTTGATGTAGGGAGGCCGACTGCTGTGAAAGGCATCGGCATGACCCGTTTCAATTGGTCGAGGTTGTATTTCCATGGATAGCCTTGCAGCAGGCTGACCGCTCTGGCTCGATTCCTGAAATCTGCAGCCCTGTGCTGATGTTCAGCGCGTTGATGTGCAGATGGATCAGGTTGGGAAGTTCGTCCATAAGGGAATCGAGGGAGGGCAGAAAAATGTAGATGCAGCCCAGCTTTTGATGATGGAATCATGGTGGAACTGAGATGTTCCGCCATGATTCTTTTGCCGTGAAAATAGCAGAGATTCGGTCGCCATATTGGTTGCCTGTATGAAGGAGATGAGTTCATCGGCAAGCGCGGGAGAGCAGGTCGCAGTTCTTGAAATGAAAGGGCAGCCGTCGTTGTAAAAGAGAGAATCGCATGATCTGCAGGTGGCGCAGCCCTTTTCACTGAAGGTGCTGCAGCTGATCGCGAACATAGGGAGAGGTGTTCGTGCATGATGCAGTGGATGACTTGCGCTAGTCGGTCTTTTCCCGTACCAGAAGCGCCTTCGAGGAAGAATGGGCGATGATTATTCTTGTTGTCGTTGATGCTTGAACGGATTTTTCGATAGGCACTTTTCCGAATAAGTAAGTGAAGAGCTTTGGACGATGCTCCTGATTGTCGAGGCGTTGGATGCTGCGGTAAGAGCATGAGTGTGCGGTGGGTGCGATGTGGAAACAGAAATATGTTTGCCCTGAAACATGGAATTTGACCGGAGATGTCCATGTGCGATTCCGGCGACGTTTCTCGACAGCGATCTGATTCTGATGCCGGAGTCGGCGGAGAAGGCGCACTGCTTCGGAGCGAACGGGAAGGTCGGGCTGATCTTCTGCAGAGTTGAGCAAGGCATGGTTTTCGTCGAAGAGCAGGACGCTCGCCGCGTGATCTCAGACTGGCACGGAGGAGGCGATTTTCTGCGTGGGTATCGAGGTAGTAGCGAGCGAATTTGCGATTTGTTCCGTGCCGTTGCGTATGGTTTCGCCGGAAGTGATGAGCATGTTGAGACTCCGTGCTCGCGGGAATACCGGCAGGCGCTCATGTCGCCGATGATGAGCTTGACGCCATGCGCGCATTTGATCGATTCCGTGAATGGTGTCGTTCCAGCTGTGTGTCACGAAGATTTCTATATCGTATTTCAATATGTCGCAGAGCTGCTTTGGTCAATCTTGCGATGCTGGGATAGGCGACGATGCCCAGTTTGACATTCATGCCGCGGGCGCGTGTTGATTGGTATTGAGAATGTCATAGTAGGAAATCTTTCATATCGAATACGGAATGGGGGCGATCCGCTTCACAGGAGCGCAGTGCCGCCCCGTGACAGGTATGACGTCGTAGTTTTCATCTCGAGTCTGATAGCAGCGCATCGGCAGCGTCCGAGATCCGCCAGATACGTCGTCATTTCAATGTCTCTTTTCGCTGGAGGGCGAGCATCCATCATGTTTTCTTGCCCGGCATAAGGCGCGATGCCAGGATTCTGGTTTGCGCTATATACATCCCCGTCTGTTTCAAAAAGAACAATATTGATGATATAAGGATATTATATAAAAGAAATATTGATATGTTGCAATAGTGAACGAAAAAGGGAATTTTTCAACGACGAAAAATCGAGGAGACTGTTATAGTGTTCTTGTAGGATCAGCGTGATCAGGCGAAACAAAGAGAGACCTGAGGCGGCAGGTTGAATCCATCCGCGCTTCTTTCGCGCGATTGCCTGAATCAGGTTCACAGATCTCTCTGCCGTGCGGTTGGCGATGCATGGACAGGGATGAAGGTGTCGGGCATTGGGAAAGGAGGAGGCACGTGAAGCCGATCATTGGAATTACGATGGGGATCCAGCCAGCATAGGGCGAGATCTCGGTCAAGGCGTTGTGCCATGAGGATCTGTACGACAGAGCTAAACCGATCATCATTGGCGATGCTCTGCGTCATGGAGAGCGGGCTGCAAGAGAATACTGGGATGGACGACAGCAAGATCCATATGGTCAAGTCGGTAGATGAAGCGTTTGTTCCTCGCACGATAGATGTGTTGATCTCGGCTCTGGTTAATGCTGACCAGCTGATGTATGGAAACGTTTCGGCTCTGGCGGGAGAAGCGGCGTTCCAATATGTCATCATGGCGATCGATTTGGCTGAACGGAGAATTGTGGATGCGTGACTGACAGTGCGCTGAGCAAGGAGGCTATTCATCTGGCCGGGGCATCATTACTCGGGACATACGGAAATCATGCGGAGTATACAGGAACCAGGCATTATACGATGATGCTGGCGCGCGAAACTTGCGTGTTGTCCATGTATCGACGCATGTTTCTTTGCGTGAAGCGTGCGAGCGAGTGGAAGACGCAGGTGCTGGAGGTCACGCATCGCGCATGATGCCCGCCGTCACGGTATTGCGGAGCCGCGTATCGGTGTGGCGGGATTGAATCCGCACAGCGGTGAAAACGGGCTTTTGGCCGCGAGGAGATCGATGAGATCATTCCGGCGATTGCTGAGGCACGGGAGGAAGGAATGACAGTGGATGGACCCGTTCCTCCTGATACGGTGTTTTCCAAGGCGATCGGTGGTTGGTATGACATCGTGGTGACGATGTATCGCGATCATAGGCTATCCCCGTCAAGGTGAAAGGTTTCGTCTATGATCGCGGCACCGAAGTGGCAGGCCGTGGCGGGTGTGAACTATACGCTGACCGCTGATCATTCGCACGTCGGTCGACCATGGAACGGCGTTCGATCAAGTGGGCAGTGGTCAGGCGAATGAACTCAGTCTGCTCAATGCCATTGATTATGCTGCTGCGGATGGCGCATGGACAGAAGAGGTGAGATGATGGAGAAGCGGTTGTGATTGTGGCGGATGATTTCACGGGAGCCAATGATACGGGCGTGCAGCTGAAACGCTATGATTCGGTCGGTCTTGTTCGATGGAAAACAGAGCGGCGATATTTCCGGTGCTCGACACAGAAAGCCGGGCGCTTATGGCGGGAGCGGCGGGCCGCAAGGTGAAAAAGGATGTTGGAAGGCGGTAGAGCTGTCTGGAATTTTCCTTCGTGATAAAAAGTCGATTCCACCCTCCGCGGCAATGTAGCAGAGGAGATCGCGGCATTGAGTATGGTGTATCAAAGTGAGCTCACGTTTTCGCTCGGGCGTTTCCGGATCTGGGGCGGACGACGGTGCGGGAGTCCATCAGCTGCATGGTGTCCGGATATCGGAGACGGAGATCGCTGCGATCCGAAAAATCCCGTTCTTGAAGATCGCGGGAGCAGATCCTGCAGGCGGCTTTCGAGGAAGACGTGAGGCAATACGGTCTATCCGAGATACGCGGTTCGCTGCATTGGGTGAGAGCAAGGATCTGCTGTCGATTCTGAGACGAATGACGATATGCAAGGCGTAGTGCGTACAGCCATGGCGTCAGGAAAGAGGGTTCTCTGGGTGGGGTCGGCGGCTGTGCGGATATGCTGCTCCGCACGCTGCGTCAGGTGCGTCCGGCGTTTGCGATTTGCGGCAGTGTGGTGATGTGACGAGACGCCAGATCCATACTGACACAGCAGGCGGGGATTCATCTTGTTTCGGTGCCTGTGCCAGAGTTGCTGCGTGGTGATGCGAGAGACGTATGTGGAGGCTTGCAGCGAAATCCTGCACCGTGGGGGATGTCATCTTGCTCAGCAGTGCTTCGTATGATCGCACGGAAATCGAACGGTCGGTGCAAGCGGAAAGAAGTGTGGGATGGGGCTTCCGGAGATCGGCACATATGTGCAGAATCTTTTGGTGAGATCGGTGCAGCTAGTGCTGGAAAAGAATGAGATCGCGGGAATCTTCTCGACTGGCGGCGATACGGCTATGGATTCTTGCAGCGGATTGGTGCGCGGGGTTCGTCCATCCAGTGAGGAGATAATATCGGCATTCCCAAGATGCGGATCTTGGGCGGGGAATATGATGGTATGTCTGCAGTCACGAAGGCAGGAGCTTTTGGCAGCGATGGAGATCTCTGTACGCTTTACGGAAGTTGAAAGAATGGAAAGACTAGGAAATGACCTGAAGTCGCGGCACAAGATCCTTGAGGGTGGATGTGCGTATGGTTTATCTATCGAATGGAGGGCAGAACGATGAAGACTGGGTGCAGTCCGTGAAAAAGTTCCCCGGAGGGATGATGATCATCCCTTTGATTTTAGGCGTGATGATGAATACGATCTGGCCGAATTCTTTGATTATTTCAAAGGGACATTCACCACGCATTTGTGGAAGACTGGTGCGATGCCAATCGGCCGTGTTCCTCTTTGCAATGGGACGACGATAAGCTTGAAGGAGGCGGGCACTACCGTTTACAAGGGATGCGTGCTGACAGCGGTGAAAAGTGCTTGTCGGCATTGCCTGCGGACTCTTTGTCGGACGTGTCTTTGAGAGGCCGAGTTCATGGGAGTGACATCGATTGCTGTCATCGCGGCATTTGCCAATTCCAATGGCGGCCTTTTATGCGGCGTTGGCCGGGAGTACGGCGATGCGACAGATGTGGGCGGCGTATCCATCTTGGCGCTGAATGACGGACCGTTCTTCACCATGTTGGCGTTGGGTGCGGCAGGCTGGTGCGGTCAGCACTTTGATCGGTTGCTTGATACCGATTTTGCGGCGGGCATTATCTTGGGCAATCTCGATGCGGATATCAGGAATTCTGCAAGCCGGGCGCTTCGATGCTGATTCCGTTTTTGCATTTCCTTTAGGCGCGAATCTCGACCTTGGCTTCTTTCGTCGTAGCGGGTCTTCCGAATCGTCATGGGCATTCTCGGTCACACTGATCACCGGTCTGGCAGGATATCTCGGTCTCATAAATTGCTCCGCATTGATCGACGGCGCGATTGGAGCGGCGATCGGAACGACATGGCAGGAAATGCGGCAGCTACGCCTTGCGCCGCTTGCTGCCGGCGTCATCACGACGCAGTTGAGCGATATTGCCACGGCGCAGGTTTCCCGCTGCCATCATCGTGACATCGATCCTTTGTCTCCGTTGCTGGTCACGTTCACTTGCGAGATTTGAGGGAGATCAGGAAAGGCGTGAGGCCGCTGCAAGGCGCTGAGGACTGCAGGATCTTGAAGGACCGGCATCATCGTGGAGGGATCGAACGAGACAGCGAGGCTGGACGCAGACTTTATGTGCGCCGGCCCGCTGTTCGCGTTCTTCCGGACGCGGGATGCGCGCGATGTGTGAAGCAGGACGGCGCCGGCATGGATCGCGTCAGAAGACGATCGCGGGCATGGAGTGATGCGCCGCATGTCATCGTATCGTGCTTCGCCTTGCCTTGTGCGCTTGACAACTCGCGCAAGCATACTATGAATGTATAGCAGTGCGAGTGAGGGAGGGCATAGGCGCGGTGGGAGGGATGATCGAAAAGGATGTTCCGGCGGAATATCGTGCGTTGATTCGAAAGGTCCGCTTGGATCGACGTGCGTTTTTGCAATCGTCTGTTTCGACAACCATATCGAGAGGATGCAGCCTGTTGCCGCATCCCTTTCGCGGGACGATCTCGTCGTCAGACACGTCGTCACGCGCAGGCGCGGATACTCTCTATGGTCGGCGCGTTCGCCGTGACGTACTGGCGGAAGACGGCGAGAAGCTCTACGACTGCGAGGTTCAGCGTGCTGTCGAAGGCGCAATCGCGTCGGGCACGCTGGCACAACAGCGGCATGATGGATCTCGCGGGAGTTGGCGAAAGGGCGGAGTTTTCCGCGCTTCCCGAGACATATGGGTGATCTTCATCACGGAGAACGACATCGTAGCGCGATTTCCTCTCTACCATGTGGGAGCGGGTCGTCCCGGGAGCTTCGCGTCCGTTTGATGATGGAGCGCATATCCTCTACGTCATCGGTGCGAATCGCGACGATACGCCGCTCGGGCGTTTGATGGCAGATTTCTTCTCGAGGATCCGGAGCAGATGAATTAACAAAGAGCTGGCTGAACGTGCCGATTACTCAAGGCAGAAGTGAAAGGAGTGAACACCATGTGCGAACTTATGGGAAATTCGGGGAGAAGAAGATTGGAAGAGGGGCGCATTGAGGGGCGCATTGAGGGCGCATTGAGGGGCTCTTGAAGGACAACGCAGGATGCTGATATGACGCGCCTCTGCTCGCGCTGAACGTCCCCATCGATGTGATCGAGAAATCGAGCGGCTTGACACGCGTGGAGATTCTGGCGCTGCAGGACGCGCCTGCCGAGTAGTGGGGCGTGGATGAGGAGGGCATAGGGCGCGGTGAGGATGATCGAAAAAGGATTTCGGCGGAATATCGTGCGTTGATTCGAAAGATCCGCTTGATCGACGATACGTTTTTCAATGTCTGTTTCGACAACTATATCGAAGGGATGCAGCTGTTGCTGGCATCTTTTTCGGGCGGGACGATCTCGTCGTCAGACATCGTCGTCACGCAGCAGAGCGCGGACAATCTCTATGGTCGGGAGCGTTCGCTTTGACGTACTGGCGGAAGACAGCGAGGGGAAGCTCTACGACTGCGAGGTTCAGCGTGCCAATGAAGGCGCAATCCCGCGTCGGGCACGCTACAACAGCAGCATGATGGATTCGCGGGAGTTGGCAGAAAGGGGCGGGAGTTTTCCGCGCTTCCGGAGACATGGGTGATCTTCATCACGGAGAACGACATCTATGCGCAGGATTTCCTCTCTACCATGTGGAGCGGGTCGTCCGTGAGCTTCAGCGTCCGTTTGGATGATGGAGCGCTATCCTCTACGTCAAACGGTGCGAATCGCGACGATACGCCGCTCGGGCGTTTGATGCAGGATTTCTCTGCGAGGATCCGGGAGCAGATGAATTACAAAGAGCTGGCTGAACGTGCCGATTACTTCAAGGCAGAAGTGAAAGGAGTGAACACCATGTGCGAACTTATGGAGAAATCGGGGAGAAGAAATTGAAGAGGGGCGCATTGAGGGGCGCATTGAGGCGCATTGAGGGCGTCTTGAAGGACAGCGCAGGATGCTGATATGACGCGCGCTCGCTCGCGCTGAACGTCCCCATCGATGTGATCGAAATCGAGCGGCTTGACACGTGCGGAGATTCTGGCGCTGCAGGACGCCTGCCGAGTAGTGTGGGGCGGATGAGGAGGGCAAGGGCGCGGTGAGGGATGATCGAAAAGGACGTTCCGCGGAATATCGTGCGTTGATTCGAAAGATCCGCTTGATCGACGATACGTTTTTCAACGTCTGTTTCGACAACTATATCGAAGGGATGCAGCTCTGCTGCGCATCTTTTTCGGGCGGGACGATCTGTCGTCAGACGACGTCGTCACGCAGCAGAGCGCGGACAATCTCTATGGTCGGGGCGTTCGTTGACGTACTGGCGGAAGACAGCGAGGGGAAGCTCACGACTGCGTAGATTCAGCGTGCCAATGAAGGCGCAATCCCGCGTCGGGCACGCTACAACAGCAGCATGATGGATTCGCGGAGTTGGCGAAAGGGCGGAGTTTTCCGCGCTTCCCGAGAGCATGGGTGGTCTTCGTTTACGGAGAACGACATCTATGGCGCAGGATTTTCCTCTCTACCATGTGGAGCGGGTCGTCCGGAGCTTCAGCGTCCGTTTGATGATGGAGCGCATATCCTCTACGTCAACGGTGCGAATCGCGACGATACGCCGCTCGGGCGTTTGATGCGGATTTCTCTGCAGGATCCGAGCAGATGAATTACAAAGAGCTGGCCGAACGTGCCGGATTGTTTCAAGGCAGAAGTGAAAGGAGGAACACCATGTGTGAACCATGGAGAAATTCGGGGAGAAGAAATTGGAAGAGGGGCGCATGGAGGGGGCGCATTGAGGGGGCGTCTTGAGGGGCGCATTGAGGCGCGTTGAGGGGCGTCTGAAGGACGGCGCAGGATGCCTGATATGACGCGCCTCTGCTCGCGCTGAACGTCCCCATCGATGTGATCGAGAAATCGAGCGCTTGACTCGATGCGAGATTCTGGCGCTGCAGGACGCGCCTGCCGAGTAGTGTGGATGTGGATGAGAGACAGCGAGGCTGGACAGGACTCATGTGCGCCGGCTTTTGCTGTTCGCGTTTCTTTCGGACGCGGATGCGCACGATGTAAAGCAGGGCGTCGCCGGCATGGATCGCAGCAGAAGACGATCGCGGGCATGGAGGATGCGCCGCATGTCCATCGTATCGTGCTTCGCCTTGTCTTGTGCGCTTGACAATGCTCGCGAATCTGAAGAAAGATTTTCTCCTGTATGAGTATAATAGGCGCGTGAAGACAGAGCGATCGACTTTCGAGGCTGGATCGAGGACGAGAGGTTCAGCCGCCGCACCTTCCTCAAGCTGGCGAGCGGTGCGGCGTTCTTGGCAGGGTGGGGATTTTTGGCGCAGCGGTTCGGCTGTCTTTGATCGGGCGGCAAAGCGACTCGGGAGGTTCCGGATTCTGGACGGATCGAGGGCGTTGTTCGTCCGTCAGATCATCACGAGCGATCCTTCGGTTTCGCGCACGATCATGTGGCGGTCGTGGTCGGTGCAGAGCGCAGCGGCGGTCGAGTGGCGTGAAGAGGGGAGTCTTCGGTCAGTGCGCGGTGGCGACGAACGAGGATTTCACGGACGACGGACGCGCGTCGGTGCTGCATGTGGCGGACATCGAGGGCTTTCGCCGTGGCGGCGCTACGAGTACCGCCCGGTGAACGGCGAGGAGGCGAGCGATTGGTCCTCTTCTCGCTGCGTCCGCGCAGGCGGGGTTCAAGGCCTTGATCTTCCCTGATTCGCAGTCGAGCGATTATGCAGGCTCGGCGAGACGTCGCGCAGGGGGCATGCGGCGCAATCCGACGCGGGCTTCTTCGTGAATATGGGCGACCTCGTCGATAACGGCGAAGATCATACGCAGTGGGATGCATGGTTTCTCGGCGGCCGCGCCCATGATCGAGCGGATTCCGTTCGCGCCCGTCATAGGGCAATCATCAGGACATACGACCGAACTGGCAGGTGCGCTGCGAGGCGTATCTGCAGGAGTTCGCTCAGCGCGGACAACGGCAGCGAGACGTTTTTAGCGTTATTATTATTCGTTCGATTGCGGGTCGTGCCACTTTCGCCGTGCTGAACACGCAGCTGGACGAGACACGCTCATTTCAAGCGGGGCTTCTGGAGGAGCAGCTCGCCCGGCTTGCCGAGGATATGGAGAAGAGCCGCAAGAAGTGGAAGGTCGCGCCCTGCACAAGGATGTGCTGCAGTACCGCATCCACAGTCGTCCTGAACGCACGGAGGGCATTTTCCGACATCGGCGAAGCGTTCATGCCTGTCTTCGACATGCTCGGCGTCGATCTCGTCTTCACGGCGCACCTGCACACCTACCGCAATCGCGGGCGCATCTGAGGCGTTCCGCCGTGCGGCGAGGGGACCCGTCTACATATTGACGGGCGTGGCGGGCGATGTGCGCTATCCGAATCTGGGTCGACCATGCGCTCGATCAGACGGTCGCGCCGCAGCGCGGAGACGGACAACTATCTCGTGCTGGAAGCGAAGGAGTCGAGCTCGCGGTTGAATGCTTCCTGCCCGACGGCACGAAGATCGACCGCGTGGAAGTCGTGAAGTGACGCTTTGACCGTGCAGTTTTGCGGCGCTCGTAGCTGCAAATCTCCTGACGAAAGCGAGGACTTTCCTATACTTAGAGAGAAACACGGGGGAGTCTGTTTCGACCTTCGAGAGTGCAGTGCGGCAGCTCTTTCCCCCAATTACACCATAGACAAAGGATGCGGTGTTTCATGCGGTTTTCCATAGCGGAGAAGAACGAGGGCGTGCGTTATGTCGCGGCGGCTTTCGTTTTTATTTTTGCGCTGTTTTCTTTCTACATCAACATCGGCGAGGATATGACGCCGTCGAATTACCCTGTCGTGGCTCCTGCCCGTAGATCGGTGCGCTCGTGCTCTTCCAGTACGGCGCTCGCGTGCGGCTCTTCTCGCTGAACCAGCCCTCGCATCTTTTTCGCGGGCGTGGCGTGGTGCGCGACGTTTCGCTGCTCTACTCGTGGTCATACGATACGCCCGGTACGTCTCGCTCATCCTGCTCGATTTTTCTCGCGGCACGGGGCTGTTCCTCCTGCTCGCCTCATCGCAGTCGCTGGTGTTTTCCTTCGGGCGGTGCCGACGCTTCTGGCGGCTCTTTTCGCCGCGCTCGACTTCGTGTGCCTTGCAATCCCGATCGTGCAGATCGTCTACTCTCCATCTACCGCAGCTGCCTGACGCCCGCGACGCTCATGGCGCTCTATCTGACGAATCCCGACGAGAGCGTGGACTTTCCCCGGAGGCGATGCTCGGCATCCCGCGCATTGATCGCCATCGTCCTCGCCCTCGCCCTCTTCCCTGTGGCTCTTTTCGCTCGAACATGCGTCAGGCGCGTCATCTGGCAGCGAATCCGCTGACGACGGGCAAGAGCGGCACCTCGCGCTGCTTTCTTGCGTGCTCGGCGTCTGGCTTCCGTTCTTTGTGCTGCCAGAGACGTCGATCGCCCTGAGCTGGAAGGAGGTTTCCGAGTATGTCGCCCAGACGCAGGAGTACCAGCGCGTACCACGACGAGCGCTTCGCCGACCTTAGGCTCGACGCGCCCGAGGACGCGCTTTGCTGTCAAGGCGCCGGGCACGGTGATCGTCGTCATCGGCGAGTCGGCGTCGCGCACCTTCATGAAGGCGTATACGCCGAGCTTCTTACGACGATACGCCGTGGCTTGCGGCGCGCATGGAAGATCCCGATTTCGTCGTCTTCCGCCATGCGTATTCCTGCTGGTCGCAGACGGTGCCCTGTGCTGCAGCGCGCTCTGACGGAACAGAGCCAGTACAACGACAAGGAGTTCTACAACTCGACGTCGCTCATCGACGTGGCGAAGAAGGCGGGCTACGAGACGTATTGGTTCAGCAACCCGGGGGCGCTACGGGCAGTACGACAGCGCGATCACGCTCGTCGCGAAGACGGCGGACCGCGCCGAATGGGTCGATGACTCGTACCTTTTCACGGAGAAGTACGATGAGAATCTCCTTGCGTATCTGACCGAGATCGACGGGACGAAGAACAACTTCATCGTGCTGCACATCATGGGCAGCCACATCTACTACAACAACCGCTATCCGTCCTCCTTCAACCGCTGGGTCAATGCGGCGGGCGGCGCGGGCACGAACGCCGAATCGTATGCGAACAGCATCCTCTACACGGACGACAACCTGCGGCGCATCTTCGAGTATGCGCGCGATCATCTGAACTTGCAGGCGATGGTCTACTTCTCCGACCATGGCGAGGATCTGAGATCTCGCACAACCCTGACGTCTTCAACTTCCACATGGTGCGCATCCCGATGTTCGTCTATCTCTCGCCTGCCTCACCGGGCGGCAGAGCCTGAGGTCGCAGCGGCGCTCAGAGAGCCACGAGCAGCGGTGCTTCACGAACGACAGCTGATCTATGACACTGTCGCAGGAATCCTCCGCGCACCGTCGAACCATTACGACGCGGGCAGGACTTCTCCTCGCCCGCCTACCGTTTCACGCGCGAGACGCTGACGACGATGCTCGGGCAGCACCCACTGACAGAAGATGTGGGAGGAAGATTTATGATTTTTCTTCTCGATGCTGCTTTTGGGTGCGCTCATCGGCTTCGTCGGCGCAGGCGGCGCAGGCGTCGTCATCACGCTTTTTGACCGTCGGCTTCGGCGTGCCGATCCACACGGCGCTCGGCGTCGCGCTCGCGTCGATGGTCTTCACGATGCTCTCGGGCGCCGTCAGCCACTTCCGCGAGGGCGAGGTCGTCATGAAGACGGGCGCGGTGCTCGGCGCGGGCGGCATCCTCGGCGCGCTCTCGGCGCGGAGGTGTCGAACGTGCTGCCGTCGAAGGAGCTGGGCTTCCTGACGGCGCTGATGCTGCTCTTGTCCGCCTTCACGCTCTACATGAAGGTCTACCGCGCCGAGTTTCTCGACCGCTGCTTCCATGTGCGCGGCGAGCTTCGCAGGGAAACGGCCTCGTCGTCTACGGGCTTTCGCTCGGCTTCGTCAACGGCTTCTTGTCGGGCGCGTTCGGCATCAGGGGCGGCGGCGTTCATCCAGCCTACCCTCGCTTTGCGTCTTCGGCGTGCCGCTCTTGCAGTCGATCGGCACCTCGCATGATGGTCATCCTGCCGATCTCGGCGGCGGGCGGTCTCGGCTACATGCTGAACGGACGCCTCGATCTCGACATCTTCATCCAGACGCTCGGCCCAATGCTCGGGGCTTTCGTCGGAGCAAAATGCACGCACTCGCGCCGCGTCCGCTGCTGAAGGCGGCTATCGTGGGAATGCCGACCATCGGCGGCCCGGTCATGCTGCTGTTCCACTGAAAGACCGCCGCCTTTTTTTGCTGGTTCTCGGGAAAGCGGCGATTTTTCCTCTCTGTCCTAAAGTGGTATAGACTAGGAGGAAAGTCTGGTATAATGGTAGCGGAGTAAAGCAGTGGAGGTACGCAATGGAAGTGAGCAAAAACCTTGCGCGATCGGGTGCAAAGCGATATGAGCTCGATGAACGAGGATGTTCGTCATGTGAGCAGGTGTCTGGCGAGCGACGAAGCGAAGCTGGAGACGATCGACAAGAAGCTGGCGGAGTTCGATGCGCATTTCGCGGCGATCGACCGCCGCTTCGCCGAGCTTGATGCGCGGTTCGCGGCGTTCAACAAGTACTATGAGGCGGCGAGCGACCAGATCTCCGAGCTGGAGAAGGAGACGCAGGAGACATGCCGCGCGACGCAGGAGATGCGCCGCAGCACGGCGTACATCAATGCGCGGCTGGAAGCTCTGGAAATGGCGGCGATGGCCGCCGACCCGCGCCGCGCCGCACTCCGCTGAAGATGGTGCAAGTGACGGACAAGAAGGATACGGTGCATTGGAACCGAAGCACCCGTAGAAATGCCCATGGCGGCAGAGAAGAAAGACTGTGCGTGAGCGGCTGGACTCATGCACGGTCTTTTTGCACCTGCCGTGGGTGGGAGCGAGGGCGCACGGAAGATCGTGCGATGTTTGAAGCGCACGAGCTCTTGTCGGGGCGGATGGATCAGTATAATCCGAGGGTCAACGGGCTGCAGGGATTGCCGCTTGGAGCGAAATATTCAGGATTGCAGGAGGAGAGCCATGTTCATCAACCATACGAACCACGCTTCGGCAAAGTGGTCGGCGACGCAGGCGGAGGCGGCGCGCGCTTGGGGCGCGATCGAGGACCTGCCGTTTCCCGACGTCGGGGCGGATTGGGATGAGGAGCGCGTCGCGCGTCTCGCCGAGGAGAACGCCGCGAAGATCTTGGCGAAGGAGCCCCGCGCCGTATTGTGCCGAGGGCGAGTTCACTACGTCCATCATCTCGTGAACCTCCTGCTTGCGGCGGGCGTGACCGTCCTTGCGGCGACGAGCCGCAGGAAGCGAACGAGGAGCAGGCCGAAGACGGCTCGATGCAGAAGATCAGCCGCTTCGTCTTTACGAGGTTTCGCGAATATCGATAGGCGGCTGCGCTTTTCACATAGGCGCCGGGCGGCGGTGCAGGGTCGTCGCCCGACAGCCGCATCGTTCTTGTGAAGGCGGGAAAGGATTGACAAAAACAGTCTCTTGCGCTAAAATCAACTTAGTGAGATTGCTTTTTAACGAGGATTGATTGTTAAGAGAATCCGAGACTTGAAAGCAAACGTTTCATCGTACAAAGAAAGGCTTTTTCGCGGGCGGCTTCTTCGTTCGCGCCGGATGTGCCTGTGTGCAAGGAGGGAATCATGATGGTGATGCAGGAAGTGACGACGCTTCTGCGCGAGAAGGGTTTCAGAGGTGACGCCGCAGACTTGCCGTTTACGACGTGCTCGCCATACGACAGCGCACCCGACGGCGGATATGATCTACAGGAATTGCAGCCGACGTATCCGACGATGAGTCTCGCGACGGTTTACAAGACGCTCGACATCCCAGAGCAAGGTCGGTCTGGTGCAGGTCCTGAACGTCGGCGGAGAGTTTCCGCTACGACGCGAATAGCGACGAGCCATCCGCATATCTGCTGTGTGCTGCAGGCCGTGTGGACGACGTCTACCGGGCGGATGCGGGCGATCCTCGTCGAGCAGGTGGAGAGCGAGACGGGCTATGCTGTCTCGGGCAAGCAGCTGTACTTCTACGGCATGTGCCCCGCCTGCCGCAAGGCAGCGCGATTGAGCGGCATAAGGGCAGGCATGCCGCATCACTCCTAGGGTGGCCGCGGCATTTTTGTCTTTAGAGACCTCGATGATCGCTTTCGTATATTCCTGCGTCGTCGCTGTGCCGCCGAGGTCGGGGGTCAGGTGGGCGGCGTCCTTGAGGGTAGCGTCGACGGCGCAGCGGATCTTTCCTGCCGTCTCGTTCTCGCCGATATGTTCGAGCATCATGCGCAGGCGGACCAGAGGAAGGCCGTGGGTTCGCGATGTTCTTGCCTCGCGATGTCGGGCGCGCTGCCGTGGACGGCCTCGAACATCGCCATGCGGTCGCCGATGTTGCTCGACGGCAGAAGTCCGAGGCCGCCGATGAGGCCGCTCGTGAGGTCGGACACGATGTCGCCGTAGAGGTTCGGCATGACCATGACGTCGAAGATCTCGGGGTGCATGACGAGGCATCATGCAGGCGGCGTCGACCATCTTGTCGTCGGCTTCGATGGCGGGAAACTCCTTGGCGACTTCGTAGAAGACGGAGCGGAAGAGGCCGTCGGAGAGCTTCATGATGTTCGCCTTGTGGACGCAGGTGACCTTCCTGCGCCCGTGCGCGACGGCGTAGCGGAAGGCGGCGCGAGAGATGCGCTCGCTCTTTTCGCGCGTGATGATCTTCGTGGCGTGGACGGTGTTCGCGTCGATCTCCTCCTCGACGCCGACATAGAGGTCTTCCGTGTTTTCACGGAAGGTGATGAGGTCGACCTGCAGGGAAGGGCGTCTTGACGGCGTCGTTCGACTTCGCGGGGCGGATGTTCGCATAGAGGTCGTACTTCGTGCGCAGCGTGACGTTGAGCGAGCGAAGCCCTTGCCGATGGGCGTCGTGATGGGGACTTCAAGAGGACGTGCGTCTTCTCGAAGGAGGCGAGGCCGGCGTCGGGGATCAGTGCGCCGTTGCGCTCGTACCGGCTTCGCCGACGTTGAACACCTCATAGGCGAGGTTCGCTCCTGCTTTTTCGAGAATCTCGGGACGGCATCGGTGATCTCGGGGCCGATGCCGTCGCCCTTGAATACGGTGATTGTCTTGCGCTCATTTAGCGTTCCTCCCTGGCACATAGTCTTCCATCGTGCCGACGTACTTGGCGGCAGGGGCGCACGATGCGGTTGTCGTAGAGCTTGTGCTCGATGTTGTGCGCGATCCAGCCGACCGTGCGCGAGCACGAAGAGCGGCGTGAAGAGGTCGCGCGGGATGCCGGGGATCTCGTAGGCGAAGCCGCTGTAGAAGTCGATGTTGCTCGACATGCTCCGCCCTTCTTCTCGCCCAGATAGCGCTGGCGACCTCTTCGAAGCGCACGAAGAAGTTGAACTTCCGTTCGAGCCCCTTCTTCGCGGCGAGCTTGCCGATGGTGGTCGCGGATGACCTCGGCGCGCGGGTCGGAGAGCGTGTAGACGGCGTGGCCGATGCCGTAGACGAGTCCCGAGGGGTTGTCCAGCTCCTTGTTCATCAGGCGTTCGATGACGCGCTCGATGGCGCTGTCGCCGGCGTCCACGCCGATGGCGTCGATGACCTTGTCCATCATGTTGGCGACGCGCACGTTGGCGCCGCCGTGGCGCGGGCCTTCAAAGAGCCGATGGAGCTGGCGATCGTCGAGTAGAGGTCGGTGTCAGTTGAGGAGACGACGACGTTCGTAACGTGGAGTTCAGTAGCCGCCGCCGTGGTCGGCGTGCAGGAGACGCAGGAGGTCGAGCAGGCGGGCTTCCTCCGGCGTGAACTTGCCGTCGAGGCGCAGCATGGAAAGGATGTTCTCGGCGGTCGAGAAGCCTTGCTGCGGGTAGTGCAGCACGAGGCTCTCGCGCCCGAAGTAGTGCGTCTTGGCGTTGTAGGTGTAGCAGGCGATCGAGGGAGCTTCGCCATGAGGTTCACGCCCGTTTATGAGCGTCCGGTAGACGTCGGTCGCATCGGGATCGGAGTCGCAGTTGTAGAGCGCGAGGATCGACTGCTGCAGCTGGTTCATGAGGTTCTTGCCGGATGGTGCAGGAGGTGCGTCTCCGGAAGCCTTCGGGCAGGTCGTAGCCTTCCTTGAGGCTCTGACAGTAGCGGCGAAGGTCGTCTTCCGACGGCAGGTAGCCGAAGAGCAGCAGGAAGCACGCTTCTTCGAGAGGTAGGAAGTGCGGTCGGCGGAGTCGACGAGATCCATGACGTTGACGCCGCGATAGTACAGCTCGCCGTCGGCGTCGATCTTGTGCCCGTCGTCGCCGACCTTGAAGCCGACGACGTCGGCGAGCGCGTCAGGTCGATGAGGACGCCCGTCTTGTCCCTCGTTTCGAAGACCGCGCTTGACGTTGTATTTCTTTGAAGAGATCCTTGTCGATCTTCGTGTAGTTCTGCGACTTGCCGTAAAATTGTGCGAGATGAGATTGCCTTGTCCATGGCAGCTGGCCCTTTCAAATGAACATCTTACCCCTTGCCATGTCGTGCGGAATGTTCTTCCTGCAAAAACATAGGTGCATTATAGCACAGAGATAAAAATATATAAAATGGTTATTGCTCCTATAATAAAATTTGCATAGAAGTGTTGACGCTGAGTGCGCTTTGTGATACCTGTAACGGAGGAAGGCTGCACGAGCCTTCGTTCGATGAAGCAATACGCGGCTCTGCGTCTGGTCGTGCACGGCAGCACCTGCGGCGAGCCTTCGGGCAAAGGGAGTGGCTTTATGACGGCAAAAGCGTTGACGTTGACGGAGAAGATCTTGAAGCGCATCTCGTCGTGGGCGAGATGACGAAGGCGCGCCGATCGGCATACGCATCGACCAGACGCTGACGCAGGACGCGACGGGCACGATGGCGTACCCTGCAGCTGGAGGCGATGGGCGTCGATCAGGTCAAGACGGATCTTTCCGTCAGCTACGTCGATCACAACACCTTGCAGAGGCGGTTTCGAGAACGCCGACGACCACAAGTATCTGCAGACGGTCGCGAAAAAGCACGGCGTATTCTTTTCGCGCCCGGCGGCAACGGCATCTGTCACGGTGCATCTCGAACGCTTCGGGAGACCCGGCGCGACGCTCCTCGGCAGCGATTCGCACACGCCGACGGGCGGCGGCATCGGCATGATCGCGATCGGCGCGGGCGGCCTCGACGTCGCGTGCGCGATGGCGGGCGAGCCGTTCATGCTGAACATGCCGCGCGTCGCCGAGGTGCGATCTGACGGGCGCTTTCCGAAAGGGCGTGAGCGCGAAGGACGTCATCTTGAAGGTGCTCTCCCGCTCACGGTCAAGGGCGGCGTCGGCAAGGTCATCGAGTATACGGGGGACGGCGTGAAGACGCTGTCCGTGCCTGAGCGCGCGACCATCGCAAAACATGGGCGCGGAGCTTGGCGCGACGACATCGGTCTTCCCGAGCGATGCGGTGACGCGGGACTTCCTGCGCCGCGAGGGCAGGGAAGACGTATACCGTGCGCTCTCTGCCGACGAGGGCGCCGTCTACGACGAGCGCTATGATCGACCTCGCCGCGCTGGAGCCGCTGATCGCGCTGCACGCACATGCCCGACGTCGTGAAGACGGGTGCGCGAGGTCGCAGGCCAGCCGATCGACCGTGTCGCCATCGGCAGCTGCACGGAACTCGTCGTATCGCGACATCAGCGACGGTCGCCTCCATCCTCGACGGCAAGCGCGTCGCGCCGAACGTCTCCCTCGTCCTCGCCCGCTCGCGCCAGGTCCTCTCCATGGTCGCGGAAGCGGGCGGCCTCCAGAAGATCCTCGCGGCGGGCGCACGTCTCCTGGAATGCACATGCGGCCCCTGCATCGGCATGGGGCAGTCGCCTGTGACGGACGCCGGTCCTGCGCACGTTCAACCGCAACTTCAAGGGCAGGAGCGGCACGCTCTCCGCGAACGTTTGCCTCGTCTCGCCCGAGACGGCGGCGGCAGCGCGATCGCGGGCGTCATCGCCGCGCGCGAAGCCGTCTTCGAGCTGCCAGAAGAGCCTGCAGGCGTTCCTCGTCGATGACTCGATGATCTATGACCGGAAAAGGAGCATCCGAAAGCGTCGAGGTCGTCGGGGCCGAACATCCGCCCGCTGCCCGGAGAACACGCCGCTGGCCGCCGTCGTCGAAAAAGGAAGTCGTCATCAAGGTCAGCGACAACATCACGACGGATCACATCATGCCGGCGGGCGCGAAGGTCTTGCCGTCACCGCTCGAACATCGAGAAGATTTCCGAGTTCGTCCTCCGCGACGTGCAGGAGGGCTTCGAGACACCGCCGGAAGGCAGGCGGCGGCATCATCGTCGCGGGAGAGAACTACGGCAGGATCGGGCCGCGAGCACGCCCGGCGCTCGCGCCGATGTATCTCGGCATCAAGGCGGTCATCGCAGAGCTTCGCGCGCATCCACGCGGCGAATCTTGTGAACTTCGACATCGTGCCGCTGCTTTTCGACGAGGCGGCGGACTACGAGACGGTCGCGGAAGGCGACGTGCTGCGCATCGACTCTCCGCGCTTGCAGAGGATGCGCCTGTCCGTGTCGAGAACTGCACGAAGGGACGAGCTTCCCACGCACCATGCGCTTTCGGCGCTCGACATCGATATGCCCGCGCGGGCGTAAGCTCAACTACATCAAGAACAAGCGGTGAGCGGCATCCGCTCTGCTCTCGTGCAAGATCTTTCTCGGTGGAATGGCGCGCATCCAAGGCTGCCATCTTCCCCGAGAGCATCTTGACCGTATAGAGGAAGAGACTCTTGTGCGTCGCGCTTTTGTACTATACTGAAAAAGAAATCCCCGCCGCGCCAGCGATGGCAGGAGCCGGCGCATTTTCGCAACCCGCGACGCTGGAAGGGCAAACAAATCCGCGCCGCAAAACGCCATCTTGAACCTGCGATGGAATCTGGGCGGACAGGAAAAAGGTTTCAAATCTGAGAAAACCCGCAGGGGACGGAAACACATGGTAAAACGACAGGAAACAGCTCCCTCTGAAATTGGTTTCAAATCACAAACCCCGCAAGGACGGAAACCGATATGCTTTTTACCGAATGCGTATTTTTGAAGCTGTTTCAAATCCACAAACCCCGCAGGGGACGGAAACACGCTATAGGGGCACCATGGAGGGCATAAATGCACAGCCGTTTCAAATCACAAACCCCGCAAGGGGACGGAAACAGGACGGGCGGTAACCTCGAAAAGCTGCCCGTCACCTAGTTTCAAATCGACAAACCCCGCAAGGGGACGGAAACTTGCCACCTCCTTTTATGACTGATATAATTAAGCTTGTTTTCAAATCACAAACCCCTGAGGGACGGAAACACATCTATGGCAAGGTGACAACAAAATATGTTTCCAGAGTTTCAAATCACAAACCCCGCAGAGGGACGGAAACACGCAGGACGCTCGACGATCGTCTTGTTTTCATGATGTTTCAATCACAAACCCCGCAAGGACGGAAACAGCCCGGCGCGTGGTATGCGTCCGCCATGAGCATGAGTTTCAAAATCTACAAACCCCGCAAGGGACGGAAACTGTTGTATTTGTTGAGGATGTCTCCCCGTGATGTCTCCTTGTTTCAAATCACAAACCCCGCAAAGGGGACGGAAACCAGCCATGAACTCATTGAAAAGTCACGACAGGCTCGCGGTTTCAAATCACAAACCCCGCAAGGGACTGGAAACTTTTGCTTGCCGTATCGTTCGCATGACGGATTCAGGCGGTTTCGAAACACAACCCCGTGAGGGACGGAAACCACAGAGCAGCTGCGTCTTGTTGTATCTGGCTAAATGTCGTTTCAAATCACAAACCCGCAGAGGACGGAAACGTGTTTATCGCCGCGAAGGTGTAACCCTCATTGGCGCGAGTTTCGAAATCACAAACCCCGCAAGGAGGACAGGCTTGCTGCCTGCCGCCATGGTCATCGCCTCCTTTTGTTGTTTCAAATCACAAACCCGCAAGGGACGGAAACTAATTTGGGATGAAATTTTTCGACATTACACAAACAAGATCGTTTCAAATCACAAACCCTGCAAGAGACGGGAACGTGCCGCTCGACCCGCCGAACCGTCTGCCGATTCCCATGTTTCAAATCACAAACCCCGCAGGACGGAAAACAAAGTAGAGGTCGTACCTGGCGGTGCCGTCCTCGTCATTTCAAATCACAAACCCCGCAAGGACGAAACAGCTTTGTTTCTATGCTCATTATTGCCACAGCTCCTTTCTGGTTTCAAATCACAAACCCCGCAAGGGGACGGAAACGTCCGCCTTTCTCGACGACCTTGCGCTTGCCATTCGTTTCAAATCACAAACCCCGCAAGGGGACGGAAACTACTTAAGCAACTCCCTGATTATCTGCAAGATCACTGTTTCAAATCCACAAACCCCGCAAAGGGAGACGAAGAGGGCTGCACGGGATCGTGCAGCTCCCTTCTGTGATGCCGAGCGGGTTCGTGGTATAATAAGGGCAGGAAAGCTCGGCGGGAGGAAGAGATCATGGATGACGAAGTGAGGGAACGACTGCGGCAGAGGTTCTTGACCGTCTGGCTGGATTCCGTCTGCTCGATGACGACTTCATGACGGCGGCGTTCCAAGAGAACCTGCCCTGTGTGGATCTGGTGCTGCAGATCGTCCTGGACAAGCCCCAGATCAGAGCGACGAAAGTGGTCGCGCAAGACGCGCTGAAGAACCTGCACGGTCGCAGTGTGCGTCTCGATATCCATGCGTGGGCGGACGGGCAGGAATTCAACGTCGAGATCCAGCGAGGCGGCAAAGGCGCATCCGAGCGCCGCGCCAGATATAACAGCAGCCTGATGGATGCGAATGCGCTGCAGGCAGGCGAGGATTATGCAGACCTGCGGAGTCGTATGTGATCTTCATCACGGAAACCGATGTCTTGGGCAGGGACGGCCGATCTATGTGATCCGACGTATGATCGAGGAGAGTTGCGAGGTTTTTCACGATGGATCGCATATCATCTATGTGAACAGTTCGATTAGCGACGAGGCTACGCCGCTCGGTCGACTCATGCATGATTTCCGCTGCACGCGGGCGGAAGACATGTGTTATGACGTGCTGGCGGAGCGTGTGAGGTATCTCAAAAGAAACAGCGAAAGGAGCGAGCAGCATGTGAAGCGGTCGAGGCGATTGTAAGAGATTTTTGCAAAGGATTTTGCAAAAAGACATGGCAAAAGACATGGCGAAAGATATGGTGAAGGATATAGCGAAAGATATGGCGCACGAAATGGCAAAAAGACGTGGCGAAAGATATGGCGCACGAAATGGCAAAAGACATGGCAAAAGACGTGGCGAAGGACATGGCGCACGAAATGGCGAAAGACATGGCAAAAGACGTGGCAAAGGACATGGCGCACGAAATGGCGAAAGACATGGCAAAAGACGTGGCGAAGGACATGGCGCACGAAATGGCGAAAGACATGGCAAAAGACGTGGCGGGACATGGCGCACGAAATGGCGAAAGACATGGCAAAAAGACGTGGCGAAAGATATGGCGCACGAAATGGCGAAAGACATGGCAAAAGACGTGGCGAAGGACATGGCGCACGAAATGGCGAAAGACGATGGCAAAAGACGTGGCGAAAGATATGGCGCACGAAATGGCGAAAAGACATGGCAAAAGACGTGGCGAAGGAGGCAGAAGACGGAGGGAAGACTTCTGTCGCGTTGAGATGTTATGGAGCAAGCCGCCGATGGAAACGATCGCGCAGGGTGTCGAAGTTCTCCCTCGAGCGCGTGCAGGAGCTTGGCAGGCTGCACGGCTTGCTGTGGCAGGGCTGCTGGTGGGAGATGCCGGAGCAGGAGAGCCGAAAGGAAAGTGCTTTCTGCAATCGTCCTAGTCATTCGCCTCGTTTTGGTGATATACGCTTAGGCATAAGTCACCGCGCGTTGCTGGGAGAAGGAGACTTGGACTAGCGGAAGTGATGTCGCGATCACGAACATTGGCAGCCTTGCGCCGAACTTTTTTGGAGAACAGCTCAGCATCATCCTGCTCGATGAGGGCGTGCGCCCGAATCTTTACGGAGATAGTCGTCGAGCATGCGGCGGGGGAGCTGACGGAGGACATCCAGGTGGGCGATACGCTGACGATGGGTGCGAAGAGGAAGTTCAGGTTGTATCCGTCGGAGAGGCGGTCAACGAGAACTTGAGGAAGGACGGTCACTGCAGTCAGTCGTCATCAACGCCGAAGGCTCGATGCCCGCCAGCTCATCGTCAAGGGAAGCCTGCCGCCGCGTCTCAACGTCGGCGACAAGATCACGATCGAGTGAGAAGAGACTGCACGATCTGCTGCTGGATGAATATGCCCTCGCCGTTTCGGCAGGGCGCATTTTGCATTATACGGACATCGAGGGTCCATCGGACAGGATTCGCGACGAGATCTTCCGTGTGATCGCCGGAGCATCCCCGGGTGAATATTTTCCTCGTTCATGCGATTTCGTCCATCCGACGCATGATCGAGCATGTGCGGAATACGAAATGAAAAGAAAATTCCTTGTCAAGTCTTGCATAGGGAAAAAGGTTGTGCGTTTATGATATGTTCAAAAGCAGAAGTTGCCCGGGTGCACGTGAGCTTTTCATTATGTCTAACCCACAGTTTAAGGGAATCAGGATAGGCTTGTAGATGCTGGATCGCCTTCGAGCGAATAGCAGAACAAGGCTCGAGATGCCCACCTGCGAGTCGCAGGTTTTTAGACATAAAGCGAACGACATCTTGGACATCTGCTTTTGAAAAGTGATCGCTAGAATGTTTATGGCTGGTGGTTTCGCCTTGTGTGTGGGGTCAGAGCAGCCTTCCAGTCGGATGCTTTTACCGACTTCACTTTTTCAGATTCTTCGGGACGAGTGGCGCTTTGCGATGATGTTTTCACCGAAGCGCTTTCAGTGCGTCGATCGCGCCGTAGAGGCGCTCTCTCGTCGCGAAAGAGCGACGGCATGGCGCTTGGCCCGAAGTTTTCGCCCGTGATGCCGAGGAGGCGGATGCCGCGCCGGACGCCCAGCTCGTGGAACATCTCCCGCGCGGTCTGGAAGATCGGCTCGTCTGGGCGGTGGCTTCGAAGAGCGTGTGCGGTTGCGCGTGAAGGTGGTGAAGTCCGCGCGGCGCAGCTTGAGCTGGATCGTGCGTGCAGCGACGCCAGCGAGGCGCAGCCGCCAGCCGACTTTTTCGGCGAGGGCGAGAAGTTCGCGCTCGGCTTCTTCGACGCTTTCGAGTCGTTGCTGCTCGAAGTGTGAGCTCCTTGCCGCGATTTCGCCTGCGAGTCAGGCTGGACGCGCCTTTTCGTCGCGTCCGCAGGACAGTTCTTTCAGGCCGTGCGCCGCCCGCGCCCGATGGCGCGGGCGAGCTTCTTTTCATCCGCCTGCGACGTCGCCGATCGTCTTGAGGCCGAGGGCGGCGAGCTTCTCTTCCGCGCGCTCGCCGACGCCCCAGAGACGGCGCACGGGGAGCGGCGCCGAGCCGGCAGAGGGCTTCTTCGGCGCGAATTTTCGACGGAAGTCCGTCGGTTTTCGAGGTCGCTCGCGAGCTTGGCGAGGAATTTGTTCGGCGCGATGCCGACGGAGGCGACGAGCTGCGTTTTCGAGGATTTCCGCCTTGAGTCTCTGCGCGAGGATGCGCGGAGCTTGGCGCGAGAAGCTCCATGCCCGTGATGTCGAGGAAGGCTTCGTCGATGGAAAGCGGCTCGACGAGCGGCGAGTAGCGGGAGAAGATGGCGAAGATTTCGGCGGAGGCGGCGGCGTAGCGCAGGTAATCGCCTTGGAGGAAGATGCCGTCGGGACAGCGACGGCGCGCCGTCTCCATGGGCATGGCCGAGCGCACGCCGCTTTTGCGCGCTTCGTAGGAGGCGGTCGAGACGACGCCGCGCAGGAAAAGCCCCGCCGACGATGACGGGCTTCCGCGATATTCGGGATGGTCGCGCTGCTCGATGGCAGCGAAGAAGGCGTCCATGTCGACGTGGAGGATTGTGCGTTCCATTTTCCCGCCTCCTTTGCCGGGGTCTGGCGCTCCCGCGATCGGGCGGGCGGCGCATTTCATTCGAAGAGGGCGGTGATCTCTTCTTCCGAGAGTTTTCGAGAGGAAGTTTTCGCCGGGCTGGATCATCTGGTCGATCAGGGCTTTCTTCTTTTCCTGCAATTCGTAGATCTTTTTCCTCGATCGTGTTTTTCGTGATGAATTTCAGCACTTGCACGTTGTTCTTCTGGCCGATGCGGTAGGCGCGGTCGGTCGCCCCGGTCTTCGATTTGGCGGGAGTTCCACCACGGGTCGTAGTGGATGACCATGTCGGCGCCCGTGAGTTCAGCCCCGTGCCGCTCCGCTTTCAGCGAGATGAGGAAGATCGGTTCCGTGCCCGCGTTGAAGTCGCGCACGCGGCGCATGCGTTCGAGGGCGGGGGTCGAGCCGCCGAGGTAGGCATAGCCGAGCTCCATGGCGTCGAGACGCGCGGCGATATGGGCGAGCATGGTCGTGGAACTGCGAGAAGATGAGGATGCGGTGGCCGGCGGCGACGGCGTCGGCGACGACTTCTTCGAGCATGTCGAGCTTGCCCGAACCGCCCTCGTAGTTTTCGAGGAAGAGCGCGGGGTCGCAGGCGATCTGGCGGAGGCGCGTGAGGATGGAGAGATCTTGATGCGCGATTCGCCGAAGCCGTGCGCCTTGAGCTCTTTCGGCGAATTCCTTCTTCGCCCGCACGAACCATGCGTTGTAGACTTTCCGCTGTTCTTCGGTCATCTCGTTCGTCATCTTGCGCTCGACTTTGTCGGCAGCTCGTCGAGCACGTCCTTCTTGAGGCGGCGCAGGATGAAGGGGCTGATGTAGCGCAGGAGGTCGGCGCCGGCGTGCTCATCCTTGGCGCGCACGATGGGCGTCTCGAACTGCGACTGGAAGTGCTTGCGGCTCTTCAGGTAGCCGGGCATGAGGAAGTCGAAGATCGACCAGAGCTCGGTGAGGCTGTTCTCGATCGGCGTGCCCGTGAGGGCGAAGGCGGCGTCCGCCTTGAGTTTCTTGACGGCTTTCGCCGCTTGCGTCGCGGGGTTCTTGATTTGCTGCCGCTTCGTCGAGAAAGATGTAGCGGAAGCGTTCTTTCTCGTAGAGGGCGATGTCGCGGCGCAGCATGTGGTGCGTCGTGATAGATGACGTCGGCCCCGGCGAGGGCGGGCGCGAGGGCGGCTTCGCGCTCCGCTTTTCGTGCCCGCGACGATCGTCGCTTGGAGGGCGGGCGCGAACTTTGCGATCTCTTCGAGCCAGTTGTACATCAAAGACGTCGGCGCGACGACGAGCGCAGGCGGCTTCCCGTCTTCTTGGTGCGCGAGCAGGAAGGCGATGACCCGCAGGGTCTTGCCGAGTCCCATGTCGTCGGCGAGGGGATGCCGCCGAGGCGGTAGGGAGGCGAGCGCCGAGAGCCATGCGAAGCCCGTCTGCTGGTAGTCGCGCAGTACGCCCTTGAGCGAGGCGGGCGGCTCGATGTCGGCGTCGACGGGGTTCTTGATGTCGCGCACGATGCTCTTGAAGCGCTTGCTGCGTGCAAGGCGCAGACCCTTCTCTTCCTGGCGAGCGCGTCGAGGTAGAGGCGCGGCGGAGCGGCAGCTCGATGCGCTTTCGCGTCCTCCGCCTTCTTCAGCCCGGTGCTTTCGATGAAGTCGGCGAGGCCGGCGAGCTGCTGGTCGCTAAGCTGTAACGAAGGTGCCGTCCCCGAGCCTGTGGTAGAGCCTCTTTTCGCGGTAGGGTGCAGGACGCCGATCAGCTCGTCGAAGTCGAGCTGCGCCGCGTCGAAGGTCACGTCCAAGAGGTTTTGATCGTTGACGGAGACGCCGATTGTCACGGAGGCATGCGGCGCACGGGCTTCTCGTGGAAGGCGTCGGCATAGTAGATGTCGGCAATCTTGGAAAGCTCGGGCAGGGCTTCGTCGAGGAAGAGGAAGTTCTGCGCTTCGTCGCTTTGCAGGAAGCGGCCGTCCTCGGGGAGAAAGTCGGTAGGCGTCGAAGAAGGCGTAGATCGCCGCTTCGCCCGCCGCGTCGCGGATGAGGCGGCGCCCGCTCGCCGTCTCTTGCGGCGCCGCGCGCCCGTCAGGGGTTGAAGCGCACATCTTCGTAGCAGAATTCGGGGCGGGCGGCGATGCCGTCCCCATAGTAGTCGAGGTAGATGGAAGCCGCGAGCGGCATGATCTCGTAGCGCTCGGCGAATGCGGGCGCGATCTGCACGTCGGCGACCTTCTCGATCTCGGGCAGGATCGTGCTAGAAGACGGGCAGATCCTGCGCGGCGATGGGGAGCGAGCGCGTAGCTGAAGGATTCGGAGCAGGGGAGGAGCGAGTCGGCGAAGTTGGACGGCACATGGTGGATCGTGTCGTAGACCAGCAGGAAGTGCGCTCCTTCGTCGAGGCGGTGCAGGTCGTCCGCCAAGAGGACGAGACGGCCGTTGCCGCCGCGCTCCATCAGTTCCACGTCGATGGCGGGGATGCTCTCCTCGACGTGGACGATGCGCTTTCTTGCCCTTGGATCGTGGCTCGGAAGCGATCGCTTCCCATGAGCGTGAGGAAGCGCGTGAGCGCGCTCGGCGTGAGGCGCACGATCTTGCCGTCGAAGGTGCGGTCGGAGCCTTCGTAATAGGCGCGTGAGCCACCGTAGGCGTGGCTGCTTTCCACGTCCCGCCAGAGGTCGAGCGAGAAGCGCCAAAGTTCCGTCGAAAAGCCGGGCGCGAAGGCAGCCGTCTCTAGGTTGACCGTCAAGTTCTTGCCGAACTCGATGGGGACGCCGGCGAGGAAGGAGCGCATGAATTCTTGCATGCTGCGCATGATGTAGAGACGTTCGCGCCCGATGCGCAATTCGAGATGGCAGCGGGATGCGCCATAGGTGTGTCTCGATGACGAGCTGCGGGCTCGAAGAGGAGCGGCGCTTCGTGAAGGGCGGCGGAGAGCCCTTCTGCGCCTGCAGATGGGTGTGCCGCTGGGCGCGCTCGAAGCAGGTGAAGAGGCGCCCGAGGGCTTCTCGGGGAGCGAGGGTACGCTTGCGCTTTCGGCGCCTCTTCGAGCTGGCTCGACTGGATCTCCTTCAAAAGCGCGATGACGTGCTGCAGCGCGCCATCGTAGAGGAGGCGGCGGGCATGTGCAGCCGTGAGGCCTGACGCCCTCCCCGCCTCGTCGAGGCGCACGCGCACCTCGTAGACCTCCGAGCCTTCGACGGCTGCGACGTAGATCGATGTGCGGGGCGGCGCAGGAGGTTCGTGACGCGCCGATCCTTGAAGTAGCGGCAGCCCTTGCGGTACGACATATCGTTGGACAGGGCGTGTATGGTGGAGTCCTTGAGCAAGACGATCTCTCCTTTGCGCACGGCGTGCGCCTCGTGCTAAGATAAAGAGGGAAGCGCATGGAGCAGGGAGGGCGGACGCCGCCTTCTGCTGCTCTCGATGCGTTCTGTGCGGCCTTTTTCGATGCTTCTCATTCTAGCAGAAACTTGCTCCGACGTAAATGCAGGTAGACCAGGAGAACGGTATGGATCTTTCGCGTGCGCGCATCCTCATCATACGCTTGAGCGCCATCGGCGACGTGCTTCATGCGACGCCCGTGGCGAGGGCGCTTCGCCGCGCTCTGCCGCAGGCGTACATCGCTGGCTCGCCAGTCCGCCTGCTTCTGAGCTTGTGGCTTCCTGCGCCGAGGTCGACGAGACGATCGTCTCGGGACAGGCGGCCGTTCGACCCGCGCTGTGGCGCAGGGGCGCATCGTTCGTGCCCTGCGCCTTTTGCGAGGCGCGCGCTTCTCGCGAGCGCCGCTTCGACATCGTGCTCGACGTGCAGATCCTCCCTGACGGGCGTCCTCGCCCTATCTTTCGGGCGCCGGCTGCCGCATCGGCGTGCGCGAGCGACTTACGAGGGCGCGGGCTTCTTCATGACGCAGAAGGCGCCGCGGCTGGAGGAGCCGCACAAGGTGCGCGCTGCTACCTCGCCGCGCCTCGCGCCGCTCGGCATAGCGCACGAGGATGTGCGCATCACGCCGCAGCTGCCTCGCCGCTCCTCGCGGGCTTCGCCGCGCCGTCCCTTTGCGGCGCACGCTGTCACGGGCGCACGGGCGATCTTGCTCGTGAGTCTCCTGCACGACATGGCGGAGCAGGGGTAGGCCGCCCGAGCGCTTCGTCGCCGCTCGCCGCCCTCGAAGAGGATGCCAGATCGTCTTCCTCGGCAGCAGCGCCGACCGCCCGGTGATCGGGGCGGCGATGGAGCGTCTCGCGCTCTTTTTGGCATAGCAGAGCCGTCTCCGTCGCCGGGCGAGACGAGCCTTCTGGAAACGGCGGCGCTGATGAAGGCGGCGACGCTCCTCCTCAGCCCCCGACACCGGCCCTTTGCACATCGCCGCCGCCGTCGGCCTTCCGACTTTGAGCCTCTGAGGGCCGACGCGACTTGCGATCTACGGCCCTCTGCATGGACAGAACTCTTCATCGAGACGCCGCACCCCTGCGCCCCGTGCTGCAAGACGCGCTGCCCTTGGGCACGAACGCCTGCATGAAGGCGATCGAAGCGCAGGATGTGGCGAGAAGGCTCGGCGAGGTGCTGGCGATGGTGCGGCAAGGACGCGCTTCGCTGACGTGCAGGAAAGAAGGTTGCGGGACGCGCCCTTGCATCTGAACGGGAAACTGTGTCACGGCGTGCGCGGCAGATGCAGGCGAGGCCGCAGCGACCGATGCTCCCCGATGATGCGGAGAGCGTTTTCTTTGCGAAAATGGCTTGATCTCTAGGCTCGTCGCAGTCTGTGACTTGACAATATACCGCATAAATCCTATACTAATAATCATCATGGATTATTGAATCATAACCTAATAGCTATTAATAAAAGGGGAGTTTCTATGGGAGAATATGGCGGTCTCGGACCTCTTTTTCTCATCGTGGCGATCGCTTTTTCCGTTCATGGTGCTATGCGCCCGCGGCTCTTGCAGCCGCGGCAGCCGACGCCGGAGAAGCAGAAGCCGTATGAGTGCGGCGTCGATACGGTCGGGTCGAGCGATGTGCAGTACCACGTCGGCTATTTCCGCTATGCGCTGGCCTTCCTCCTCTTCGACGTCGAGGCGGTGTTTCTCATCCGTGGGCGGTGTCGTTCAATCGTCTCGGCCTCTTCGCCTTTATGGAAATGCTCGTTTTTCTTGGAATCTTGGCGCTCGGTCTCTGGTATGCTTGGAAGAAGGGGATCTCGCATGGAAGTAGTGGACTTGGTCTCCTGCCGCGCCTCAGGGAGAATGTGATCGTGACCTCGGTCGATGCGGTGCTCACGTGGGCGCGTTCGCGCTCGATCTGGCCGCTGGCCTCGGGTCTTGCCTGCTGCTCCATCGAGATGATGGCGACGGCGGCGTCGCGCTTCGATATCGCGCGCTTCGGCTACGAGGTCTTCCGCGCAGGCCCCTCGGCAGTCGGATCTCCTGATCGTCGCGGGCACGCTGACCGGAAGATGACGCCGCCCCTCATCCGCCTCTACGAGGAGATGCCCGAGCCGAAGTATGTCATCGCGATGGGCAACTGCAACATCCACGGCGGCCCGTTCACGGATTCTTATGCGACGGTCAAGTGTCTCGACGAGGTGCTGCCCGTCGACCTCTATCTCGCCGGGCTGTCCGCCGCGTCCCGAGGCGCTGATCGACGCGATGGTCACGCTGCGCGACAAGATCCAGCATCCTGAGCGCGCGACGAGGGCGGGGGTGCTGCAAAGATGAAGACGACGTATTTCTCGAAGGAACGTCTCGAAAAAGATCGTCGAGATCTTTCCCCGGGCGACGTTCGACGCGGCGGCGGAGGAGCCTGCGCTCATCGTCCGTGCGGCGGACTTTCCCGCCGTGTTGCGCATGTTGAAGGAGAAGGAAGGGTTCGACCGCTCGGGAAAACCTCACGGCGGTGGATCGAAGGACCATATCGAGATGGTCTATCACCTTTACGATATGGAAGAGAATGTGAAGCTTGAGGTGAAGGTCGCTGGAGAGCCGCGCCCGTCATCGAGTCGGCGACGGCGCTCTACCCGGGCGCGGAGTTCGAAGAGCGCGAGGTCTACGACCTCATGGGCGTGGGAGTTCGGGTCATCCCGGACTTCGGCGCATCCTCATGCCGGGACGACTCATCCCGCGCATCCCCTTGCGCAAGCGATTTCGTCGCGCCTGTGCCGAAAGTGAGGGAGGCAAGCTCGTATGGCGGAAAAAGCACCTACGTCCTGAACATGGGCCCGCAGCACCCGAGTACGCACGGCGTGCTGCAAGTCGAGCTGGAGCTTTCGGGCGAGCGCATCGAACGCGCGAAGCCGATCCTCGGCTATCTCCATCGCGGCATAGAGAAGCTCATGGAGTCGCGCACCTACGCGCAGTCTCTGCCCCTACACGGACAAGCTCGACTATGTTTCGGCGATGAACAACAATCTCGCCCGGTGCGCGGCGGTGGAGAAGCTGGCGGGCATCCGCGTGCCGCTTGCGCCGAATATTTGCGCGTCATCGCGGCGGAGCTGAACCGCATCGCGAGCCATCTCATCTTCATCGGCACGCTTTTGAACGATCTCGGTGCGGCGACGGCCTTCGTCTGCGCGTTCCGCGACCGCGAGAAGGTGCTCGACCTCTTCGACCTCATCTGCGGCGCGCGCATGTCCACGAGCTACATCCGCTTGGGCGGCGTCGCGCGCTGACGCGACGGCGGAGTTCATCGAGAAGACGCAGGAGTTCATCGACTATGTGCCCGCGATGCTCGACGAGTACGATCGGCTCATCACGGGCAACGAGATCTTCTATGCGCGCATGAAGGGCGTCTCGCCGATGACGGTGGAGGAGGCGAAGGCGCTTTTCCCTCTCGGGGCGAATCTTCGCGCGACGGGGATTCCTTACGACATCCGCCGCGTCGAGCCGTACAGCGTCTGTGGCCGTCTCGATTTCGAGGTTCCCGTCGGCACGCGAGGGCGACGATTGGGATCGCTACGAGGTGCGTCTCGAGGAGATCGGCGGAGCGCGAAGATCATCCGCCGAGCCTTGCAGGAGCTGCCCGAAGGCTCGTGCCGCAAGGTCGTCTCGCCGAATCTTCGTCCGCCGAAAGGGGATCGGTCTACCACCGCGTCGAGAACACGCGCGGCGAGCTGGGCTTTTACATCGTGAGCGACGGCACGGCGAAGCCCTACCGCGTCCACATCCGCCGGCCGTCCTTCGTGAACTTGCAGGCGCTTGATCCCTTGTGCCGCGGCGCTTTGATCGCCGATTCTGTTGTCGTTTATTCGACACTCGACCCGTTGATGGGCGAGGTCGATTGCTGAGGAGGTGGAACGATGGAAACGGGTATCGTCTATGGATATATCAACGAGCTGCGCCTCTTTCCTGACGGGCGCGCTCGGCGACGTTTTCCTCGCTGAGGTCGTCACGGCGTTCCTCGGCATCGCCGTCCTCCTGATGGTCGTCATGAATGCGGCGCTCATCTTCACCTTCGGTGAGCGAAAGGTTTGCGCCTTCATCCGGTGCGTTTAGGGCCGAACCGCGTGGGGCCTTGCGGTCTCCTGCAGCCGGTGGCGGACGCCTTGAAGCTTCTGGGCAAGGAGGACATCATGCCGGACGGCGCCGAGCCGCATCCTCTGGGGGGCTTTCCCGGTCTTCGTCTTCGTGCGGCGGCTCTCCTCTATGCCTTTTATCCCTTCGATGCGGGCGATCGTCTTCGCCGATGAACATCGGACTGTTCCTCCTGCTCGCCATCTCGGCGCAGGCGGTGCTGCCGTTCTTCGCGGGCGGCTTCGCCTCGAACAGCAAGTATGGTCTCATCGGCTCGATGCGTGCTGTCGCGCAGCTTCGACGTATGAATTGCCGCTCGGCTTTTGCGGTCATGGGCGTCGTCATGCTCACGGGCTCCTTGGACGCAGAGCCGCATCGTCGAGGCCGCAGGCGGATTGCTGGTATATCTTCAAGCAGCCGCTCGCGTTCCTCGTCGTCTTCATCTGCATGATCGCCGAGAGCAACCGCCCACCGTTCAACCTTCTGGAAGGCGGAGTCGGAGATCATCGCCGGCCCTTTCACGGAGTACAGCGGCATGCGCTGGGCGCTCTTCTTCCTCGCGGAGTTCGCGAACCCTCCTTTCCATTGCGATCCTCGTGACGACGCTCTTTTTGGGCGGCTGGCAGGGACCGGCGTTCTTGCGGGCATCGTCTGGTTCTTCCTCAGGCGCTCGTCATGATCGTCGTCTTCCAATGGGTCGGCTGGACGTTTCCGCGCTTCCGCATCGATCATCAGATCGCCTTCGGCTGGAAGATCCTCCTGCCCGTGGCGATGCTCAATGTCCTTCTGACGGGCGTCGGCATGATGATCCGGCAGATGTTTTAGGAAGCGCTGCGGCGAAAAGGGTGAGGAACTTTGTGGGGAAAAAGGATTGGTCAAGGGTCTCGACGTGACGTGGGGGCATCTTTGGGGCAAGAAGGAAAGCCGTTTCCTATCCCGAGGAGAAGATTCCGATGACCGAGCGTTTCCGCGGCGGGCATCTGGTGATGGAAACGGCGAAATGCATCTCGTGTCGTCTGTGTGCGACGAACTGCCCGAATGCGGCGCTCGACCTTTCCATCGTGACGGACGAGGCGAAGAAGCGCCACATGGCGGCGTATTGGCACGACATCGGGCGCTGCATCTATTGCGGCATCTGCGTCGAGGTCTGCCTCGCCGAAGGCGATTCACTGGGACAAGGATTTCGCGATCGCGTCGTATTTCAAGGAAGATATGCGGTACGACGCGGTGGCGGAGGAAAAAGAAGAAGGAAGGGGGCGTCCGGCATGACTGAGTTCTTGAATGAAGCCGTCTTCTACCTTTGGCGGCGGTCACGCTTGCGGCGCTCTCGGCGTGGTGATGGCGAGAAGCTCGTGCACGCGGCGATCCTGCTGACGGTCACGTTCATCGGCATCGCGTGCCTCTACTTCCAGCTCGGCGCGGACTTGCTGGGCGCGGCGCAGCTCATGATCTACGCGGGCGGCGTCGCCGTGCTCATCGTCTGGGCGTCATGCTCACGCGCCACACGCCCGGCGAGGAGACGAGCCGGACAACGCGCGCTGGTTCGCCGCGCCTGTCGCGGCGGCGCTCTTCGCCGTCGTTTCTTCCGCGATCTATGTGACGCCTTTCGCAGGAGGTCGCGGACGCGCCCGAGGCCTCGACGATCAAGCGCTCGCCGATCTCATGCTCGGCGAGTATGTGATGACCTTCGAGCTGGCGGTGGCGACGCTCCTTCTGGCGGCTCTCGTCGGCGCGATTGTTTTGGCAAAGGAGGAAGGGCAATGAGCGTAGGTCTCCTTCATTATCTCATCTTGGCGGCAGTCCTCTTTTCCATCGGTCTTTTCGGCCTCATTCAAAAGAGAAATTTCATCGTCGTGCCTGCATGAGCATCGAGCTGATGCTGAACGCGGCGAATCTCAATCTCGTCGCGTTCAACCGCTTCCTGTCGGTCGATGCGCTCGAAGGCCAGCTCTTGGCCGTCTTCTCCTTGATGGTCGGCGCGGCGGAAATCGCCGTGGGCTTGGCGCTCGCCTTCCGCATCTCACCATGACAGCCATACGGTTTCGCTCGATGCGCTCGGAGCGCATGAAAGGCTGAGGGGTGGACGATGTTTTCCTCTTTGCCTTGAGTCATGCGTGGCTCATCCCGCTCCCTGCCGGAATCGCCTTCGTCCTCGCGGGCTTCCTGCGCCTCTGCCTGCGGGCTGCGGCGGCGATCGCTGTCTCGGCGATCGCCGCGAGCCCTCGCGCTTTCGGGCGGGGTCATCGCGGCGGTTCTCTTTACGCCGATCACGGTGGAAGCGCCGTATGTCGCGAAGACGGTCTGGATGACGGTCGGCAGCCTCGTCACGGAGATGGGCGTCCTCGTCGACCCCATCACGGCGATGATGCTTTTTCGTGGTCACGACGGTCTCGCTCTGCGTGGCGATTTATCTGGTCGGCTACATGAAGGACGATCCGGCATGGGACGCTTCTTCTCGTTCGTCTCGCTCTTCGTCGCGTCGATGCTCGGCCTCGTCCTCGCATCGAACTTCCTCGCAGCTCTATGTCTTCTGGGAGGGCGTCGGGCTTTGCTCGTACCTTTTGATCGGCTTCTACTATCAGCGCGTATCGGCGCGGGAAGCGGCGAAGAAGGCGTTCATCACGACGCGCGTCGGTGACTTCGCCCTGCTCGGCATCCTGCTCCTGCAGATCCACTTCGGCACGCTCGATTTCTTGAACCTGCGCATGCTCGTGCCGCTTTGAGGTCTTGACGCTCGGCACGTTCTTCCTGACGGTCGCGGGCTTCCTGCTCTTCATCGGCCCGATCGGAAAGTCGGGCCAGTTCCCTCTGCACGTTTGGCTGCCCGACGCGATGGAAGGCCCGACGCCCGTCTCCGCCCTCATACATGCGCGGCGACGATGGTCGTCGCGGGCGTCTACCTCGTCGCGCGCGCCTATTTCATCTTCGCGGCGTCGCCCTTCATATGGATTTGATCGCCGGGTCGGCGGCGTGACGGCGATTTTTGCCGCGAGCATCGCCCTGACGCAGCGCGAGATCAAGCGCATCCTCGCCTATTCGACGGTCAGCCAGCTCGGCTACGATGATGCTTGCGCTCGGCGTCGGCTCTCCTGACGGCTTCGATGTTTCCACCTCATGACGCACGCCTTCTTCAAGGCGCTCTTGTTCCCCTCGGCGGGCGCCGTCGCGCACGCCCTCTGACGAGGCGGACATCTTCCGCATGGGCGGACTCTGGAAGAAGATGCCTTGGACGTTCGCGGCGATGACGATCGGCGTGCTGGCGATCGCGGGGCTGCCGCCTTTCGCGGGCTTCTTCTCGAAGGACGAGATCCTCTTCGCGGCGGCGGAGGCCTCGACGCCGCTCTCACATCCTCGCGACCGCTCACCGCCTTCATGACGGCTTTCTCACATGGCGCGGGCTGCTCTTCGTCGCCTTCCTCGGCGACTGCCGCACGGGCACGGCGTACCATGCGCACGAAGCGGGCTGGTGGATGCGCGTGCCGCTCATCGTCCTTGCGGCGCTCGCGGCAGTGAGCGGCTTTTTCGGTCACGAGTGGGGCTTCGGCTCCTGGGTTTACTTCGCTCATGCGCACGTGGGGCGCGATCGATCCGATGGTCGCCAGGCGTATCGACGTCCCTGACGCTCGCCGCGCTCGCCATCGCCTACCTCGTCTATGTAGCGGGCGGTTTCGGCTGATGCGGTCGCGGAAGGCTCGGCATTCTCTACACCTGAGCTATCACAAATATTATATCGACGAGATTTTATGCGGGACTTCGCAGGTCTTCGTCGATGGTTGCGGCAGGGTGTTCTACTGGATCGATGTCTACATCGTCGATGGGGTCGTGAACCTTCTCGCGCTCGGCGTGCGGTTCTTGAGCGGCGTTTTTGTCCTTCTTCGAGACGGGACAGGCGCAGTTCTATGCGACGGTCGTCATCGTCGGCGCTGCCCTTCTCGCGCTCTTGGGCGTTTACTATGCGGGCGGCGTGGCTTTCGTGGGAGGTGGCTTCGATGAACTTTCCCATTTTGTCGGTCATTCTGCTCACGCCTTTGTCGGCGGCGCCCTCCTCTGCTTCTGAACCGCGAGTCGCGCTCTGCCATCCGCATCGTGGCGGCGGCCGCCATGGCGTTTTCCTTCGCTCTTTCCGTCTGGGCGTGCATTTCGCTACGATCTCTCGGCGGGCGGCATGCGGTATACGGAGCGCGTGCCTGGATCACCGATCTCGGCGTATCCTACGCGCTCGGCGTCGACGGCATCTCTCTGCCGCTTTTTGCTCTGACGGAGTTGATCGGCGTCTCGGCGGTCTTTTCCTCTTGGCATGTGAAGGAGCGCTCGAAGGAGTTCTTCATCCTCTTGCTCGTGCTGATCACGGGCGTCACGGGCACCTTCGTCGCCAACGATCTCTTCATCTTCCTCTTTGTGCTACGAGGTCGTCGTCATTCCATCTACATCCTCGTCATCCTCTTCGGCTCGACGAAGCGCGTGACGAAGGAATATGCGGGCATGAAGCTCACGATCTATCTGTCTGCTCGGCTCGGCGTTCCTGCTCGTCGGCGTCGTCTGGCTCTACCTCACGGCGTTCCCCGCAGGCAGCCGCACCTTCGACATGCAGATGCTCGCTCTCGCGGCGCAGGCGGGGAGCTTCTCGCCGGGCTTTCAGATCGGCGCGTTCCTCCTGCTCCTCATCGGTTTCGGATCGCTCCTTTCCATGTTCCCCGTTCCACAGCTGGTCGCCCGATGGCTATGCGGGCGCACCGACGGCGGTCTCGATGATCCATGCGGGCGTCTTGAAGAAGATCGGCGGCTGCAGCCTCATCCCGCATCGGACCGCTCGTCTTGCCCACGAGACGAAAGTTCTGGGCGCCCTTGATTGCGTTCCCTTGCGATGTGCAATGTGCTCTATGCGCCACATCGCGCTCGTGCAGAAGGATTTGAAGTATGTCGTCCGGCTACTCGTCGGTATCGCACACGGGCTATGTGCTGCTGGTTTGCGGCGCTGAACGTCGTCAGCGTCTCGGGCGCGGTCGCCAACACTGGTGGGCGCACGGCGTGATGAGCGCGCTTTTTCTTCGCGATGATCGGCTTCATCTACGAAGACGCATTTCCGCACACGGTCGACGATCTCAAGGGCTTTGCGTATCAGATGCCGCGTCTTGCGACGGGCTTCATGCTCGCGGGCATGGCGTCCACGGGTTTGCGGGACTCATCGGCTTCGTGCGGAGTTCACGATCTTCGTCAGCATCTTCGCCGAGTTCCCGCTTCTCGCGGTGCTCGCCATCGCGGCATCATCTTCACGGCGCTCTATGTGCTGCGCCTGCTCGCCAAGGTGCTCTTCGGCCCGGCGGACAAAGTTTGACGCCTACCGCGACATGACGGCGCAGAGCTCATGCCGCTCGTGCTTCTGGCGCGGCGCTCGTCGGCTTCGGCGTGTTCCCGCAGCTCCTCATGGGGCTGATCTCGACGGGGACGGGAGCCTTTGCAGCCGATGCTTGACCGGATTGAGCCAGATCGGCTTCTTTTGGGGGAACTGAGCATGGATTTTTCAGCAATCGGCATCGAGCTCGGTCTTCTCGCGCTCGCCCTGCTTTTCTTGGCGATGGGCGTGCTGCTGCCGAAGAAGAACCGCGCACGAGCCTCGCCGCGATATCGGTCGTCGCTCTTCTGGCACTCTTCGGCTATGGCTTTTCCTTTTATCACGGCGGCGAGGATGCCGTGTTTTATGCGGGGCTCTACCTCGTGGACAATTACGCCGTGTTCTTCAAGCGACTCTTCCTCATCAGCTCGGCGCTCGTCGTGCTGTTTTTCGAGCGACTACGTGAGAGGCTCCTGCGCTCGCGCGCGGGTTCTATGCGATCCTCGTCTTCGCCGTGCTCGGCATGTGTGTGATGGCATCGGCGAACGACTTCCTCACGATGTACGTCGGTCTTGAACTGATGACGATTTCTTTCTATGTGTTCGTAGGACTTCGCCAGCGCAACGCGCTTTCGAGCGAGGCGGCGATCAAATACCTCGTCTTGGGCGCGGCGGCGTCCGCGATCCTCTTCTTCGGCGTGAGCCTCGTCTGCAACGCGGCGGGCAGCCTGCGTTTCTCCGTTGTCGCCGACAGCCTGCGGCTCTTCACGCCGCTCGGCATCGTGGGCATGGCGCTCGTCTTCGCGGGGATCTTCTTCAAGCTGTCGATGATCCCCTTCCACATGTGGGCGCCCGATGTCTACGAGGGCGCGCCTGCGCCTGTCACGGCGCTTCTCGCGATGGGTTCAGCGGCGGCGGCTTTCGCCATCCTGCTGCAGGCTCGTCCTCGCCGTGTCCCGCCGCTGCGGCATGTGGCTCGCGCTGGCGCTCCTCGCCGCCACCGTCTCGATGGTCGCGGCAACGTCATGGCGATCGCACGGGAACGACGTGAAGCGTATGCTCGCCTGCTCGTCAATCGCGCAGGTCGGCTACATGGCGCTCATGTTGGCGTCGTCGCAGCGGATGCGGCGGGCATGACAAGCGCTGCTCTTCTACCTCGCGCTCTATGCGTTTGCGAACATCGGCGCTTTCGCCGTGCTGACCGCCGTCGAGGGCGCAGCGCAGCAAAGCAAGCCCGACATGGCGAACGATCGCGGGGCTGTCCAAGGCCGCGCCCGTCCTCGCTGCTGCGTCATGACGATCTCGCTGCTCTCCATGTGGCGGGCATTCCGCCGACGGCGGGGCTTTGCGGGCACAGCTCTGCTTTCACGGCGTCGTCGACGCGGCCTGTGGCGCGCGCCCAGCCCCGTCGGCTTTCTGTCATGTCGATGATCTCCGTCTACTACCATCTGCTCGTCGTCAAGGCGATGTACCTCCGGCGAAGGTCCGAAAGCTCCCGTGACAGCCTCCGGCGCGCTGCGCCCAGCGTCTCGTGAGCGTCGCATTGACCCTCGTCCTCGGCGTTTATCGGAACGCTGGCGAATCACGAACTTCTGGTGGCGGCGACGTTCTGAGGGATAGCAGTGAGATCAGCCCTGCGGCTTTGCCGCAGGGCTGTTCTGCTTGTTTGGCATGATGGAGCATGTGATGGACGTGCAGCTGCGCGTGCGGCTTACAGCAGGTGATGTCGCCGAGGATTGCTTCTGTGCGGGAGAAGGGTGAAACCTGCGCGCCCTCGGCTTGACTTCTCGGGGTTTCATGTGTGGTACACTTTAGGCGAGGTGCTGAAGATTCTCAATCTTCAGGGGATTTTTATGGAATTGGCGAGTGCATCGATCATACGCGTCGCTCAAGACGGATGCGCGGAGAGAGCTGATCTGGAAGGAAGCTCGTCGAGGAGGCGAAGGCGTATCATTTCGCTTCGGTCTGCGTCAGTCCGATCTGCGTGTCGTTTCGCCGCGCATGCGCTTCAGGGCAGTGGGGTCGCAGACCTGCACGGTCATTGGCTTTCCGCAGAAAGGGCGACACCTTCGGAGGTCAAGGCGTTTTGAGACGAGGCGGGCGATCGCCGATGGCGCGGAAAGAGGTCGACATGGTCATCGCAGTCGGCAAAGCTCAAGGACGGCGACGACGCATATGTGAGGCGGATATCGAAGCGGTCGCGTTGGCGGGCGTCAAAAGGGAAAGCGGTCACGAAGGTCATCATCGAGACCTGCCTGTTGACCGATGAGGAGAAGCGTCGCGCGTGCCTGCTGGCGAAGGAAGCGAGGCGGATTTCGTCAAGACGTCGACAGGCTTTTCCACGGGCGGAGCGACGGCGGCGGACGTGAAGCTCATGCGCGAGAGCGTCGGCGACATCGGCGTCAAGGCGTCGGGCGGCGTCAGGAGCCGCGCGGAGGCAGAGGCGGCGATCGCCGTCGGAGCGACGCGGCTCGGTACGTCGAGCGGCGTGAAGATTGTCGAGGGATGAGGGAAGCCCAGAGGAAGGCGAATCAGGGCAGGGAGGGATGAAGAGAAAATCTAGCAGCCGCACTGGTCCGGACAGAACTTCTGTACGGCCGCCATCCTGTTACTCAGTCCGTCGGAGACGATGAATATGATCGGGGAGCATCCTGATGAAGGCGGCGCTCCCAGAGAATACACGTTTCGCGAGATCTCCTGCGCAAGGCGGTCTCATCCTCGGGAATTTTCTGCAGCTCAACAAACACAGGGAAAGAATCGGTGGCTGGCCTACTTCTGTGTCTGGTGAAACCACAGCAGAATAGGCGTGTAGATCTTGATTGTCTGTTCACTTGCCTGCAAACACATTGCAGTCACAGCATCGACAGAATTGCACGATTCAAAACACGGAAGGAAAGCCTTTATTCCTAGAAAAGAACACGCGCCTGGGCGAGAGAGGATTCCACTCTTGCAAGGAAAAGCCCCGCCGCTCGGCAGGGAGCGGGGAATCGCTATCGCTATGGCTTCTTCATCTGCAAGGCTTCCCGCACGAAGCGGTAGAGCGGACCCAGACCAATATGAGAGAATGGCGAGAGGGTCGTCCAGAGCTGCGAGGGCGACGGAGGTCCCGTCGGTGTTATGTCACGGCGGCGAGGAGGCCCTATGGCGATGATGAGCGATACCGCCGTGAGTCCATGTCGTCGAGGAAGAAGCGACGAGGAAGAGAACGAGAATGCCAGCCAATAGGCCCATTTGTCACACCCCTTTTTCATAGAGAAGGAAATAGGGACACAAGTATCCATGATGGTCTTTGCCCTCTTTATCGAAATTTTCAAGGGATAGACTAAGTCTTTTCGCCCATTTTGTTTTCCGGGCGTCTGCTTCTTCCTTCTCTCTCTCCTTTTCTTTCTTTTTCGCGCTCCTTGAGGATCTTGTCGTGAGGCTGCAGCGTCGACGTCCTTCATGCTGTTCGTCGGGGATGTCGCGTGCGCTTAGCGCGCATACTTCCAGTATTCCTTGTGAGCGGCGAGCGCCGTGTCCCGCTTTCGCTCCAGTTCGTCGTAGATTTTCGCCGCGCATTTTATAGATGTAAGGATTCTTTGCATCGATCTCCTGCGACGTTTCGAGGTCGGCGAGCGCTTTGTCGCGATCTCCCATCGTGCGACGGACGTCCGGCGCGATTGAGGGAAGTTAGTAGATGCTCCCGCAGCGTCGAGCGAGACAGCGCGGTCCGGAATCTTTGTGATGGCGGCTTCGTAGTCGCCGGCGACAGCGCTTTGGCTCTGCCGCCGGATCGCGTAGTTCTCGGCGATGTTGTCGGGGGTTCTTCACGCGGCGTAGGCGCGCGTCCATGAGCGCTTCTTTTCGCCATGCCGCCGTCGCTGTAGCGATCCGGCGTTGTAGCGGAGCTGCTTCACATAGTCGCCTTTGGCATCCGAGCGCCTTTTCGCGGATCTTCTGCCGTGCGTCGCTATGCGCTTTTTCTTGCGGCGGCGACCTTTTTCGCGCATTTCCTTGTCCGGGCTGGTGGTAGGCGGCGCCTTGCATCGAGCCGCGCTAATCGTTCTTCCGCATGATTGCGCATGAGCGAACTTCTTGAGTTTTTCGCAGACGCGGTTCTCGTCGAGGTAGGAAGTGTGCCCGCCGGGCGTGTCGGCGAACGCCAGCCAGCCGTCGCTGGAGGCGTGGTCGTGGAAGGCCTTGGCGAGGCTGCCGGCGATGGGGTAGGCGTTTTCCGTCGTATTGTTGTAGTCGGCGTCCCAGTCCGCCGAGAGAGCAGCTTTTCGCCGTCGATTAGGACGTCCGTGCCGTTTTCGACGGTCAGTGCGTCCCATGCCGTATGTCGTCATCATGCGGGCGAGACGTTCGACGCGCTCCTGCATGGCGGGATGATCGCTTTGTAGTTCGGCGCGTTGGGATCTTCGGAGGGTCGTGGTACTCGTTGATATTCTGCGTTTTCATAGGTCAGGTAGTAGGCCATGCGCGCCATGGCGGCCGCGCCGCCGACCGGGGTTGAAGCCCGCCGTCGTCATGAGATGGAAGCCGCCTTTCGTCCGCTTCCAGCTCGCTCGGCGCTGACGTCCTGGCGATGGCGTAGCCGACGACGGCGTTGAGCTTCTGCCAGTCGAGGGTTGTCTGCCGCCGAGCCGATGGCGATTCCTGCATACGATTCGGCGACGGCTTTGGCGTAGTTCTTCGCGCTGTGCTGGCGGAGGCCGTGCGTCATCTCGTGGCCGAGAACGGCGGCCAGCTCGTCTTCGTCGTGGTGCAGGGCGCGACGAGGCCGCGGTTCACCGTGATGTAGTCGGTCGGATAGCAGGCGGCGTTGAAGGTTTCGGCTGCGGTCACGCGCCAGAGGAAGGGCAGGGAGTTGATGGGGAGCGCGTATTCGCCGTGCTGCGTGATCCGGCCGAGCACGCGGTCGACGACTTCGCGGTCGGGCGCGTCCTTGTCCTCGCCGTTCTCTTCCAGGTCTTGCTTCAAGCCGCTGATCTGGTAGTCGACGTTGTTGCCGATGGCGAGCATCTCCTTGAGCGTGCCACGGTAGGCGAGAGGCCGCCGATGGCGGACATGCCGATCATCGCGAGGGTGAGCGAGGGCCGTTTCGACGGCTGTCGCGATGGGGCAGCTGCGCGGCGCACAGGAGGCTGGCGAGGATGGCGGCGCGGAGTTTCTTCCCGATCTTCATTTCGATTCCTCCTCGAAAAAGGGTTTCTTTAAGGAAGCGACGCCGCCCTGGCGGCATCTTCGGATCTCCCTGTATAGCAAAGGAGCAGTCATCCGAAGATGACTGCTTGATAGCGTATGGTGCTCGGTACTGGATTCGAACCAGTGACCCCCACAATGTCAATGTGATACTCTAACCAACTGAGCTAACCGAGCGATTATAGGATGCAGGCCTTTTGCCCGCGAACAAAATGTATTATACAGAAAAGCGAAGAGAAATGCAAGCATGCAGAATTCATCGGCGGTCAACCGTGCCTGCGCCATACGATGACGAGCGGCTTCACAAACTCTTTCTTGAATTGCTTGCAGAGGCCTGCATCCCGAAGTCGATGGCCTGCTGCAGTTGGCTTCGGGCGGCGATGACGGAGAGCGCGACGCCCTCGGGCGTGGAGGCCGCCTCGAAGCCCGTGACGAGTCCCTCGTATGTGTCGTCGGCAGCTTCAGCGAGCGCGAGAAGCGTCGCGAGCTTGCGGATCTCCTTCCACTCGGTCTGCGTGACCATCATGGCGTAGCGGTACACGGCGCACGATCTTGTTGCTGATGCCGTGGTGGAAGCCTGCGATGAGGAGGCCTTGAGCTGCTCCAGCTGCGTCATGCCGTAGAGCGGCGCGTTGTTGATGATGAAGGCGGAGTTGCGCGCGTGCTCGTAATGGTTGATGATCTTGCCCGAGTCGTGCAGCCCGAGGCGGCGACGGCGAGGGAGGTCGCGCTGAGCGCGCGGGTGCGTGCCGTGCAGGCGCTTCAGCTGGTCGAAGAGACTCCAAGGAGAGGTCGTGGACGCGCCCGCTGCTCCATGCGCCGATCCACGCGCTTCGGGCAGTTCTCGACGCTTGCCTTGAGGCATCGTCGCGGACGATGGGCGAGCTGCCGTGCTTCTATGCCGCGCTAATACTCGTAGAAGACGCCGTCCCTGAGCCGCATCCCGAGACGATGAGGTCCTTGCCGCCGCTGAATTCCATCACGGGCAGGCGCGCGATCGTCGCACCCGCGATGATGATGTCGGCGCGTTCCGTGGAAAGGCCGCCGAACCTTTGCGCCGCGTGCAGTTCGGACGAGATGGCCTGATAGCAAGGTTCGAAGCGATCGCGCGGGATGATGTAGTTGTGGACGCGCGAGGTTGGTAGTTCGTCTTATACTGATCCATTTTTGGCGAGGTTTCGCACGGTGCCGCCGATGCCGATGACGGGCAGGCATTCTGTCCTTCGCCCGTGGAATCATCTCGCGGAATCTCTTTTCCACATATTTCACGCATTTGTCCAAGGCCGCTTGCGTCGCGACGTCCTGCAGGCCGAACCTGTCCGTCATCGTCACCGCGCCCAGCGGCACGGAAACCGATTCCTTGATCTTTGCGGGTTCAGGACGAGGGACACTTCGATCGAAGCGCCGCCCGAGGTCGAACTGGATGAACCTTCGCGTCGATCGTGTTCACGACGCCATAGGAGCCGAAGTACGCTCGCGCGCTCGCCCGAGATGATCTCGACGTCGATGCCCACTCTCGCGGATGCCTGCTCGATGAACCAGGCCCGTCGGAGGCGTTTTGTGCCGCTGCCGTCGCGACCGCGATGCAGCGGGAGACTTGCATGACCTGCATCATGTGCTTGTGAGACGTGCAGGCACGCGAGCGCGTTTACACGCCTTTCGGATTGAGCTTTCCCGTCTCCGACATGCCCTTGCCGAGCCGGATCGCTTCTTCTGTTGGTATTGCAGGAAATAGGACTCGATTTGTCGTTGATCTGCATGACGATGAACCGGATGCTGTTCGAACCCATGTCGATGATCGCCAGATTTTCCATCGTTTCTCCTCCCCGCTGCTGCTTCATCACGATATGTATAGTATAGCACCTTGCCGCGATGCTTCAAGGATTCGCGGTGTGCCGCCGGTGGCCAGGGAGATGGGCTTGTCGGAGCAGATTTCAGCTCAGCGCAGCGGAGCTGGACGAATTCTAAACCCGCCTGCGTCCGATGGACTGTCGGGCTTAAGAATTCATAGGCCGCAGCGAGTTGGTCAACGAATCTAAGCTCCTGCGCCTCACGGGCTTGTCGCTTCTAAGATTTCATAGTGACAATAAAGGAATTGAGGGGGCAGCCCCGGATGGATTGATGCAGGAGGGAACTGTATGTCATTGATGGATGCACTGAAGAATACCGATCCGGAGATCGCCGCGCGCTCGACGCGGAGCTTTCGCGCCAGCGCAGAACTCGAACTCATCGCCTCGGAGAACATCGTGAGTCGTGCCGTCATGGAGGCGCAGGGAAGCGTGCTCACGAACAAGCTACGCCGAGGGCTATCCCGCAAGCGTTACTACAGGCGGCTGCGAATGCGTCGATAAAGCCGCCGAGACGCTCGCCATTGAGCGCGCGAAGGAGCTTTTCGGTGCGGCGTAGGTGCCAACGTGCAGCCGCACTGGGCGCACAGGCGAACATGGCCGTCTTCTCTGCTGCTTTCGCCCGGCGACGTCTACATGGGCATGAATCTCACGGACGGCGGACACCTGACGCGCGGCAGCGCCGTCGAACATATCGGGCAGTACTCATGTCGTCGCTACGGGGTCGACAAGGAGACGGAGCGCATCGACTACGAGGCGTTGGAAAAAGCAGGCGAAGAGGTCAAGCCGAACTCATCGTCGCGGGCGCTTCCGCTTATGCGCGCATCCTCGATTTCGTAGCGCCGCGCCATCGCGAAGGCTCGTCGGCGCCTATCTGATGGTGGACATGGCGCACATCGCCGGGCTTGTCGCGGGCGGCATGCATCGAATCCGCTGCCGTGGGCGGACGTCGTGACGACGACGACGCTGACAAGACGCTCCCGCGCGCGGCGGCATGATCCTAGCAGAAGGATGCGGAATTCGGCGCGTTCAACAAGGCGATTTTCCTCGCATCCAAAGGCGGCCCCTGATGCACGTCATCGCGGCGAGGCGGTCGCCCTGCACGAGCTCTGCAGCCGTCGTTCGCTGAATACGCCGCACAGGTCGTCAAGAACGCCAAGAAGCTTGCCGCTTTCCTTTGCGGGAGAAGGGCTTCCGCATCGTCTCGGGCGGCACGGACAACCACTTGATGCTTGTCGATCTCCGAGCAAGGGCGTCACGGGCGGAGGCGCAGAACCTCCTCGACGGCGTCGGCGGATCACGGCGAACCGCAACACGATCCCGTTCGAGCCGCTGTCCCCTTCGTTACGAGCGGCCTTCGTCCGGCTCGCCCCGCGCTTACGACGCGCGGTTTCAAGGAAGCCGACATGGAGGAGGTCGCCGCCATCATCGCGCTCGTCCTCGACCATCCGACGGATGCAGCTGCACAGAGAGAGGCAGGAAAGCGCGTCGATGTTCTCCAGAGAAATATCCCTCACGAGTGAGGAGGACATGTATGACTGAGTCAAAACGGACGGAGCTGGCCGTGCACATCGTCGATCATCCGCTTGTCGCAGCACAAGCTCACGCTCATGCGGCAGAAGGAAACGGGCACGAAAGATTTCCGGGAGCTTTTTGGAAGAGATTGCCATGCTCATGGCGTATGAGATCACGCGCGGCCTGCCGCTGGAAGACGTCGCGATCGAGACGCCTGTCGCCGCCTGCCGCGCGAAGAAGCTCGCGGGCAAGAAGCTCGGCATCGTCCCCATCCTGCGCGCGGGACTCGGCATGGCGGAAGGAGTCCGCGCCTCGTGCCCGCAGCCCGCGTCGAGACATATCGGCCTTTACCGCGATCCCGAGACGCTGCAGCCCGTCGAGTACTTCTGCAAGCCGCGGGTGACGTCGGCGAGCGCACGTTCATCGTCGTCGATCCCATGCTCGCGACGGGCGGCAGCTCTGCTGCGGCGCTCGACCTGCTGAAGAAGAAGGGCGCGAAAGAGCATCGTGCTCCTCTGTCTCGTCGCTGCGCCCGAAGGCGTGCGCACTGTCAACGAGGCGCATCCCGACATCCCGATCACGTCGCGTCGGTCGATGAGCGTCTGAACGAGCATGGCTATATCGTCCCGGGCTTAGGCGATGCCGGTGACCGCATTTTCGGCATCGCTGAGGTGCGCCGCCGGAGATCTCGAATCCGGCGCATGAAATCTTCCCTGCCGGAATCCTGTCAAAATGTTTGCCCTTCCCTTTTCCTCTATGGTATAATGATAGTTGCATGAGAAAAGGAAGGGCGCTCTTCGAGATCGTTGGAGGATCATCGTTTGAATACGAAAAGGGAAAGAAGCAGGACAAGCGTGAATACACGCTGCGGGTCATTCCGCACCAAGGCGAAACGGTACGAAGCTATGGCTTTTTCCATCCCGCAGGCTGAAGCTGGCGGCGGGTGTCTTTATGCGTGGCGCGCTGCTCGTTCTCGTCGGCTTTCGCCTATGCGTCGTACAGCTTGTGGAGCGGTTCGAGCACGTGAAGAACGAGGTGCAGAGCCAGCCGAGCCGGCAGGAGGAGATCAAGGATCTCAAGGATCTTGCGGAAGAGGCTCGCAGCCTGCAAAGCGAGATGGAAAAAGCTCACGGAGGCGCGAAGAAGCTACCGTCTGCTCGACGAGGAATCGGCGGATGAGCGGTCAAGCATACGGGACAGGGCGGCCCCGCGCGTGGCGGCGGAGGTCGCAGGTGCGCCGCGCGCTCAGCGAGGTCTCGCGCGGCCTGTCCGAGCGCCGCGAAAAGCCTCGCGAAGCTTGAAGCGCGATACGAGAAGCAGTGGGAGGAAGCGGCGCAGCGAGCGGCTGCGGCGGAGAAGATGGCGAAGACGAGCGCGCCCGGCAAACGTCCCTTCGGTTGGCCGACATCGGGCGACATATCTTCGCCCTTCGGCTGGCGTTGGAACGGCTCGGATTTCCATCCGGGCATTGACATCGCCAACGACATGGGAACGCCCATTGCGTGGCGACGGCGACTGTCGTGACGGCGGCTGGCTGGAACGCGGGCGGCGCGATGGCAACATGGTCGATATCGACCACGGCAACGGCATCCCCACACGCGCGCGGACACGCCTTCGGCCGTGGCGGTGCAGAAGGACAGCGGGCAGTGAAGCGCGGCGAAGTCGTCGCTCACATGGGCAAGCACAGGAAGCCGCGACGGGACCGCAGTGCATCTGCGAGATCCATGTGCATGGAGAAACCGTGAATCCGGCAAGCTATCTATAGGAGGCGGGAGTCTATGTTTGCAGTGATGAAAAGGCGGAGATCAGACGGTCCCGCTGTAGGCGACATCGAGACAGTCATCGGCAAGAACACGAAGATCCAAGCTGGGCAGTCAGCGGCACGGGCACTGCAGCATCGACGAGATCGAGGGCGAACTCAAGCTCTCCGGAGCTCGCGCATCGTCGGGAGACGGGCAGGGTCACAGGCAAAACTCTCAGCGCGCTTCTTGACGTCTCGGGCACGGTGCATGGCAACGCGCAGACGGCAGTAGAGGCTCGACGATCTGCCACACGACGGACGAGCCTAATCGGCGATGTCAAGGCCAACGCCTTCCAGATCGGCGTGATGCGGCATTCCCCGGCGCGGAGCGAGATGAACCGCGCGCAGGCAGTGAGTTGAGCCAGGCACAGGCGGCGGCAAAGTCAGGCAGGAGAATTCGTTTCCGCCGACGCTCGCCGAAGTCGGCGAAGATGACCGCAGCTGAAGTCGGCAGCGCAAGGCGGACAAGAAGTAAGAGAAAGAGAGCGCCGTACGAACTGTGATTCATGCAGCGGTTCCTTTTCTGTCGTCGGCGTTTGCCGCCGTGTCATTTCACGTTCGAGATGTGCCAGAGTGCATCCTTTCGTTGGTGTCGCAGAGAGGACCTTGTGGTTTGCAGAGTGCGGCGGCCGTGTCGTCTTTTCACGGGCGTATCCTTAAGTACAGGATATAGAATCGCTGAGCGCAGGCAGGTCCTCGATGGCATAGAACGATGATGTTCGTCGCCGTCCGGCGTGCCGCGACGGGAGCGTTTTCTCGACCTGGCGCGCGATCGCAGGCATTGATGTTCTTGCCGGAATAAACGCGCCGTCGACGCTGTAAGTCGCGCGCATAGCCTGCGATGGGAACCGTGGCGGCAAGTCATGTGCAAGGGCGTCGGCAGAAGCGCCGCTTCTCGCGGCACATGGGAATGGCTACGAAGACGAAGGCGAGCGTGAGGGTAAAGAGCGCCATGGCGGCGACGAAATATCCGCGCGCTTTCTGTCAGTTTCGAACGACGCGCTGCCAATATGGCGATGGGGAAGAGCGAGGGGAAGGTACGTCGGTACTTCGTCGCCATGCATTGATAGACCAAATCGTGCCGAGCGCCCAGACGAGCAGGAAGAGCGTATTCCTCGCGGCGCAAAAGCGCGTCCCCTTTTCCGTTAAAGGCGCTGCCGCTTGTCCGACGAAGACGGCTTTGACCATGGGAAGAAACCGCAAGGAAGAGAGGATGTGTAGTACCAGACATCATCGCGCGATGTTCCGATACGGTCGCACGCAGTTAAAAAGCGAAGAAGGTGTCGAGGAAGTCTTCGCCGTGCAGCTGGAACCATGATAGCACCAGCCGCCGACGAGCAGGAAGAGATCATGCTGCCGCACCAGCGAAGGTGCAGTAGTTCCTTTGCGTCCTTTTCGAGCACGAGGTAGACGGCGAGCGGTGAAGCCCGCAGTGGTGCCGATCGGCCCTTTCGTGAGCACGGCGAGTCCCGCGAAGAAGAAAGCGGCGTAGAACGAGAGTGCTCTTCTCAGCGTAGCCGAGGTAGAAGGAGACCATCGTTGCGCTCATGAAGAAGAAGAGCGTCATGTCCGTGATGACCGCTTTGCCGACGTACCAGAAGCCGACGGAGCTGGCGAAGAGACTTCCCGCGAGGATCGCTGTCCCATGCCCGTAGAGGCGACGCGCGAAGCAGTAGAGGAGCGCGAGGCTCGAAAGTCCCATGACGGTGCTGGGGAAGCGCAATGCGAATTCGTTGACGCCGAAGATGAGGCACGAGGCGATCATCTCCCAGTAGAAGAACGCGGGTTTGTCGTACCAGTAGTTGCCGAAGATGCGCGGCGAGATGTAGTCGCCGGAGGCGATCATCTCCTTCGCGGTCAGGGCGTAGTTTGACTCGACGGGATCGGTAATCGTGAGACTGCCGTTCGCTGCCAGCAAGATGATTGCTGCGAAGGCGAACAAGAGTCCCAAGTCCCGTTTCTCATTTCGTGCCATGCACATGTTTCCTCATTTCGGTGTTTTCTGTATTCGGCGGCCGGTCCTGTAGAAGATCTTGCCAGCGGGAGCATGGGATTAGCTGATGTAGGGATATGCGGCCCACCTTGCGCGGCGCAGGCTCCGCACCGTGCCTGATGATGGTAGCCGAGCGAGGCGCCCGATGCCGACGAACCGCCCGACGGAAGAAGACGGCCCACGCGAGAGAATCTCGGCTTCGAGCGGCTGTCTACCCTCTCTTTGGCGCGGTGGATCCGGCACGAATGGAGGCCGAAGGATTCGGCGGCGAGCATCATCGTGGCGATGGCGGATGCTGCCGTTGTAGATGTGATCCACATCGTCCTTTCGGCGATCGACGAGCAAGATGACGGCGCGCCGTAGAAGGGGATCGAAGCCCTTCTTCCAGTGGGCCGATCCGCAGTTGAGCTCGGAAAGCTTCGCCGCATGATCTTGTCGGTGATGACGATCGTGCGCACGGGATTCGCTGCCGCACTGCGCGGCGCGAAAGCGCCCGCTTCGACGATGTCGCGCACGATGTCGGCGTGTCGTTGGGAGGAAGGAGCGCACGCTGCGTCGTTTCCGGATCGTTTCCATGACTTCGCTCATCGGATTACCTCTTTCTCTGCATGAGAAATTCTCATGGGCAGTTAGTCGCAGGATTTTCCCATTATTATAGCACAAATTTCGTTCTTGTGCGACTATGGAGGAGGAAAGGGGATTCCTAGGAAGATCGGCGAAGAGCTGCCCTGTGGAGGAAGGATTCGTGCAGCAGCGGAGCTGGACAACGATTTCTAAGAGCGGTTGCGCTCCTTTGGGCATTGCCGCGCTTTGGGAGTGAAGGATTTGCAGCTCAGCGGAGCGGGACAGACGAACGTCTCGCCCAGCGCCCCGTCGGGCTTGTCGGACTTTTGGGAGGAAGGGAGTCTCGTGGCCCAGCGGGAGTGGATTGGCCCATCTCTAAGAGTCGAAGTTATTGCGCCCTCTTGGGCTTCGTTGCCGCCCCAAGAAAATCGTAGTACAATAAAATCACGGAGTAGGGAGCGGATAAGCTTCCGGTGATTTTGCTGGATGTGGAGGATGAAGCATGATGATCAAGAAGACGAAAATCATCTGCACGCAGGGGCCGGCGACGGATGCGCCGGGATGGTGGAGAGCTCATCGAGAACGGCAGGTACACGTCGCCCGCTTCAATTTCTTCCCATGGCACGCCGCAAGGAGGAGCATTTGAAGCGCATCAACTGCGTGCGCGAGGCGGCGAAGAAGACGGGAAGGTCAAGCTCACCTGCAGCGACACGAAGGGCCGGAGATGTGCCCGTCGGCGAGTTCACGATGGCGTTTCGGTCATGCCTCGAAGCAGGAAAGCCGCTCCGTCCTGACCTTGGCCCTGACGCACCGGCGACGAGACGAAGTGCCTCGGTCAACCACAAGCTGCTTTACTCGGAGCGTCAAGCCGGCGACAAGCCGCTTTTCCGACGGACTTGTCGAGCTCAAGCGTCGAGGTAAATCCGTGACAAGGACTATTCTGTCGTATCGATTTTGTAACTCGGGCAAGTATGAGCACGAGGAAGCGCGTCGCAGCGCCGGGCGTTCCGCTTCGGTTTGCCGCCGATCTCGGAGCGACAAGAAGCGACATCCTCTCGGCACGAGCAGGACATGGATTTTACCGCAGCGTCCTTCATCCAGCGTGCGGACGACGTGGGAGCGAGATCCGCCAGCTGCTCGAAGAGCACACGGCGGGCAGATGGTGGAGATATCTATCCGCTGTTATTCGAGAATCGGAGGGCGTGAAGAACTTCGACCCGATCCTGGAGGCTTTCCGGACGGCATCAGCGCGCGCGCGGCGATCCCGGCTGGTCGAGATCCCGCGGAGGATGTGCCGCTCATCCAGAAGGAGATCATCGCGAAGGCAACAAGGCGGGCAAGCCTGGTCATCGTCGCGACGCAGATGCTCGAACCACATGACGACGAATCCGCGCTCGACCCGTGCGGGAGGGCGGCCAGACGTCGCGAACGCTGATTCGACGGCACGGACGCCATCATGCTTTCAGCGAGACGGGCGAGCGTGAGACCAATCCAGCGCGAGCCGTCGACGATGGCGACGATCGCGGTGCGCACGGAGTCCCCGCTGCACCTGCTGCAAGAAGCGGCTACGAGGGCACGGGTCTCGAAGAAGAGCTGAAGTCGCGCACGCGCGCGGTCGCCCACATGACGGCGGTGCAGATGGCGATGGAGCTGATGCCGACGCGATCATCACGCCGTACGTCACGCGCCATACGGCGCGCATCATCTTCGCACTACCGCCCGAAACTTTCATCGTCGCTCACACGCCCGACGAGAAGGCGCGAGCGCGCCAGCGAACCCAGCGCATGGTTCCACTCGTCAAGGGCGGCAGCATCTGGGCCGGACGAGGGCGAGATGATCGCGAACGCGACGGCGGTTGCAGGTCGAGCAGTTATGTGCATGCCGCGGCGACCTGACGATCATCACCCGGGCACCGTCTGGAAGAGGGAAACACGAACGCGATCCGCGGCTATCACGATCCGACCTCCCTGGCGGAGTGGCGTACTTCCGAGAAATCCTGCCTGGAGAAATCTCTCGCGATTTCCTTGCGGCGCACGACAGGCTGTGCCATACGATGAAACGACGGGCGTGCGCCCGCAAGAGGCTTGACCCAGCGATGAAGTCGGACCAAGCGAGCGCATAGTTCTGCTTGAATGCATTACCCCTCATGGGGGAAAAGTGAGGCGTGGCGGAATGAAGGAAGGACTTCCATCCCGAATTCTTCGAGGCGACGGCGACCCGTGGCTGCGGCAAACACGTTCGGCGACCTGCTCGACGAAGAAGGGAGCGCAGGTGTTGACGTCCGCTCGAAGCGCCACCCGTTCTTCACGGGACGCCAGCGCGTGATGTCGCTGCCGGCGGACGCACCGAGAAGTGCACGCGCGCCGCGGGCAAGCAGGCAGTGCTGGGGCAGGTGCAGATGCGGCGCCCTCTTTCTCAGGGAACGTGCGAGAGGCTGAGCCGCAGGCCGGCTTCCGGCAAAAGTGCGGCGTGCTGTCCGCAAGGCGGACCGTTCGCGCCGCGCAGATTATAGAGGAGGAGCGTCTGGACCGAAAACTCATGGTCGGGCGGACAGCCCGTCATCGAGGGCGTGATGATGCGTGGACCCGACGCACGGCGACGGTGGTGCGCACGCCTGACGGCAAGTATTTCCGTCGAGGCGGCTGCGCGCGCCCTTCGCCGACCGCTTTTCCGTGCGCGTTCAAGAAGCCTTCTTGCAAGCGGCATCGGTCGCGCTCGTCGAATCGCTCGTCGGGTCGGCACACGCTCTTACCAGTCGCCGGCGAAGATGGCGGGCGAGGAGGAAGAGCAGCTTCCGACAAGGAGCTGGCGCAATGATCGCCGTCGCCTCTCGTGCTCGCCGCCGTGTCTTTCATATCGCCTTGCCGACGGGGCGGCGAAGCTCTTTCCATGCTTGGTCGGACGATCCCGCGTTCTTGAACCTCGCGGAGGGCTTCCTTTGCGCCTCTTTCATCTTTCTCTCGCCTCGCATCTGGCATTTCGCATGAAGGAGCATCCAGCGCGTCTTCCAGAGTACCACGGCGAGCACAAGACGATTTTCTGCTTCGAGGCGGGGCTTCCGCTGACGGCGGAGAACGCGCAGAAGTTCGAGCGTTTCCATCCGCGTTGCGTGCACATCGCTTCCTCTTGACCGCCGCCTGCCTCCGCCTGTCTCGCCTTCCCCGGCTGGCCCTGACCTCTGGCTGCGCATCGCGAGCCGCATCGGTGCCCTCGCCCGTCGGCGGGAATCTCCCACGAGGCGAGATCCGGCCCGCGGCAGGAGCCGGAATGCCCGTGCATCTTTCTATCCCGTGCCCGGCCTGTGGCTGCAGCGGCTGACGACGCGCGAGCCGGACGCTTCGATGATCGAGAGTCGCGACCGAGTCGCAAATGGCGGCGCTGCCCGAGGACAAGCATTCCTGCAGGAAGCGCGACTCATCGGGCGATGCAGGAGACGGAAACGAGGAGTCCACGAGTCTTTGCGGCTGCTGTATGCGGTACGGCAAGCGAGGCAGGACGACGTGCTGCCAAGCGCCGCAGAGGAAAAGCATCGCGAGCCTGAGTCGCGATCAGCGACGCGGCGGTGCCTCGCCGACATGCCGCAGTGCGCAGGTAGTAACCGAAGCCGCGAGCTGCACCAGCTCGCGCCCATCGTGAGAAGTGCGCATCGCGAGTACACGGCGTGAAGGAAGGGACGTCGAGCGAGGGCGATCTTCGACGACACCTGACGAGACACGCGCTCGCCTGCTAAAGAGGAGGTCGCCGAGTTGCGCCCGCGCCCGAAAGCTCTGGAGCGCGAGCTGCCGATCCTCCTTCTCTGCCGAAAGGATCCGAAACTGATGCGAAGAAACGTCATCGTCGACGAAATCCGGGCGGCGTCGGCGGCGGTGAGGTGGCGCTTCTCGCCGGCGATCTTTCCGCATGGCGTGCGCTATGCCGAGCGGCGCGGCTGGCGCGTCGATGTCATCGACCGCAATGCGACGGAGATCGGCGGCTTGGCGAGACCTCCTCCGCCGACGGTGCGGGCGCCTACAGCTTTGAAGTACGAGAGCGGCACGCACCGCGTGCAGCGCGTGCCCGGTCACGGAGCGCCGAGCGGGCGCATCCACGCACCGCCGTGACGGTCGCGCGCTGCCTGCAGCGGAGGAGGTCGAGGTGGAGATCGCACCCGCCGACCTTCGCATCGACACATCTGCTGCCGTGCGGGCGGCGTCAAAATGTCAACCGCGTCGGAGACGGCGATCCGCATCACGCATCTGCCGACGGACTTGTCGCAGTGCCGTGACGAGAAGTCGCAGCTCACAGAACAAGGAGAAGGCGCGATGCGCGGCCCGCGCGCGCGCATCTCCGGAGGCGGCGCGCGAGGGAGCAGGCGGCGACGGTCGCCGCCGTGATCGCAAAAGCGCCGTCGGCTCGGGCGACCGCAGCGAGCGCATCCGCACCTGCGGCAACTCTGCAGCGCGTGACGGATCACCGCCATCGGCTTGATCGCTGCACTGAAGCTCGACGCCATCTCGACGGCGACCCGGAGGAGCTTTCGCAACGCGCATCAGCGCGCGGATCAGGCGTGAAAAGCTCTGCAGGCCGAATGAGCGGCGCACGGAAGTCTGGACGATCGGCCCGCATCCTGCGCCGGACGGAGCAGTATTTTGCGGAAAAGCGGGATTGGAAACGCCGCGCCTCGACGCCGAGGCACTGCTTTCGCATGCCGCCAAAAGCGCGCATCTATCTCTATGGCACCACTCTGGACGAGCCGTTGGAAAAGGCGGAGCTATGCGGCGTTTCGCGAGGGCGTGGCGAAGCGCGCGCGGCGTATGCCGGCGGCGCGGCACCACGGGTCGACGCGGAGTTCGCATGCTGGAGTTCATCGTCACGCCAGCGGCCTTGATCCCGCGCTCCGACACCGGAGATCCTCTCGTGGAAGTGGCGGTCGAAAGGCTCGCGAAAATCGGGGAAGATGGCGCGGCGTCCCGTGCGCGGTGCGGATATCGGCACGGGGACGGGCGCGATCGCGCCTCGGTCTTTGAAGCGTTCGCCGCGCCCGACGCGACGGCAGTGCGCCGACCGTTGTCGCGCCGCTCGCCGTCGCGCGCGGAGAACGCCGATGGCTGCTTCGGGCTGCGCGTGTCCTTTACGAGGGCGACCTTTTCGCGCGCCGCTGGCGGGTGAGACGTCTGCGCGCGATCCTCTCGAATCCGCCCCCATACCCCGGACAGTGCGGACATCGAGAGCCTTGCGCCTGAGCGTGCGCTGCTATGAGCCGCCGTCGGCGCTCAAGGGCGGGCGCGGACGGCATGGACTGCGTGCGCGTTGGAAGAGGCGCCGCGCCATCTGCGCAGGTGGGCGGGTTTCGCGAGCAGGCGGGCATCGGGCGGCGCAAGATTCGCGTTTGCCGCGCCTCCTTGGGCGTGAGGTCGAGATCCCGCCTCGACCGGCGTGGCATCGAGCGCGCCGTCGTGCGCTGTGGAAGAAGTAGCTTCAGCGCCAGTGAGCGGCGCTTTTTGCTTTTCGGGAACTTCAGCCAGAGGGAGGAAGACATCTGCAGCCAACAGCGTTCTGTTGCCGACAGCAGCCGCCATCGAGGAGGCCGTCGCTCCTTCGCGCGGTGGCGCCGTCGCCTTCCGACGGAAACGGTGCACGGCCTCGGTGCGAACGGCTTCGATCCCGCGGCTCTGCGCGAAGCATCTACGAGGCGGAAGGGGCGGCCTCGACAACTGATCCCGGCCATCGCGCACCGCGCCATGCTCGATGAGGTCGCGCTCGGACGCCCGAGATGGCGGAGCGCCTCTTGGCGGCGTTCGCGCCCGCCCTTGACGCTGGCAGCCAGGCCGTAGGGACGCCGTGCCCCTTGGCATCACGCCAAGTGGTCTCGCGCGAAGGTCGGCGTGTGATGCCGGAGAACACGTCAGTGTCGGGTTCTGACCGCGGCGCGCCGCGGGCGTTCCCTCGCCGCGCCCAGCGCCACCATCGCCGGCAGACCCAGCCCGACGACGGCGCAGGCGGTGCTGGACGACCCAGCAGGACGCATCCGCTGATCCTCGATGCAGGCCCTTGCCGCTTTCGGCGTGGAGTCGACGATCGTCGACGTGACGGGCGAGGCTGCCGTCATCCTGCGGCCGGGCGCCATCACGCGCGAGATGCTCGCGCTGAAGAGGTCGGGCGCGGTGCAGCTCGATCCCGCCTCGCCGCGCAAGAGCGCATGGCGCAGGCGGCAAAAGGCGCAGACGGCGAAGCAGTAACGATGCGCGAGCGCTGCAAGGGCGCCGCGCGCTCCCCGCATGAAGTACACGCACCATGCGCCGCGCGCCCGCCGACGTTGCTGGTTGCTCCTCCCGCCGCTCTCGCCGCGTTGCGTTTCGCCGTGCGCTGCGGAAGCAGAGGGTAAGACGGTCGCCTGCTCGTCTCGGACGAGACGGCGGCGGCGCTCGCGGGCGAGTCGAGAGCCGGATCGCGTCTCGGGGCGCGCGGCGACCAGCGGTGATCGCCGCGCCTCAGAAGCGTTGCGCCCTCGATGGAAAGAGCGTCGACCGCATCTTCGGCGAGGCTCTGACGAAGCCGGTCTCGACTTGCCATCGGCGAACCGTTCGAAGAAGGCCGCGGGTACTGATCCGCTGCTTGAGGGCGATGCCCGACGGCGGCGCAGAGAAGAGGTGCATGACCGACGGCAGGGCATCGAAAGTTTATGCGGCAAGGTAGCTTTTCTAGTGTGGAAAAGTAGTATAATGGAACCGGAAAAGAATACCTTTTTCGAGAGACATGGACTTCGGGCGAGGTATTCAGCCGAAGGAAGGAGGGGTCTGCTTTGCTGCCGAGTGATATGGGGCCGAGTTGCACTGCTTTATCGGTACAGTCGTATTTATCTGAAACGAAGAATTGAAAGTATGGTCTGGGCAATGGTCAGTATGTGTCTCGCTGCACTTTTGGAGCATGAGGGCATCAATCAGGAAAAATTGGCGCATATGGTGAAGATCGACAAGGCGAGGCGCGCGCCGTATGGCGAAGCTCGTCGGGAGGCGGCTGTGAGGCGCCGGATCAGCGAAAAGGATCGTCGCGTCGGCAAAGCGTCGGCGACGGACAAGGCGAAGCGAAATCAAGCGAAAGAGATCGCGAGCGATGAACGACTGGCGAAAGATCGCGCTGCAGGGTTTCCTCGAAGACCGTCAGCGATCGACGAGCTTTTGAGAAGGGGTTGCCTCCGAAACGCTGCCCGAAGTCTAGCGGCATCCGACGCTGAGGAGAAGGAAGCCGCTCATGGAATAGTTCTCGAGGAACCATGCGGTTCCTCGGGCTTTTTTGCGTCAGCGACGTCGGGTGGGGCGGCGCGAAAGAGCGTATCCACGAAAGCCGCGTCGAAGCGCCCTCGTAGACGAGCGAGGCCGCCCGCCTTCGCGCGGCGAAAGTCGGTGACGAGGAGACAGAGGAGAAAGAGCCTCGCAGGCGCAAGCGCAGCGGGCGTTTGTGTACAAGCAAGGACTATGCTATAATTTATAATTAAAAAATTTGAAGATTAGTTTTCAAGACGAGATGAGCTGAAAAGCATGGATGAAGACGATGTACGCGCTGCTGGATGATGCCGAGAGGCAGCTGGAAAGTTACCGGGAGCGAGTTGGCGCCTGCTCGAAGATGTCGAGCGGAAAGTCCCGCCGGGAGGAGGTGGCGGTGGAGGCGCTCAAGGAGAGCCCGGGAGTGGGCGGAACGCGCCGCGCCCCTGAGAGAAAAAGAGAGCGAGCGCTGGATGACGTGTCCGAGTCCGGACACGATCGCTGATCGGCGGCAGCGGCTTGCCGCCTATGAGGAAAGATGCGCGAACGCGGCCGGGCGCGAGGCGCTCGCGCTGCTGCAGCGCTTGTACCGAGGATGAAGAGCGCCAAGTTGCCATCGAGCTGGGCCATGTCCTCGAGGCGGCTGTCCTCGACAAGAAGAAGCCGGAGGTTGCAGAGCATCAAGGTGCTTCCGCGAGCCTTCCGCGAAGAAAAGCCGATGCAGCCGTTGGCGCAAGACGACGAGCTATACGATGAAGCCTGGCGGTCTCCCCGGAGATCCTGATTTGCGACGTTGGACGATCCGTCGCCCCTCCCGCATGAGCAGGAAGATGCTGCAGCAGACCGAGCGCTGGAAGCGAAAGCGAGCGCGGCTCGGCGCTGCCTTCCCGCTGCTTTCGGCGGACGATGGAGCCAGCGCGGGAGGTTGCGCCGAGCGCCGACGCGGGCGCTTCGATGGAAGAAGAGGCGAGGTCGCGCCGTCTTGCGCCCCGCTTTTGCGCGATCCGGGAAAAAATGTATGCAGGAGCATCCCTTTCGCTGACATCAAAGATCATTGCCCGAAAGAAAGTTTCACGGCGAAAACATCAAGAACTATCTGAAGTAGGGGGCGGCGTGATCGGCGTCTGCGCCGCTCGCCGGGATCGTGGTAGGCATGAGAGATGTTCACTATGCTTTGGGTGCAGGAGGAGAGCGGGAAGAGGCAGGCGTCGTGGAGTCGGTGCTTGCTGACATGGTGGTGCGCGTTTTGCGTTCGTTTTATTTCGCGATCTTCCCCGCTGTGGCGAAGGCGCCCGGAAGCCTTTATCCGAATTGCGCTGAAGGACGCCTTGCGGATCTTGCGTTGGAAGGCAGTCGCCGCAGCCCTGGACGAATTCGGAGCTTTTGCCGCCGCCGCGGTGCAGGAGCTGCTCTCTGAGTAGAGCTTCCCCTCCATGCAGGTTGCGCGAAGATGCCGCGGCATGGGGAGAGGTTTCAGCCATGTCGATCCGCAGCCTCTTTTCAACGGTTCGCGGCATACACAAGGAGAAGCGGTATGTCTTCGCAGGAGGGTTCCTCGTCCGGGTCAAGTGGATGAGCGCCTGAGCAGCGAATGCAGCAAAGCGTCTATGGCTGAGCTTACTTGCTCGGTTGGCGATGATTCTGTACATCGAGTGGGAGATGCGCGAACTTTGAAGATGGCGCCTGCAGCGAGGGATTGCAGGCACGGCGCGAAAGGGATGCGTGGACGGAGCCTTCTGCAGAGGAGGCGGCGGGACGCAGCAGGTGGCAGATGCGGAATCTGTCGCGCCGGAAGGAGAGCCAGTAATGATCCGCAGGAGGCGAAAAGCATCAATGAGCGAGGACGAGGGCAGACGGCTGAAGTTGAAGACGGACGGGCGACGCAGGAGGCGGAAGCTGGAAGGGCGGGCGTGGCTGAAGACGCGCTCGATGCCTCTTCGGAAGACGCGGCGATGGGCTGCTTCCAGCGTGTCGCCGCCGAGGAGACGCCGCCTGCTGCCAGGGCATTGCCCGCCGAGGAAGCGCCTGCCCGCGCGAGCAAGGCGGCAGGCGAGGCGGAATACGGCGGGAGCGGAACCTTTCGCGCCCGGTCTGGCGCTTTTCCGCCGGAAGGCGACGCGATGACGGGCGCCTCCGCAGGAGGCTGATGTCATGGAAAAACGTCCATGATGCTGAAGCGGGCGACTTTCGCCAGCGCTTCGGCGTATCTTCATGCGGCGGCATATTTTTCGCCCCGGAAGCAGATGAACCAAGAGTTCGCCTTGGCGCTGCGCCGCTGCAGAAATGCCGCTACCATCGAACGCGCTCATGGACATCTATTTTCATGGTGAGCATGGGCGAGCCGTACGAAGGTCTGGCCGTTTCCGCCATGCTTTGAATTTCATCTCGACCACACGCCCGCATGACTATGGCATGCAGAGCCTGTTGACATGGCGAAGAGTCTCTGAACCGTTCGGCGAGTGTTCGGCTTCAGCGATGCGCTTTACACCTGATGCAGTTCAAGAAGAGAACAAAGCGGCGCCGACAAGTATGCGCGGACTATCGCCTCAAGGACAAGAGCCGCATGGAGGAGAAACTGCAGAGACTGCAGGCTAGCTCGTATACGAGGACACCTTCATCCATGTAGCAGCATATCACGGAAAATGGCAGCAACCGCGCTTCATCGAGACGCAGAAAATGATCTTTGATGCGAGAGGAGAGCTTGCCAACGTCTTGCATTTCGTTGCGAAGGGGATCGGGCGGTTTTCGAGATCGTCCGGGGAATACGTTGTGGCGACGTCTTCGAAGGCGAGGTGGCGCCGCCGAGATTCGAGGAGCAGAACATCAGCGCGCTCGTCGGACCGCCTGGATCGACGAGTGCTGGCACAGGGCGGGCAACCCCGTCCCTTTATCCGAAGCGTTGACGTCGAGGCTCGTCGGTGCTTTCCGCAGCTCGCTGCAGCGCCCGAGAAGATCGCCGTCCCCTTGACACACAGTGGTTGAAATGCCGTGATGCGCTCGGTGGGACGATGTGATCGCAGCCTGCTCGCCCACAGCATGATGCGTACCGCTGATCGAGCAGCTGGTGCGCGCGCGAATCTGTCGGCGGCACGGCGCCCCGCCTCGAGCAGCAGGTGCTTTTCCATACGATCGACGCAGATCGTGCGCCGCCGTCCAGCGGTGACTACGACGAGAAGGAGCAGCGCTACTCTACGTCGCTTCCGCAGACGCCGCATGTGCTCCTCGACGACGACTTTTGCCGCATCGAGCAGCCCGTCGGCGATTCGAAAGCTTCCCCGTGCGCCGCATCGAGCAGCACCGCCGCCGAAAGCGCTCTGCCGCACGGTTGCGGGAAACCTGATGGAGGCGACGATCTGCTCGGCGCGGCTCATCATTGACTACCTGAAAGACATCAAAGAGCTCGCTGACGCCCGAGCTGCAGGATATGGTCGATATCTGGCGTCGACGCGTCGCCGCTCGCCGAGATCGTGAAGAAGGATTTCGTCGAGAGCCTTTGAGCTGGCGCAAAGCTATGGGCAGATCGAATTTGGCGGCGGAAGATCGCAAGGAGAAGATCCCGAGACGGTGGAAGCGTGGTTCGTGCGCGTTGAAAGCGGCGACTATGGCTTCGCCGCCATCGTCGAGGCCTTCAAGAAAAGATCGTCGATGCGAGCATCGCGGCAAGGCTCTTTTCCAAAGATGATGAGCCAGACGAGAATTCGCCGCTCGCCCTGACGAAGAGGAGGGCTGGCGAGGCGAAGATCTGAAGATCCGAGGCATGATCGACAGCAAGAACCACACGGTCGCCGAGGACATGCTGCACCGCTTCGGCGAGGATGTAACGACCCGCCGCTCGAATCCCCGCAGACCGACGAGCCGCAGGAGAATTTGCGCTTCTACGACATCGTATGCTGTGGTGTGGCGATCTTGAGCCGAGCCTGCCCGCTCCCTCACGCGCATCTGCGGGGCAGACAACAAGCGACAGCCGCGCGGCGGCGAGTCGCTTTCTGACGCATGGCCGAAAGGCAAGACTACTCGACCGCAGCGCGGAGCGATCCGCAGCTTTGCGCGGGCTTTGCTTTCCGTCTCCTCCGTTGCCTCTCGCCCGCTCATCGGCATGACGGAAACCACGAGGCGCTTCCTCGAAGAAGTTGCGGGGGGCGGCGCAACTACGCGCATCCTTCGCCGCCTTCGCCTGAAAGCGACGGAGATCCCCTTCCGCGTCACTCGCTCCTCATGGGAAGTTCGATGCGCGACGCCCTGATCGCCCGCTCAAAGAGATCGGCACGTCGCGGCACGGTCGCTCGTGCTCCTCGACCATGCGCTGCAGAAGAATCAGCGCAATCGTTTGTGCGCGAGACGAAGATCGAGATCCCGACTGCTGCTTCGCGGTCATCGACCGCGCGGTGATCGGCTATCTTGCGGAGCATTATGCGGAAACGAAGATCAACCGCATGATGCTCTCCATCACGATGCTCTACACCTTCTACCAGCCGTACATCCTGAATGCGGCGAACGCAATGCCGCCGGAGATGTTCATGGGACGCGCAAGGAGGCGCTCGACAAGCTCATCACTGTCAATCCGCTGGGCGAAAAACATCGTCTCACATGGCGGCCGTCAGCTCGGCAAGTCGGCGCTCCTTCGCATGGCGGAGTATGCATGGTCAACCGCATGGGCGACGGCAGCTTCGCCGTGATGGTCGACATCAAGAGCTGCCAGGCATTGAGGAGGCGGCTCTTCGCATATCGCGCGAGTTCGTCGACCGCAAGATCCTCCGCGGCGGATTGCGAGACGCAGGAGTTGGTCATAGCTGGCGCGCCATTCGCCTGCGCCTCGGATGAAACGAAGCGAATCCCTTTATCTGCTGCTGCTCATCGACGAGGCGGATGCCTTCATTAAAGAAAATGCAGGGCGATCGACTATCGTCCTTTTCGAAGAGGCTCAAGAGCATCCAGACTCATCGGGCAGGAGCGGTCTCAAGTTCGTTCGTCGCTGAGGCCTGCAGGAATGTCGTGCGCTTCGACAAGGAGGCGCTGAGCAAGTGCCAGCGTCCTCGCGCACCCGAAGTCGTACACGGTGCGCCCGTTCCAGCGCCACGGAGGCGCAGGAGCGTGCTTGAGGTGCCGCCTCGCGTGCCTCGGCTTGCTGCTTTCCCCGAGGAAAACCCGGGCGCTCGACTTCTCGATGATTCTCGCGACGACGAACTATTTCCCGGGCTCATCCGCTCTATTGCTACAAAGCTGCTCGAAGCGATGAAGAAAGACTGATGCCGGCTATGAGGAGGCGAGCACGCCGCCCTACGCGATCAACGAGAAGCACATCAAGAGAATGTCTGAGGAGAGTGCAGCAGGACATTTACAACAAATTCGACATCACCTCTGCGCGTTGACGAGGACCACTGTTACCATATTCTCGCCATATTGATGGCGGATCTCTACCATGAGGGAAAAGAGCGTCGAGGGCTATCTGCCGCAGGATCTCTTCGATCACGGGAGGGCTTTACGCATCAAGAAGATAGATGATCTTTCGCTGGAGAACGTACATGCCCTGATGGAAGAGCTTCGCGGGCTGAACATCTTCCGGCTGACGACGGGGAGGACGCCACCTTTTCGCGCGCTACAACTTCTTCCAGCTCACTTACCGGGCAGCAAGGAGCGTCTGGAAGACGAGGCTTCGCATATATGGAGGGATGACATGGGAAGAATCTGGTGGGGCGGCGTCTAGTGCTGCCCGCTATGTGCGGGAGATCGTCACCGCCATCCATGAGGAAAGGGCTCGCTCGTGCTGCGCGAAAATGTCCCGGTGGCGCGAGTTCCCCGCCCGTCGTGGTCGAGGAGCGCATCGAGGACATCCCCGACCGATCGCCGAGCGCATCGCTTGTCCCGAGGAAGACCCGAGACTACCTTCTGGAGCATTACTGCATGGCGGAAGAAGCGCCTCACCCACCGCGCGAGCAGATCTCGCGCTGGTTCCTCGCCGAAGCGGAGCTCTCGTGCTGCTGAGGCGATCCTGTGGATCGAGATTGCGGACGAGCAGAAAGGCGCGTGCTTGGACGGAGTTCGGTCCGCATGCCTCATCACGGCTTTGCAAGGAAGGTGTCGTCGCCCTCGTTCATCCTGTGTTTTCTCCGACGACCATGGCGCGGGCGCGGCTGCAGGGCGTCTCGTACCTCGCTTCGCGGAAGAGGTCAGACGAGGTTCGATCATCAGTTTCGCCTTCGCCACGCTGGCGGCGGCGAGCAGCACCGGCCAGCGCCGCTTTCAAGCCGTATCTGGCGACGCTCGCGGCATCCGGTCAGCGCCGAGGACATGGAGCTGTGCGCCGCCTGCAGTCGCCGCGGCATGGAGTTCTTGCGCAGCCCGCGCGAAACGCTGGAAAAAGATTGCCGAGGAGGAACGGCGCAGCGACGCCAGCCCGTTCGCGCTCGATGACCTCTTGGAAGGCCCGCGCGCCGGGTCTGGAAAGGCCTGGGTCAGCGTGTTCTCATCGAAGATCGTCGTCAAGCTGCACATCCGAGCACGCACGCGGCGCTTCGCGCCAGCGCATCCTCGTGCGGGAAGAGGTCGAGATCGGCGTGCTCTCGCTACGCGGCGGTCGGAGAGCTGAGACTTCAGTCCGCCGCCGTGGAAGAGCTGCTCTTGCTCTCAAAGAGCGAGGAACTCATCTCGCGCATATTCGAGAGTGCCAGCTGCCTGGATGGTCGAAAGCCATCTTGTCGACAGGCGATTAGCCGCCGGAGGCTGCATCGTTTACGCAACGGGGCGCCGATCGGACGCAAAAAGCGCCCGCCTCCGCATGGAGGCGTGGCGCTTCTGGTTGTATCTGGCAGTGGCGGGAGCGTCTCGAAAGACGGCGCCTGATCAGCAGCTGCCGATCTCGTCGAGAGCCTTGGCCAGCGCCCGTCTTGCTGAGATTCACGGCTCTTCGCTCGCCCGAGGCCTGTGGAAGATCACAGGGCATGCGAACGTCCGGACTTGGCGTGCTCCTTGATGTAGGCGTCGTCGAAGGTCATGGGACGGTCGCCCTATCTTGACTTCTTCTGGCCGTTTTCGACGAAGACTTTGAAGCCCTTGCCGCCGAGCGCGACGGTGTCGACGCCGATGCAGCAGGTACCGGTGCCGTCGTCGGCTCTTCATGACCGATGGCGTGCTTCGTGTCGAAGACGAAAGACGACTTCGCCGTCCGCGTAGGCGACGACCTCGCCGACAGTCTCTGATCGGATGAAGTAGCCGTCGCCCATCATCTTGCTCGCGAACGCTTTCAGTCGGAGCTTCGTGATGATGCACTTTCCTGCGACGGGCGCGAAGAGGCGTGCGCGGCGAGAAGCGGCCGCGCGTCGGCGCTTGCCGCGCGCGTCTTCGCTGCTTGGCAGGTGCGGCGCGGGGAAGCGTCCGGCTCGACGCTCGGGCGCGGTCATCGAGGTGGGTCTCGAGGGATTTCGACGATGACGGCGACCTGCGGACCGTGAGATGACCTCGTACGCCCGTGCCCTGACGATGACGCCGACGCCCGTCGCCTTGAGCAGTGCTTTCTCGTTGACGAGCGAGGGGTCGGCGACCGAGCAGCCCAGGCGCGTCGCGCAGCAGTCGACCGAGGTGATGTTGCGCTTGCTGCCGGGCTCGCGCGCGATCGCCGCGCTCTTGGCGTCATCCGCCGACGCGCTCTGTCCGGCCGCGCCGCCCTCTGGTGCCTTGTAGTCCGCCTTCAGTGAGAGCCTTGTCTCCTCGTCGTCGTCCTCGCGGCGCGGCGTCTTGAAGTCGAAGCGGCGGATCATCCACGAGAAGATGAAAGTAGTAGAGGAAGAAGTAGACGACGCCGACGGGGATGACGACATCCAGCTCTGTCTTTCGCTCGCCTTGCAGAATACGCCGAAGATGAAGGTCGAGCAGCCGCCGGAGAAGGTAGGCCGACGGCGATGTTCGAGCATGTGCGCGATCATGCAGGCAGCGCCTCGCGAGCACGACCCGCACGGCGAAGAGCGGCGCGACGAAGAGGAAGGAGAACTCGATCGGCTCGGTGATGCCCGTGAGCATTGAGGTCGAGTGCCGCCGAGAGCAGAGACCGCCCGCGACTTCTTCTTTTCGGGGCGCGCGCGTACGGTACATGGCGACGCCGCGCCCGCGCAGGCCGAAGATCGCGAAGATGAACTCGCCCGAGAAGTAGCGCGTCGCGTCCGGGCTGAAAGTGCGCGACGTTGGGCGAGGCGAGCTGGGCGAAAGAAGATGTTCTGGCCCGCCCTGGATGAGCTGGCCGTCGATCATCATCGAGCCGCCGACGCCGTCTGCCAGAACGGCAAGTAGAAGACGTGGTGCAGGCCGAACGGGATCGAGGCGCGCTTGATGATGCCGAAGATGAGCGTGCCGATGTGCCCGTCGCCCGTCACGAGGCGCCGGAGGGCGAAGATGCCCTGCTGGGCGAGCGGCCAGACGAAGTACATGGCGATGCCGACGAAGAGGAAGGCGATCGTCGAGACGATCGGGACGCAAGCGCGATCCGCCGAAGAACGAGAGCGCGTTCGGCAGCACGATCTTGTGGTACTTATTGTGCAGCCACGCGACGCCGAGGCCGACGATGATGCCGCCGAAGACGCCCATCTGGAACGACAGGATGCCGCAGCGACGCCGCGATCGTGCTCGAGCACGGACGGCGCGATCAGCCGTCCGGCAGAGATCTGTCCCGCCGAGCTTCGAGCATGGCGTTGCACGCGGGTGCATGACGAAGAAGCGATCATCGCGGAGAGCGCGACCTCCTTTCCGCCTTTCGCCATGCCGATGGCGACGCCGACGGCGAAGATGATCGGCAGATTGCCGAAGGTCGTGCTGCCGCGCGA